>Ga0272441_10015268_pt1 | contig 10760 bp, 9 predicted proteins | sample SSMProp6N_FD_193582 | JGI IMG/M metagenome (GOLD analysis project Ga0272441, IMG submission 193582) | Marine sediment archaeal communities from Little Sippewissett salt marsh, Falmouth, MA, United States - SSM-Prop-6N | ecosystem: Environmental > Aquatic > Marine > Wetlands > Sediment ...
TTCCCAGGATTCGCGTGAGTAAATCCGTGTTGATCTTTCCCCCTATTTTCCCTTTTGTCCCACAACTGTCCTGAAATAACCTCCAAATGTCTCATTTTATCCATGAAATGGCGTGCTTTGTGTTTCAAAGATCCCCTTTAGACCCCTTAATTTCCTACTTTATCTCATAACCATCCGACCATCTTGGATCGGGGTAGACAAAATTGGCGCGAACACGCCAAAAAGCTCTTATTGAAATATTTTTTATCCACAATAACCCCGTTTACAAAAGATTTACACCACATCGCTTCAATAAATACATGGAATTAAGGTAATGAGAAGAATTAAGTCTGATGATTATTATTATATCTTGCGTTGAGATTACAATCACACTGACACGAGAGTTGCACTCTCATCAGCTGGGAAGCTGCTGAGCAACTCTCGTGCCAGGGGAAACAGGGCGCTTTTCCAGGATTTCGATCAATCTGCAAGCAATTCGTTGGTAGGGGAAAAAAGTGATGAATCAGGGAAGTTTTTGAAAACGGGTGTTTGCAAGCAGTAGTTCAACAAGAAGAATTAACAATCCCAAGAGAAGGAAATAGTTCATTAATTCTGTATAATGCATATAATCTTTCACTTCGACCTCGGTTTTTTCCATGTTGCTTATCTCGTCATAAACTTTCGTAAGAACTTTTTCGTCGGTAGCCCTGAAGTATTTACCACCAGTTATCTCTGCAATTTTTTTCAAGGTATTTTCATCAAGCTTAGTAAGTTGAAGAGATCCATCAGGATTTCTCGCATAGACCTTTCCGAAAACGGAATGGTCAATCGGGATAGGAGCTCCCCCCTCTTTACCCATTCCAATAGAATAAATTTTGGTTTTCAATGTTTTCGCAAGTTTAGCTGCTGTAACAGGATCTATCTCACCTTTGTTATTGACACCATCGGTTAAAAGGATAATTATCTTACTTTTTGCTTCGGTTTTTTCCAATCTTTTAAGAGAAGTTGCTATTCCCATACCTATCGCAGTTCCATCCTCAATAATGCCTATTTTCAACTCTTCCAGAAAGTTAATCAATAAACCGTAATCAAGTGTCAAGGGGCATTGAGTGAAGGAGCTTCCTGCAAAAACGACCATTCCTATCCTGTCGAACTGGCGGTTTTCTATGAAATTTTCTACTGCCACCTTTGCTGCATCAAGTCTGTTATTTGGTTTGAAATCTTCAGCAGCCATACTCCCGGAAATATCCATTGCAAGGATAATGTCCAGTCCTTCGGTCAAGACTACCTGTTCTTTTCTTCCAGCTTGAGGACGAGCTATTGCGATAATTATCAGGGAGATTGCAGCAACCCTTAAAAAAATCAGGATGTGTCTATATTTGACAGATGGTGGAAGGTTAATTTTTTTAATGATATTCAAATCGGAATATTTCATCGAGCTTCTATATTTAGGCTGGTTCCTGAAATAATTTAAAAGCATGTAAGGAACTATAAGTAAAAGGATGAGGAAAATGGGGCTTGCAAAATGCATATCAATCTTTCAAAGCAGATTCTGTTTCAGGTTTTGGAGATTCTAAGAATTCGATTTTTTTTGTTTTATCGATAAAATCATGACCATTCTGGAAGGTTGCATCAATAATATCAACCGAAGGTCGATATTTTGCATATTTAACGAAGTCGCTTTCGTCCAGGATATCTGATAATAGATTGCGATTGTGTTGTTCTATGAATATTTCTTTCAAATTTTCCATAAGTTCAAATGTTGTTTGCTCCAGTGCATCGACATCATATCGTCTTCCAACGTATCTTCGAATGATTTCAGAGAATTCGAGGTAGAATTCCTTTATTTTGCCCTTTGCGACAAGGTCTTTTTTCTTTAATTGTTCAAGAGCAACATAAGCTTCTTCGTGTGGTGACAGTTCAGGAACTCCCTCCCCGTTAACATGCATATCCTTCAATTTCCTTCGATATCTGATGGAATAAACGAGTAAAAATATCACTAAACCGAAAAAAATCACTCCAGCTCCGATTTTATAGTAAAGGGCAAGATCCAGAGGAATATCGACAACATCCTTGATGTCCCTGATATCCTTTTCCTCCGGGTTAACAACGGAGTTTACCGTGATGGGAATTTCCCTTGTTTCCAGTTCCTTATTTTCATTATCTTTACTTTTATAAGTTATTTTTAAAGGAGGTATAGAGTATTCGCCAACTGCATAATTGCTAATGGTATATTCGATAATCCGGGTAACAATACCATCTTTTTCAACTGGTTTTTGTTCTTTATAGTCCAGTATATCGAATTGACCAAGGTTGCTACCTGGTGAAGGAAGGTCAACCTCTAAATCTTTTTCGTGAACGATCTTGAGGGAATAGGTTATTTTATCACCGATGGTAATTTCGCTAGTGTCAACTGATGAAAAGAGAGTAATACTGTCTGCACAGGATAATTTAGCTGAAGATAAAATTGATACAAGAACAAATATATGGAAAATAAGTTTTAAGGATTTCATTTTATTGACCGGAGATACCCAATATAGCGTTCTCATTTATCATGACTTCGTGAGTTTTGCTCAATCTTTCCATGAGTTTCATTCCTTCAGCATACTGCTTTTCCCTGATAGCATCCTGCTGAACCTGTTCGATGACCTCCGAGAGGTTAAGCTGCTCACCCGGGATGTAATTATCAACTTTGAATATAAAGAAGATTCCCTCGATGTTTTCAATATTGCTATATTTTTTTTCAGGCAGAGAGAATATGACCCGGGAGTATTGTTTTGATTCTTTGTACCCCGGGATAGTTGTTCCCAAAGGTATTTCACCCAGAAGTCCACCTTTTTTTGCAGTATCTTTATCTTCCGACATCTCTTTTGCAACTAAGGAAAAATCCTCACCTTTATCGAGGCGATTTTTTGCAGATTCAGCATTCATTTTTTCTTTGAATGTCATCATCTTAACAAGAGCTTTTTTAGGTGTTTTGTATCTTTCCTTATTTGCATCGTAATATAATTTCACATCTTCCGGTTCCAGTTTCAATTTATCTTTCATCTGGTTGATGAGATATTTTTGAGCCATGATGCTTTGTTTTATCTCGAAAGTTTTTGCAATAACTTCCTTATCCTTGTCGAGACCGATCCTTTGAGCTGCTCTGTAAAATAATTCGTTGGAGACCAATTGATTCAATAATTCGAGCTTTTTATCCGGACTTGAATATTCGCTTTGCATCGACATGGGCAGTTTTTCTATTTCACTGTTCAGATCCTGCATTGTTATAATTTTATCATCGATTTTTGCGACGATTGAGCTGTTATCATTTTGTTCTCTTTCTTCGGAATACAGGGCAGCGTTGTCAAGTTCATTTTTTGCATCCAGAGATCTTTCAAGTTTTTCAAGGCAGGATACGATTTTTTTGTTTATCTGTTTTAAGAGATCACCTTTGGGTTCGTAGAATTTTGAGCGGTAGTAATATGCCAGTGCGTTTTCGTAATCCTTTAATTTTTCATAGTAAGTATTTGCTATCATGTAGAGTATATTAGTTCTTTTAGCATCGTCGAGATTATCGGCATTATCAAGGTATTTAAGATATTCCGAAATCGCCTGTGTATAAAGTTCTTTATTCAGGAGTGTGTTTGCCAGATCTTTGATCTTTTCGGGGTTAACACTTTGAACAATAGATTTTCCTGGTATGTTGAAAAGCAGAAAAACCTGCAAGAAAATTCCTACAAGAAATAAACCGATAATTATAAATAGTAATTTGTTTGCCATGAATTTATCTCCTAACGGAATTTTTGTGCTCTCATTTTGAAGAATTTTATTAGAGGTTCTGTATAACTTTTATCAGAGAAGATGTTTATGCTATCCACATTGATTGATTTGAAAATCCTGTCCCTTGAGGATATAAGGTCTTTGGAGGATTCGGAGAACATTCTTCTCACTCTATCTGAATGAGTATCCAGTAGAATTATTTCTCCGGTTTCAGAATCCTCAAGTTCGATAAAACCTATGTCGGGTATAACCAATTCTCTTGGATCTGTTATGGTGATTGCAATAACATCATGTTTCTTATTCGCAACTCTAAGCGAAGTTTCATATCCCGTATCCAGGAAGTCAGATATAAGAAATACAACGCTTTTCCGTTTAATTGCTTTTGTAATATGCTCGAGAATTACGTTAAGATCTGTTTTTTTCCCTTCGGGTTTGAAATAGAGCAACTCCCTGATAACCCTGAGTACGTGTTTTCTGCCTTTTTTGGGTGGGATGAATTTTTCTATCCTGTCGGTGAAAATGATCAAGCCAACCCTGTCATTGTTCTTTATAGCAGAGAATGCAAGGACAGAGCATAATTCGACAGCGATATCTCCTTTCATTTTTTCGAAGGTGCCAAATTCTCCCGAAGAACTTGCATCGACAGCAAAAATTATGGTTAATTCGCGTTCTTCGGTATATTTTTTAACGTAAGTATCCCCCATCCTGGCTGATACATTCCAATCAATTAATCTTATATCATCACCTTCCTGATATTCCCTGACTTCAGAGAATTCCATACCCTGCCCTTTGAAGACAGACTGATATTCACCTGAGAATACACTATTAACGATATTTTTCGTGTGTATTTCTATTTTTTTAATTTTTCTAATGAGTTCTTCAGGGATCATTTTTCCACAGGTTCAAATTAAATATCAAGAAGACTGAGAGATTTATATCATGGCACTTCGATATTATCGAGGATCTGTTTAATAACCTGGTCAGAGGTTTTTTCTTCAGCTTCAGCTTCGTAAGTGAGAATAACTCTATGCCTTAGAACATCCGGGCAAATTGATTTAATGTCGTCAGGAGTGACGTGTCCTCTTCTCCTGATGAATGCATGGGCTTTTGCAGCCAGCGTAAGATATATTGATGCTCTGGGTGATGCCCCATATTCAATTAGAGGTTTGATTTCATTAAGGTTATATTCTGCTGGTTTTCTTGTAGCAAAAACGATATCGATAATGTAGTCCTTTATTTTCTCATCAATATAGACCTGGTTAACAACATTGCGAGCATTGACTATATCCTGGGGAGTGATTATTTTATCGAGTTTGATTTCATCACCTGAAGTCATCCTATTAATAATTTCTTTTTCTTCAGTCTTATTTGGATAATCAATGATGATTTTGAGCATGAATCTATCAACCTGGGCTTCAGGAAGTGGGTAGGTACCTTCCTGTTCTATAGGGTTTTGTGTTGCGAGGACCAGGAATGGTTCTTCCAGTTTGAACGTGTTGTCACCGATTGTAACCTGATGTTCCTGCATTGCTTCCAGCAGAGCACTCTGGACTTTTGCAGGAGCCCTGTTGATTTCATCAGCGAGAATGAGGTTTGCGAAAATTGGACCTTTTTTTACCGAAAATTCTCCCGTTTTACCATGGTAAATCATTGTACCGATGAGATCAGCTGGAAGGAGGTCCGGAGTAAACTGTAATCTTTGGAATTTTGTTTGAATCGTATCTGAAAGACTTTTCACTGAAAGGGTTTTTGCAAGTCCCGGAACGCCTTCGAGGAGAATATGTCCATTGCATAAAAGACCAATAAGGAGCCTTTCAATCATATATTTTTGACCAACGATAATCCTGTTGATCTGGGAAGTTATTCTTTCAATGAATTCGCTTTCCTGTTTAACTTTTTCGTTTATTGCTTTTATATCCTGGTTCATCCTTAACACCTCTATCGTCGGAATTGACAATATTTTTCATATTAGAAATAAAGGTTTCAGCTTTAAATTGTAAATTGTCGACATTATCCTGGTTCAGTTCCTTTCCAGCAAATTTGACTTTATCGCAAAAATCGAAAATCGACATCAATAAATCTACGATTTCTTGATTTAAAAGATCTATTGTGCTGAGTGTGGTTATGATTCTATCGGTTGTTGCACCCAGGAGTTTTAGTTCGAACTTTTCTTCAAGGTATTTTTTTAGAGTCAATGATATTTTTGAGGAGAATTCTTTATTTCCTATTGTTTGGCGGATTAGGTATATTGATTTCAGTTCATCGGTATATATAGTTTCCAGAGTTGGACGGGATTTCAACTCCATTAATGCTTTTTTATTTTCTCTTTTTTTTCTGATAATGTGAATTATGGTCCAGAAGATGATGAAGATGACAATAGACATGACAAGGTATTTTGCGGCAATTTTAAAAGGGTATAATCTATCTGAAAGGGGTTTTGTAACTGTTATTGTAATGGGTGATGTTGTTAGAGTTTTTTCTTCACCTGAAATGTTATCGGTATATGTCAGTGAGACGGGACCTATTGTAGCTGAACCCACGTTAACGGGTTTTATCAAGAATCCGTAATGGTTTGAGACTACCTGTCCATTCGGAGTTGATTTTGAATCAGATGCAAAGAAATTCCCCGTTATATATAAATTTTCGCAGTTTGGAGGTTCGATCATATCGAATGACAAATCGAAAATATCCTTGTTCCATGTCAGTGTGGCATTAAACTTCAGCTCTTCGTCAAGGGGGAGTCTGGTTTTATTAACCTTAGCGTTTAAAACAACGCTATCTTCAAGTTGAGTCAGAGCATTAGACGAAAGAGCAAAGATTATGCCAAACAGGACAGTAATATTTCTCAGATGCCTTTTTATTTTACAACCGTAAATGAAATAACAAGTCATCCTCAAAAGATTCAAGAGAATTTGTAAACAGTATCAGTTTTGATAATCAATAAATTCCTTTTTACATTTAACGACCGGGAAATAAAGCAGGCATTCCCTGATTATCTTGTTCAATTTCGGATTCCGGGCTATCTTCGAGTTCGTCGTAATTGACAGTGCATTTGTATTTCTTTTTCAGATTATCGAATGATCTGTTCATATTTAGTTCTTTAGATTCTCTTAACAATTGGTTGCGAACAAGTGTTTTAACTTCTTCAAGGGATTTTTGACGTTCAGGTTCTTTCTCATTTATTTTAAAGACGTGGTAACCTTTTTTTGATTGAAACACAGAGCTCAAGTTTTCTTCTTCAAGTTTGAACAATTCGTCGGTGATAGCTGTATCTTTTCCTATACCTCTAATATAACCGTTCTTTTTTACATATCCGACACTGCCACCGCTGTTTGCAGATGATTTATCGGTAGAATGGACTTTAGCCAATTCTATAAATGAAGCACCATCTATCAGTTCTTTTCGAACCTTATCGGCAGTGTCTTTTGTTTCAAACTGTATGTGGCTTATTTTAATTCTTGCGTCCTGTTTATATTCGTCTAAATGATCGTTATAGTATTTTTCAATATCGGCTTCTGAAACCATCAAAGCATCGCTAATCTGGTTTTTCACCTGATCCAGGGATCTGTATTCCTCTGGTTTCATATCTTCGATTTTTATGATGTGATAACCCATAGCGGATTTAATTGGTTCCGTAATATCGTTTTTCGCAAGTTTAAAGATAACATCGGTAATTTCAGAAACATTTCCCAGGTATGGAATGCTGTTATTTTGTGCGACCCATCCAATGTATCCCCCATTATTTTTTGTTGCATCGTGAGTTGATTCTGATTTGGCGAGATTGATGAAATCTTCGCCTTTATCGAGTTTAGCTTTGATATCTTCAGCCCGGTTTTTTGTGTCCTGGAGGATGTGTCTTATTTTAACCTTTGCAGGGATTTTATATTCTGCTTTATGTTCTTCGTAGTATTTTTTGATCTTTTCATCATTACTTTTCATGTCATCACGGATATATTGGGTAAAGTAAGCATTCGAGAGAATTCTTTTTTTCATGTTTTCAAGATTTCTTTTAATTTCCGGGTCCTGATCCAGTTTCATATCAAGGGCAGCCTGGTATAGAAGTTCATCTTTAACCATTTTATCGAGAATATCTTTTTTACCTTCTTTTTTCAGGAATCTTTTTCTTGCATAAACGGGTATTTGTTCGAGTTCAGCATCAAGGTCTGCTTCGGTGATCACCCTATCACCGATTTTGGCGAGAACTTTGGGTTTGGGTTCTTCTTTTTTCGCGGCATACAGATCAGAAAAAATAATTCCTGTTAACACAAATGCAGAAAGTATGATAACGGGAATTAACAATTTGAATCCTTTAAACTTCATGTAATAACCTCCATCGAGAAATTAATTTTTTAAACACCAAGAAATTATATTTTATTATATCCTTTCAGTCAAAGATATTTCTCTTTAAAGTGAATAAGACGATTTGCTGGGGAAAAAGAGTTAAATTTTAAAATGGTAATTGAATTAGAGTGATACGAGTCATGGCATTGGAATTTTCTTAGATAGTAATTTAAGTTTTTTACATGTAATGAGAAATATCCATTGAGGGATTATGGATTAATGACAGAGATTAAAGAATTTTGTAAAGTATAATTTCCGACTCCCGGGATAGTGAGTGATAAACTAATTGTATATTGACCTTTTTCTTCAGGAGCAGTGACATCTGTGAAGAGTTTTACAAAATCCCCCCTGTTGATGGGTTCCGGGAGATATGCAATTGTTTTTGTACCTTTAAGATTTCCATTATCATCAAAAAAAGCGATGGTCAAATGGATAAAATGAACTGATTCGAAGGATGTGTTCCATCTCATTTTTCCAGTATTTTTTAACTGGATTGTTGTTGATATTGTTTTTCCAGATGAAATAGAGTCTGGAAAGGAATTAGTTTCGATCTCACCGTTGACTATGTTCAGGAATTTAAAAGTTTTATCGACCGTAAACAAAATTTTGAGAAGGAGCTTTTCTGAGATATCGTAAAATTTGATTGCTTTGTTCATGAAAGAGCTTTTAACTGATCTTTTTTTACCGCTAAACAGGGGGTGGTTTTTTGCTCTTTTATCCGGAGAGATTATTGGGTTTTCAAGCCATTGAACAAGTGGTTTTGTTGTAATCTCATTTGATAGGTCATTTTTTGCAAATTTTTTCCCTTTTTTTGCGATTTTATCGAGTTTTTCCTGATTTTTTGAAGCTTCGAAGATCAAGTCAGCCATTTTTTTCCAGTCGCCAACTTCGAATGTTAATCCGATTTTTTTATTTTCAATTTCCTGGCTGAGTTCGCATAATCTTGAAGTAATAACAGGCAGTCCCGAGTTCAGGAAGTCGACAAGTCTATTTCTTCCACCGAGCAAACCTTCGTAGGAGTATAGATCGATGTTCAATCCCAGATTGCTTTCCTGCCAGCATTTTGCAGCATTTTCATGTGAAAGCCAACCGAGGAGGTGGAACCTATCTTTCATTTTTGATTTTTCAATCAATTTTTTGAATTCTTCATATACTTTACTACAGTGACCTTCAATACTCCCCCCTGCTGAGACAAATTGGATTCTCGGATTTCTTTTCATGGCGTTTTCCAAGCCTTTGAACATTGTATGGATATCGACCCAGGTGTTGTAACCTCCGCTCCAAAGGACGATGAAATCTTTTTCGTCAATAGTTTTACTCCTCAGATAATTTTTTTTTCTTCTATAATTTATATTGATTTGAGGAGAGCAAGGGATTACTTTCACAAAGTCATAGTCAATAGTGTCTTTATTCAGTCGTCCTATTAATCCCAATTCACCAATCATTGCGTATTTTTGTCTCTGTGAGATTGTCGATATAACGTCAGCAACGTAAAGGGATGACTTCATCTGTTCTCTGGCAATATAAAGTGGCTCAGGATTATTATAGACATTTGCTTTTGCCTGAGCTTCCGTAGTGAGCTGTCCGAAAAAATCACACCAAATTGGCAGGTTTGTGTTCAGACGTGATGCAATGAAAGAGGGATACGATGATGCAGTAACGATGCAATCAGGCATAAATTTATCAAGGAGAGATTGTATTTTTGTTTTAGATTCGAATTCCTGTTTTGTAAAGTTAATTACATCAAGATTATCTGCAAAATTTTCTGGAATGGAAATTTGTTTTTTTTCTAAATCCTGATTGAAAAGATCGCATAATGCCAGTAGAACTCTGGAATTATTTTTTAGACATGTTTTAGTAAATTGCCATGTTCTTAAGGAAGGACCGTAAACTTTTTTATCGGTCTCGAAAAGGAGAGGACCGATTCCGAGAATGAAGATTTTCATCAGGTATTTTGTGAGTTATTTTCTTCCTGTTCTTTTTCATTATCGACTTTTGCTTTTTCATCAGCTTTTACTTCGTTAACATAATTCAACCGGAGGTTTGTTAAACTTGAATCAAGGATGTTCTGCTCATCTTTAGAAAGGTTTCCCTTGGTTTTTTCCTTAAGCATTTCGAGCAAAGTAATTGTAATTTCAGCTTGTTTGAGATCCTTTTCGATATTATTTGTCATTGGATTTGGGCTTTTACCCAGTTGAATCATACATGAAGTCGAGAGAGATAAAATCAGGCTTGTAAATTGAAATGCGTTTTTGTCAAAATTTTCGTTAGATACCATTGCGAATAATTCCCTTCATGCAGTAAGATTAATTCCTCAACAAAGACAAGGTGGATTATAGCAACGAAGGACAGATTAGTCAAGCATCATATCCCTTGATTTGAAGCTGGAATAGTTTATTTAATATACATTACTTCATAGCCGATTTAATATGATAATTTTTAATCATAAGAATTGAGGATTAATTAATTCAAAATATTTGCTCATTTAGTTTTAATCTCACAACTTTGTTTATAATGAAAAAACTTGAAAGATTTAAACTCTTTACTTATAATTCCTTCAGAAATGCTGATAGAAAATAAATTTATCCTGATTTTTTTTTGACAGGATAATGGAGGTAGATTAATGGGTAAATTGAAAGAATCAGATGTTCTTGAAAAACTCGGAAAGGGCGAGA
>Ga0272441_10015269_pt1 | contig 10760 bp, 6 predicted proteins | sample SSMProp6N_FD_193582 | JGI IMG/M metagenome (GOLD analysis project Ga0272441, IMG submission 193582) | Marine sediment archaeal communities from Little Sippewissett salt marsh, Falmouth, MA, United States - SSM-Prop-6N | ecosystem: Environmental > Aquatic > Marine > Wetlands > Sediment ...
CTGAAGCTGTACGCAAGGATGGAGATCCCTCGGCAAGCTCCTAATGACATGCCGGTCTTGTGTGTCATCCTGAGCGCAGCGGCCGTAGGCCGCGAAGTCGAAGGATCTCGCTGGCACCCAAGGCTTGAGATCCTTCGACTCCGCTGCGCTCCGCTCAGGATGACCACAGACCATGTCTTGCTCACGAGCCAACGGGCTTCGCCCGTGAGGTCCTCGGGATGACAGAGAGCCGTTCCCGTCAGCACACTGCGGAGCGCACCAAGAAAAGGGACCATAGATGAACGCGATCAAACAGTCATTCTGCCTGCCTTGTTTCTGCGACATCGCAGACGAAGGCGACGTCCTCAAGACCATCCGGACAGCCGCAGAAATCGGTTTCCGGGGCACGGAAATCTGGTTTCGTGAGAATGCGCCCTTCGACCTGATCTGTGAGGCCGCCTCGGACCACGGCCTTACCGTGGCCTGCATCTGCGGGCACGAATCGCTGACCGACGGTCTCAACCGGCCGGAGAACCACGAGCGCATCCGGTCAGAACTGAGCGTCAGCATCGAGTTGGCCGCCGAACGGGACATCCCCAACCTGATCTGCTTCAGCGGCAACCGCGGCGAAGCCGACGACGAGGAAGCGATCGAGATCGTTGCCGAAGGATTGCGCCGGGTTGCCCCCGCGGCCGAGGCGGCCGGTGTGACGCTGGTCATCGAGCTGCTCAACAGCAAGGTGAACCATCCCGGCTACCAGGCCGATCACACCGCATGGGGAGTCGAAGTCGCCCGGGCAGTGGATTCCCCGGCCGTCAAGCTGCTCTACGACATCTACCACATGCAGATCATGGAGGGCGACCTCTGCCGCACCATCAGCGACAGCATCGCCCACATCGGCCACTTCCACACTGCGGGCAATCCCGGCCGGAAGGACCTAGATACCGAGCAGGAGATCAACTATCCCGCCGTCATGCGCACCATCGCCGCCTCCGGCTACACGGGATTCGTAGCGCACGAATTCAGGCCGAAGGGCGATCTGCTCCGGGGCCTGGAAGCTGCTTTCCGAACCTGTGACGTGGAGAGCGGGAACCGGGAATGACCTTTCCTCTGAGTCTCTGCCCGCGCGGCGAGGAAACGGTCCAACGCCTGAGGGGACTGTACGAAGACCGTGACGGTGGGATGGTCTGCGCCGTGATGTCCGTCCCCGGCCCGGCCTTGAAGCGTTTTGCCGAGACACACTCCGAGGGAGAGTGCGACTACCCTGATCCGGATGAGCGGATTGCCTTCTGGGAGGAGCTCCTGGCGGAACGTGCCTCCATCCACGACGACACGATCCCCAGTGCGTATCTGAGCGAGATGGACCAGGGCCTGTACGGCGGGCTCCTGGGCGGCAAGGTCCGTTTCACGTGCGACCCCGGCACCGGCTGGATCTCCTCCATGGTGCCCCCGCTGTTGGAGAACTGGGATGGACTCGGCGCCCTGCGCTTCACGAAGGACCACGAGTGGTGGCAACGTTACCAGGCACAGGTCGACGTGTTTGTGGAAGGCGCGAGAGGGAAGTTCGGCCTCAGCCACTTCATCCTGATCAACGGCCTGAACTTCGTATTCGAACTGGTTGGCGCCACGGATGCCTATGCGGCACTGCTGGATCGGCCGGATGACGTGCGGAGTGCCTTCGAACTCGCGCACGAGGTGAACGCCGCTGTACAGAAGGCGTTCTTCGAGAAGGCCGGTCTCACGGCAGGCGGCACCTGCGCCTTTGCCCTGCAATGGCTGCCGGGCGCGATCGTCAGTGAGAGCGTGGATCCCTTTCATATGACATCGGTCGACTATTTCGATGAATGGGGCCGGGACGTACTGGAGCGTGTCTTCGCGGAGTTCGACGGCGGCGTGACGCACATCCACGGCAACGGCCGGCACTTGCTCAAGGCAGTGTCGGGAGTGGAGGGACTGAAAGCGATTCTGCTCGGGGACGATCGCGGATTCGAGCCCGGTTTCGACATTCTGGCGGAAACGCGCTCCAAGGTTGGCGACATGCCACTGGCGTGCACTGCCCCCTTCGACGGCTTCAAGACGAAGATCGAGGCCGGCACGCTTCCCGGCGGCGTGCTCTACCTTGTTTCGAACGTGCCGGATGTGGACACGGCCAACCGGCTTGCCGAGAAGACTCGAGCATACCGGGCCTGAATGATGCGATTCGTGGAGCGTTACTTCTGGGCCATCTGCATTGGGGCCATGCTGCTGGGGCTGTTCGTGCCGCAGGCATGCATGCCGATCGCCCGGATCATCAAGTGGCTGCTCGGCACGATCCTCTTCTTCACGGGCCTGAAGCTGGATTTCCGGGCGGCGGTGCGGGAGATCCGCCGTCCGTGGCTGATCCTCTACGCTACGGCCATGATGATGATCCTGCTGCCGCTCGGCATGTATCTGCTTGCACGCGCTGTTCTGCCCCGTCCGTTCGCGATCGGCGTTCTGATCCTGGCCGCGATGCCGGCTGCAACAGCCTGCAGCTCGCTGACCGACATCGTCAAAGGCAATCCGGCCCTGGCCCTCGTGGCTACACTCGTTACCAGCCTCTTATGTCCCCTGCTCACGCCCTGGGTCGTCAGCCTCGGATCGGGTCTGACGGCAGGCAACGGCGCGGCGTTCCTGCTCCGTCAATCGAGCTTCCTGGCGATGATCCTGTTTGGGCCACTCGGATTGGCCTTCGTCGTGCGTCGCCTGTTTCCGGCCTTCGTGCGGCAACGCCGGGAGTTGTTCGGTGGCCTGTCGATCGCCGCATTGGCCATGCTGATCGCCGGCGCCATGGCCTCGGTCAGTGCCGATTTCACGGGATTGCTCCGTGACACCCCGGGAGAGGCCGGCCGGCTCTTCGGCTTCATGTGCGTGTTCTCCGTGGTGCTTCACGTCACCGGCTGGTTCCTTGCGCCCTGGCGTCCGCCGGCGGACCGGGCAGCATTGTCGGTCGGTGCCGCCTACGTGAACAACGGCCTGGCCATCGTGTTCGCGGTGGAGTTCTTCAAGCCGCTGCCGGGGCTGGGCGTCGCGGCCGTCCTTCCGGCCATCCTGCTCGAGGCGCCCATGACACTGGCCCTGTTGCCACTCAAGGCGTGGCTGGCAAGGATCGCCCGCAAAGACGGGGAGGTCGACAGCCCCCGGGACCCAGCGTACAGACCACGCTGACCTCGGTGCCCGGCGACTGTATCGGGATGCGGTTCCCTTCCAGCTTCGCCCCGTCCGCCCGGAGTTCCCTGACACCGCAGCATACGCCGTCCGGATTGCGCACTTCGATCCGGTACGTCGCTCCGCGCCATGTGCGGGACATCTTGAAACCGGGCCATGTATCCGGAATCACGGGATCGAGAAGCAAGCCGTCATACCACGGACGGACCCCGAGGATCCACTGGTAGAGCACCATGAGCATCCACGCCGGCGTCGCCGTGAAGTAGGAGTACCAGGCGGCTCCTTCCTGGTCCGGGTTCGCCCGACTGACCAGGTATCGCGGAGCCGCGAACGGCGCGGCGGCGTAAATGTCCTGGTCGGATTCCGGGTTGAACGGGGACAGCTTGAGGAAGCTGTCCATGGCTTCGTTTCCTCGCCCGAAGACGGCGTCGGCCAGGATCTTGAAGCACACACCGTGACTGTATACCGGGCCGTTCTCCGCATGCCCGGGGTTCTTGGCCGACATCTTGCCGATCCGGGGATCGTACCGGGTGTACGCAGGCTCGATCAGCACCGGCCCGAAACGCGAGTCCATGCGCCCGTCGATCAGCCGGAGAAGCTTGTCTACTCGTTCCCCTTCGGCAATCCCGCTGAAAAGACTCCAGGTCTGCATGTTGAGATGGACCTGCCCTTCCCGATCCTTGCGGGAGCCCACCGCCCGCCCGTCGTCGGCAAAGCCGTAAACGTACCAATCGCCGTCCCACGCCTGTTCCCGCACGGCAGACACGAGGTCTTCCCGCAGGCGTCCCAGCTCCTCGATCTGCTCGGTGCGACCCGTATGGGCCGCCAGTTCCTCCATGAGGTTGATTGCATACACGCAGGCCACGGTCAGCCACGCACTTTCCCCTTTTCCCTCCCGGTTGATCTCATCGAGAGAATCGTTCCAGTCGCCGTCGCCGATCAGGCACAGATCGTGCACGCCACGGTCACGACCCACGCGCAGAATGCTCGCCGTCATGTGCCGCCAGGCCGTGTCTTCGCCCTCATCACGATAGGGAACCACCTCGTCGAGAACGGCGGCATCGCCCGTCTCGCGGACGTATTCACTGAAGGTGATGGGCAACCACAGTGCGCAATCACGGTGTCGGCGCAAGTCCTCGCGCCCCGCAATCGTGTCGTAGCAGCGGATCACCAGCCCCTCCCGGTCCTGGTGTTTCAGGCTTTCGAGAAGCCAGCGCCGGGTCCATTGCGGATCGAGCGGACACATGCCCATGATATCCTGGACGATGTCGCGGTAGCCCTTGGTGCCGCCGCGTACGAAGCGGCTGGTCAGCAGGGCGCCATGCTTGTACCAGGTATTGAGCAGGCAGTTCACTCCCTGCAACGGGGTCTCGGCATGCAGGGCGTCGTAGTGCGCCTGCCAGTGCGCCTGCGTCGCGGCTACCGCCTCGGCCGGGCGTCCGGGCGCAAGGTACCTTTCACGATACTCCCGGATCGTGTCCCCGTCGCTGCCGATGCCGAAGAGCAGGTGGAGGGTCCTCTCTTCGCCGGGAGCCAACGTGACATCCCCCTCCAGGACCGTACAGAGCCGCTCGGCGCTCACACTCGAGTTCGAACACGAACCCCGGACCGCCGCGGCCGGCGCTTCCAGGCGGCCGCACTTGCCTACGAACGAATCCAAGCGACAGTCGTGACCCGCCACCGGGTAGTCCGCGATCATGAAGGTCCCGTACTTGAGCTTGCTGACCGAGTTGTTGTTGTGCGCGACAATGGCCTGTGTCTCCTCGTCAAAGCCGGCCAGCGCGTAGGTGAAGACGTCGGTTGCGGCGGACATGTAGCTGGACAAGCGCAGTTCCTGGAACGGGTACACCCGCAAACGCCGTTCCGTCTCCCCTTCATTTCGAAGGGTAAGGGTCCACAGTTCGACCGGGTCGGACCCGGGCGGCACCAGGATTTGGAACCGGGCCCGGAGTCCGCCTTTCAGGCTCTCGATGGCGGAGATGCCGGGCGTGTGGAGGCATTCGAAACGGTCGTACTCCTGGTCGGCAAAGAACGGCGCCAGGCTCCACGCAGCGCCGGAATCCGCGTCGTGGAAGTAGATGAACTTCCCCGTCTGCGGCCACTGCGGGACGTAGGTGAAAACGTCAACGTAAGTCACCGGACATGACAACACGCTCTTGTAGAAGGAGTAGCCGTGACCGGTCTGCGAGAAAAACACACCGTACTCGTCATTGAACAGGACGTTCATCCACGGCCGCGGCGTGTCGAAACGGGTAATCCGAAAGGTCCTGCCGTCGTCAGAGAATTCTCCGTAGTTCATCGTGCTCCCATCGTGCGGTGCTGCAATCCGAATTGACTCCCGTCGTATTCCCGATCTTAATCCTGATCGTTGTCGAGAATCGAACAAGATCGAGATTACGATCGAGACTACGATCGGAGCAATGATAAGGATGTCTATTTGACAGTCCGCGAGGAGACACCATGCCGAAGATCACGTTCATGGGCGCGGGAAGCACGGTATTCGCAAAGAGCATCCTGGGCGACGCCATGTGTTCGCCCGTCCTGCAGGACAGCCACATTGCGCTGTACGACGTCAATGCCAGGCGGCTCAGGGAATCCAGGCAAATGCTGGAGATCCTCAACGCGAACATCAACAGGAACAGGGCTCGGATCACGGCACACCTGGGCGTGCGCAGCCGGCGTGCCGCGTTGCGCGGGGCCGACTACGTCGTCAATGCCATCCAGGTGGGCGGGTACGAACCGGCCACGGTCATCGATTTCGAGGTCCCGAAGAAGTACGGCCTGCGGCAAACCATTGCCGACACCCTGGGCATCGGGGGCATCTTCCGGGCCCTGCGCACGATCCCGGTCATGCTCGACTTCGCCCGGGACATGGAAGCGGTCTGTCCGAATGCCTGGCTGCTCAACTACACCAACCCGATGGCCATGGTCACGGGCGCTGTGCTGCGGGGCAGCTCGATTCGCGCCGTCGGCCTCTGCCATTCCGTCCAGAACTGCGCGCGGAACCTGCTGCGCCGGCTCGGCATGTTCGAAACCGTCGAGGATCTCCGCTGGCGGATCGCGGGAATCAATCACCAGGCCTGGCTCCTCGAGGTCAAGGACGGGGACAAGGACCTCTATCCCGAGATCAAACGCCGCGCGGCGCGATACCTGGCCGTGGCACGGAAGAAGGGGGGCAGGCAGTGGCTCCTGGCCGAACGGGAGAAAGCCGGAAGGAAGATTGAAGCATACGAATCGAAGCGTCCGGAATTCCGCATCCTCGGGGACATGGTTCGCCTGCAGGTCATGCTCACGTTCGGCCACTACGTTACCGAAAGCTCAGAGCACACGGCCGAGTACGTGCCGTGGTTCATCAAGAAGACGCACCCGGAGCTGATCGAAGAGTTCAACATCCCGCTGGACGAGTACCCGCGCCGCTGTGTTGCACAGATCGAGGAATGGAAGAAACGAAGCGCCGAGCTGGTCAAGAACCCGAAACTGCAGCACACGCGGGGCGGCGAATTCGGATCGTACATCATGGAGGCCATCGAGACCGATGAGCCGATTCGGGTGCACGGCAACGTGCTGAACACGGAACTGATCGAGAACCTGCCCCGCAAAGCCTGTGTCGAAGTGCCGTGCCTCGTGGATAAGAACGGCGTGCAGGGCTGCCACGCAGGCCGCCTCCCCGAGCAATGTGCGGCCTTGAACCGGACGAATATCAACCCCCAGATCCTGACGACCGATGCCGCGCTGCGACGAAGCAGGGACCTCGTGTACCAGGCCGCCGCACTCGACCCGCACACGGGAGCGGAACTGACGTTGGACGAGATTCGGAGCCTGTGCGACGAGTTGTTCGAGGCGCACGGGGATATGATTCCGGAGTACAGGTAAGCCGCAAAGACGGCGGATGCGCTGACCGGGAAGCGAGAGGAGAATGATGATTGTCATCCTGACCGAAGCGAAGGATCTCCGCGCAACGGTGTCCCGTGCGATTCCTCGCGGCGTTCGGAATGACACACCGGGAGAATTCCATTGAATCTGTCTGAAGCCATTGTCGTGGGTGACGTAGAGCGCGACCGCCACGTAGCGAAAGCTATTGCCGTTCTGATCGAAGAAGTCGAGAAGCGGACCGGAATTCACCTTCCCCTGTCCAATTCCCTTCCGGAAGACGCAGATCGAATCATTGTTGTCGGCACGCACTCGGGTCTCGGCGCACTGGCCGCCTCCGTCGATGCGCCGGCGACTCCGGGTCCCGAGGGATTCCGGATCACGGTCCGGACCGGGGAGCGGGACGCTGTCTTCGTAGTCGGTACCGACGCTCGGGGCGTACTCTACGGGGTCGGCCGCCTCCTGCGGAACCTCGTTCTCCGGAAAGACGAGATTCTGCTTGAGCATGACCTGCAAATCACAACCACACCCCGCTTCCCCCTGCGTGGCCACCAGCTCGGATACCGGCCGCTCAACAACACCTACGAGGCGTGGAGGCCGGAGCAGTTCGACCGCTACATCCGCGAACTCGCCCTGTTCGGCGCCAATTCGATCGAACTGGTCTCCCCCCACTCGGACGATCCGCAAGACCACGCGCCCCATATGCCGCTGCCTGCAATTGAGATGGTGGCCGAATGCTCCCGGATCTGCGACGACTACGGGCTGGACGTGTCCCTGTGGTATCCGAACGTAGGCGACGACTACGAAAGCGAGGCCGGCATTCGGAGAGAGTTGGCCGAGAGGGAAGACGTCTTCCGCGCCATACCTCGCCTGAACGCCCTTTTCATTCCCGGGGGAGACCCGGGCGGTCTCGATATCGACACCCTGTTCCGCTGGTCGGGACAGGTGGCTGAACTCCTTCACAAGCACCATCCCCGCGCCAAGCTCGGATTGTCGTCGCAGGCCTTCCGGGCAGATCAGGACTGGCAACGCCGTTTCTACGCCTGGGTACAGCAACGCCCCGAGTGGCTCGACATGATCGCGTTCGCGCCATGGGAGCGTGATCCCCTCCCCACGCTGCGCGAACGCGTTCCGGAGGATCTCCCGATCCGGCACTACCCCGACATCACCCACACGTTTCTCTGTCAGTATCCCGTGCCGCACTGGGACCTCGCGTTCGCCATGACCGAGGGGCGCGAACCGATCTGCCCCCGTCCCACGGCAATGAAACACATCCATAATCTGACCTGCGAATACGCGGTCGGCAGCCTCACCTACTCGGAAGGGGTAAACGACGACGTCAACAAGTTCGTGTGGACCGACCAGGACTGGGACCCGTCGACACCGGTAGAGGATACGCTTCGGGACTATGCCCGCTTCTTCCTGGGACCGGACTTCACCGAAGATGTCACCCAGGGACTCCTGGCGTTGGAGCGGAACTGGGAAGGTCCGTTGGCAACGAACGAAGGCGTCGAGGAGACACTGCGACTCTGGCTGGACCTGGAGGAAAAAGCATCCCACGAGCTCCGAGCGAACTGGCGATTCCAGCAGGGACTCCTCCGCGCCTGTTTCGATGCATCCGTACGGCGCCGCCTGCTTCACGAGGCCGGCCTGGAGCGGCAAGTCCTGGCTTCCCTGCGAGAGAGACCGAATGCCGCAGCCCTGGATGAGGCGAGATCCATGCTCGAGACGGGACAGGCTGACCCGGTCGCAGCCGACTTGAGGCAGCGTTGCTGGGAGCTTGCGGACGACCTCTGGCAGGGGATCGGGGCCCAGCTCTCGACGTCCCGGCACCACGGTCAACGCACTGCGCGGGGCGCTTTCATGGACTCGATCGACGTGCCCCTGAACGACAGCGAGTGGTTGCTGGAGGAGATTCAACGGATCCGCGCAATCCCTGCGGCAATCGAGCAGGAGAAGGCGATTCGGGCGCTTGTCGGGCGGACCGACCCGGGACCCGGCGGCTTCTACGACAGCTTCGGGGATGCCCCAAGTTGGGGACGGGTAGACCCCGGCGAAGGATGGGAACGGGATCCCGGAAGGTTTGCCAGCCCGATCATCGGGTACCGCGCCGGCCCGAAGCCTCTTGCGTGGCGCAACAGCCTGACGGCCTACTACGACACACCGATCCGTATTTCCTACCGGACCCTCGATCCGGCCGCGGCGTACACGTTGCGTGTCACCTACGTCGGCGGCGCCTGGCCCTGCCACGTCCGCTTGACGGCCAACGACGACCATCTCGTCCATGAGGAGCTGGGGCTGAAGAGCGGCCTGTACCTGACCCGGGAGTATCCCCTCCCCGGGGAGGTAACGCGCAATGGCAGCCTCGTCCTCACGTGGAGCACGCGGGACGGTGAGCTCGGGGCGCGCATCGCGGAATTGTGGCTTTGCCGGCAGTTATAGACAACGGTCCATCCCGGGCTCATCTCGGCAAAGCCAAGTCTCGGACGCCGAGGCCCGTACACCAGAGCGGAGCACGGTGCAGGGGGCTGCCGGCGTCCCTCCCGGGAGGGGCACGGGCCTCTGTGCCCGCTCGGTAGGGCCGGCCCTCCGGGCCGACCGCGAAGCCGGTCACTCGCTACCTGCGACACCCCTCAGGGAAACGGTCTCCGTCGCCCGGTACCCCAGTTTCACGCTGAGGATGCGCATATTCCCCGGATCGGCGACGTACAAGTATCGGTCCGTAAACGTGGCTAGGTACGTCCCGTCGAACAGGGCAACCTCATCGCCGCCGATCGACCGGGGATTCGGCACATCGGGGGTCTTCGAAAGCGGCATCCCGTCGTCCACGTTGCCGTAGCGCCCGATGCGTCTGATGAGGTTCCCGTTCGTATCGAGGACGGCAACGCTGAAGCGGTCGTGCTCCGGTGCAAAGGAACGCGCGAAGTAATCAAGCGTCATGCGGCTGTTCCAGCACGAACAGTCCATGCCCCACTGCGTCCGACCCACGCCCGGGTAGATCCATTCCGCGCCCTCGACCCAGAAACCGGCCAAATCCATGGGCCGGTCCGGCGGGCTCCGCAATCGTACCGGTGTGCCGTGGGCCTTGATGAACTTCCCCCGACCGGGTTTGAACTTGGCCAGCGTTCCGACCTGGTCGAACTTGTGGCCCACGAGTTTCCAGTAGGGCTTGCCGTCCAGCATCTTGGACACCGCGAAGTTGGCATAGACGTTGCACTCCGCATCCAGGCCGACACCCGAAACCATCTCCGGCTGTCCCTTCATCAGGTCCCGGTGCTTCACGTGGCCGTGTTTGTCGAAGATGTGTAGTTCCCGGCCATACATGAAGCGGCCGGGGTACAACAGCGCCCGGTAGGCAACCGCAGGCTCGACAACGTCCTTCTTGACTCCTCGCTTCTTGCGAGCGGCCTTAATGGAACTGGGGTTGAAACACGTGATCAGCAGGTCCCCCTTGACGTTGACGTCCATTCCCCCGTGATGCCAGTGCGGGCTGGTCTTCGTGGAAGGGAGCTTGAGTGCGCCCATCAAGCGTGTACCGTGCCCGTCCCACGAATAGGAGGCGGCTCTCCGTTCGCCGTAGTCGAAAGGCACCTCGCGCCAGGTAGCCATGTCGAACCGGCCTACGAGTGAGCCGGTGCGAAGGTAAGCGTGGCCCTCGATGGAGACGGCCATGTCGGAGGCGGAGAACGGCAGTCGCACCGTCCGGCATCTTCCGGTTCTCGTGT
>Ga0272441_10015270_pt1 | contig 10760 bp, 3 predicted proteins | sample SSMProp6N_FD_193582 | JGI IMG/M metagenome (GOLD analysis project Ga0272441, IMG submission 193582) | Marine sediment archaeal communities from Little Sippewissett salt marsh, Falmouth, MA, United States - SSM-Prop-6N | ecosystem: Environmental > Aquatic > Marine > Wetlands > Sediment ...
GCTGCCGTCCAGGACGGCGATGCTGTACCGATCGGCCTCTGGGACGAAGACGCGGCCGAACCAGTCCACGGCCGGGCGGTTCTTCATGCAGCGACAGCCCTGATGGCTCACCGTGCCGATGCCGGGGAAGAACCACTCGGCGCCTTTTACCCACATGGGACCGGGGTGCGACCAGAACGAGCCCCGGACGGCGGGCGGGCCTTCGGGCGGTTCCTTCATCCTGACCGGTTCGGCCCTCGGCGCGAGGAACCGGCCTCCCGTCGGCGGGAACCTGTACAGGACGCCGCGGTTTCCCCAGAACGGATCGCCGTAGGGTTTGCCGAAGACGAACCCCGTATCGCTGGTGGATGTGAAGATGTTCCCTCGGAGATCGGTGGCGATGGCGGCGGAGGCGTGCGTCAGGCCCTTGATGAGATCCTCGGCGATCATCTGGCCCTTGGCGTTGTAGACGAAGACGACGTTGGCGATCTTCGAGACGCGGCCAGGATAGAGTTTCGGCCGATAGGCGGCGTCGTCGAGTTTGAACCCGGCGCCGACAACGCCGCCGCGCCCGGCGTAGACGCCCGTGGGCGCAGCCGCGTTCGGGTCGTTGCGCCGCTGGACCATGCCGCCGGCATCCACTTGCATGTTCGTCCCCTGGACGTAGACCTCGCCGAACTTCGAGACCGCCATACCGGAATCGAACGGCCGCTCGCTCATCACGGGGCTCACGATGGCGCCCCCGATGGATGTGCCGCCCAACTGGGCCGGCTCCCCGTAATCGAACGGCACCTCCGTCATCGTCTCGGGATCGTAGCGCACGATGTACTGCTGCGAGGGCGTGGATGCCAGATGGCCGCGGAGGAACAACCGGCCCCGGCCGTCAAAGGCCGCGTCGGAGGCCATGAAAGGCAGGCGGATCAGCGCCTCCAACCGCCCTGTGGCTGCGTCGAACCGCCGCAGAAACTGAAACGCGGCACCGTCGCCGCGATACACCTTGTTGCGGACGGGGTCGTAGAACGCGCGGACACGGAAGGTGCCCTCAGTGATCGGGCGATCCGCCACCCTTTCCTTCTTGCCGGGGAATGGCCGCGGCACAGCGTGGGCCTTGCGAACGACCGCGCCGAAGTCCTTCTTGAGGACGAACTTCCCGTCGCGTTCCTCATAGACGACCGTGGTGCCGGGATCGGCGGTCATCCAGACAGTCGGGCGATCCGCCCAGAAATCGACGCAGAACGGCTGAATGCTCGTGTGTCGGCTGCGGCCGGCGACGGGGAAGTCCTGGCGAAACCGCTCTTTCGCCTCCGGCAGCGGTGAGAACACGACCACCTGGACGCGGCCCGAGCGGGACCGCGAGTCCAGCGGGTTGAGGGCAGCCAGGGCATAGATCGCGCCGGTCTTCGGGTCGATGTCCAACCAGATCGGATTCCTGAGCGGGATGTTCCTGATGAGTTTCGCCGCCGGCGAGAAGACGCTGATCCGGTTGTTGCCGGTGTTGGCCACGTAGAGGTTGCCCGCGGCGTCGGTGGCAATGTCGTGGGGGTCGTTGATGCCGTCGTCGCCGTCGCGCGGGTGCAGGCCTTCGCCGATGAAACACCGGTCTCGTGGCACCGGCGGGATGTCGGCGGCCAGCGGCACGCGCAGAACGCCGTGCAGCCTCCCCTTCACCTGACCATACTGCGCGGCCCGAGTGATGAAGCCGGTGGCATAAAGCCACTTGCCGTCCGGGCTGGCCGACATGAACGACGGGACGGGTTGTTCCTGCATGCCGGCCTTCATGACACGGAGGCCGAAGAGCGGCAGCGTTCCACTCTCGCCGTCATGCGCGGGGCCGCCGTCAGTACCGAAATAGATCAGGCCGTTGTACTGTGTGCTCGGCAGGACGAGTCGGCCCTTCGACAGCGCCATCCCGTACACGCCCAGATCGCGGCGCGTGATTCGGAAGCCCACGAACTCGCCCCAGGGCGAGTACTGCTTGACCGGCGCCCGGGCGCCGTCCGGATAGCGCTCGAACGGCAGCCCGTGCGTCTCATCCAGCCAGTGGTCGAACTTGCCCGGCTTCGAGTCTCGGGGCGACGTGGCGGGGTCGCGGTAGAACTGCCCGACCTTGTCGGCCGGGAACGGATACACCGTGCGGAGGTACCGGCCGGCGTGGTCAAACATCCGCACCACGCTCTCGGCGCTGGTGGTGAGCACGTAGACGCCGTCCTCGTCGGCGCCGATGCCGGTGACATGGCCGACGTTGTTCTCCGGCAGCCAGTCGAAGGCGCGCTCCCAGGCGGCGGTGAGCCCCAGCGAGACGCGGACGTGAATGCCGGTCCGATCCACGTACCTGCCCCAGTCGTCTTTGCCATCCCAGGCGATCGTCTGCCGCAGCGCGTTCTTTACCAGAGGGTCGGGAGCCGTCGGTCCGAGGAGCCCGCAGGCCAGGTGACGCAGAATCCGCCGGCCACGGTCCTCCACCGCCACCGCCACGTCGCAGTCGTCCTTGACGGCGAAGGTGATCTCGTATGCGTCGCGGCCGACCTTGCGCACAGCCGGGGGGTGGGTGAAGGCGAAGACGTTCTTGCGTTGGACGAGGATGCTCCGCTGCCGTTTTCGGTCGCCGGTTTCCGATTCGGCCCCGGCGACGCCCTGTTGGACCCCGGCTATCCCGGAGAGGAATGTGCAGAGCAGCAGGCCGGCCTGGATGGCGCGCGAGATCATGGCGGGGTCTCCTCGCGCTTCTTCGGCATGAACCAGTCGGCCTCGATGTTGGCGTAACCGCCGTCGGTGAGTTGGATCCAGACGTTGTCCTTTCCCGGCACGGCCCGGCCGACGCACAGTTCCTGCCAGACAATCTGGTGTCCGTCGTGCCAGGGCTTGTAGCCCAGCGGGGCCACCTTCTTGCGGATGAGGTAGTGGATCGGGCTCAGGCTGAATGCGATGTACTGCCCGTTCGGGCAATAGGCGGGGAACGCGTGCATGTAGCGGTCGGCGGGCTCCGCGAGCCCGATGGTGCGGCCGTTGAGGAGCCCCGTGATGTCGTCCGGCTTCTCGGTGAACGCGACTTCGACGAGTTCGAGTTCACGGCTGCCGCGGACGAGGACGAGCGCCTTCCCGTCGGGCCGCCAGCGGGGCATCAGGTTCATGCTGCCGAGCGAGACGTTCCACCATTTCGAGACGGGCTTGCCGCCGGGTTTCAGGTCGAAGACGGTGGCCATGAGTTTCTTGGGCGGCTGCTCCAGGGCGCCGGTGGCGCCCTTGATGTCGCCGCCGGAGGCCACGAGGATGCGCCTGCCCTCGGGGCTGAACGTCGGGAACCAACTGCCGCCGAAGTAGCGCATAACGGCGTCCCACTCCTTGCCGGTCTTGAGGTCGCGGGTGACGGACTTCCCCGCCCGCTCGAAGGCGAGCAGACGGCCGTCGGGCGAAATGGCCGGCCGATGGGCGTTCTGCACCAGTCGTTTGACGTTGCCGCCGTCGGCATTCATGACGTACACGCCGCAGCCGGCCATCATGGCGACCTCCTTGTCGGGGCCGTAGCGGGCCCGGCCGCGGTGGAATCCCCACGCACCCTCGGCGGGACGGTCCATCGTCTGGTCGTAGAACGACGACATCTTCACTTCCGCGTCGCGGTCGCTGAAGAAGACGATCCGGGCGCCGTCCGCCGTCCAGCGGGGATACGAGTCCCAGGACGGGCTGTTGGTGAGATTGCGCCGGCCGCTGCCGTCCGGTTCGGTCACGTAGATGTCCCAGTTGCCGTCGCGGTTGGAGGAAAAGACGATGCGGCCCTTGCCCGCGAGTTCCTTGCGGAGTGTGGCCTGCTCGGGCGTGTCCTTGATTTTCTTCCACGGCCCCGGGTGCTCTGCGGGGCAATCGCGGACGTCCATCCATCCCTTTCGGCCGGCCGATGCATCCTGCGCGAGGGTGGACAGCGGGGAGGCGAGCAGGACCAGCGACCCCGCCAGCATCGCTGATCGCACGAGTGGGCGGACCGCCAGCTTCATCAGTAGTACTCCCTGCCGTGGGGCGTCTGGATGGCGCGCCACGAGAAGCGGAATCGACCGCCGTCGATGTAGTTGACATACGGCATGATCCTGGGCCCCGGCGGCCAGCCGTGGTGGTAGAGATCGAACTCACGCGCCACCTGCCGCCACGGGATCACCATCAGCAGGCCGTCGTCGCTGACCCGAAGGTGGTCGTCGGTGATCCGGTAGATCGTGAGGTGGCCGCCGCTGAGGGACATAGGGTTCATGTGCCGGCTGTTGAGGTGCCCCTTCGTCCTGCTGGCCCACTGCTCGGGGCGGTAGATTTCCAGGCGCAGGCTGAGTTCGAACCCGTCGAGCAGGTCCTTGAAGACCGGCAGCAGGCGGCGGACGAGTTGCGCTTCGCGTTCCGGCAGGAGCGGCTCCGCGGGCTTAGCCCCGCGGGCGGCGCGGTCGTTCATCATCCGAATCTGCAGGTGGTGCCACGCCGAGAGGCTGGTTTCAGCGTCCAGGTTGAAGTCCAGGTACACGTCCTTCCAGCCGGAGCCGTAGGGCACGGGCGCCAGGCGCAGGCCGCTGATGTCCTCGAAGGCGTAGACCACGAGCAGGCGCACGGATCCGTCAGGCTGCTCTTCGACATCACGACTGACGAGCGAGACGCCCTCGCCCATCTTTGCCATCCGTTCCCGGACGCGCTTCTCGCTGGTGAGGTCGTCGATGGTCGGACCCTCTGTGAGCCGTTTGGAGGCATTGACGAGTTTCTCGCCGAAGACGATCTCCTCGACCACCTGTCCACTGCCGTCCTCGTTCAGTTTCACGACCAGCCGGACCTTGATGCACCCGCTGAGCAGGACGAGGCCGACAAGAACGGCCGGCACAGCCCGCGGCTTGAGCACCGACGGCCTTCTCATTCGGGCACCTTCCTTCCGGGCGCCGCCGGGGAGGCGACGATCAGGTCCTTGTCGCTGAGCACAGCGAGGTACGGCGGCTGGACGGCCCAGGAGACCTGGCCGTACCGGCCCCACTCGCCGAAGCCCTTCGCCTTGATCCGCTCGACCACCGCACCGGTCGTCCCGTCGACAATCCAGAGCGAGCGCGTCTGCTCGTCCGAGAGGCGGGCCACCAGATAGCGCCCCTGGAGGCGCCCGGTCAACCAGAATCGGGGCTTCGTCCGGCCGCGGTGGACCGTGCTGACGCGCTGCTTGCCGGTGGCCAGGTCGTAGGCCACCACGTGGACCCCCGTCGGGTCGTCCGCGGTGTAGTGAAGTCCGAGAACGGCGTCGCTGCCGACGACCGCGTGATGGGGCACGCCCGGCTCCTTGGCCTCGGTGCGGTGCCAGCGCACGGTGCCTTCGGCGGGATCGATGACCTCCAGGCCGATGCTGTCGTAGTCGGGCTTCAGCACGGCGACGGCCGACCCGTTCATCCAGAACCGGAACGGCGGCGGCTCGCCGCCCGTGCGGTCCACGTCCTGGATCCGGCGCTGCCAGCGCACCTTGCGCTGTTTGAGGTCCACGCCGATGTAGTCCCAGCCGTCCGTGAGGACGAGCAGGTCGCCCGCGGCGCACGCTGGCACGGCGGGGTCGTCCCAGTCGATGGCCGGGTTGCCCGTCGCCTCGGTGAGCGCCGGCAGTTGCACCGTCGTCAAGAGCCAGCCCGTGCCCAGATTGCGGAACGTCACGCACGAGGGATTCCGCCGAACCGTGGCCAGCACATTGTCGCGCAGGACCGGCGGGGCGTAGACGCTTCCCGTCTCGTTGGCCTCCCAGATCAACTGACCGGTTCGGAGGTGGATGGCGACCGTCCGGCGGTCATCCGCCAGGACCATCACGTCCTCCGCCGCGGCCGAGGCCTGGATGCGGAAATCGTGAGGCACGCGGAAGCGCCACGCCAGGTCGCCCTTGTCCAGTGAAAACGCCAGCACATCGTACCAGCCGTGGACGATGACCCGGCCCCCGTACCACCGGTTTCCAGCCGGCCTCGTCTGAGCGCCGGCAGAATGCCGGCGGTGCGGGTCGCCCCCACACTGACCCTCCCCCGTCAAGGGGGAGGGGGGTCTGTCCCGGTCTCCCGCGGCGGATGAGGGGGGGTGGATGAAGTACGTCTCGAATCCCTCCTCCTCACCCTTATCCTTCAGCCGGATCTCGGTGACCTCCCAGCGCTTCCGGCCGTTCGCCAGGTCCCAGCAGACGAGGCCGAACTTGTTGGCGTGGCGGCGTTTGGAGCGCATTCCGACGAAGGCCAGTTCGGCGGCGGACGTTGTCTCACCGTCGCGTCTGAGCAACAGAAGCAGCGTCTCGGGGTCATACTTGAGGGTTGTGGCGACCTGACGGCAGGGCGGGGCAAGGGGCCCCGGCTCGGGTTCGCGGACGACGATGTTGCAGGCGTCGGCAACGCGCCTGGGGACGCTGAGCCCGTTGATGCGGGCGGCGTCGTTGATGCGCCAGAGGGCGATGCGGCGGTCGGGTTCAGGCCGTTTCTCGGCGTCACGGATGAGGGCGTCGAGGGCGGCCTGGGCAGCGACGGTGCCGGGATACTCGGCGATGCGCTTGAGGGTGACGGCTTCGTCGTCGGCGCCCTCGAGCGCTTTCGCCGCGGCCGTCTCACGTTGGGCGCGAAACGAGGCCGGGGCGCGGGCGACGAGCCGGCTCAGCCGGTGTCCGGCGAACTGGCGCGTTTCGACCTCGGCCTCCGGCTCCAGCGGCGAGATGACGGAGAAGTAGTTCCCGAGAATGGCCTCCGCGCCGGCAACGGCCAGTCGGAACTCCGGTCCGTAGAACGCCTTTGGGTTCTTGTCGCGGAGATTCTTCAGCAGCGCGGCGGCCAGGTCCTGCAGCGCGTCGCTGTCGCCGGCGAGGATCGAGGGGACCCCGAACCGGACGGCCCCGTAATGCTTGATGGCCGCGGTCAGGCAGGCGGCCGCGTCCGACCACCGTTCCTGCTTCTCGAAGATCTCGGCCAGGGACAGGACCGTGAGGATTTCGTCGCGGCTGGCGGTGCAGGCGTCGGCCATCTGGCGCGCCCACCGCTCGGCCTGCTTCAGGTCACCCGCGCGCATGACGGCTTCCGCCTGGCGGCGATAGAGGCGAAACAACTGGCGGTTGACCTCCGTCCGCATCGGCGTGTCCCAGACGGGCAGGGCAGCCAGGGCCTTCTCGAACAGGCTGATCGCCCCCGGCCGGTCGCCGGCCACGTTTCGCAGTTCGGCGCGGCTGTAGAGGCCTTGCGCCGACGTGTCGCCGCTCATCGCCCGGCGGACGCGTTCGGCGTCGTACCACATGGAGACCCGTTGCGGACTGATCTCCATCTCGAAGACCGTGCCGAACCGCTCGAAGGCCCAGCGGTGGTACGTGTGGAACGGGTCGGTCGTGTTGCTGAGGAATTCGTCCGGGCGGGGCTCGCGCTTCTCGCGCTCGGCGCGGCGGCGCACGTCGCGGTTGAAGTTCCAGAGCGACCCCCACGTGCCGGGATAGTAGTAGTACCGCTGGGCCAGCGTCTTTCTGCCGTGGATGTCCCAGTACTGCTCGCCGAACGTGCCGCTCCACTGGGTGGTGTTGAGGTAGATCCTGTCGGAGCGGGTGATGGCGGCCCGGCAGACGACGGCGCCGCCGCCGAGAGGGCGATCGAGGTCTTTCGGTGCGCCCCCGCGCTCCCAGAGGGTCCGACCGGTGGCGGGATCGATGCCGAGAAGGCCGTCGAGGCCCGTCACCACCAGGTTTCGCCGCGCGGTGACGCCCACCAGCGTCTGGGCCCGCCCCCGCGGTCGGCTCCACCGGACGGCGCCCGTTTCCGGATCGAGGCACAGGAGTCGGTCGCAGTCGGTCGGGGTGACGAAAAGCCGGCCGTCCATCAGCAGCGGCGGCCGACTGAACCAGAGCGGCCCGTGCTTCTTCAGCAGGTCGTGGATGTCCGCGGCGTGGGGATACCGGGTGACCCACAGGACCGTGCCGCTCAGGGCATCGAGGGCGGCCACCACGCCGGCGTTCGTCGTGTGATAGACCACCCCGCCTTTGACCGTCGGCTGCGTGCCGTACAGGCGGATGCGCCGCACGAAGGTGCTCGTGGTGAACTTCGGCGGCGTGACCAGGCAAATCGTGCGCGACCAGATGAGCCGGCCGGAGTGGCTGTCGAAGCAGTTGATCCCGACCGTGCTGTTGAGGTGGCTCCGGCCCTCGATGTTTTCGCGCACGACGGGCGCGTAGACCACGTTGGGCCCCGGGGCCGGGGCGCAGAGGTAGCGCGTGTTCCGGTCCTCCTCCGCGGCCGAGGCGATGGGGCCCTTGGCCCAGCGCACTTGGCCCGTGATGCGATCGAGGGCCACCAGGCTCGGCCCGGCCTTGACGATGCCGGCGAACACCAGGCCGTCGTGCACCAGCAGATCGCTCTCGGGATGGTAAGTGGGGCTGTTGGCGCCGCCGAACGGTGGATGCGGGCGCTGATTGAGCCCGGCCACGTCGAACCAGTCGATCAGGCCGCCCGGCGCAAACGACCAGTTCTCCTTGCCGGTGAGCAGGCTGCGGCAGAACAGCGCGTTGTGGTGCTTGAAGTAGACGTAGTTGCCGGCCACCCAGGGCAGGGCGCGGACGTACCACTGCCGCTGCGCGTCGGGCAGCGGTTGTGACCAGACGAACCGCTCCCGCTTGATGGGGACCGTCAGGTCCGGCATGAGGTCGTAATCGCCCATGGCCGTGTACTCGGGCTTGCGCACCTGGCGAAAATAGGGGCTTTTCGGCAGGACGACGGCGTCCAGGCGCCGGAAGAACGCAGCGCGCGCGTCGCGGCCGACGCTGCCCGACGACGCCATCGCGAGACGCCGCGCCTGCCGGTACGCCTCCTCGCGGCCGAGGTGTTTGTAGCACTCGGCCATGCGCATCGCGAGATCACCGGTCGGCACGTCGCTCAGCGCGCAGATGTCCTGTATCCGGCGGTAGGCGGCCAGCGCCCCGGCGTAGTTGCCCTGGTCCAGCGCGGCGTTGCCCAGTTCCCACAGGGCGTCGTCTCCGTACGAGGTGGCCAGATGGCGTTCCGCCACCTCCGCGAAGTCCAGGAGCGAGTAGTACTTCCTGGCGCGGTCGAAGAGCGCCCGGGCCTCCGCGTCGTAGAGGGTGCGGTAGTAGAGGATCTGGTCGTCCGGCATGCGGAGGAGCCGCCGCTGGGCGTAGAGCACGCTGGGGATGAATACCCCGTTTTCCTGGATGCGCCAGAGGTCGTCGGGAAACTGCGCCACCACCTCGTGGTACAGTTTCATGGCGCGGCGAAAGTCGCGCGCGGCGAACAGTTCGTCCGCCTTCTTGAGCAACGCCTCGACGCGGAAGTCCTGCTCCAGGTGCGCCATGTTGTAGAACCACGGCTGCAGGGAGAGTTTGAGGGGGTCGTTCTCACGGAGGCGGCGTTCGTCCAGGAAGTCCGGTCGGCGGGCGCTGTAGGTCTCCTGCAACGTCCTGCCGGCGGGCCTCGTGGTCGCGGCCGGCCGGGTCGTCTGGCCTCGGCCGACGGCCCACGCGGCCAGCACCGCCATGCACCCGATCAGAGAACGCACCATGCGCCGTTCCACCGGAATCTGCACGAGTCGCCCGCCGTTCAGCCCCACTGTGTACCCGTCTTTGTCATGTGAAACAAGTCCGCCGCCGGAAGTTGGCCGGAAACTCGACGTTCAACTGAGCAGCCGGATGTTATAGAGTACAAACGCGCAGAGGGAGTTCATCGATATGCTCTTCCGGTGGATCAACCCGTGGATGCTGGCGGCGCTGGCCGGCGCGGCGATCCCCATCATTATCGAATGGCTGTTCCGCCTGCGCCGCCGCCGCGTTGAACTGCCCACCATTCGCTGGCTCCTCAAGACGAAGGTGCACAAGAAGGTCCGCCTGCAGGACAGGATCCTGCTCATCGTGCGCACGGCGGTGCTGGTGCTCGTGGCCCTGGCCGTGGCCCGGCCGATCCTGCAACCTACCGGCGGCCAGACGCTGGGCGCGGCCCGGCGCGCGCTGATCGTCCTCGACGGCACCTACTCGATGGCCCAGTCCGTCGGCCACGCGGATGCCTTCACCGTGGGGCGGGAGCGGGCCGGCGAGATCCTTCGCGCGCTCCCGACGGAGATGCCGGTGGCCGTGGTCCTGCTGGGCGCCGAGGGCCGGTTGCTGAAGGACTGGGACGCCGACCACGGCGCCGTTCAGCGGAGCCTCGCGAGCGCGCGCGTCAGCGACGGCGCCGGCCGCATGGCCGATGCGCTCGAGACGGCCCGCCAGTTGATCCAAGCCGCCGGCGACGAGGCCGTCGAGACGTACATCATCAGCGACCTGCAGCGCGTCACCTGGTCGCCCACGCCCGACGACCCGCGGGACGGCCTGGCCCTCGCTGCCGACCTGGCGCGGCACGGCCGCGTCTTCGTCCTCGACACCGGCACCGGCGACAGCGCCAACGCCTGTCTCACGCGCCTTCAGCCGGCGGAGACGGCCATGGCCGTCGGCTATGCCTGCCGGTTCGAGGTGGACGCGCGCATCGTCAACATGCCCGCTGACCGCACGCTGCGCCTGACCCTGTCCGCCGAACGCAGCGAAGGTCGGGAAACGCCCGCCGACGACCGCAAGATCCAGACAAAGGAACTGACGGCCGCCGACTTCACCGCCGGCGCGATCACCGTGACCTTCGATCACGTCTTCTTGGAGCCGGGCGAGTATCTTGTGCGCGCGGAAATCGAGGGCGACTCGCTGGTCGCCGACAACCGCCGATCCTACCTGGCCACCGTCCCGGCCGCCGTCGAGACGCTCGTGCTCGATCCCGCGTGTCCTGACGAACCGCGCCGCGGCCGTCCGG
>Ga0272441_10015271_pt1 | contig 10760 bp, 12 predicted proteins | sample SSMProp6N_FD_193582 | JGI IMG/M metagenome (GOLD analysis project Ga0272441, IMG submission 193582) | Marine sediment archaeal communities from Little Sippewissett salt marsh, Falmouth, MA, United States - SSM-Prop-6N | ecosystem: Environmental > Aquatic > Marine > Wetlands > Sediment ...
GACTTCCAGCAGGCGCTGCTGCGGCTGATGGACGCGCACCCCTCGCGCATCGTCATCAACCTGGCGGGCGTTAGCTACATGGACTCCTCGGGCGTCGCCTCGCTAGTCAAGCTGCTGTCTCGCGTCCGCAAATCGGGACTGTCGCTGCGTCTGGCGGCCATGAACGACCGCGTCCGCAGCGTCTTCGAAATCACCCGCCTCGACAGCGTCTTTGACATCCGACCCAGCGAAGAGGAGGCCCTCGCCTAGCATGGCCGAACGCCGAGTCAACCCGGTGGAGCTGATCGGGGCCGCCTTCCTCAGCGGCCTGCAATACACCGGCGGTATGGCGCTGCTTCTGGGCGCCGCGGCCCGCTGGACGGTGGCGGGGCTTTTCACCCGCAAGGTGCGCCTCAGCCGGGACGCCGTCGCCGCCCAGACCGTCCGCGTGGGCGTTCGCAGCCTGGGCATCGTCGTGCTCGTGCAGATGTTCATCGGCGTGATCCTCGCGCTGCAGATGGCCCCGCCGTTGAGCGACTTCGGACAGGAGGCCCAGATCTCCTCCATCATCGGCGTGGCCGGCTTTCGCATGCTGGGCCCGATCATCACTGCCGTCGTGCTCAGCGGCTTTGCCGGGGCGTCGATCGCCGCGGAAATCGGAACCATGGTCGTCTCCGAAGAGATCGAGGCGATGGAGGCGATGGCGCTGAACCCGGTGAGGTTCCTCGTGGTCCCGCGCCTGCTGGCGACGCTGGTGGCTACCGTCCTGCTGGCGGTGATCGCCGACGTGATGATCGCCCTCGGCGGTTTCCTCACCGCCAAGCTCGTCCTCGGACCGGAAGTCTACAGCCAGTACTGGAGGCTGATGCGGGACATCCTCGAGTACAAGGATTTCTACACCGGGCTGATCATGGCCGCGGTGTTCGGAATCCTGCTGAGCCTGATCGCCTGCTACGAAGGGCTCAAGGTCCGCGGCGGAGCGGAAGGCGTCGGCCGGGCCACGACGATGACCGTGGTCTACTCGATCGTCGCGATTGTCGTCGCGGCGTGCGTGTTCACCGTGATCTTCTACGTGTTCGGCATCTGACGACAGAGTCCACTGACCAGTAGGTCGGGCGCAGACGCCCGACGAAACCGATGACCGTCATGCAATCGACAACCGACAAGCGACAGCCGCCCAAGCCTTTCCCGGTGATCCGCGTGGAGAACCTGGTCAAGCGTTTCGGCGAGCGGACCATCCTCAGCGGGGTCAACCTGGAGGTCTATCCGGGTCAGACCACCGTGGTGATGGGCGGGTCCGGGTGCGGCAAGAGTACGCTGCTGCGCCACCTGATCGGCTCGGTCTGGCCGGACGAGGGGCACGTGGAGATGTTCGGGCGGAATCTCTGCGAGATGAGCGAGGCGGAGCTCGACGACGTGCGGAAACGCTTCGGCATTCTGTTTCAGTCCGGGGCACTGTTCAATTCGATGACCGTCGGCGAGAACGTGGCCCTGCCGCTGAAGGAGCACACCGACCTCGACGAAGACACTATCGAGATCATGGTGCGGATCAAGCTGGAGTTGGTCGGCCTGCGCTACGCGGTGGACCTGATGCCTTCGGAGATCTCCGGCGGCATGAAAAAACGCGCCGGGCTCGCCCGCGCCATCGCGCTCGACCCGGAGATACTTTTCTACGACGAGCCCTCGGCCGGGCTGGACCCGGTCACCTCGGCCGAGATCGACCAACTGATGATGGACTTGTCCAGCAAGCTGGGTGTGGCCAGTGTGGTGGTGACCCACGAGATGGACTCGGCCTTCCGTATCGCCGACCGGATGGTGATGCTCGACGGCGGCGTGGTGCTGAAAACCGGAACGCGCGACCAGTTCGAGGCGATCCGCGACGGCGAATCCGCCGGCGACGAAACGACCGACCTCATCCGCCAGTTTCTGCGGGGCGACTCGGCCGGGCCCATCACCGAGCGACGCAAGGCGGGCGGGTATGAACAGGATATTCTCGACGTGGCCGAAGGGCGATACGCCCGGTAGGCGGCAATCGATGGAGACGCGATATGGCGAGAAAGACGCATAACGAACTGACGGCGGGCATCTTCGTCCTCGTGGCGCTGGCGGTGCTGCTGGGCGTGATCGTCTGGCTGGGCGGGGCGGGGCTGTTCAGCCCCGCCAGGCAGCGGGCGTTCTTCTACGCCGAAGAGCAGGACGGAAGCACCAACCTCCAGGAAGGCAGCTTCGTGCTCATCGGCGACGACCCGGTCGGAAAGATCGCCCGCATTCGTTTCGATGCCGACGCCGGGCGGACGTTCTACACCGCCGAGATCGAACGCGGCGACGTCACGCTTCACGCCGATGGGAAGGTGCGCGTGGCGGCGGGGCTCATCGGCGGCTCGAGACTGGTCATCGTCGACCGCGGCTCGGAAGATGCGCCGCTGGCCGACGCCGAGCACCCGGTGCACCTGGCCGGCGGGATGGACCAGGCGATGGGCAACATCGAACACGCCACCGAGCAGCTCGCCGCCATCACCGACGTGGTCGCCCGCGAGCTCAATGCCGGTGACTCGGCCGCCATCCTGGCGAAGATCCACGACGTGATCGACTCGCTGACCACCGCGGCGGGCGATGTGGCGACCATCGCCGCGTCCGTCAAGGCCGAAACCGATACTGCCAATGACGCGGCCCTGCTCGCCAAGCTGCACAGCTCGATGGACGATGTCAACGCCATCACCGGCGACGCGAAGCCCAAGTTCGCCGATACCCTGACGGCCGTCCGCAACACCGCCCAGAGCGTGGAGGGCTACGCTAAGGACGATCTGGCGGCGATTCTCGTTTCGGTTCGCGAGGCGAGCACCGAGGTGCTCAAGATTTCCCGCAACTTTGCGGATGTTTCCGGCGAGGTGCGCGAGCTGGTCATGCTCCACCGCGACAACATCGACGAGATGATCGACAACATGACGCAGGTCTCAGCCAACCTCAAGGCCACCGCCAAGGAGGTCCGCCGCAACCCGTGGCGACTGCTGCATTCGCCCGACGAGAAGGAACTCGACTCGCAGAATATCTACGACGCGGCCGCCGCGTTCTCCAACGGCGCGGAGCAACTCGACCAGGCCCTGGCCAAGCTGACCGGCCTGGCCGAGGCCTCGCCGGAGGGCCTGCCTGCCGACGACCCGGACCTGATGAAGGTCCGCGCCCAGCTCGACGAGGCCTTCAGCAATTTCAACAAGGCCGAGCAGGCGCTCTGGAAGGAACTGGCGAACTAGCGCGAAGGGCGCTAGCGGACGCCCGGCAATGCGCCTGGTCACAGCATCCGCCGGTCTTCCAAGCCGTCCATCTGAGGGCGGGGGACGCTTTCCACCTCGCGGGCGAACAGCAGCGACCGCTCGATGCGCCCGCGCGTCGGGAACGTCGCCACCACGTACGCCAGGAATACTACCGCCGGGGCCGTGTTGAGCCAGTACATCGGAGACTGTTGCATTCGGCCCGCCATCGCCGCCAGCAAACACACGACCAGTCCGAACAGCCCCGCGCTTTCCATTGCGCCGAGTTGCACGATGCGTGCGGTGAAGTGGGCCCGCGCGAGGTGATACGTCACCCGCTCGATGGAATCCTCCGCCGGGCGATTGATCTCCCACACGGTTTTCTGGAATCGCCGCGCCACGCGCGGGGCTGCCACCGCCAGAATGATCCCGACAGCAGCGACCGCCGCGTTGGCGATGCTGAGTGGAGGAAGAATGCGGAGCGTGACCATCTCCGCCGGCTCGATCGCGCCGGTTGCGTCGAGCCCCACGATCGCCAGGCCGAAAAGTACCACGCTGCTGACCATCGAAGCCTGCACCAACTGCACCACGCTCAGCGGGACGGGGCCTCGCTTCATCCCGTGCAGGTGAATCGCGAACATGCTCATGGTTGTTTCTCCCGGCCGGTCACATGACAACGCCCGCGGGGGCGAACCCGCGGGCGTCGTGCTATGCGATCGCGTCGCGGGCTCGCCCGCGTTACGGGTTGTCAGTCTTCGGGCACTTCCTTGGCTTCCATCCACGAGAACATCTGGCGGAGCTGGCGGCCGACCACTTCGACTGAGTGGTTCTTGTCGGCCTCGTAGAACTTCTTGAAGTTCGGCTTGCCCGCGGCGCACTCGGCCAGCCACTCCTTGGCGAAGCTGCCGTCCTGGATCGCCGCCAGGGCCTTCTTCATGTTTGCCTTGACCTGCGGGCCGATGATCTGCGGTCCGACCTTCAGGTCGCCCCACTCGGCCGTGTTGGAGATGCTGTACCGCATGTAGCTGATCCCGCCCTCGGCCATCAGCTTGATGATCAGCAGCAGCTCGTGCAGCACCTCGAAGTACGCGATGCCCGGCTGGTAGCCCGCCTCGGTCAGCGTCTCGAAGCCGGCCTTCACCAGCGAGGTCAGCCCGCCGCACAGGACGGTCTGCTCGCCGAAGAGGTCCGTCTCGGTTTCCTCGGTGAAGGTCGTCTCGATGATACCCGCCCGGCCGCCGCCGATGCCGATGCCCCACGCCAGCGCCACGTCATGCGCCTTTCCGGTGGCGTCCTTCTCCACGGCGATCAGGCACGGCACGCCCGAGCCTTCCTGGTAGCAACTGCGGACGGTATGCCCCGGGCCCTTGGGCGCGATCATGATCACGTCCACGCCCTCGGGCGCCACGATCTGCCCGAAGCGGATGTTGAACCCGTGGCAGAACCCCAGCGCCTTGCCCGGCGTCAGGTTCGGCTGGATGTCCTTCTTGTAGACCGTCGCCTGCACCTCGTCCGGCAGCGTGATGACGATCAGGTCGGCCTGCTTGGTCGCCTCGGCCGCGGACACCGGCGAGAAGCCCGCCTCCTTGGCCAGCTTGAAGTTGTGCGTGCCGTCCAGCTCCGAGACGATCACCTTCACGCCGCTGTCGCGGAGATTCTGGGCGTGGGCGTGCCCCTGGCTGCCGAAACCCACGATCGCCACGGTCTTGCCCTTCAGCGGCTCCAGCGAGCCGTCCTTGTCGTACAGGATCTTCAGTTCTGCCATTGGTCTTGCTCCTTGGATCTGGCGGAAAGATTGCGAATCCAAACTTCTACCTCCCGGCCGGGCCGCCGTCAAGCGTGGAAGTTGCTATCCCGCCGGCCGCGATCCCAAACGGAACGAAACGGGCCCAAACGGGCCAAAACGGAACGAAACGGTCCCAAACGATCCCAAACGGAACGAAACGGGCCAAAACGAACCGAAACGGCCCGGCGCCGCGCATCGTAAGCTTATCTCTTCAAGTGGCTTAGGTGACCAGCCGCGTTCGGCATGCGTTTTTCGGACGCCGGGAGACAGGTTCCCGGATACGAAGCGATATTCGGTTGTCAAACAGCTTCGCTGCCAGCGGCGCAGACGCGGGCCGCAGCTCCACCCTTACGGCCCTCGGTGCCGTTTGCGCGCGCAAAACCGTCGCTTGGAAGGAAGCGCGGCCCGGCAAGACGTGGCCGGCACGGCGGATACTTTCTTTGAGATCCTCCGCCGACTGCGCCCGGCCGCGGGCGCTTTTGCGCGCGCAAAAGCGTCGATTGACCCCTTTGCCTCCCCCTTTGCCTCCTCTGACCCCTTTGCCTCCTCCCTACGGGCTACACAGAGTCGTCTGTACACCTGGGCGGTGCGTCGGGCGCAGGCGCCCATGCCACGCTTCGCCCCCGCAGGTCGGGCGCTGGCGCCCGACATTGCGTGAGCCACCCCTCGACAGGCGCGGAGCCTTCGGCAAGCCTGCCTGCGGTAGGCAGGTTGCTCGCCCTGCAGGCTGGGGATGGGGGACCGCTGGTTACTGTTGCATGTCCGCGATCATGGTGACGAAGCTGGAGAGGTTCATCAAGCTGGGGCGGTGGGGCGTTGGAAACATGGTCCGGTTCGACTCGGGAATAACAAGCTGCACACGGAGCGAAAGCATTTCATCGAGCTGGTTCTCGGAAACGCCTCGCTGCAGCGTGAAAAGATGCTTCTCTTCAATTCGGTCGGCCTCACTAGCTACCTGCCGCCAGCGGTCCTTGCAGCATGTCTTGGCCGCCAGCATTCTGAGACGTTGTGCCGGGAAGCGAGCGTCATGATACGCACGTCCCGACGGGAATAGAAAATCAGGCTTTTTTCGAAGCTCGGTTTGCGCCTGACATTCGAACTGCACGCCACACTCCCTGAACACCTGCGCCAGATGCAATTCCAGCGATCGCCCTGAGCGGGCCTTGCGCCTGTTCGTGATTCTGTGCGCTGCTGTCAGGAACTCGTCGGCATTGGCAAAACCGCCTTGGAGGATAGGCTCAAGATGATGCCTCTCAACGTGGACGAAGATGTTCTCTTCAACGTCACGCCGCCTCGTAAGCAGAGCATCTGGCGACAACTGGGCTGCGGGAACCAGACGACCGGTGTTGAAGCGTCTCGGTTCTTCTTGTGGAACGTTGTGTGCTAACAGGGACCACGGGCTTCTTGTGAACCGGCCGCTTCTGGCCATGCTGCTGCGGCCTCATCGAAGGACCTGTATCCGGAGTCTATAATTTCAGCCTGTCCTGTTGTGGTGATGCCGACGATCCCGTAGAGGTAGTCTTGCCTGTCATTTCCGCACCGCAAGTATGTGTCGCGACCTTCGAAGCTTTCGATCTTGATGATATGATATCCCATAGGTGGGCTCCTGCGATTAGCCACGGAATAGCTCGCTGCGGTGCAACTGCAGCAACTCTGTGGTCGGCCTGAACCTCTCAGGCATCCGGATCTGAGTGCCCACGCGGCTTTCGAACATTTCCGCATAAACCGCCGCTGGCACCTCTTGTTTGAGCCTGCTTGATATGCACAACTCCAACTCATCGGTGAATGCTATCAGCCCGCGATCAAAGGCGGCGTCGTGCAGTGCATTCAGGCACAAGCCGTTACGAGGGTCAAGCCGCAGAGATGGATTGCCCGACCATGGCACAATATGACTAGCGCGCAGAAGTTCCGGGCTTGTGATTCCAGTGATGCAGCAGCGATTATCATATGCGGCCATGACGGCGGCGCGGAAGAATGATTGGCCGCGACGAACCCGAGCAGTCCGGACCATCTCGGTTGGTCCGTCAGGCGGGCTCCAATCCACTGGTTGCCTGCGCGGCGCCGCACGGCTTGCTTCTTCTTCACAGATCACGTGGTCTGCCAGTTGGTCCCATTTGCCGAAGAACTCTTGCCAGATGGAGCGATCTGCCTGAGAAGCGTTTGCCATTCCGCGCACACCACGCCCATGCAGTTCTGGATCAAGGCTGGCGAAGTTCACGAGTTTGAGGGCGACCGCCGCTGGCGTGCGCCCAATTGCAGAAGCAAGTGCGATTACCGCTGGGTTCTTGGAGTGCATCTTCCCGAATGGGATCTGGCAGTAGAGCGATAGCGCTTTCAAGAGTTCGTCTCTTGTCCATGCTCGGCGCTTGTGTTCTGGCATGAGCTTGCTCCGCGCCTCAGCCCCCGAGACCCGTTATCATTCGTGGGGAAATCCGACCAGGACGGGTTCCTTCACGCCCCGCAGGTGTAGCGTGATAGGCCGTCCCTTGGGCCCATGGCCGTTGGAAGAGCCGAAGGCGTCGTCTGGGAAGAAATCGGTCCCGCAGGTGCGGAAGTTGATCCGCCGATCCTTCAGATACGAAACTTTGAATTCGAGTTCTCGCGCGTCCATGCTGATAGGCACCTTGAGAGGCAGCGATCCTGTTTCGCATGTTAACGAACCGTTGTCGCCCGTTCAATGGCCAACCTCCTGCTGCAGCGACCTTGCCCGTGCGCAAACGCCTGCTGAGTCTGCGGTGTCTTCCGGGGCGTCCAGCCCCCGCGGCTCACAGAAAACGCTTTGCAGGTGGAGTGAAAGCGGCTATTCTTGCGCGCGTTGGATGCGTCCGTAGCTCAATGGATAGAGCATCGGTCTTCGGAACCGAGGGTTGGGGGTTCGAGTCCCTCCGGACGCGATGGACGGACACCGGCGGCGAGGAACGCAGGGCGGGCGGTCCGCCGGGCCGATGGCGGCCGGCGGGGCGGATATGCGCCGCGAGCGGGGCGCTGTGGTGGGGCGTTTATGCGGTGGCTGCGACCACGATCGCGGCGATCAGCACCAGCAGGATCAATCCGAGGAAGACGAACAGGACAATCTTCTGCGCGAGGCCGAACTTGGAGATGGAAGTCACCATCAGGTTGTCGCCGTAGGCGTCGTGGAGGTGGTGCTGGAAGGCGGCGGGGCTGATGTCGCGAGTCTTCTTCAGGAGGCCGCAGACCCAGGTTCCGTCGGTCATTTCGAGGCGGAAGCGGCGGTTCTTCGGGTCGAAGTGGGCCCGCAGGCGGCGCGGGTCGAGGCGGAACTGCTCGTCGTAGGAGTGGACCTTGTCGAGGATGGCGTACCAGAGGAGGAAGCCCGGCCCGGCCGCCCAGCCGGTCGCCTGGGCGACGGCGTAGACGACGACGAAGGTGACGACGGTAAGCCCGGCCGCTTGCAGGGCGGTCTTGCCCGGCTGGTGGAGCAGCCCGCCGACCTGGACGTGCGGGGGCATGAAGCGGACCTCGGTCTTTCCGGTCAGGGTGCAGGCCTTGGCGCCGCGCGGCGGGCGGGCCAGGCCGAGTGTGATGGGGTAGTCTCCGCGGGCGAACTGCCTCGGCGGGCCGGCAAGGGCGGTGGCCGGCGCGGCGACGGTGCGGGCAGGCGCTGCGGACGTGGGCACGCCAACGGCGCTGGCGACGGCGGCTCGCGGAGCGGTCTCACTTTCCAGCTCGATCTGCACGCGCGGCACGAGCGGGATGACGTTCTTGCACGACGAGCACCGGCCGCGCTTGCCCACGTGCTGGTCGGCCACCTTCAAAACGATGTGACAGTGTGGACACTCAACTTCCATGCTGCATCCTTCTCCCGAAAGGGGGCGACGGGGTGCCGACGTGTGACGCAGATTTGATTAGTCCCGATTATAGGCCACATCGCCTTATGCGCCAAGGCGATGCAGACGGGTTTTGCCCGCGTCAGATGCTTGCGTCGCGCGGGACGCGGAACGACCAGCATAGCCAGACCGATCCGATGAGGGCGATGGCCAGCGTCAGGGTGGTCGCGCCCCACATCAGCAGGGTGAAGGGGACGCGGACGGCCGGGTCGGGAACGAACCGCTGATAGGTGACCTGGACGATCAGCAGGAAGATAAAGTCGATGGGAACGGCGCAGGCGAAAACGAGGTTCGCCACGCGGGCGCGGGCGGCGGCGAAACGCTGCGGTGTGGCGGTCCAGTAGTCGCGCATGCGGCGGGTGGGGAAGTTCATGAGCGACGGCGGCAGGATGTGCATCAGCAGCGGGACCAGCACGAGCAGGAGGAGGTTGAGCCCGCCGAAGGCGCCCAGCGTCAACAGGGCGAAGGCGCCCTTGTCGCCCCAGGCGTCAGGCTCGCCGCGTTCGTTGTAGTGGGTGGCGACGCGGTCGGGCAGGTCGGCGTAGATCGCAGCCAGGAAGATTGCCGCGGCGATGAACAGCGCCCACGCCAGGGCCCGGATGTATCTCGTTGCCTTCATGTGTTGCCTCTGTCTCGGGCGCGTGCGCCCGGCCTATCGCCGGCGGTCGATGGGAACGACGCGGAGCGTCAGCCTTCCGTCGCGGATGCGGACGTCGGCGATCCGCACGCGCTTGCGGTTGATCGGCCAGGTCAGCTCGGGCGGGATCGGTTCTTCGCCCACAGCCGCCAGGACCCGCCCCAGCACGGCCGCCACGTCCTGGGCGGACAACCCGGAGATTCCCGCCTGGCGCAGGTCCGGGCGCGGTCCGGCGGGCAGGAGGCGCTTGACCTCGTCGAGACGATGATCGACCCAGGAGGACGGCAAGGCCAGGCAGCCGATGCGGGCAGCGACCAGGCGAACGCGGAGACGCCCGGCGTCGGTCATGTCCAGCGCCAGCTCGGCCGAGAGGATCTTCTGGTGTTCGCGCGAGCGGACCATGAGGGTGACGGTCCCCTCGCCGAGGTGGACGGCGGGCTCGGCCAGCCCGGCGGCGTGGAGTTGGCGATAGACCTGTCCGGGCTCGCCGACGGGCGTGCTGGAGGCGATCTCGTCGGCTGAGGCGAGGTAGCGGTTGAGCTGCTCGCCGCTGACGGACCACTCGTAGGGCTCGGCGTTCTGGGCGTCGTTTCCGAAGTCCTGGACCTTGGACCAGAACTCCTTGACGGCGGAGTTTTTCTGTTCGGCCGAGAGCTGCGCCGGGCGGTAATACGCCGGAACGCGGGCGGCCTGGACGTAGAGTACCAGCGCCGCGGCGAGGGTCACCGCGACCAGGACGATCGCGACGTTACGGATTGCTCTGGCGATACGCATCTGTCTGGAAGTGTGCGCGATCGGAGGAGGATTTTCGATTGTCGATTTGCCATTTTCGAGTGGAAGGCAGCGATAGCGCAGAGCGCGCCGCCTGCCCGCCGTGGCCAGCCCGGCCGGCTTTGCCGCACGCGGAACGTCAGCCTCTCGCTTCCTGGTTGGCCGAAGCTTCGCAGGACGGATCCGCCTGCATACCGGCAGGCAGGCTCGGGCTCGTTCGCCGGGGCGAGGTCACTCTCCGAAGCCCGCCTGTGCGACCTCGATGGCGCGGAGCAGGGCCTTGGCTTTGTTGATGGTCTCCTGGTACTCGTTGGCGGGGACCGAGTCGGCCACGATGCCCGCCCCCGCCTGGATGTGCGCCTTTCCGCCGCAGATCACCATCGTCCGCAGCGCGATGCAGGTATCCATGTTTCCGGAGAAGTCCACGTAGCCGACGCCGCCGGCGTAGGGGCCTCGGCGGGTGGGCTCCAGTTCGTCGATGATATCCATGG
>Ga0272441_10015272_pt1 | contig 10760 bp, 9 predicted proteins | sample SSMProp6N_FD_193582 | JGI IMG/M metagenome (GOLD analysis project Ga0272441, IMG submission 193582) | Marine sediment archaeal communities from Little Sippewissett salt marsh, Falmouth, MA, United States - SSM-Prop-6N | ecosystem: Environmental > Aquatic > Marine > Wetlands > Sediment ...
TAAAGGAAGAGATACAGGATGTTAAAACATTCTACCTGTCCTTTGAGAATAAGGAAATAGAGAAAAATTTCAAGATAAAATCCGGACAGTTTGTCATGTGCACGGTTTTCGGAGCCGGGGAATTCGCTGTTTCACTGCCTCCGAGCCCTGAGAATGACCGGTTTCATCTTTCAGTCAGAAAGGTCGGGAAGGTCACAGATGCCCTTCATGAACTTGTTGTGGGGGACAGGGTCGGGATACGCGGCCCCTTTGGAAACGGGTTCCCGTTTGAAGATATCAAGGGAAAAAACGTAATATACGTGGCAGGCGGAATCGGCATTATCCCGCTCAGGTCTTCAATCATTAATGTGCTTCAGCATCGCGAGGAATTCGGCAGGATAATCCTGCTCTATGGCGCACGCTCACCTGAAGAGCTGATGTACAAGGAAAATATTAAGGAGTGGCGGGCCACTGACGGCTTTGAAACATATATCACCATTGACCAGCCTGTTCCGGGATGGGACGGTGAGACCGGTTTCGTAAACAGCCTTGTGGAAAAGGCGAACATACCGGTTGAAGACACAGTGGCTTTCGTGTGCGGCCCTCCAATAATGTTCAACGCCGTTATCAAGGACCTGCTGGACAGGGGACTGAGTGACGAATGCATTATCTCTACACTTGAGCGCCACATGAAATGCGGCATAGGTAAGTGCCAGCACTGCGCTATCGGCAGGACCCTGGTCTGCACGGACGGGCCTGTGTACACATATAAGCAGATAAAGACCCTGGGGGAGCAGATCTGATGGACCTCTTGTCACAGCTTGCGGACGTTCTGAATAACAAACCCTGCATTGTCGGAGTGGGTAATTACCTGAAAAACGATGACGGTGTGGGGCCGTATATTGCTGATTACCTTGCAGAGGAACTGCAGTCGGAAAATATAACCGTGATAAATGCGGAAGATATTATTGAGAGCCATGTATTCAGGATAGCCGGACTTGACTGCAGCACCGTGCTCATTATTGACGCGGTACAGGCGGATGCAGAGCCCGGTTCACTCCTGTTCGGACGTCTTAGCGAACTTGAAGGCGTGGCCGGGGGCTTTTCCACTCACAAGATGGGACTCGCAGTGTCTGGAAATCTGCTGGAACGTCACGGCAAGCGGACATACCTCCTCGGCATTGTTGCCGGGGACATTGATTTCGGTATGGATATCTCTTCTGAAGTTCTCGGGAGCGCGGATTATCTGAAGGATTTTATTGTGAAATCCGTAAATTGCAGCCAAAAGGAGTTAGTACATGAACACTGATATTTACGGCAACCTGATGACAGCCATGCTGATCCTTCTTGCCTCAGGAATGGTTGTTCCCCTGTTCGCGGACAGGAGGAAATTCGCGGGATGGCTGAATTTTGTCGCTGTCTCGGTCGCAGGTATAATACTTATAGGTACAAGTTACCAGGTAATATTCAGGGAAGTGCCCCAGGGTACCACCCTTATCAATTTCGGCTTTTTTAACATCTATTTTCTCATGGACAGTTTTTCCGCGTTTTTCGTGGCAATAATCGCTTTCATGGGAATAATGAGCGCCCTGTATTCGATAGAATACATGGAGCATTACCCTGATTATGGCCTGCGCGGTTACTACTTTCACTTCCCGGTGTTCCTGATCGGGATGGTGGGCCTGGTTACGGTTGATGACCTCTCTATCGGTTTCAGTATTTCCTGGCAGCTTATGACAATTGCGTCATACTTCCTGGTTAAATTTGAATACCGTAAAAAAGAGAACGTGCGCGGCGCCAATAAATACCTGGCCCTGATGGAACTCGCGTGGCTGTTTATTCTTGGCGCAATTTTCCTTGTTGACGGAGTCGCACCCGGGGACCCGCTTCACAGGATAGCGGAAATGGTATCAAAAAGCGGGACCGGAACAATTTTTGCGATTTACGCCCTCATACTCCTGGGCTTCGGATTCAAGGCAGGTATATTTCCGCTTGGTCAGCTCTGGTTGCCTGACGCTCATTCAATAGCGCCTTCTCCAATAAGCGCCCTGTTGAGCGGTGTCATGCTCAAGACTGGAATATACGGCCTGCTGCGAACATTTTTCTGGATGGTGCCCTATGAAACAGGCATAAAGTCATTCGGGACCCTGTGGGGGACCATTATCGCGGCTTTCGGTGTGGCCACCCTGTTTATAGGCACAGTACAGTCAATGAAGCAGAGTGACGCGAAAAGGCTTCTCGCTTACAGCTCAATCGGGCAGATCGGCTATATAGTCCTTGCCGCGGGCGCGGCCCTTGTAATGATGAACAATGACAGCAGCTTCATTAATATGCTCGGCCTGATCGCAATTGTAGGTGCCCTGTATCATGTACTCAACCACGCAATATTCAAGGGGCTCCTCTTCCTGACAAGCGGCAGTATACTCTATGCAACAGGTACAAAAGATCTTAACAAACTCGGGGGCCTTCTGAAAATAATGCCGGTAAGCGGTGTGATCGCGGGAATAGCCTCCCTGTCTATATCAGGCATGCCCCCCTTCAGCGGATTCGCCAGTAAATGGACAATAATATCATCATCACTGCTTGCGGGTAATGATGTACTCTTCCTGGTCGTGTTCGGTATTATTGCGCTTTTTACAAGCGCCATCACCCTTTCATGCTATGTCAAGTTCTTCGGCATGTCTTTTACCGCGTCCGGCACAGAATGGAACGGAGAGAAAGAGGTGAAAGAGGTACCCGGACTTATGCTTCTTCCAAAGCTCGTACTTACGGGTCTCTGTATACTGCAGGGGCTGATTCCCTTTTTCTACTTTAACATGATCATAGGGATATTCCAGAAATCAAAGGAATCCATCATGTACCACGCGTTCAACACCTTTGATTTCAGCGCATATCTTTCAACCTCCATGATGGGAGTGGGGCTGAAAGGAATGAACGGAGCGGCTCTGACCATGGCAGTGCCGGTTGTAGTGCTCCTTATATTTGCCGCGGCCTTCATTGTGGCGCGGACCTTACGGAACTCCGGGGGATCGGAGGAGCGTGTGCAGCCGACATGGCTGTGCGGATACCAGGACCTGAACAACATCAACAGGTACAGGGACAGCAGCATGTTTACAGCACTCAAGGACCTGCTCTGGTGGACGGGCGGGAACCCGAGGAAATAATACAGGTGCGGATGTCTGGATGCTTGCGCAATACTTTCAAAGAGGTAGGTTATGAGCACTATTGAGAATGTGAAAACCGGTTTAACAGAAAAATTCGGCGGTGATATAACAAATGTTGATACACAGATCGGCAGCCGCCTGTATATTGATATCAAAAAGGAACGGATCCGCGAGATAACAGAGGACCTTGTCAGTCAGGGCGCGCGTTACCTGGTGGGCGTGGGATATGACAGCATTGACAGGGACAACACCCTGGGCATGGTCCATAATTTCGCGTTCGACAGGGACGGGTTCATGGTATGCGTGAAAACATCGGTGCCTGCGGACAATCCTGTAATGGATTCAATCACCCCGGACATATGGGGAGCGGGATGGTCTGAGAGGGAATACATGGACCTGCTGGGCATGAAGTTTGAGGGGCACCCGAAACCGAAACGACTGGTGCTGGCGGACGACTGGCCTGAGGGGATATACCCTCTGAGGAAAGAAGTGCCGCATGACCTGGTGCCGCCGGCGGCTGAAGACGTTGCCTACCAGATTGATGAGTGCCCTGAAGGGACCACTGTGGTGCCTGTGGGCCCGTTTCACACCTGCCTTCATGAACCCGAGCACTTTGCCGTTTATGTTGACGGTGAAACCATAAAGGGGTGCGACTACAGGGGATTCATGACACACAGGGGCATTGAGAAACTGTGTACGACACAGGTCAGCTACAACGAGGTCCCGTTTATAGCGGAAAGGATCTGCGGAATATGCGGTACAGTGCATGCCACCTGCTACTCACAGGCAGTGGAGATCGCGGCTGACCTGAAAATATCCAGAAGGGCGGAATACATCCGTACAATAATGCTCGAGATCGAGCGCCTGCACTCACACCTGCTCTGGCTCGGTGTGGCAGGGCACCTTATCGGGTTTGACACAGTTTTCATGCATTCATGGCGTGTCAGGGAAAACATAATGTGGCTGAGTGAACGCATAACCGGCAACAGGAAGACCTACGGCATGGTTGTAATCGGCGGGGTCCGCAGGGACATAACGCCTGACATTGAAGCGGACATACTGAAGGTAATGGACATTGTTGAAAAGGAAATGGTGACAATACACGGTTCAATTGCCGGTGATACAGCAATTCACAAGAGGACAAAAGGCGTTGGCTATATTTCAAAGGAAGACACGATCAAGTGGAACCTTGTCGGCCCGGTTGCGAGGGCGCGCGGCGTGGACATAGACTCCCGCCGGGACTTCCCGTATGCCGCTTATGACGATATGAAGTTTGACGTGCCCGTGCTTGACAGCTGCGATGTCTGGGCAACTGTTGTGGTAAGGATACTTGAAATATTCGAGGCAATAAAGATAATCCGCCAGGCACTCAAAGGTATGCCGGATGACGGCCCCATACTCACCGAGATGGACGAGATCATCAAACCCATGATACATTCAATATCTGTTGTTGAGGCCCCGCGGGGAGAGTCTGTTCACTATGTGATAACCGGAGAGGAGAACAGGGCGGACCGCTGGAGGGTAAGGGCCCCTACCTATCCTAACCTCCAGGGCGTTCCGCAAATGCTGCTGAATGATCAGTTCGCTGATTTCCCGATAATTCTTGGCAGTATTGATCCATGTTTTTCATGCACGGACAGGGTACAGGTAATAAACATGAAGTCAGGCGCAATGACGGTCATGAACAGGAATGAACTTGAGCAGATGTCACGAAAGAGTTAAAGAGAGGGAAGGTTTATCATGGAGATTGTATATGTTTTCATTAATATAGTAGTTTTTTTAGCACTGGCTCCCTTATTTGACGGAATAATAAGGAAGCTTACGGCACGGGTCCAGTCAAGACAGGGCCCCCCGGTTATCCAGCCATACTTTGACCTCCTGAAACTTCTGGGAAAGGAAAATATTAATTCGGCTGATAACCGGGCGTTCAAGCTTGCGCCAGTCATGGCACTCGCATCAATAATATCGGTCATATCCTTTGTTCCCCTTGGATACAAAGCGACCTGCCTTACAGGATATGCTGACATTATTACAGTGATTTACCTGCTTACACTCGGCGGCGTGTCAATACTCCTGGGCGCGCTTTCAAGTAAAAACACATATGCCATGATTGGCGCAAGCCGCGAAATGGTCACCATGGTCATGGTCGAACCTGTACTCGCGATGACCTTTATCCTGGGCGCGGTAAAGGTCAGGAGTCTGGGTATTGACGCAACCATGTTCAGTATAGCCGGGAACGGTTACGGGTGGTCAGTGGGCCTCATGCTCATAGTCTATCTGCTCGCCCTGCAGGCGTTTGTTGCAAAACAGCCGTTTGATATTGCCGAAGCGGAGATCGAGATACTTGAGGGGCCATTTATCGAGTACAGCGGACCCGGGTACGGCCTTTTCAAGTACTACATGATGCTGAAACAGATGTTCTACGCGTCCCTGTTCGTCATTGTTTTCATGCCCTTTCTGAGCAGCGGTTTTTATCTTGTTGATCTCGTAATACAGCTTGCGGAAATAGCGGTAGTTTTTGCCTTTATCGCGCTTGTCGGATCAACAAATCCAAGGCTCAGGATAGACCAGGCGGTTAAGTACTATTCTGTTCTGATAGTCCTGGCCATATGCGCCGTGGGACTGTCCGCGTACGGAATATAATACACTAATTAAGGAGATTTGACGTGTGGTTAACCAGTAAAATAAAACAGATAGCAATGGCCCTCAGGCCCGGTGTAGTGACACTCAGGTACCCGTTTGAGCCGCACCCTGTTCCGGAGAATTTCAGGGGAGCGCCCCACTGGGACCATCATAAATGTGTTGGATGCGGAGCCTGCGCCAATCACTGCTCATCAAGGTGTATACTTGTGCGCGACCTGTGCCAGGAGATACGCGTGATGCTCTATGACGGCTCCAGGTGCACATACTGCGGACGGTGCGCTGAAGTCTGTCCTGAAGACGCAATAACCATGACAGACCGTTTCGAGCTCGCAACCGGGCAAAAGGAAGATATTACAGAAACCCTGGAACTCTTTATGCTGACCTGCCAGAGGTGCGGGCGCTGCTTTGACATGGAGAACACGAACATGCTGGACAGGCTGGACCTGCGCGGATACAGGTATGATTCACTTGAGACCAGGTCATTTATAAGGAAAACAACAGACCAGTTTGATAAAGAGATTTTTGACAAAACCGTAAAATACGAAAGACCAGATAAATTAGGAGACTGACAATGCTGTCCAATATCGCAAAAAAAATGTTTCCCAGATCTTTATGGGTATACCACTGCAACTCGGGCGCGTGCAACGGGTGTGATATCGAGATATTAAATGTGCTCACGCCATATTATGACATTGAACGTTTCGGCATGAAACAGGTGGCATCTCCGAGGCACGCAGATGTGATGCTGATTTCAGGGGCGGTCACACGGCCCACGCTTCCCCTTGTGAAAAAGGCATATGACGCAATGCCCTCGCCAAAGCTGGTTTTCGCGATAGGTTCATGCGCGACAGGGGGCGGCGCCTGGTTTGATACATATAATGTGACAGGCGGGGCAGACAAGGTCGTACCCGTGGACTATTACATACCAGGATGTCCTCCAAGACCGGAGGCGATTATTTACGGTGTGGCACTGGCCCTGGGGCTCGTGGATAAAAAGGCCGCGCCTGTTGAAATGAAGCAGATGGAATTTCCCATGGACATGTATGAAATGAATAAGGCCTGGGAAGAGAGGAATGTCATATACAAGCTGCTGGACAACTGACAGCAATGAATGATTAAGAAATTTCTAGAAGGGGAGTTTCAAATGGCAAAGAAAATACTTATAGTCGATGACGACAGGGACCTGGTGCAGAGCCTGGAGCAGGCCCTGAGGTTCAATAAATTCGAGGTTGTTACGGCATACAGCGGCACAGAGGGCCTGAAGACCATGCTGGCGGAAAAACCGGACCTGATTATACTGGACATCATGATGGAAACTGATACTGCCGGATTTGAGGCCGCTAACCAGATCCGGAGCAGCAGGGCGACATCAAGGTACAGTGAGTTCAGGGATATCCCGATAATAATGCTTACTGCAATAAACCAGGTTACAAACTCGCGGTTTTCTCTTGACCACGAGGAAAGTTTCCTGACCGGGATAAAAGATTTCTTGACAAAACCGGTAAAAATTGACGAATTGCTTGATAAAGTTAACAGCTACTTTTAATAACTTACAGCAATTCTGTTAATGAAATTAAACCTCAAAAGTATACGGACCAAGCTGATTCTGAGCTTCCTCGCTATAGTGTTTATAACGGGATTTCTCTCAATTATAATAAGCAGGGAAATAATAAACCGTAAAATAGTGGGGCAGGCTTTCAGCGCGGTCCAGACTAACCTGAACACCGCGGAATATATATATACTAACAATATACGGGTCATAAGTCTTTTTATAAATCACCTTGCATCGCTTTCATATATCAAGGAAGCAATAGTAAGAAACAACCGTTCACTCATAATCAATAAACTTGATGAGGTGCGGGGTGAACTTTCACTGGACATCCTGAATATAACAGATGCAAGGGGCAGGGTAATCGCGCGTTCCAGGAACCACGGTGTTTTTGGTGACAGCGTCATAGAAGATAATTTTATACGCAAAGTCATTGATACTGAAAAGCCGGTTTACGGTTCTGATGTTATGGAGAGGGAATACCTCATAAGGGAGGGACAGGAGCTTGCTGAACAGGCATATTTCAAGATCATACCCACTCAAAGGGCCCGTAAGCGCGATGATCTTTACGAGGACAGGGGCATGGTCATAAAGGCTGCAGCGCCGATTATATTTAACGGCAGGATAATTGGCATTATTTACGGCGCGAAGCTCCTGAATAATAACTTTGAATTTGTTGACCGGATACACAGCCTGGTTTTCAGGGATGACAAGGTGAACGGACTTGATGTGGGTACTGCCACAATATTCATGGGGGACCTGAGAATATCCACAAATGTGAAGAAGATGGACCACACCAGGGCTGTGGGGACACAGGTATCGGAAGAGGTTTACACGCGTGTTTTTGAGCAGGGCAAACTCTGGCTTGATATTGCGTTTGTGGTAAACAACTGGTACATATCAGCATACAGCCCCATATACGGTATTGACGACTCTGTTATAGGTATACTTTACGTGGGGCTCCTCAAGGAGAAATATGATATAATAAAGCGGCAGACGAATATCTATTTCCTTATCATGACAGTTGTGACAGCCCTTATAACAGTTATAATTTCAATATATATTATACGTTACCTGATTACGCCGATCCATACACTTGTAGACGCATCAAGACAGCTAGCCAATGGAAATTATGACAAGAAGATCGAGATAAATTCGAAAGACGAGATGGGGGACCTCTGCTTTTCATTCAACATGATGGTAGACGCGATAAATGAGCGGGACAGGCTGCTGAAAGAGAGCACGGAAAAACAGATAGTGCAGTCAGAAAAGCTCGCGTCCCTTGGAAGGCTGGCATCAGGAATAGCGCACGAAATTAATAATCCATTGACAGGGGTCCTCACCTATAGTAGCCTTCTACTGGAGGACCTTGAGGGGACCGATTATCAGGATGACCTTCAGATAGTGGTAAATGAAACCCTTAGATGCAGGAGAATTGTAAAGGGGATCCTGGATTTTGCCCGTGAAACAAAGCTTGAAAAGGAAGTCGTTAATATAAATGATATAGTAATAAGTTCACTATCATTACTTGAACGGCATGTGAGTTTTCAGAATATCCGGATCATCAAGAACCTTTCAGGCAGTGTACCCCCGATTCCCCTTGACATCAACCAGATGAAATCCGTTATAAACAATCTTGCGGTAAACGCGGCTGACGCCATGTCAGATGGCGGCACACTGGTAATTTCAACGAATTACAATCACGAGAGCAGGATGGTGATACTGGAGGTCTCAGATACGGGATCGGGTATACCTGAAGAAAATCTCACGAGGATATTTGACCCGTTCTTCACGACAAAGGAAACCGGCAAGGGCACAGGGCTCGGTCTCGCGGTCATATATGGAATTATAAAGCGTCATAACGGTACCATCGACATCGAGAGCGAGGTAGGATTCGGCACATCTTTTATTATCGGCCTGCCTCAGGATGAAAAGCAGGTCAGGGATGACGGTCAACAAGATAAACAGTAAGAGCGGAAGTACAGGGTGCTCTTCACCCTTTGCACGCTGCAATCTGAAATACACCTGGAAATAAGAGCGATACAATGACAAAGAAAACCAGTATAATGATTATTGATGATGAAGATATTGTACTCAAGAGCTGCCTGAGGATACTTGCCAGGGAGAACTATGAAATTGACACCGCCTTTTCCGGCGACCACGCCCTTATCGAGATAGAAAAGAAGGATTATGACATAGTTATAACAGACCTGATGATGCCCGGTATCGGGGGAATGGAGGTCCTGAAAATACTGAAGGAGAACAGGCCTGACATAACAGTAATTATTTTTACAGGATTCGCAACAGTTGACACGGTCCGAGAGGCATTGAAACTCGGCGCCTTTGACTATATCCCCAAACCATTCACTCCTGACGAACTGCGCAGCGTGGTAAATAACGCGGTAAAGGCCCGTAAGGACGAGTCAAGTTCACAGATGCTTGATCTCATGGCTATCGTCTCTCACGAACTCAAGAGCCCAGTGTCTGCCGTGCATACTACTGCCGAGACCCTTTACAAGGGCTACTTCGGCAATCTTGAGCCGGAACAGCAGAGGATTATCGAGTCAATACTGCGAAACTGCCAGTACCTTGAAGATATCATACGTAACTACCTTGACCTGTCAAAGATGGAAATGGACAAGCTGGAGTCATTCAAGGAAGAAATTGATTTTGTTGATGATGTGATCATGCCTGTTATTGAAATTCCGGAATACAGCAGCAATATAAGGAACATGCCCCTGGAAACAGATCTGAGCGTGAAGCCGAAGATTTTCGGTGACGCGAACCTGCTGAAAATTGTTGTAACCAACCTTGTTAACAACGCGATAAAATACGGCAGGGAGAATACCCCGATAAAGATATCACTGTATGAGCAGGATGGAAAATTTGTATTTGCCGTGGAAAACCAGGGGGTCGGCATTTCAGCTGATGATATTGAAAACAGGCTGTTCAAACGTTTTTCAAGGCTCAAGCAGAAAGGAACAGAGGGGATTAAGGGATCGGGACTCGGTCTGTACATGTGCAGGAAGATAATTGACAAGCACAGGGGCAGCATAAGGGTGGAATCTGAGCAGGGCAGCTGGGTCAGGTTCCTGGTGACTATCCCGGGCGCATAAGAGAATTTATATGCGCATGAGGCATATGCAGGCGGCTAGCAGATGCGCGGGAGCTGTTCTTCCGCAAGAAGGGGGATGATCCTTCTGCCCCCAACCGCTGTCTCAATATATGCCCCGCCCGGGAAGGCGGTGTCGATCTCACCGATAATACACGCGTCCTTACCCTTTTCGTTTTCCCTGAGCGCGCGGAGCAGATTTTCAGATTCACCTTCGGACACGATAAAGACTACCTTGCCTTCATTTGCGGAGTAGAGCGGGTCAAGCCCGAGTATGCCGCACACACCCCTGACTTCATCCCTGACAGGCAGA
>Ga0272441_10015273_pt1 | contig 10760 bp, 8 predicted proteins | sample SSMProp6N_FD_193582 | JGI IMG/M metagenome (GOLD analysis project Ga0272441, IMG submission 193582) | Marine sediment archaeal communities from Little Sippewissett salt marsh, Falmouth, MA, United States - SSM-Prop-6N | ecosystem: Environmental > Aquatic > Marine > Wetlands > Sediment ...
CAATTAATAGTCCAGTGATATGTTCCTGGAGAAAAACTCTGAACAACTCCTTGTGTGATTGATAAATTAGTTATAGATGAATTTACAGTATTAACCTCATCATTAACAATAAGACTACAATTGCCTATTTCATAATTATCAGAAACATTAAATTGAAAATTTATTAACTGGCTGTTAGAAGTATAGCTAGACGCATTTGAAGGAGAAATTAAAGTTATATTATAAGGATAAATAATATCATAAGTTATTGTAAAATTATTATCACCTATATCTGAATCTGTATCATTATTATAAGTAAGACAGTTCCAATGATATTCTCCTTCTGAAAGATTAAACATAAAAATTGTTGAATTTGATGAACTTGATATATTTTTAAAAGAAGTATTCAAAACATCATGAGTTGAGTTCCATAAATAAAATGTTATATTAGATAAGCTATATAATTGAGAGGATTGAGAAGAACAATTAAAACTACTCTCCTGCTGATTTGTAAAACTGTTATTTAAAGGAGATATTAAAGAAGTAAGTATATCTCCAACACTTAAAGTAAAATTAGTTGAAGCAAAAGCAAAATTATTTTCTTCATCATAAACTAAACAATTCCATTTATATGTAGTAAAATTTTCTAAATCATGAACATTAATTAGTGTTGAATTAAAAGTACTTGAAATACTTGATGTTGTCTGATTAATAATATCATGAGTTGAGTTCCATAAATAAAGAGTTATATTTTTTAATTGCCAGTCACTTGCATTGCATGAAAAAGTTTGATTATTTGTTGTAATAAGGATATTATTTGAAGGAGAAATTAAAGAAGAATTTGGATTTATATTATCTAAATTAAGTGTGGCATTATAAATATTTATCCTTGAGAAAGTTATTCCACTCCATGGGTCAAATATGGGTTTTCCTGTATTATTTAAGAGAATTTCTAGTTCTTCAGGTGTTCTTTGTCTATTTGTTAAATTTAAAAATTGTTTTAAAAGAGCTATTGCCCCTGAAACATGAGGAGTTGCCATACTTGTTCCTTGCATTCCCACATATCCTCCTGAAACAGCTGTTGAATTTATTTGAGTATTTATATTATCTGATTGTCCTCCAGGAGCAAGCAGATTTAATAATGCATTTGTATTTGAATAAAGGGCTATTCCTTCTCCCTCACTTTTGTTTGTAGCTCCAACAGGAGTTACATTTGCAAGACAAGCAGGACTTGATATATGAGTATATACTGCATTATTACCTGTTGCAACTACAACAGATATATTTCTTGAACTAGCATTATTTATAGGAGTTAACATATCAAAATTATCTAAAGAATCATCTGAAAAAGGATCATTATCAGCAACACCATCATTAGATAATTCACATGAATAATTATATAATCCCCCTCCTAAACTCATACTTATAATAGTTATGTTCATTAAAGAAGCATTGCCCACACACCAATCAAGTGCTTTTTTTAAATCATCATCCCATATACTTCCAGATGCATTGCCTACTTTTAACATTACTATCTTTGCATCAGGAGCGACTCCAGTAATAGACCCATTAGCAGCTGCAATTCCTGATACATGTGTTCCATGACCATTAACATCATCAGGATAGTTGTCTTCTGTTGTACAATCAACATTATCTGCACAAAAATCCCACCCGCCTATAACCTTACAAGAAAAATCAGTATTATTTCCATAACATCCTCCTAAATCAGTATGGGAATAATTTACACCTGAATCAATTATACATATTGTTTGATCTTTTCCTGTTAAATTTATTCCCCTGACTCTTAAATCAAAATTCAAACTAGCATTAATTAAAGGAACACTATCCTGAAGAAAAAGCTGTTTTCTTCCTACAATATCTATACTTTCTATTCTAGAATCTCTTTTTAATGCCTCAATTTCTTTTTTTGATAATATTGCTGAAACAGAATCTTCAAATTCATGAATCTTTTTATCCTTATTAATAGAGTCTTTAGCTTCTTGATCATTGACTTTTATGATAACTCTTACCTCTTCCTGATTTCTTAGCTCTTCATAGACCCTTGAACCAACTTTTGATTCAATTCCTGCATTAATTATTATTATTGAAGATAAAATAACCAAACAAATAATTACAAACAAAATACTTTTTTTCATTTTAATTTTACCTCACATTTGCCTTGATTGCATATACAGCTTCCTTGTCCACAATCTAAAGTATTCTTAACACATTCTTGGCTGCAAAATATTCCTCCACAATCAGGAGCATTATTTATATTGGTACATGATGAAGAATGACAGCATGAATTTGGAATGCAGTCACTATCTGATTCGCATTCTAATACCTTCGGAGTTTTGATAAAAGAATCTTGAACTTTCATAATAAGATAAATAATTCCAATAAGAACTATAACTAATACTAATATAATATAAAGCAATTTTTTATTATGATGTATTTTTACTTTATTTAACCTCTTTTTTCTTTGTATTTTCATATATCTAAGAGAATAATATTCTTCTTAAATGTTTCTCAAAACATATATAAACTATATTTCTCTTCTTTTCTTAACAAAAGAGGAAGAGAAAATGAGAATTTACACAGTTGGAGGATTTAGTGAAGTAGGTAAAAACATGACTGTAGTTGAAACAGGAGAAGATGCTTTTGTTTTTGATTGCGGATTATTTCTTCCTCCAATAGTTGAATTAGAAGAAAAAGAAAAAGTTTACACTGAAAAAAGACTTAGAAATATCGGAGCTGTTCCTGCTGATTATATGCTTCCTGCAAAAGTTAAAAGTAAAGTAAGAGCAATAATACCTTCTCATGCCCATCTTGATCATATTGGAGCTATTCCTTATTTAGGATATAAGTATAAGGCAGAAGTATTAGGAACTCCTTTTACAATAGAAGTTTTAAAAAAGGAATATGATGATGAAAGCATACCTTTAAGAAATAGACTAAGAACTGTTCTTCCAAATTCTTCATACATGATTCAAGGAAAACATAAAAAATATAAGCTTGATTTTATTAATATAACTCACTCAACCATACAAACAAGTATGCTTGCATTACATACCCCTGAAGGAGTATTTCTTTATTCAAATGATTTCAAATTTGATAATTCTCCTATTCTTGGGCAAAAGCCAAATTATGATCTTCTTAAACAAGTAGGAAAAGAAGGTGTTAAGGCAATGGTTGTTGATTCTCTTTATTCAGGGGATGATAGAAAAACAGCAAGTGAAAAAGTGGCTAGATCTTTATTAGAAGATGTTATGCTCACAACAACTAATGAAAAAGCAGGAATCTTAGTTACAACTTTCTCCTCCCATATTGCTAGATTAAAAAGTATTGTTGATTTTGGAAAAAAGCTTAACAGACAGATAGTTTTTGTTGGAAGATCTTTAAATAAATATGTTTCTGCTGCTAAAAATGTTAAGATGTGCCCTTTTTCAAAAGACATCTATATTGCTAGTTACAGGAGGCAAGTTGAAAAGATCTTAAAAAAAGTTAATAGAAACAGATCAAATTATCTTTTAGTTACAACAGGGCATCAAGGAGAGCCCCATAGTGTATTAGACAGAATAGCAAGAAACCAATTGCCTTTTAGATTTAACTCACAGGATCATGTAATTTTCTCTTCTTCTATTATTCCTTCTGAAGTAAATATTCAAAATAGGGATAGACTTGATAAAAAAATCAAAAAAAGAGGCGTTAGAATATTTAATAACGTCCATGTTTCAGGCCATGCAGGAAGAGAAGATCTTAGAGATTTTGTAGATATGGTGAATCCGCAGCACGTTATCCCTGCTCACGCAGGAAGAGAAAAACTTCTTCCAATGGTTGAGCTTTGCAAAGAGATGGGATATAAATCAGGAAAAACAGTTCATTTAATGGCAAATAAAAAAATATTAAATATATAAAAATGAAAATGGCCCGTGAAGAACTTATTGCTGGACTAAAAAACGCTATTTCTCGAGGGGAAAATCTTGAAAAAGCTGTTCAAAGTTTTATTAATGCAGGTTATGATCCAGGAGAAGTAAGACAGGCTTCTCAGTCTCTTAATTTGGGGACTATAAGTAAGATGCCTTCAGCTCCTCAGAATACTGTCCCCTCTCAGAAAATTCCTGAAAAAAAAATAGGAACAGCTAAAGAAGAAAAACAAACTGAAAAAAAACCAGAAGAAAAAAAGAGATCAAAAGTATGGCTCAATATTCTTTCATTAGGGATTTATCCTCTTATTAAGAAAATAAAAAAGAAAAAACCAGAAGAAAATCAAGTAGAATCAAAACCAACTCCAAAAAAACCAGAACCAATAGAAACTAAAATACAAAAACCAGCAGAAGTAAAACCTGTAGAAGAAAAATCAAAAAAGAAATCTCATAAACTTCTTATTACCTTAGGAATTATTTTAGGAATATTAATTTTATTGTTAATGCTTGTTATTATTTTTGGGGAAGCTGTTTTAAGGGCTATGTTTGGCTAATTTTCCCTTTCTTTCAAAAGAAAAGCCAGATATGCCAAAAGAAATTTAAATAGGATTTACAATCATATAAGCATGGTATATCCTCCAAGAGAAGATTCTTATTTATTAGCATCTGTAATTAAAAAATATTTAAAAAATAAATCTAAAGATATTAAAATACTTGATATGGGCTCTGGCTCTGGAATACAGGCTAAAACCTGTATTAATTCTGGATTTAAGAATGTTCTTGCAGTTGATATAGATCCTGAAGCTATAAAGCATCTTAAAAACCAAAAACTTAAAGTAAAACAATCAAATCTTTTTTCTGAGATATTTAAAAGAGGGTTGACCTACAAGAGAAAATTGGTTCCCTTAAGGTTTGATTTGATTGTTTCTAATCCTCCTTATCTCCCTGAACATAGATATGATAAGAAGATGGATACAACTGCTGGAAAATATGGATATGAACTTATTCTAAAATTTCTTAAGCAGGCAAAATCCCATCTTAATAAAGATGGAGAAATCTTATTGCTTTTTTCTAATTTATCTAAACCAAATATAATAAAACAAAACGCAAGAAAACTTAGTTATAGTTATAAGAAATTATCTTCTAAAAAACTTTTTTTTGAAATTCTTTATATTTATAGATTTCGACTTTAGACCAAGTCTTTTTCTATATTTCTGAAAATTAATCCTATCTCCCTTCTTTAATCTGGATTGTTCCGCAGCAAAGGCCATAAGATGGCTTTGTAAAGATTGTTTAGCAGTTGTAAGATTAGAAGCTTTATCTTTTTCAGATATTGCCTTAACAAAACTTTTTAAGAGAAATTCATCTCCTCCTCCATGTGCTCCTTTTGCAGAAACTTCTATATTCTTAATCTCATCTCCTCCTTTAATTCCTTTATACTTAATAATCCTTATATTTCCTTTTCCCAAATCTCCATGAATCTCTCCTCCTTCTAAGTAGATTCTTATCTTCCTTGTAGATTCAGCACCAAATGCAGTTAATTTAAATCTAGCATTGACACCATTAAGAAAATCAATATTTACATTCTGATTATCGCAAACATCATTATCACATTTCCATACACATCTTCCATATTGTCCTTCTTTCAAAGCTTTTTTTCTTGCCTTTATAGACTTATCAATAGGAGATATGACATTTAAAGGCCATTTTACTGATCCTGGATCTTTTACAGAAAGATAAAACCTTTCAGCATTATATGGGCATGTTTTTTTAACTTTACACTTTTCAGTACATCTTTTTGTAGACCCCATAGGAGCATGTTGTCTCTTGAATCTCTTTAAGGAGCCTGTCGAGGATAATATCCCAATATCTCCTCCTATAAGCCAAGTTAATATATCCATGTCATGACAACTTTTAGTTAATATAACAGGGCCTGAATCTTTTTTCTTCCTCCAATTACCCCTGACAAAACTATGTGCAAAATGCCAGTATCCTACTTCTTCAAGCAGTTCAATATCTAACATATTTCCCAACTCCTTAGAATCAAGGAATTTTTTTAGTTCTTGAAAAAAAGGACTATATCTTAAGACATGAGCAACACTCAGTACTTTACCTGATTTTTTCTGGGCATTAACAATATCAACACAGTCTTTTGCAGTAGTTGCCATTGGTTTTTCTAAAAGAAGATTATAACCTTTTTCTAAGGCCATAATAGATATTTTATGGTGTTTTTTATCTGGAGTCGCATTAATAACAGCATCACAAAATCTTTTTTGTTTCAAGGCTTGTTCTCCTGATTTAAAACAATTCTCTTCTGGGATATTATGTTCTTTTTTCATTTTCTCTCTTTTCTCGTCATCAGGATCTGCAACACCCACAACTTTCATATTAATATCTTCTCTTTTACATAACTCCCCAAATTTATACATCCCCCTATTACCTGCTCCGATAATAAGGACTTCAACTGGATTCTTTTTCATATAAACTCTCTATCTCCTTTTTAATTTTAGCGACATTTATCTCTATATTATTATTCTCTTTTACATATTTAAAAATATTTTTGCTCCTCATTTTCCAATCTTTTTTATTTGTTAATAGTTTTCTTAATTTGTTTTCCATGATTTTCATGCTTCCTTTTCCAAAATATCCGCATTTATATTTATCAAGATAATTTTCAGGGCTTACATTTAGAGATAAGATAGGAGTAGCTCCAAGTCCTGCCTGGGCAAAACTATTTGGATATCCTTCAAAATCAGAAGTATTAACAAAAACCTTAGCCTTATCATAATATTTTTTTTGTATTTCTTCAAATGGAACTCTTTCAATATATTCAACATTTTTTTGTTTTAATGCTTTTTTTCTTATTTCCTCTGATTCTTTTGGCCAAAAAGGATTATAATTGCATATAATCACAAATTTATTTTTTGGAAATTTTTTAGCAAGCTCTAAAAAGAGTTCTGGTTTTTTCATATAATCATATCTTCCAACCCATAAGACATAATCTCCCTTTTTTTTAGGCATTGATTTTAAAAAATAAGAATGTCTTATTACTTGAGAATCTTTTTTATGATTTTTCAAAAGAATATTTTTCTGAGTCTCATTATGTACAAAGACACTATCAGCGTGTGTTAAACCATATCTATATAATCTTCCAACAAACCAATTACTTTTTTTAATAAAAGATTTATCAACATCCATCAAGGAAGCAACCCTATGAATATGCTTCTTATTATAGATCTTGCAAAACAAAGAAGTAGGACCTATAGTATTATTCGCTGCAGTAGTAAAATAAATATCCACGTCTATTTCTTTTAAGAATTTTATAAATTCAGAAATCCACTTAATTCTCGAGAATATTGTCTTAATTTTTATCTTCACAGGTGATTTAAAAACTTTAACATCTTCCCATACTTCCATATCTTTTTGGCCAAAATCTCCTACAATAAACGAAACATCAAAATTTTTATCCTTAGCTAATTGAGTAGAAATAAAATACATCTGGACCTCTGCTCCGCCATGAAGAATTTTTGATTTTTTATTAAATAAAGGATAACTATATGTAGAAATAAAGCATACCTTTATTTTACTCCTCTTTTTTTCTGATTTTGTTTTCATTAATTATCTCCCTATATAATTCAAGAGTCTGTTTAGCAGTATTCATCCATGAAAACTGTTTGGCTCTTTCTGAAGCAAGTTTACTATACTTTTTTCTTAAATCTTTATTCTTTAAAAGTCTTAGTATTTTGTTAGATATATCTTTTGCATCAACTTTAGCTATCAATCCAGCTTTTCCAAGCTGTTCAGGCATACCTCCTACTTTTGTAGCAACTATTGCTTCTCCACAAGCCATAGCTTCTAAAACAGTTAAAGGAGCATTCTCATATAAGGATGGCTGAACATATACTCCTGCCTTTTCATGTAATTCTCTTAATTCTTCAGAACTTAAAGATTCATCAATCCAAATAAATCTATTTTTATATTTTTTTGATAATTCTTCAACCTTATTCTTGATTTCTGCAAGTTCAGGAAACTTTTCTATTTTTGGAGTCTTCGGAGCGACCATTATGAATTTATATCTCTTACTTTTTCTTAGGACTCTCTCAACTATCTCTGGAATTAAACCGATTCCTTTTTCTTTGCTAAATCTTCCAATCCAGAAGACAACAGGAGGTGATTTTTTACTTGGCTTAAAAACATCAAGATCTACTCCGTTAGGGATTACAACTGTTTTTTTTGAAATTCCTCTAAATGTCTTTATTACATCTTCTCTTGATCTATTAGAGACTGCAATGACTCTATCAGCATCATATACTGTTCTATCAACCCATTCATGTATTCTAGTGACTTTTCTATCTTCAAGAGTCATTAATTTTCTTACTTTTGTATCTAATGCATGAAAAGTATGGACCCAATTTAAATCTAGATTATTAAAATGTTTTAATAGAAAAGCAGTTGAAGGCCATCTTTGGGTATGTATAATATCAAATTTTCTTTTTGAATTTTCATATATAATCTTATTTAGGGCTCTAGATCCAAAGACATATAACTTTAATCTGCCTGCAACAACAATATCTTTAACATCTGTAGTTGTTATATTTAATCTATGAACATATAATTTTCCTTCTTTAATCTTTTTTCTAAAAGTTTTGTCTTTATTTCCTATTGTAAAGACATGCACTTCATTTCCTAGCTCTACTAGATTTTTAGCTAAATGATAAACATGCATACCTACTCCTCCTGAAGGTGCTTTTGCTCCTTCTGGGATATAGTAATAACTAACAAGGCCTATTTTAAGGGGTTTTCTAAACAATTTCCTTAATATCTTTGAAATTATGTCAATCATATTAAAATTGAATTTTCATGGTTTTTAAATCAAACGCAAGCTTTTTAAGTAGTAAAAAAATTCTTGATTTTTAATAGTTTAAAAACTTATCGCAAGCTTTTTAAGTTGATATATATAATAAAAAATAATGGTTTCAATACCTTATAATGAAGAGGTTTTATTAATAGGACAAGCAATCATAATTGCTATTCTTGGAGTTTTCATAGGATATACTCTTAAATATCTATTAAGGAAAGGGATAGATAAGATGATTCTTAAAAAAATCTTCAAAGATGCCCATACATATGAGAGCTCTGTAATCATAAATAAAGTTCTTACAGAAGCTTTTCAGTGGATTGTTATCATAGGGGCATTAAATTATTCTTTAACTCTTCTTGGATTCAATTTCTTATCTAGGGCTTTGGAATATTTTATATCAGACATACCTAGGATAGCTGTATTTGTATTTATTGTTGTTGCAGGAGTTTTAATAGCAAAAATAATTACTTCTAGGATAAGAGAACAAGATATAGAGAATAAAAATGAGATTATAACTTTAGCTGAACTAGTTATTATGGCTGCATTTTTCTTAACAGCTTTAGAATATATAGGGGTGAAAGCTACGGCACTTGTTGTACTTTACGCAGCAATAGTTTTTGTTATAGCTGTTATTATTGTATTAATCATAATTAACCCAAAAATCCTAAAAAAATCTGAATCAAAAAAGCAGAAAAAATCTTCAACAACAAAAGGAATATTAACTATTTAATTATTGTTTTGACTATAAATATTTTTATTAACCCCCTATTTCTAATCTTTATATGAAAAAGGAGATTAAGATAATTAAAAGATGGTTAAATTTGCACATCTTGGAGATTGCCATTTAGGAAGTTGGCGTCAACCAGAATTACAAGATTTAAATTTTCAATGTTTTCAAAAGGCTATAGACAGTTGTATAGATGAAAAAATAGATTTTATACTTGTTGCTGGGGATTTATTTGATTCAGCTTATCCTCCTATTGAGATACTAAAACAGACTTTTGCCGAGTTTAGGAAAATCTTTGATGCAGGAATCAAATGTTATATGATAGCTGGAAGTCATGATTATTCTGTATCTGGAAAAACTTTTCTCGATGTTTTAGAAAAAGCAGGGTTTTGCGAAATATGTAAATATGAAGAAATTAAAGATGAAGAAAATAATACTCAGGAGATTATATTGCACTCCTGTAATCATAAGGGCTTTGAAATATATGGATTTCCTGGAAAAAAATCAGGTTTGGAAATCCATGATTTAAAAAAGATAAAAGTTAAGGAATCCAGCAATTTTAGAATCTTAATGCTTCATACTTCTTTGACAGAAGCAATAGGGAATCTTCCTATTGAATCCATCTCTCTTAAAGAGCTTCCAAAAGCAGAATATTATGCTTTAGCTCATCTTCATATAAATTTTAATAAAGATTTTGAAAACAGAAAAGCAATTTATTCAGGGCCTATATTTCCAAATAGTTTCCAGGAATTAGAAGATTTAGGAGGAGGAAGTTTCTATATAATTGAGGTATCTGGTTTTGTTGAGGCTAAAAAACAAGAAATAAGGATTAAAGAGGTTCTGCCTTTTAATATAGAGATTAAAAATGCCTTAGCTGCAACTCAACAGATTCTTTCTGAATTTGAAAAACAGAATCTTAATGATAAGATAGTTCTTCTTAGACTTTATGGAGTCATTGAACAAGGAACAAGTGCAGATATTGATTATGGTAAGATAAAACAATATTTAGACGAAAAACAAGCTTATAGTTTTTTAAAAAATACTCATAAACTAACAACAAGGGAAGAAGAGAAACTAGAAACTGATATTCAGATTACTTCTTCTGATATGAATAAAGTAGAAGAAGCTCTTATTGAAGAATATGAAGGTAAAAATCCAGACCAATTTAATAAATATATCCTGCCTTTGATTCATGCTCTAGACTTGAAGAAACAAGAAGATGAAAAATCAGTTATTTTTGAATCTAGACTATTATCTGAATTAAATA
>Ga0272441_10015274_pt1 | contig 10759 bp, 7 predicted proteins | sample SSMProp6N_FD_193582 | JGI IMG/M metagenome (GOLD analysis project Ga0272441, IMG submission 193582) | Marine sediment archaeal communities from Little Sippewissett salt marsh, Falmouth, MA, United States - SSM-Prop-6N | ecosystem: Environmental > Aquatic > Marine > Wetlands > Sediment ...
GCAGCTAGAAAGGCGGATATTTCGTCGTCAATGATGATGAGGAGGACGACAGCCAGTACGAACCGGCTGTCGCAGCGGATGAGAACGGTCGTTTCATTATTGTATGGGAGGATTACCGGGATTCAAAGGATATTTACGGCCAGGTTGTGGATAACAGCGGCACGGCTTCGGGAAGTAATTTCTCCATTGTAAATGATCGCCTTGCTTCGCCCGGCATGCCTTCCATCGCTGCCGGGGAGACCGGTTTTGTTGTTGTCTGGGAAGACGGGCGGGGTGATTATGACGAGGATATTTTCGGGCAGCGATGCGATTCCGACGGTAATCGCATCGGGCACAATTTCAGAATTCCCGTGGATACGACATCCCTGGGCGGCAAGCTCGAAATGCCGGATGTGGTGATGGGTGCCGATGAATTCACGGTGATTACTGTCTGGGAAGAGCTCCGGACTTACGGGCAGAACTGGGATATTTTTGCCAATGTGATTGACATCAGCGATATGTCCTCGGATACGGCCGCAGCACCCGTTTTCGATCCGCAGCCCGGAACCTTCACGTCGGCTGTGAATGTAACCATCACTTCTGAAACGGCCGGGGCATCGATTTATTACACAACGGACGGCTCCGAACCGGATGAATCGGGCAGTCTCTACAGCAGCGCAGTCTCGTTGACGGCCACAACCACCCTGAAGGCAAAGTCCTTCAAATCGGGGTGGAAATCCAGCGGCGTTACGGAGGGCCTCTACACCATTATGGACCAGGTGGCCACGCCCGGGTTTGATCCGCCTCCCGGAATATACAACACACCGCAGACAGTATCCATGACATGCGCCACGGAGGATGCAGTCATTTATTATACCAGTGACGGCACAGATCCCTCGGATTCGGATATGCTTTACGTAGGGCCGGTCGCCGTACCCAGAACGGCGACACTGAAAGCGGTGGCCACCAAATCCGGCTGGGTCTCCAGTGACATCGCCACGGGCGAGTTTGTCATCGATTATCAGGGAATCAGCATTGTACATACGCCACCCGAATATGCCGCCTTCGGCCAGGATGTCAGTCTTGAGATCAGCGTGGGCAGCGATTCCGGTATCGCGGAAGTCTTGTTATATTATGCCATGGGCGGCGCCGAAGCATATTTTCCGGCGGCCATGACATCCGGCGGCAGTACATGGAATGGGACAATACCGGCCGCATCAGTGACTGAGCGCGGCGTGAAATACTTTTTCATGGTCAGTGATACCGTGGGAAACAAGAAATACGATCCGGACAACGCGCTTCAGGAACGCTATACGGTACCGGTTGTTTTTTCCGGTCTGACCTGTCCGGATACCACGCCGGCGGGCAGTTACCGCATGATTTCCGTTCCTGTGGATCTGACCAACAAGAATCCGGCATCCATTCTGGCCGATGATCTGGGCAATCATGACCGGTCCGAGTGGCGGCTGATCCACGATAATGGCGAATCCTATGAGGAATACGGAATGGGATCCGTTCCGGATTTCAGTGTGGGAAGAGGTTTCTGGTTGATTACCAGGACTGACAAGGCGTGGGCTGTTGGAGCCGGACAATCCGTTTCGCCGGATGAAAGCTATTCCATGACTCTTCAGCCGGGCTGGAACCAGGTGGGGCATCCTTTTGCCTTTGCGGTGGACTGGTCCGATGTGGTTACCACGGCGGGGAATGTAGAACCGCCCGTGGGATATACGGGAACGGGAAACAGCACATCCGGATACCGGTACAATCAGTTGGTGATGGAACCGTGGCAAGGATATTACATTCGGAATCTGGAGAGCAGTCCGGTTACCATTGGCATACCGGCGAGAGCTTTCACCGGAGCCCGAAAGGCGCCGGCGTGGGAGTCTCTGGTCCGGACCCCCGGAGACTGGGTCGTGCGCATTACGGCCGAAGGCGGCAGCGCATCGGACTGTGACAATTATTTCGGCTGCCTGGCCGGGTCCCGTGAAGAATGGGATTCCCTGGATCTGTCGGAAGCGCCGCCTTTCGGGGATTATGTGTCGCTGGCCTTTCCACACAGGGAATGGGAACGATATCCGGGCATGTATACGGCCGATTTTCGGGCATCCGGTCCGGAAGGGCACATCTGGGAATTCGACGTGCAAACCAGTCTGCGGAACACAAAAATCACGCTTCGGTTTCATGGGCTGGCGGATCTTGCCCCGGATCAGCAACTGGTGCTCGTGGACGGGCAGACCGGTATTCAGGTAATATTAAATGATATAGACGGGGAGTACCAGTATGTTGCGTCTTCATCCGGAGAAAAGCGGTCCTTTGAACTTCTGGCGGGCTCCGGCGATTTTCTGAGCGGCCGTTTGGGCAATGATGCGGCCTTGCTGCCGGAAAGCACCCGGCTTCTTCAGAATTTCCCGAATCCGTTCAACCTGTGCACCACCATCCATGTTCAACTGGACCGGCAGGCCCATGTGCATCTGGTCCTCCGGAATCTTTTGGGACAGACAATATGCGTTTTCAGGGATGAGATGACAGCACCGGGACATCTGGTATTCGTGTGGGACGGCAAAGACCGGTTCGGCCGGGTTGTGCCGGCCGGCATCTATTTGCTGGCGTTACACACGGAAGCACATCACGAGATCAGAAAAATTGTGATGGTGAAATAACGAGGGATCGGCAGAAGCATGAACAGTGCCGGATCAGGGCCGGGATCACATAATGCCCGGCCTTTTTTATTCAAGAATAAAATTCACGGGGTCCGAAGGCTGACCGTTTATCTGGACCTCATAATGAATATGCGGGGCCGTGGATTTTCCGGTGTTGCCGGATAATCCGATAAGATCCCAGCGCTTTACAAGCTGTCCCTGTTCGACAAATATCTCCGAGAGATGTCCGTACAGGGTTTGATACCCGTATCCGTGATCGATCACGATATACTTGCCGTAACTTTTGTTTTTCACAAACTTGTGGACAACTGTTTTGACACGGCCGGCGCCGGTTGCGCATACTTCGGAACCCGGTGCAATGGCGATATCGAGGCCGGGATGGTTGTCTTCTCTGCCCGTAAATGGATCCAGGCGGATACCGAAGCGGGATGTAATCCATCCCTTTCGCACCGGCCGGATGGAGGGGAAGTGGGCAATCTCACGGGTACGGTTGGCGAGTATCTGGTCGAGTTCCAGGGTACGCTGCTTGAGCCAGTGCAAATCGGCTTCCAGCTTGGACAGATGTTTTTCCGGCTGGCGGATTTCCGGAAAATCGATAAACCTGGAACCGAGTTCGGACTCCGGACCGCCGATGCCCAGAGGCATTTCCGCGGCGGTCAAACCGGCTGTCATGCGGATTTGCTGGTTCTTTTTCTGTAGTTCGCTGATCAGGGCTGAGGTGTCATCCATACGGCGCTTCCAGTCCTGAAAAGTCTCTTCGAGTATTTTATTTTCTTTTCGTAATGAAAGCAGCTGGTAATTCGTGTAACTGATTTGCAATACGCGGAAAATAAGACCGCCCGTCAGCACCAGAAAAAGTATCAGACAAAAGGATCCGAAAAAAACCTTGGTTTTTGAAAGGGTAATGCTGCGGATATTTTCGCTATCGGTGTTGCCGGCCATCAATATGTATTTTTTTCGATTCATAAGTCTGATTCAGGTGAAAATATTCCTCATTTTTTGGCAGATGCCTGAAAGTATGCAAAAAACAGGCCAATACTGTGTCCCTGTTGCTGAATTTTACCATTTCTGTCAATGGGATCATTCTTTCAGATTATAAAAAAAACCATGAATAAATTCAATGTTTTTTTTACTTTTCTTGCGCGCGGCGGATGAATAATTATTTGGAAAAATTATTGCTCTTTAATATATTGATTTTTGAGGTCGTAAAAAACCAAATATCCGCTTTAGACAGATCACCACATATTTCGGGGATCCGGTTATGAAAAAAAAGGCAAGAATTCTTGTTGTCGAAGACGAGCGGATTGTCGGAGAGGACATCAAGGGCAGTCTGGAAAAGATGGGGTATGACGTTCCGGCCATTGTTCATAACGGACAGGAAGCCATCCATTCTATCAGCAGAATGAAACCGGATCTGGTACTTCTTGATATTGTGCTGCAAGGGGAGATGAACGGAGTTGAAGTAGCGGAGATCCTCCATCAGAAATACAATATCCCTGCCGTGTTTCTGACCGCGTACGCCGATCAGGACACTCTTGAGCGGGCAAAATTCACCGAGCCCTACGGATATTTGCTCAAGCCCTTTGAAGAAAAAGAGCTATACAGTACCATTGAAATGGCGCTTTACAAGCATCGGATGGAACAGCGGCTGAGAAAAAATGAAGCCTGGCTTTCCACCATGCTGAAAAGTATCGGTGATGCCGTTATTGCCACGGATGTCGACGGCAAGATTATGTTCATTAACGGTGTGGCGGAGCAGCTGACGGAATGTATGGAAAAAGAGGTCATCCAGAACAGCCTGGACAAAACCTTCCGGTTTGAGTCGGAAAAAACAGGTGAACCTGTTTTGTTTCACGTCAATAAAATGCTGAAAGCGAATGCGTTCGACCAGATTCCCGGGGACACTGTACTGATCACCAGATCGGGAAAATCCATACCTGTTGAAATGAGCATTGCCCCGATACAGGATGATCAGCAGAATACCATGGGAGCCGTTTTCGTATTCCGCGACATCAGTGAAAGGCGGAAGGCTGAAAATGAATTAAAACAGCGGGATGAATTCAATTATGCGCTTTTCCAGTATAATCCCATTGAGACCATTGTGGTTGACCGGGAAGGCAAGGTCATCGGTTATAACAAAGTCAAGGAATTTTCCGCAAAACGGATTCCCAATATCGGGGATGTCATGTACCGGGATTATGCCGGCAAGTACAAGCAGGATATGCACAAGGAATTGATGAAATGTATCCGCACGGGCAGTGTCAAGGCCTACCCGGAGCAGCATTACGGGGAGGAATACCTGGATATCACAATCTCTCCGTTCTCAGGGGGGGCCATCATTACATCCATCAATATTACCGAAAGGAAAATGGCAGAGCAGGCCCTCCGTGAATCGGAAGAAATGTACAAAGCCCTTGTCAATACCTCTCCGGATTCCATCATGGTGGCGGATCTGGGGGGAACCATTTTATTTGTTTCCGAACAGACACTGGATATGTTCCGCTTTGGGAGCACGGAAGAGGTCATTTCCAGATCCCTTTTCGAATTGATCAATGAATCGGACCGGGCCGAGGCCAAGGCAGGCTTTGAACGCCTTCTGGATATGGGAATAGCCCGGAATTCGGAGTATAAAATGCTGCGTCATGACAAGACGCATTTTATCGGCGAAATGAGTATCGCACTGATCAAGGATGACCGGGGTAATCCCAAAATGTATATGGCCATCACCCGGGATATCACCAAGCGGAGACAGGCGGAAGAAGAACGGAATGCCATACAGGCACAATTGCTTCAGGTTCAGAAAATGGAAGCCATCGGTACACTGACCGGCGGTGTTGCCCATGATTTTAATAATCTGCTCACAGCCATTCAGGGATGTGCCGACATGCTGATGATGCGAACCGATGAAGACAGCATTATGTACCGGGATATGAAAGAAATTCAGATGGCATCCATGCGTGCCGCGGAGCTCACCCGTCAGCTTTTGCTGTTCAGCCGGAAGCAGCCCATGGCATTCATTTCCATTAATTTGAATAAAATTATTGAAAATCTTCTGAAAATGCTGCACCGGCTGATTGGTGAAGATATCGGTATCATCACCTCTCTGGAAGCCGATTTGTGGCCACTGCACGGTGACAAGGGAACCCTGGAACAGGTGATCATGAATCTGTCTGTCAACGCCAAGCAGGCCATGCCCGGAGGCGGCAAGCTGACCATCAAAACTGAGAATGTGACCATTGATGAAGCCCAGGCAAAAAAAATACCCGAAGCACGTCCCGGCCGTTTTGTCCGGCTGTCTGTTTTGGATACGGGCATCGGAATGAGTGAAGAAATCATCAAACATATTTTTGAACCGTTTTTCAGTACCAAGGGGCCGGGCAAGGGGACCGGTCTGGGGCTGGCGGTCGTGTACGGGATTGTCACACAGCATGGCGGGTGGATCAATATTCAGAGCGCGCCCGGAAAAGGAACGGTATTTGAAATTTATATCGAGGCTGTGGACATTCCACCACTCAGTCAGGACACAGAAGAAACGGATTTGTCCAAATACAGAGGAAACGGCGAGAAAATTCTGGTGGTGGAGGATGAAGAAAGTGTCCAGGCATTTCTCAGTATGGCTCTGGAGGAAAACGGGTACAATGTGTATCCTGCCAGGGAAGCGGAAGAAGCCGTTCAGCTTTTCAAAAAGGAGAAAGGACTTTTTGATCTGGTTATCTGTGATGTCGTGCTTCCGGATAAGGATGGTGTCCAGCTGATCAGTGATTTGATTCAAATCAATCCCTCCATTCAGATTGTTCTGAGCAGTGGATATACAGATCAGAAGTCACAGTGGGATGCCATTCAGGAAAAAGGATATCCCTTTCTGCAGAAACCGTATCCGCTCAGGACGCTTCTGAAAACTGTGAAGAAACATATAAAGAAAGAGAACAATGCGCCGGGCAAAGCCCGCAGGACTGTAAAAAAGAGCAGCGGATCCAAATGATGAGCACCGGGCTGATTGATATACTGGATCCGGTTCAGTACCGGACCGCTGTCCATGAATTCAACCGCTTTTTCAACATTTCCCGGAAATCACCCGGAATCACACTTCTTGAAGAAATCCTTTTTCATTTTTCCGGTTTCCCGTATGAGAATCTCAGCAAAATTATCAAACGTTACCACTCTTTCGAATCACCTGAAATCCGGCTGCCGGATGAGGTTCTGGAAGGACATATCCGCAGCCATCTGGGAGGGACCTGTTTTTCACTGACGTTTTTTCTCGGAGCCATTCTGACCCATCACAATTTCGAAGCGTATCCCGTGATGGCGGATATGCGGCGTGCCAGAAATGCGCATTGTGCGCTCATTGTTGTTTATGAAGGAAGCAAGTATCTTGTTGATCCCGGATATCTGCTGAACAAGCCAATGGAACTGGACCCTGCGGTTCCACGGATTTATCACACGGATCATTCCGGTGTGGAGGTAGTATACCGGCCTGAAGACAACGGATATCATGTGCATACATTTGATTATAATAATGTAAAATGGCGGTATCGTTTTCAGGACAGGCCCGTTCCGGAAGCGGAATTTCTTCATTACTGGCTGGACAGTTTCAGCTGGAATTCAATGCACGGTCTTTGCCTGACCCGGACTGAAAAGGGGAAAATGATATACATTCACAAATATTATATGCGTGAAACACGATCCGGGCGGAAAACAAATTTCAACATAAGGAATAACTATCATCAGACTATTTTTTCTCATTTTATGATCGATCCGGCTGTTGTGGATGAAGCGCTGGCCGCACTCAGCGGATGTCTGGCAAAGGAGAGACAGCTGGGATTGTGGGTACCCCGGAAGATCCGGGAGGAAGGCGCATGAAGCCCGTATCCCCCCCGCCTGTGAAGCTGTTTGCGGGCCTGCTCTACAGTGATACAGCCTGTCTGGAAAGGGCGGGATTAATACTGGAAAAAAAATTTGGTCCCGTTGATTTTAAAAGCCGGCCCTTCGCGTTTGATTTGACGGATTACTATGTGCCGGAAATGGGAAAACCCATCATCCGGGTTTTTTATTCATTTCAAAGACTGATTCATCCCGGTGAGATCTCACGGATCAAGCGCGATACCAATCGTATGGAAGATAAGCTGGCCGTGGGACAGAACCGGAAAGTCAATATCGATCCGGGATATATGGATTACGACAAGGTGGTTCTGGCTTCGGCAAAATACAATGGCCAGAAAATATATCTGGACCACGGGATATGGGCCGATTTGACCCTCCATTATCAAAGAGGCGGATTTCAACCCTATCCATGGAGTTTTCCGGATTTTAAAACCGGACAATACAATGATGTGTTCATGAAAATCCGGGCTTTATTGAAGCATCAGAGGCGTATTTCGGATGATCCTGAAACAAATCAAACACGGCGGGCTTGACAATTTCAGCTATCTGGTGGGCTGCAGCCGGACCCGCAAAGCGCTGGTGATTGATCCTCCGGCGGATGCGGATGAAATGCTCGGACAGGCGGCTGATTTGCGTCTGAATATCGAGCTGATTGTCAATACGCACGGACACGGGGATCATACTGCGGGCAATATTTCCCTGAAGGCCAGGACCGGCGCCAGAATCGCCATGCACCGGGAAGACGCGGACCGTTTCGATCAGGTGGACATCCGCCTGGAAGACGGAGAACGTGTGTGTGCGGGGGATGTCACCCTGGAGGTCATTCATACACCCGGCCATACCCCCGGGGGAATCTGTCTGTACGGTGAGGGTCAGCTTTTCACCGGTGATACGCTGTTTGTGGGTGACAGCGGACGGACCGATCTTGCGGGCGGTGACAGGCCGGCTCTCGGTGCTTCACTCAGGAAACTGATGAAACTGCCTTCGGGCACCGTTGTCTGGCCGGGCCATGACTACGGACATTCCCGCAGCACAACCCTGGCCAGGGAAAAACGGGAAAACATCAACGCGAGAGAGTACGGATTTTATGCGGAATGAGTAACAGTATATCGAACGGTGAATAGCGCCGGACCTCAACAGGGAACATGAGGTCCGGTTTTTTATATGACCGCCGGGATGTCGTCTATTCCCGCCTTATTAAAAGGCCTTCTTGCTCAGTCCGTATTTTTTCATTTTATATCTGAGTGCCGCTTCGGAGACATTGAGCGCATGGGCCGCCTTGGTTTGATTGCCTGCGAATCGCTGAAGCGCCTTTTTGATCAGATATCGCTCTACTTCCGAGATGGCGTCGGGCAGGTCTTTGCCCAGGAGCGATTCAAAAGGATGCTTTTTGACCTCGAAGGGAAGAAATTCAACAGATAATGTCCCTTCAGGTGACATCAGCACCAGATTCCGAACAGCGTTTCTCATCTCAAGTACATTTCCCACCCACTCATATTCTATCAGGGATTCAAATATATCGGCCGGAACCGGTGGCAATTCGTGATCAAATTCCTCGCAGAAGAGCTGGAGAAAGTGGCTGAAAAGAAGCGGTATGTCCTGGCGCCTCTCCTTCAACGAAGGCACCTTGACGACGAAAGCACTCAGAACGGCATACAGATCTTTGCGAAAGGATTCACGCTTGGCGATTTTTTCATCGGTTGTGGACGCGATCACCCGAAAATCCACCTCGATGAATTTGTCCTCAGATGGCTTGAAAAATTTCTTTTCCCTGATCATGTTCAGAAAATGCTGCTGAAAAGAAGCTTCAAGTTCATCCACATTCTGAAGATAGAGGGTTCCTTTCCTGGCCTGTTCCAGCAGACCCAATTTGCGTTCGATGCCCTGGGATGATTCGATTTTCTCTCCGAAAAGATCGCCCTCGGTGATGGTATCTCCGACAGCAGTGCAGTTTATCACGACGAACTGCCGGTTTTTATAACGGCTTCTGCGATGGATCTCATGGGCAATCAGTTCCTTGCCGACACCCACCTCCCCAATGATCAAAGCCGGATCATCCACCTTTGCGATTTCTCTGATCATTTTTTTAATTCTTTGAAGATGCGGGCTTTGTCCGATGAGCATGATGCTGGCCTCCTATATTATGATTCTCAGCTCTTAGGTAAGTGTGTAATTGTTTTTTTCCCGTTTTTTGTAAAGCATACTGAAGAAGATAACGAGAACATAGATGGAGAATAGGACCCCGATCAGATTGAGTGTGAAAAAGGTCGGCATATTAAAATAACCGATAATAACGGCACACAGGATGGTCAGGATAAGGAAATAGTGGCGCCGCTGAGAAAAATATATTTGTATAATCTGGATCAGTATGTGGTTAATCCTGTCCCTGCGTCTCTGAACGGGAATTTTACCCAGTGAAATTTTCTGATGAAGCAGCGCTTCATAGAATTGACCGTAATCGGTGCACAGGAAACAGAGTTTTTTCAGTAAAATATAGCAGAAAAAGAATAGACTGCCGGTTAAAATGGTATCTGTCATTACCTGGATGCGCAGACGATATGTGAATGCGAACATGTCAATGAGACACACAATGTGGAAAATGAAGAATACGGCCATCAGCAGGTGAATATACTCACCGATGGGTTTGTCTCTCCGGTATAAATTATATCCGTATAAAAGAATATAGAGCAGCGTATACAGATAGAGCAGAAATGATCGTTTGTTGAAGTCGAGAAACAGCTGATACGTAAATTCGGAATGATGTCCGATATGACTCAGGAATGGATAAAAATGGATGATGTAAACCGGCAGAAATACAATCAATGTGAGCATGTAGGTCTTCAGAGTATTATTGCCGCCGAAATGATATTTTAGTGAGATGTAAAGTATTGAAAAATTATATATAAAATAAATAATCAGGCGTTTGATAAAAAAGATGTTGTATCCGAGTGCGATGTCCGGGATCAGGCAGTCCTTTCCCACCAGGGCATTGACAAAAGAGAAAGAATTGATCAGGAAAAAAACACTCAGATTGATGAAAACATCTTTATGATTTTTTTCCTTGACAGAAACACTGAAGGCGAGAAGAAACAAAAAGACATACAGCGCTTCATTCACCCAGTGATGGAACCTGTAATTGGGCCAGTGGGGAAGATGCGCGGCAAAGATAAAAAGAGTCACGAATCCGAGCCAGATATTGAAAACACGGAAAAGAATCTTAAATTGATCGTTCTTCATTT
>Ga0272441_10015277_pt1 | contig 10758 bp, 7 predicted proteins | sample SSMProp6N_FD_193582 | JGI IMG/M metagenome (GOLD analysis project Ga0272441, IMG submission 193582) | Marine sediment archaeal communities from Little Sippewissett salt marsh, Falmouth, MA, United States - SSM-Prop-6N | ecosystem: Environmental > Aquatic > Marine > Wetlands > Sediment ...
AATTGATTTGAGCCAGGGGGAGGAGAAGGTATGGGAGGGCATGAAGCGGGCACGAAGAAAAAACATCAGAAAAGCCTACGGTTCAAATGTGATTACTCGACAAATTGACCTCAACGAAGACGCGAATCTGCAAAAGGTTTATGACTTGATAAAAGTTGTCTATAAGAGAATAAAGCTTCCTCTACATCCGTTCTCTTTTTTCAAGAATTCAGTAAGTACCTTGGGTGACCGCATGATTTGCCTTGGTCTTTTCCATGAGAATGAGATGATAGCGGCAAGAATCGTGCTGGGTTACAAGAAGCTTCTTTACGATTGGTATGCAGGAGCAGACAATGACAAATTGAATTTAAGGCCGAACGATGTGCTTCCATGGGAAGTGATGCGATTTGGGGCTGCGAATTCTTATGAAAAATTTGACTTTGGTGGTGCTGGAAAGCCAAATGTTCCCTATGGTGTTCGAGACCACAAGATGAAATTCGGAGGAGAATTGGTGAATTATGGAAGATATGAGAAAATACATAGCCCATTGATTTACAAATGTGCAGTCGCTGCAATTGAATTGAAAAAGAAAATATTTAACTAAAATGAGGATCTTAATCGACATCGGGCATCCCGCTCATGTTCATCTTTTCAAGAATTTTGCCAAATTGATGATCGAATCTGGAAATGAAGTTCTATTTACTTGCAGGGAGAAGGAGTTCGAAATAGATCTGTTGGAGGCAGAGGGTTTCAATTTCAGGTCTTTCGGGTCCAAATACCATTCTGTGGCGGGTAAAATTTTTGGTTTACTCTTGTTTAACCTGAAGTTGTGGTATTATTCAATTGGTTTCAAGCCCGATATGTTCGTCAGTGCTGGTTCTATCTATGCCTCCCATATCTCCTTTCTGACAAACAAACCTCATATCAGCTTTGAGGATACAGGTAATATGGAGCAAATCAGGTTGTATTTGCCATTCACGCGAATCGTATTCTGCCCGAGACAGCTCCCTGAAAAGTTGGGAGACAAGGAATTCAGATATGATGGTTATCATGAATTGGCCTATTTGGCACCGAAATACTTCAATCCATCGGAAGAGATTTATGAATTCCTTGGTATCGACCGTCAGGAGAAATTTGCAATTTTACGATTTGTTTCCTGGAACGCCACTCATGATGTGGGTCAGGCAGGTTTTTCAGCCGAAGAGAAAGACCGCATTGTTGAGTATCTCTCGAGTCGTTATACACTTTTCATAAGTTCTGAAAGTGAAGTGCCGAAAAAGTTTGAAAAGTTTAAAATAAGCATCCCACCGGACAAAATTCATGATGCTCTTTATTTCGCGGAGCTGGTCGTTTCGGAAGGCGCAACTATGGCATCTGAGAGTGGTGTTTTGGGAACACCGTCATTCTATGTAAATTCCCTTAGACGTTGTTATAATGAGGATCAGGAGAAATTTGGACTCGTATTCAACTTTCAGACCGCTGATGGGTTATTTGATAGAATCAAGGAAATTGAGAGTCTGCCCAACAGGACGGAAGAGTTTAAGGAAAGAAGAACTCACATGTTAAAGACTAAAATTGATGTTACAGCGTTTTTAGTATGGTTTGTAAAGGAGTTCCCGTCTTCCGAAAGTGTGATACGCGAGAAGGAAGATTTTCAGTTAAACTTTAAACTATAAAAATGGATTTTACATTCCAAAAGTATGGAGAAATGTTAGAGGCTTTGAAGTCTATGGGCTATGATTTTCAGACTTTTGAAGAATTTATTCAAAACCCGTCAAAAAAAGCTGTGGTGCTCAGGCATGATGTAGACAGAAGAGCCGCACATTCTCTGCCCATGTCAAAGAGAGAGCAAAAAGTTGGAGCCAAAGCAACCTATTTCTTTCGGATTGTTCCAGAGAGCAACAAGAAAGATGTGATAGAGCAAATTGTTGAGGACGGTCATGAATTGGGTTACCATTATGAAGATTTGGGCATGTCAAAAGGAAATTACGACATCGCCTATAAGAATTATTTGAAAAATTTAGAATATTTTAGACAATATTATCCTGTAACAACCATTTGCATGCATGGCAGCCCTGCAAACAGAATTGACAATCGGAGTATTTGGGATAAATATGACTATAAGCAAAATGGAATTATAGCCGAACCTTATTTCGATGTTGATTACGATGAATTGTTCTATTTTACTGATGCCTCGAGATCATGGAACAACGTAAGAGTGAGTGTGAGGGATAAAGTAAAAACTAGATTTGATTTCGATATTCACAGTGCGGATCAATTCATCGAGAAGCTATTGCAAGGGGAGCTGCCAAACAAGATAATGATAAATACACATCCGCATAACTGGTCTGATTTTGGTCCGTTATGGTTTTGGATCCTATCATGGCAGGGATTCAAGAATATAATAAAAGCGATTCTAATTAAAGTTCGGGAATAAATGAGAAAATACTGCATGTTTTCAAATGATGTGGAGACTACATCGATCTGGCATAATTCTTTACGGGATGAAACTGGATTGAAAGTATGGAAGGAGGGAATGCCCCGCTTGTTGGATCTCTATGAAAAATATCAAATCAAAACAACTTTCTTCTTCACCGGGCACATTGCCAGACTTTATCCTGATATTGTTAAAATGGTAATACCCCATGGACATGAGGTTGGGAGCCATGGGTTGTCTCATCACAAAGAAGATGGATTTGATGTCATGCCCCTGGATATGCAGAAAGAACATTTGACTGAATCAAAAAAGATATTGGAAGATATTTCTGGAGAGGAGATCATTTCATTTAGAGCTCCTGCGCTACGCGTGAACAATGAAACAGTTTTGGCTTTGAAGGAATGCGGCTTTAAAATTGATAGCTCAGTGGCTTCTCAGAGATTCGACATGTTTATGTCATTTGGTGGAGTCGAAAAGCTCAAATGGTTGACTGCTCCCAGAAAGCCTTACATAACCAGTGATTCTTCTCTTTTTAAGAGAGGAGAGAATGGGGTTGTCGAAGTGCCGGTAAGTGCTTCCATTTTGCCCTATCTGAGTACAACAATGAGAATCTTTCCTAAGATTACGAGATTTCAAAGGTCGATATTGGCCAAAGAAACCGCGATGACAGGCAAGCCCATTGTATTTATAACTCATCCGAATGAATTCATTGATGAGTCAGGTGAAAAGCGTGAAGAGAATAAAAGAGCTTCCAATCCATTGGCTTCTTTTTTACAAGATACTGTCAGGTCCAGGCTCAAAACCAAAAACTTGGGAATAGAAGGGATTCCCATTTACGAAGGCCATTTGAAGTATTTCGTCCAAAATGGATTTAGGTTTTCTACTATTAGAGATTACTGCCTCGAAAACGGCTTATTAAAAAATTCATACGCAGCATCCGAATTTCAAACTTGAATCCCTTTTAGAGCAAACCTGGGTAGTGTTTCGATATTAAAATTTCTTGCTGCGTTTTGGTTCAAAATTGAACATTAATTAAAAATTTTTAAAATTATGTATTTATATTTAGGTCCAGGTATCGGAGGTGGAGCTTTAGCCATAATTATTGGAGTAATTGTGCTGATAATCATAACTTTTTACACATTTATCTGGTTTCCATTGAAAAAGTACCTCAGAAAAAGAAAAGAGAGGAATGGTAGTTGATTTTTTTTTGGGCGCCTCAATTTGCATCATTTCCTATTTTTCTTTTCTTCGCCTAAACTTTTTTTCATCCCTCACGGACTGGATATTTCAAATTTCCAAGTTCGTTTATTTGATAGGTCATCCAACTCTCACGGAAGATCAAATCCACGATCGTATCAAATTTAGGTTCAGAGCCGTTCTTGGCTCTTTTGTAAAGGTTTTTTTCAAAACCCTTTTTTTTCTTTTGATATTGGTCAGTCTGCTCTTTGCGGCTGATTTTGTGTCAGCTTCCTTTCAGGAAAGAGAATTCATTTCACTGGGACGGTACTCTGGTGCAAGCTTATGGTCTTTATCGATATTGACAAATTATGCCTTTCTGTCCGGAACTGTAATTCCTTTGTTCATCATCCCTTTTCTGGGAAAAGAAAAGAAGCAAATCAAGTCGGACTATACAATCATTGACAAATTTTTACACTACGTTTTTATTGGCAACAAAAATGTGGCAAAGTTTCTTTTCAAAACTGAACTTCTAATCAGAAAAAATGAGATTGGTTCCTTTGAAGAGGATAAAAATGTATATGTTTCAGGTCTCGCGAGAGCAGGTACTACGGCTTTAATGCAATATTTAGGACAGTTGGAAAACTTCAGAAGCATCTCTTACAGAAATCTTCCATTTCTGTTCATGCCAAAAACCGGACTCAAAATTTTTAGTTCTGATCATGAGAGATCAAAAGAACGTTTTCACAAGGATGGACTGCAGCATTCCCTGTCCTCCTATGAGGCGCTTGAAGAGCCATTTTGGCGAAATTTCATGGGCGAAAAGTATATTTTTGAATCAAGTCTGAATCAGCATTCCATAGACCAGGAAGTCTATTCGAGGTATAGAAAGTTCAGAAAGCTGATTGCAGGCGAAAGGATTTACCTGGCTAAAAATAATAATCACTTGCTACGCGCGAAATCTCTTATTGAACTGGATGGAGAGAAGGGCAGCTCTACAAGGACCGTGATTCCCTTTAGAAACCCGGTTGACCATGCTAAATCGCTTTTGAAGCAGCATGTGCTTTTAAGCGAAGAACAAGATGGTGATGAGTTTGTTAGAGATTATATGGATTTTCTGGTTCATCATGAATTCGGACGGGGCACAAAGATTCAAATCTTTGAAAATGGATTCCAGACAAAACTTCATTTCGAACAAAATAACATCAACTATTGGCTTGAAGTATGGTATTCTTACTACAAATCGGTCAAACAGGAGTTCGCTGATAATGACAATTTTGTATTTTTCAACTACGAGAATTTTGTAAGTCATCCGAAATACTCCCTTGAAAAGATATTTGAGTTTCTCGGGATGACAACCAATCTGGTAAATGAAATCGAATTCAAAAATTTCAGTCAAAAAAACACGATGGAAAATTACATGATGGAGAACGACTCTGTCGAATGGGATAAATTCATTCGTTTGTACAACGAATTGCTAAATAGATCTATCAATAAATTATGAACAAGGTTGTAGGTAAAGTGCGTTGGATTATAGTGGCGATTACTGTCTTTTTGTTAATGAGTTATGTCAGCAAAGAAGCATTTGAAAAGAAGTTTTACAATGAAAGAAGGAACTTTCTGGAAACAGCAATTGTTTCTGCCTCTTCTGTACCTTCGTTACTAAAGTCATGGTATACGAGCAATTTTAAGCAGCCTCCTTTGTCGATTGACATTACAAATCATATGGGTGATGATTTGTTTGAGCTTGGAAAAATCCCGGCAAAGGTGAGTGTTTTAGATTCACTGTACATCCTTTTTTACCAATACCATGGAGAGGATAAGGGAACTGTTTACCTGAAGAATGTCAAAACTGGAAAATTGGCTCATTCCTGGGATATACCCTTGCAGACCATTCTTGCCGATCTCAGAGAAATAGATCAAAGATTAGTTGGGAAGTATGAAGAACAAACTTTGCCAATTAATCTTACAATGAAAGTGGCCAAGAATTATAATTCTATTGGAATTAGTCAATCCTTGATCGTTGAAAATGAATCTTTGGTTTTTCATTGTGGTGGTCTTGGTTACCTTTATAAAATCGATAAGGATTCAAATATATTATGGAAAAGCACCAGGCTCACGCATCACTCAATCGCAATGGATCGTCATGACAATATTTGGTCCTGTTCTATCGATTTGGAGAATGATTATGCAAATAATCTGAAGTACAGGGAAGATGCCATAGTAAGTTATGATTTGAATGGCAGAGAACTTTATTTCATGCCTTTGACAGAGCTTTTTGTCCAGAACGATCTTTTCGAGAAGCTGATTGCTTCCACTCCAAATTACAATAATGACAAGTATGGTTTGGACCCCTATCATTTAAATGATGTTTTACCCGTTCTAAACAGTGGTGCGAATTGGAATCAAGATGATGTATTCATAAGCTTGCGCACCCAGAGCATGGTTTTGCAATTTAGACCCGAAAGCGATTCAATTATCTGGTACGAACAAGGACCTTGGAAGGGACAGCATGACGTAGATATTATAAATGATTCAACGATTTCGGTTTTCAATAATAATATTCGGTTTTTCAACAACAAGTACCTGGCCCAGGGCAGGACAAGTAATATTGCTGCATACGATTTTTCATCGAATCAATTTAGCATGAGTCATGAAGGTCAGTTTGCTTCGGCTTATGAAGGACGTCAAACAAGTCTGCAAAATGGAGATTTGATTGTAGAAGCGACCGAAAAAGGCATCTACTATTATTTCGATAAGAACGAGCAATTGATTGCCCGGTTTTATTCCCCATATGGATCGAATCCAAGCAGAGCCATGAGACCAAGGTGGTCAAGATTTTACATCAAGGAGGCTGACGATTTCGTTCTTCAGAGATAATACGTTTCAAATTGAGATTGACCAAGTTTCAATGCATCCTTCGGTCTATGAATTTTAAACATTTGTCTTTGTTGTAAAAATTCTTTATATTTACCGCGTCCAATATATTTGTCAACCCCTCATGACAAAATTGTATTATGACACTTATTTTAGTGTTGGGTTGATAAATTAAGGTTTAAATCTGAATAGATGTTAACCCCCAACAAAATTGCTATGATAAGAAAATTACCCCGAGAATCTTTCTCCAAAAAGGGCCTTCCCGACTTTCATCGGGAGAAAGAAACAAAAGCAGAATCACTTACAAGTTATCCAAAACATGACAGAAGCAGTGCTTTAAGTCAGAATGACAAATTTGACATTCTAAGACAGGTTCAGTTGAATTCAGATACTGTCGAGTCTATTTGTAAAAAGAATGGAATTTCGACCGAAACCTACTTGAGATGGAAACATGATTTAGGTGAGGATTTGACGCAGGAGCGCAAATTCTCCCTTGTTTTGGAAGGCAAGACAGGTATTTCGAGTATTGCCGAGATTTGCAGAAGAGAGTCCATTGAACACGAAACTTTTTTAGAATGGTGCCGAGAGTTTGTTTCTTATAGAAAGCATCATCTCGGGTTGGATGACAGAAAGTCTTCCGCCTACTACAGGAAGAAAAGAGTCTTAATTTCAAGTGTTGGTTCGGATGTAATCGATTACTTGGAATTATTTCTGAACCTCGAGAAAACTGTGGTTCTGGAGGATCAGGTTTTGAGCGAGAATGATCTGTTCGTCGACACTGATATTCAGGGATTGGTCTATCTCAATAAATTAAATGATGAAAGATATGTCAATAAATCCCTGGAACGGATCAATTCTAAATTGAAGCCTGGAAATGTTTTCATCGGGTGTTTTGAAACTTTTACAGCCAGACGTAACCGGTTGCCCGTGAATAAAGTTCCTGTCGTTCGAGATGTTTTTTTCGGCTTCGAATTTTTGTTTAAAAGAATCCTGCCAAAGATTTCCTTCACCAAGAAGCTTTATTTTGATTTCACAAAAGGGAACGATCGATTGCTGTCAAAAGCTGAGGGCCTTGGCAGATTGGTCAGCTGCGGATTCAAGATCATGGATTACAAAACAATAAATGGTCTTACGTATTTTGTCGTTCAAAAAGAAAAGGAACCCTATTTTGATTTGAATCCTAGTTACGGGCCTATCTTCAAAATGACTAGAATCGGTAAAAATGGTCAGAACATAGGGGTTTACAAATTCAGAACCATGCATCCCTACAGCGAATATTTACAGGATTATGTAGTCAATGCAAATGGATATGGGAAAAAGGGTAAGCCCGCCAATGATTTCAGAGTCCCAGCCTGGGGCAAGTTCATGCGTCGATTGTGGCTTGATGAATTGCCACAGTTGATAAATGTTTTGAAAGGAGAAATGAAGCTGGTAGGTATTAGACCTGTTTCAGCAAGATACTTTCAGGACATTCCCACTGAAATGCAGAAACTAAGGATAACACAGAAACCAGGTTGTGTTCCTCCTTATGTAGCGTTGAATCGCAATTCGGATGTAATGAGTGTGCTTCAAGCTGAAAGAGAATATTTGGAAGCTAAGTTGAGAAATCCGTACACCACGGATTGTAAATACCTGGCAAAGGCTTTATTCAACATAATAATTCGCAGCAAAAGGAGTTCTTAAACCTGTTCGCCTACATTTTCATTTAGTATCTTTTAAACAATATTCCTATATTTATTCGTTTAGAATATGAATAACTGTGCGCTTTATGGAGTTTGACCCCGCCATACATACAAGAGAAGAGACATCTGATGAATCTATTTCGCTACGTGAAATAGTTGAAAAGTACCTTGTACATTACAAATGGTTCATACTGAGTCTGGTTGTTTTTATCTCGTTGGCTTACTTAAGTATATTACAGAAATACCTGTCTATAAGTCCACAGCGGCCATTTTAATAAAGGAAAAGGAAAAAGGTAACTCAATAAACGATTTATCTGGATTTGAGGATCTTGGTTTGTTTGCCAGTAGTGATAATAGCCTTGAGAATGAAATTCAAATATTGAGCTCCAGAAGATTGATGACGAAAGTCGTGAAGGAGTTAAAACTTAATATAACATATTTCATAGAGGATAATCCTTATGACAAAGAGTACTATCCGAATTTCCCCGTTACTTTTGAGATTGAGGAATCTTCAGTCGACCTTGACAAGGTGTCATCTAGTTTAAGATTGAGCATTAGGAGCAGTTCGAATTTTGAGGTTTTTGGATCAGATGATTCGACGCAAGGTGTGAAAAAGTTTGATGAAGCATTCTGGGCGGAGTTAGGAAATGAGGAACGATCTCAAAAAGCCAAAATAGTAATCTCCAAAAATGAAAATTTCGGTCAAGATATTTCTGGAAAGAATGTCATCATCGTCATCAGACCGTTGGACTTGGTTGTTTCTAGTTATATGGCTAAAGTGGAAATTGAACCTGTCAATGAAAGGATGTCCAAGGTGCTGAAATTAAGCATCGATGAAGCAGTAGTTTCTAAAGGAAATTATGTTCTGAACAATCTGATAGACCAATACAATGCAGATGGCATATCAGATAAAGATGAAATTGCTCAAACGACAATTGATTTCCTCGATTTGCGAATTGGACTTCTGTCAAATGAACTCTCGACCATTGAAGAAACCGCCCAACAATTTCGAACTAGAAATAGAATGGTTGATGGCTCTACAGGATCTGATATATTTCTGCAATCGTCCTCTGCCAACGAAGCGGAATTGATGGAAATAAATACCCAGCGAGAATTGGTCGGTTATGTCTTGGAAGAAATAAACGGAAATGTCAGCGGAGAGTTACTCCCTGCTAATATCGGTATTTCGGATGGAGCCATTATTGGCATGATAACAGAATATAATTCCTTGATTTTACAACGGAAAAGAATTCTAAAGAGCTCTAGTGAGCTGAATCCAATTATTGTTAATTTGGATTCTCAATTGTCTGAATTAAGAAGAAATTTAGTAGGAAGCTTGAATTCAATAAAGTCTTCCCTTGAAATACGGGCAAATGCATTGTATCAACAAAGTGGCAAAATCAATACTCGCATTGCATCTGTTCCAAAAAATCAAATGGAATTAAAAGATATTGTAAGGCATCTGGAAACCAAAAATACCTTATATCTTTTCTTATTGCAGAAGCGCGAGGAATCAGTTTTATCTAATGCAGTTAAAGTTGAGAAAGCCAAAATTATTGATGAGGCATATAGTAATGGAATTAAAGTCTCGCCAAAAAAACTCACGAGTTTGTTGGGAGCAATTGTACTTGGATTAGCCGTTCCCTTTCTTTTCTTCTATTTGAGAGAAGTTCTCGATACCAAAGTACATGGCGAAAAAGATCTAACCAAATTGCGAATTCCGTATATTGGAGATATTCCGTTAACGACTTCAAAATCCAAACTATTCATAAATGAGTCTGATAATTCGAATATTGCAGAGTCATTTAGATATTTAAGGACAAATTTGAATTTTATTCTCGATGATAAATCGCTGGGTAAAACAATATTCGTTACCTCTACGGAAAGCAAGGAGGGTAAGACCTTCACTGCAATTAATCTTGCAAGTTCGTTGGCTATATCCGGAAAAAAAACCTTGTTGTTAGCCATGGATCTCAGAGCTCCAAAAATTTCTAATTATCTCGATTTAGAATTGAAGACAAATAAGGGTGTAACAAATTTCTTAAAATATTCGGATATTCGGGTGGAAGATATTATTCGACCTGAAGCTAAAATTAAGAATTTGGACTTCATAAGTTCTGGAGACATACCTCCAAATCCGGTTGAATTGCTCATGAGTTCGAGATTGAATATTTTATTCGATTACGTTCAAAATCACTATGAATATATAATTGTCGATACTGCCCCTGTAGGTATGGTTACTGATACACTTCAAATTGCTAAATATGCGGATTTGACGCTGTATGTGATTAGAGCGAACTACTTAGACAAGAGAAAGCTTCATATTCCTGAGAAGTTGGCAAAAGAAAAAAGACTTAAGAATTTATTGACTGTGATCAATGGTTCTGATCATTCAATGGGGGCTTATGGTTATGGATATGGCTATGGTTACGGGAATAACACGGTAAATAAACCCTGGTACAAAAGGATTTTCCGAAATGCAGCAATGTGATTAATTATTTACCAAAATAAACTAACCCTCAAAGCCGCCTTCGGGCGGCTTTCTTTTTTCCCGGCGGATCCCGGTGCATCTTCACATTGAGAAATCTTTTTGCAATTAATGATATC
>Ga0272441_10015278_pt1 | contig 10758 bp, 9 predicted proteins | sample SSMProp6N_FD_193582 | JGI IMG/M metagenome (GOLD analysis project Ga0272441, IMG submission 193582) | Marine sediment archaeal communities from Little Sippewissett salt marsh, Falmouth, MA, United States - SSM-Prop-6N | ecosystem: Environmental > Aquatic > Marine > Wetlands > Sediment ...
CGCCTGGTCTGGACGCGTGTCCACCGCGAGTTTTTCAGGGATCATCCGGAGGTATTTGATCTGCGCAAACCGGGTGAAATTTTCATGAAGGAATATGCGAACTTCATCGCAGAAAAGAATGGATATTTAGGCAGCGCCGGCCAGCTCGAGAAAGTTCGCAAACTGGTTTCATAGAAGGATTCAGGAAAAATCAGGGATCCAGCATAGATCATTTGAGCCGGATCCCTTTTTGTATGCTTGTATGCGGTTTTTATGCAATAATTAGGTTAGGGAAATAAAAAAAATGGAAAAACAGAACTATTTAATAGATATGGATGGTGTGCTTGTTAGCGGGAAAAAACTGATTCCTGGGGCGGACAGATTCATTAACACACTTCGCGAAAAAGAAATAGAATTTCTTGTCCTCACGAACAACTCGACATATACCCAGATTGACCTTGCTCACCGCCTGCAGGTGATCGGCCTGGAAATTGAAGCTGAACAGATATTTACATCAGCGATGGCAACGGCTAATTTTATGCGCTCGCAGAAAGACGGCGGCAGCGCATTTGTAATCGGGGAAAGCGGTCTGAATGTGGCAGTACACAATGCGGGATTCATCATGACGGACGAAAGCCCGGATTTTGTTGTGCTGGGCGAAACGTATGATTACAATTTCCGCCAGGTCACCAAGGCGGTCCGCCTGATTCTGGATGGCGCTTCCTTCATAGCGACCAATCCCGACCCCACCGGGCCGTCCGAGGGGGGCGTTGTACCCGCGTGCGGCGCCATGGCAGCCCTGATCGAGAAAGCCAGCGGCCGCTCACCCTTCTACTGCGGCAAGCCCAACCCCTTCATGATGCGCTCCGCTTTGAATTATCTCGGCGTGCACTCGGAAAACACGGTCATGGTAGGTGACCGCATGGACACAGACATCATTGCGGGCATCCAGAGCGGTATGGAAACAATCCTGGTGCTGACAGGCGTTACTTCAAAAGAACAGATTGAAGATTTTCCGTACCGTCCGTTCCGCACGCTGAAGTCCGTCGCTTCAATTGAAATATAAGCGTTTCGGTAATCTGTTGCGAACCCCATCTTCTTGATGTGGATTTTTCCTTCAAACTGGTGTTTAATAAACCTGGTTAGAAAATGGAAACAACTTCAACATTCATCATTGAGTTCCAGCCACGTGGAATACGCCTGGTTTGCGACGAATCCCTGACTTTGCTGGATGCTGCCCGCCGGGCGGGGATTCCTCTCAGGGCAGACTGCGGCGGTAAAGGTGTTTGCGGTAAATGCCGGGTGCAGATCCTGTCCGGTGTCCCGGTCAATGTGCCTACCGAATCAGAAAAAAAGCATATCTCTGCAGGTGAGCTTGAAAATGGCTTCCGGCTCGCCTGCGAAAGAGTCATTGATAGGGATGCAAAGGTTATCATACCAAACCAGTCCGTTCTTGCTGACCAGGTGCTGCAGGTGGAAGGGATCGATGAAGAGGGAGATTTTCAACCGGTCATCTCACAAATTTCAGCCAGGCTGGAGAAAGCGGACCTGCAGGACCTGTCTTCGGATTCATCACGCCTTCGCCGTGACGTTGGTAATCCGGAACTGGAAATGGACCTGTCCATTCTGCGTAAACTGCCGGAGAGGATCCGGGAAGATAATTGGAATATTAATGTTCTGGAAAGGGGAAATGAGGTCATTCGCCTGGTTGGAGAGCCGCTCAATCCCCTCACCGGCCTGGCCGTGGATGTTGGCAGCACCAAGCTGGCTTCTTATCTGGTAGATATGGAGAATGGAAAAACTCTGGCCGCCCTGGGAGCGCCCAATCCGCAGATCGCTTATGGCGAAGACATCATGGCGCGCTTGTCCTATGCGCTGCAGGCAAGGGATAAAGCAGATAGTCTTCACAATATGACCATCGCGGCAATCAATCATTCCGTGGTGGAAATGTGTGCCGGCATCGGCATTTCGGCTGATTCCATCGCTGAGGTTTGCCTGGTAGGCAACACGGCCATGCACCATTTTTTTCTGAATCTGCCGGTTTCTTCCCTCTCAGTTTCTCCCTTTGTGCCGGTCACCGGTGATCCCCTTGACATCCGTGCCTCAGACATTGGCATCGGGGCGCTGCCGGGAGCGCGCGCTTTTATTCCCCCGGTCATCGCGGGGTTTGTCGGGTCAGACCACCTCGCCTTTCTCCTGACTGCCGGTTTGGCTGAAAACACAGGGAAAATATCCCTTGGCATTGATATCGGCACAAACACTGAAATCGCCCTGAAGAAAGCCGATCGGATTGTCAGCGTCTCAACCGCGTCCGGTCCTGCGTTTGAAGGAGCTCACATAAAGTACGGCATGCGGGCTGCGCCGGGCGCAATTGAACATGTTTATATTAGGGATAGCAAAAAAATTGAAATCGATGTGATCGGGGATACAGAACCGGTCGGCATCTGTGGCTCCGGTATTCTGGACGCTGTTGCCCAAATGCGCATGTCCGGCCTGCTGAACAGCCGCGGCAGGATGGTAAAGGAATCTGCACTGATCGATACGGGGAAGAATGGAATTCCCTGTTTGACCCTGGCTGAAGGCGCGGTACCAATCACACTTTCCCAGTCAGACATTGATCAGGTCCTTCTGGCAAAGGGCGCTATCCGAGCCGGTATTGATGTGCTGATAGATTACCTGGAAGTTAAAACGGATGAAATAGACGAGGTGCTCATTGCGGGCGCTTTCGGGTCCTATATGCTGCCCGAGCACGCTGTCAAGATCGGCATGCTTCCAGATATCCCGCTTGACTGCGTCCATATCCTCGGCAATGCGGCCGGTACGGGCGCTCGCCTGATGCTGAAATCAAGGGAATACCGTCAGAAAGCGGTTGAACTGGCCAGGAAAATTGAATATCTTGAACTGACAATTTACCCGGATTTTCCGCTTTTCTACGCGCGCGGCATTCAAGCCTGAACGGGTCTGAATTCTAGATATCTACCCGATAAAACCTTTTGCGGTTAGCAGTTCTGCATTGAGGATCGCCCCGCTGGCTGCTCCGCGCAGCGTATTGTGAACCATGGAAACCATGCGTACATCCAGGATGGGACATGGGCGCACCCTTCCGACCGTCACAATCATTCCCTGCCCTCTCTCCCGGTCCCTGCGCGGCTGCGGCCGGTCAGGTTTATCTGTGACGTGCAGGGAGAATGGCGGCATGCTCGGCAGTTCTTCGCCTATCTGCACCGCCTTGAATTCACGCATGGACTGGATAATTTCCGGGATATCTGCCTTTCTGTCAAGCTCCAGTGAAAGGCAAACGGTATGCCCGTCAAAGACCGGCACACGGTTGCACTGCGCGCTGATGGTAATTTGTGCGTCTTCCCGTTTTCCGCCTGCCATTTTTCCGAGCAGGGCTAAGGTTTCTTTTTCCAGTTTTTCTTCTTCCCCCTTGATGTAGGGGACGACGTTATCATGGATATCCAGGAATGGGATGCCGGGGTATCCAGCACCCGAGACTGCCTGCATGCTCACCGCAAATACTTTTTTGATACCGAATGCTTCATGGACAGGTTTCAGCGGCATGGCGGCTCCCGTCGTTGTGCAGTTGGGGCTGGTGACCAGCAGCCCCTTCCAGCCCTTTTCCGTTTTCTGCCTCTCAACCAGCGCGATATGGTCCGGGTTCATTTCCGGTATCAGCAACGGGACCAGCGGATCAAGCCGGTAAGCGGAAGAATTGGAGCACACGGCGTAGCCCGCTTTAGCAAATGCCGGCTCAATATCCTTCGCCGCGCTTGCTGGCAGGGCTGAAAAAACGATCCCTGCTTCAAATCCCGGGGCCGAAGGTTGAACGGTCACTTCAGCCGCACTCATAGGCATCTCGTCAGACAAAATCCACCTGCATGCGTCCGAATACTTTTTTCCCGTGCTCCTGTCTGATGCGGTCAGTGTGGAGACGTAGAACCAGGGATGGTTTTCCAAGAGCTGTACAAACCGCTGCCCCACTGCCCCTGTCGCCCCCAGGACCGCGACCGGAATCTTATTGATTGGATGGTTCATTGAGGATCACCTCCCGGTGAATTTGCCTGACAGCTTCTTCAGCATCTTTTTCATCCACGACCACAGAAATGCTGAACTCCGAAGATCCCTGTGCGATGGCAATCACATTAATGTCTTTTCTTCCCAGCGCGCCGAAGATTCTTGCAGAAACGCCTGGAGTGTGCCGCATTCCCGCGCCTATCGCCGAAACAATTGCCACATCATCCTGCGACCATATGCGGTCAATATCCCTTCTGGATATCTCAAATTCCATCTCTTCTTCCATTGCTCGGGTCACCGCACCCACGTTCCCGGAAGGGATCACAAAACAGATTGATTGTTCTGATGAAGACTGTGAAATCATGAGCACGCTTGCGCGTTCTCTCGCCACAGCGGAAAAGGTTCGTGCGGCGATGCCCGGCACCCCGAGCATGCCGCTGCCCTCTACCGTAACCAAGCTCAGCCCGCGGATCAGCGTCACCGCGGCCACCTCTCCAGCTCTGGTGGATGGCTTGTTGTCAATTTGCGTGCCTGGACACTCCGGATGGAAGGTGTTCTTCACCCATAAGGGAATGCCGTTTTCAATAACCGGTCGGATGGTTTTCGGATGCAGCACTTTAGCACCAAAATAAGCCATTTCGCTCACTTCGCTGTAGGTAATTTCCGGGATGACACGGGCATCCCGAACAATTCGCGGGTCTGCCGTCATCACGCCGTCCACATCAGTCCATGTCCAGACTGCATCCGCCTCCAGGCAGGTTCCCAGTATGGAAGCGGTATAGTCGCTGCCGCCCCTGCCGAGGGTGGTTGTGATGCCGTCCCTGGTCGCGGCAATAAAACCCGTCACAACCGGGATAATCTTTTCTTCAAAAAGCGGCAAAAGGACATCTTTTGTTTTTTCGCAAGTCTCCTTCATTAATGGCCGCGCGTGGTTGAAAGTGTCATCCGTAACGATCAGGTCGGTAGCTTCTACCGCCTGGGCAGGTAACCCTTCTTCTTCCAGGATGGCGCTGAACAGGATGACGTTCATACGCTCGCCAAGCGAGCTGATGGCGTCCAGTCCGCGCGGTGAGACTTCCCCGAGCACGCAGATGCTGGTGCACAACGCAATGAGCGTGTCGAAGAGATTGTTCAACCCAAATTCCGCTTGCTTGCGGAAATCCTCATTCAAAATTTCGCTTTCAAGCACAGAACGGTGTTTTCTTTCAATTTGTTTAGCAGATTCCCGAAAAGCTTCTTCATGGCCAGCTTCTGCTTCCCTTGCGCATTTGATGAGAAGGTCAGTCACGCCAGCCATGGCTGAAACCACCACAACCAGCTCATCCCATTCAGGAAAATGGCTTGCCACGATCCCGGCTGCCTGCCTCATAGCTTCAGCGTCCCCAACAGAAGTGCCCCCGAATTTCATCACGAGCGTTTTGTTTTTATTTTTCACCATATCTACTGCTATATTCCATTTGGTAATTCAGTTTTCTCTTCATCCCGGAGAAAATCAATTTTTCGATTTACATTTAAAAAAATATTCGCAAAAAGATATCATAAAAAAGGATCATTCCGGCACATTGTGAGAATATAACATCCTGCATATTTCACGTCAAGCAGAAGAATATTTTAAACAATCATCCGCCCTCAAGTCAGGGCGGATGATCAATTTACGCGCCAAAAATAATATTATGCTGCTTCCGGCTTCCAGACTTTCCAGACTTTTCCAGCCAGGTCGGGACCTGGCTTCAGCGTTGGTTTTCCTGGCTCCCATCCTGCTGGTGTAACCTCTCCTGTTTCTTTCACATGCTGGAATGCTTTTACCTGCCGGATCAGTTCCTTTACGTTCCTGCCAACTTCGGGTGTCATGACTTCCATCGATCGGATGACAAAATCTGGGTCAATCAGGAAGCGACCGCGGATATCCACGCCCGCCGCCTCATCGTACACACCGTAGATGGTTCCCACCCGCCCTCCGGCATCGGAAAGCATCGGGAACGGAACCCCTCCTTCGACCATTTTAGTGAGTTCCTCTTCCTGCCAGATCTTGTGAGAAAATCGGCTGTCAACACTGATTGCGAATACCTCAACCCCCAGGTCCTGCAGTTCTTCATATTTGACGGCAACTGCCGTTAATTCGGTCGGTCAGACAAATGTGAAATCGCCCGGATAAAAGCATACGACGATCCACTTCCCCTTGTTATCGGATAATGTAAAGTTTTTAAATCCGCCTTTGTGGAATCCGCTCAGCTGGAAATCGGGAGCGGTTTTTCCCACCTTTGCTTGCACCATTGACACCTCCTTCACTGTCGTTTTGGTTTCCTGTACTTCTTCAACCTCAAGGATTGGTCCCAGGGTTGGTTTAACACATCCTTCTGGTTGTTCCGCCATAACACCTCCGTTTTTCAAGTCTTGGGCGCGTAATTCAATAACCAATCACAATATAACATTTTTTCTACATGAAATCAATTTAATGAATAACTTGATTTGAAGATTTTAATCAGGTGCAGATGGTTTTTGCGACTGCTTTTTTCCATCCCTCCAATAAGGAATTGCGTTCATCCGCATCCATCTCTGGCCGGTAAATCTTTTGTCGATCCACAAGAGATGGGAGGTCATCAATTGAAGAAAAAATATCTATGCCAAGCGCCCCAATTTGGGCCGCGCCAAGCGCAGAGAGTTCCGGGATATTGGAAACCGCTATTTCAACACCGGAGATATCCGCACTGAACTGCATCAGGAATTGGTTTGCGGTGGCACCCCCGTCCGCCTGTATCCGGTTTATTTCCAATCCGGATTCCGTATTCATCGCTTCAAGTACATCCTGGATGCGGTAGGCAATGCCCTCCAGACCTGCGCGAACAATATGCGCGTTTCCGCTGGAAGGTGATAGCCCGGTGATGCATGCTTTCGCCTCCGGGCGCCAGTAAGGTGCTCCCAAACCAACAAAAGCCGGGACCAAATATACGCCCCCGTTGTCCGGGATGGAATTTGCAAGTGTTTCGCTTTCCGCTGCGGACTGAATTATCTGCATATTATCTTTCAGCCACGCAATAGTGCCGCCCGTAAAATTGGTGATCCCTTCAAACGCATAAACCGGTTCCTGCTTCAGTACCCATGCTAAAGCGGTAACGATTCCCTTGCCTGCCAGCAGCGGTTTGCCTCCGATGTTCATCAGGACGGATGATCCTGTTCCAAATGTGACTTTGGCAGAACCCATTTCAAAACACTGCTGGGCAAAAAGCGCCCCCTGTGAATCTCCGATCACACCGGTTATGGGTATGGGTTGATCCAGGCAGCCCTCAAGGTCTGTTTCCCCGAAGTTGGCACTGCAGTCTCTGATTTCGCCCAGGCTTTCCATGGGTACAGAAAAAATTTCACAAAGTTCCGCGTCCCAGTTCAATTGGTGGATATTGTATAAAAGGGTTCGGCTTGCATTGCTGTGGTCTGTGGCAAATGTTTTCCCCTTTGTCAGTCGGTAAATCAGGTATGCATCAATCGTACCGATAATGCCATTTCCTACTGATACAGCCTCTTTTACTTCCGGATGCTGCTCGAACAACCATTTCAGTTTGGAGCCGGAGAAATAGGTATCCAGGTTTAATCCGGTTTTGCTGAAAACAAGTTCATCCAATCCCTTTTCTGATAATCTCCTGCAAATTTCTTCTCCCCGTCTGCACTGCCATACGATTGCATTGTACAGCGGTCTGCCTCTTCCTCTTTCAAAAACGGCTATGGTCTCTCTCTGGTTGGTGATGCTCACGCAGAGTATTTCCGGGACAATGGATGGATTTCTTTCCAGGAGTTTTTTGGTTACCTCAATCGTATTTTGGTAAATCTCTTCTGGATCATGCTCCACCCAGCCCGGTTTTGGGTAAATCTGCTGGTGTTCGGCAGACGTTTTATCAATGACCTCGCCCTTCAGATTGAAAAGGATCGTCTTGGTTGCGGATGTGCTCTGGTCGAGAGCGAGAATGTACTTCATTTTCCTGATTGTTTCAGAAGTGCTTTCATGGATTCGGCTAAGCCTTCTGGGCTGATTCCATAGTGCTGGAATACCTGCTGCTGGCTGCCGGTAACGGTGGGCGCATCCGGGAAGCCTGCAATTTTGAACATGGGATGTATGCCTTCCTGCATCAGGATGGACGCGCACAGGCTGCCGAGCCCGCCAAAAACACAGTGCTCTTCCACTGTAATGATGGCTCTGCACTTTTTTGCAGTTTCAATAAGTGCCTTTTTATCAAAAGGCCGCAGGCTGTGCATACTGACGACTGTGCATTCAATGCCCTCTTCTTCCAGGATTTCCGCAGCAAGGAATGCCGTGCTGGTTGGCTCCCCCGTACATATGAATGCCCCATCCGTCCCACCTTTCAAAATGCTGGCTTTTCCGATTTCAAATTTATCTTTCTCATTGTGGACTGGCTTCACCTTTTGCTTTCCCAGCCGGATATAAACCGGTTTTGGATGGTTGGCCGCCCTCTCAATGGCATGCCGCGTTTCAAAATTATCCGCGGGCACAACGATATCCAGGTTGTGCACCGCCAGCAGGGCAGCCAGATCGTGCAGGGAATGGTGTGTGGATCCCAATGCCCCGTAGCTGACGCCCGCGCTGATGCCGACCAGTTTGACAGGATGGTTGGAATAGGCAACATCGTTTTTGATCTGTTCGAATGACCGGGCCGTCAGGAAGCTTGCCTGCGAAACGGTGAAGACTTTCTTCCCGGTTGAAGCCAGGCCGGCGGAAATCCCGACCAGATTTTGCTCAGCAATGCCCACCTCAACCAGCTGGTCGGGAAGCTCTTTGCCGAAATTGGTAAGTTTTCCTGATCCCCTCGTGTCCGCAGTGACTGCCAGGATATCCCTATCATTTTTAGCCAGCTCGAGCAGCGTATCTGCAAAGATATCCAGGTTGGGTTTACACCATTCATTTTCAGGCATCGTGCTCTCCGGTAGTCTTTTCTTCTTCTTCCAGTTCAGCCATGGCCAGTTCGTATTCTTCCACACTCGGAACGCGGTGGTGCCACGTTGCCTGGTCTTCCATGAAGCTGATTCCTTTTCCTTTGACAGTATTTGCGATGATCATACTGGGCTTTCCCTCTTCAAATGGGATTTTTGAAAAAGCCTCAACAAGCTCGCTGATCGAGTTGCCGTTGATGGAAGCGACAGAGAAACCAAATGCCCGGAACTTTTCTTCAATGGGTTCCAGCGACATGACGTCTTCTGTCTTGCCGGTAATCTGCAGTGTGTTTCTGTCCAGTATGGCGGTCAGGTTGTCCAGCCCGTAGTGCGCCGCCGACATCATCGCTTCCCAGTTGGATCCTTCCGCCAGCTCCCCGTCTCCCATCATGACGAATACTTTATATGATTTCTCATCCATCTTTCCGGAAAGTGCTGCCCCTACCGCGACGGAAAGACCATGCCCAAGTGCGCCCGTGTTGTGCTCCACGCCCGGGACCAGGCGCGTGGGGTGGCCAAAAATACCGGATTGGTACTGGCTGAGGGTGTCCAGCATCTCCTCATCAAAAAAGCCCTTGTCGCATAATACAGCATAGAGAGCCTGTGAGGAATGTCCCTTGCTGTGGAAATACCTGTCCCTTTCCGGAGAACAGAAATTTCCCGGGGAGACGTTCATCACATGATTGTAGAGCACGTTCAAAATATCCACGCAGGAAAGGCTTCCGCCAATATGTCCCGCTCCCGCCTTGTATATCATCTTCACGATCCATTTTCGGTATTGGAGGGATTTTTTTTGCAGTTCATGAACTTCCATGTAAAGCCTCGATCATTTTTATTTGGAAATATTAATACCTGTTGATTGTATATGAAACATGATTCCTTTTTTACAAATAAGAACTATATGCCGTGGATTAATTTTCTAGAAATATTTACACGCCCAAAACGGTCAAAGCCGCGGAAGCGAGCGCCAGGTAGATCAGGTATCCAAACGCATCCGTCAGTGCTGTAACAATGATTGGGGATGCCAGGGCTGGATCGGATTTCATTTTCTGCAGTCCCAGGGGTATCAAAACACCCGTCACAGCGGTGCTGATGATGTTCACCAGGGTCGCGATGCCCGCAATCAATCCAAGCATCAGCGATCCTTTCCAGACCAGAGCGATAATCGCGATGATCAGCCCCACTGAAATACCGTTCACAATGCTTAAAAAGAACTGGTTCCCGACCACCTTGAACGCATTTTTGGGTTCGATTTCCCCAAGTGCCAGACTGCGCACTGTCACCGTCAGGGTTTGTGTACCGGCGCTCCCGCTGACGCCTGCCACGATCGGGAAAAATGCAGCCAGTGCCGCCATTTGGGCAATGGTCGTCTCAAACAGGCTGAGGACAGTTGCGGAAATCAGCGCCATGAACAGGTTGACCACCAGCCACGGCAGCCGCTTTCTGACCGCCTGCCCTAATGGCAGATCGGTCGGGGTTTCCTCAGCGATACCGCCCAGGCGGTAGATATCTTCCGTTGCCTCGTCTTCCAGGATATCAAAAGAATCATCATAGGTGATGACGCCCTGCAGCCGGTCCGCCTCATCCACCACCGGCAAGGCCAGCAGGTCGTAGCGCTTCATCAGGTTGGCCGCCTCTTCCTGGTCCGCATTCACATGAACGGATAACACGTCCGTATCCATGATGTCGGCGATTTTGGCTGTGCTGGGATGCGTTACGAGCGATCGCAGATTAACCACGCCTTTCAGCACATTGTTCCTGTCAGTTACGAACAAATAATAGATATCTTCGTCTTCCGGGGATAGCTTGCGCAGGTGGGAGATT
>Ga0272441_10015279_pt1 | contig 10758 bp, 7 predicted proteins | sample SSMProp6N_FD_193582 | JGI IMG/M metagenome (GOLD analysis project Ga0272441, IMG submission 193582) | Marine sediment archaeal communities from Little Sippewissett salt marsh, Falmouth, MA, United States - SSM-Prop-6N | ecosystem: Environmental > Aquatic > Marine > Wetlands > Sediment ...
GGCGACCGTGTCTTCCGGCTCGAGGACCTTGGTCTCCAGAGGGCGAAGGCGACTGCGAAGCCGCAGGGTCGGCGCCCGGCCGACGTGGAGATGCAAGTCACTTGCTCCACGCTTGATACAGGTCTCCAGCAACCGGTCAATGTGTATCGTCGCCATGTTCTTTCCTCTCGCTGAATTATCCGCACGCGGCGGGGCCCCGGCAACACGCCGGCCGGGGCGAAAAGAGGGTCCGGCATGCTAAAACGAGCTTAAAGCGATGCTTAAGCCGGTCACTCGCCCGGCGTCAGGTTGTGACCAAATCCTCCGACTGCGTGATGCGCACCAGTTCCTCCGGCGTCGTGATGCCGCTGCGAACCTTGATCCGGCCGTCCTGAAGCAGGGTCCGCATGCCGCTCGCTCGGGCGGCCTGGCGTATCTCGGTCAGCGGGGCGCGGTTGAACGCCAACTCGCGAATCTTGCTGTCCATCTCCATCATCTCGAAGATGCCCTGACGGCCGCGATATCCCGTTCCGCCACACGAGGCACAACCGCCACCCTTGTAGAACGTTGTGCTCTGAATCTCATCCTCGGTGAACCCCAGCGTCCGCAGAATCCGGGGATTGGGTTCGGGGTCCTCCTGGCGGCAGTCGCGGCATATACGCCGGATGAGTCGTTGGGCCATCACCGCCTGGATACTGCTGGCCACCAGGAAGGGCTTGACGCCCATGTCGATCAGACGGGTGATTGCGGAGGGAGCATCGTTGGTGTGAAGCGTACTGAAAACCAAGTGTCCTGTTAAAGCCGCCTGGATAGCCACCTCCGCAACCTCCAAATCGCGGATTTCGCCAACCAGAATGATGTTCGGAGCCTGACGCAGCATCGCCCGCAGGATGGTGGAAAACGTCAGCCCGATCCCGTCGTTGACCTGGACCTGGTTGACGCCGGTGAAGTTGTACTCGATGGGGTCCTCGGCCGTGATGATCTTGCGGTCGGGGCGGTTGAGCTCGTTGATCGCACCGTACAGCGTGGTGGTCTTGCCCGAGCCGGTCGGCCCGGTGACCAGGAAGATGCCGTTGGGGCGCTTGATGATCTGCTGGAAACGGTCGTAGTCGTCGGACTCGAAACCCATCGACTGGATGCCGAGTTTGGCGCTTTCCGGGCGGAGAATACGCAGCACCACGCTCTCGCCGTGGTAGGCCGGCAACGCCGAAACGCGGAAGTCGACGTCCGCCCCGCTGATGCGCATCTTGATGCGTCCGTCGGTGGGCAGGCGCCGCTCGGCCAGGTCGATCCCGGCCATGATCTTGAGGCGGTTGATCACCGAGCCCTGCATCTGCTTGCGGATGGTGTCGCGCTCCAGGCACACGCCGTCCACGCGGTATCGCACGCGGACGCGGTCGGCCATGGGCTCGATGTGGATATCGCTGGCCCGCATCTTGACTGCCTCGGAGATGATCATGCTCACCAGGCGGATGATGGGGGCGGATTCTTCGTCTTCTCCCTCTTCCCCCCGCTGGTCCTGCCCGGCGATCTGCACGTCCACCGTGTCGCGCTCGATATGCTGGATCGCCTCGTCGATCGACACGTCGCTCCGGACGAATTGGTCGATGTAGGTTCGAATCTTGGTCCGCGACGCCAGGCACGTGTCCAGGTCCGCGTTGAGGCGGAAGTGCAGCATGTCGAGCGTTTCGAGATCCAGCGGGTCGGTGATGATCACCTTCAGCCGCCCGTCCTCCTTGCCCATCGGAAGCACCAGGTGCTTGCGAATGATGTCTTCGGGGATCAGGTGCATCTCGGCCGAGCTGGGGGCGTTGCGGTCCAGGTCGACGTATTCCATGTCGAACTGGATCGCCAGGGCCTTGGTGACGTCCTCCTCGTCGCACAGCCCCAGCGCTACCAGTGCCTCGCCGATCCGCAGGCGGTGGTCCTTGGCGTGCTGTAAGGCTTCCTCGACGCCGACCGGCGAGACCACGCCCCACTCGACCAGGGTCTCACCAAGCAATTGTCTCTTCTTGCGTGCCATAAGCTGCTCTTTGGGTGTTCCTGTTTGCGGTCCGTCGCAGCGGCTCCGCCCGGCGGCAGGCTGCCGCGGTCGCTGCGTCGGCGGGATGATTCAGGTTGCGTTGGCGGGATACTGCCACGACCTGCCCCAGTCAACCCACAGGGCCTCGCGCTGCGGTAGTCGTTCCAGACCGCCATTGTAGTTGCTCGTCGCCCCCAGGGTCAAGCGGAGTTTGTCGTGTCGCGGCCATCCCGGCCGGAGAAGGGGACACCGCCCGCGGCGAGACCTGCGCGAGACGAGTTCAACCGATCGGGCGTCGCCCGAATCGCTTGCGGGTCTGCTGGGCGGCGCCCAGAAGGTGCCGGTCGCTCTTGAGCAGGGCGTTGAGGTTGCCCGTGGAGATGCCGATGTGCCCCGCCGCCGTCGCCAGCCGCCCCTCCGCCAGCTCCAGTACGTCCAGCAGGAACGCCGCCACCAGCCAGAAGCGATGGTCCCTGCGCCCCACCTCCAGGCGGGGTGGGACGCCGCCGCCGCGCCCGCGCGGCTGGAAGATGCACTGGCGGACCGTGGGGGGAATCTCGATCGGCCCCGCGCCGAGCGCCTGCCGCACCTGGCAGGCCAGGTTCATCCGAAGCCGGCGGATCGCCAGGGCTTTGTTCTCGTGCTGGCTGCGAGATTGATCCCCGTGGGCCATGACGCCGGTGGGGCGGTGTTTGACGCGCACGGCCGAGGACACCTTGTTGCGGTGCTGCCCGCCTGGCCCGGAGGACTTGTAGCAATGTACGTCGCACTGGGCGAACAGCGCCTCGTCGTCCAGATCGAGATGTTCGCGGCGATATCTCACACCCCGAGTATACCCCACCGGGCGGTTCCGTGCCCACGGAGCAAGCACGAGATATACAATCTGACGCATTACAGGATACGCCGGGTGGAATTGGTATTGTCGAAAACGTGGGGCAAGATTTACAATGGAACCATCAGATAAGCGTCCGCCGACGACCGCGGGCGCCGGACGGCGGCCTGCGAGGCCGCGACCCCGAATTACCGGAAGGCACGCTCATGGCAGGATGGCTGGACGCCGAACAACGGGTGGAACGTGCCCATAAGCTCTACGACAAAGGCCGCCTGGCGGAGGCCGCAGCGGAACTCCGCGCCGCCATCGAGATCAACCCCCACAACGCCGCGTGGCACTTTAACCTCGCCCTGACGCTTGAGGCGATGGACGACTATCCCCGCGCGGTGGACAGCTACCGCAGGGCTCTCGCCCTGGACGGCGAAGACATCGAAACGCTCAACTGCCTGGGCGTGAACCTCACCCGGACCGGCGCCTTCGCCGAGGCGCTGCAGCAGTTCGAGCGGGCCGAACAGATCGACCCGACCTACGAACCCTCCTACTGCAACCGCATCGTCACCTATTGCGAGATGGGCGATCACGAGCAGGCCGAGGTGATGTTCTACCTCGCCCGCCTGTTCAAGGCTCGCTGCCCGGTGTGCCTGTTCAACATCGGCGGAAGCTTCTTCGCCCGCGGACAGCTCGACCGCGCCGTCGACTGCTGGCAGGCGGTGCTGGCCGACGACCCGCGCTACCCGCAGGCCCACGCTTCCATCGCTGAGGCCTTCTGGGCCCAGGGCGACACGCAGCGGGCGATGGACCACTTCCAGCAGGAGCTGCGGCTGGATTCCAACGATCCCGATACCCTCCAGGACATCGCCGAACTGGCGATGGAACGCGGCGAGCACGCCCTCAGCGAGGAGATGTTCCGCCGGGCCCTGGTGGCGATCCCGGAAGACGCGGCCGTCCACTTCGGCCTGGGCGAGCTGGCCGTCCGCCGCGAGCGATGGGACGAGGCCGAAGGGCACTTCCGCGACGCGCTGAAGGCCGACCCGGCCTACCCGGGCGCACACGCCCAGTTGGCCCGGCTGCTGCTTCGCCGCGGGCGGGTCCGCCGGGCCGTCAAGCACCTGGTCACCGAGCTGCACCGCTGTGGCGACGATACCGATATCCTCCAGCAGCTTGGTGAGCTGTTCATCGAGGCCAGCCAGATGCGCAGCGCTAACCGCGTCCTGCGGCGGCTGGTCAAGCTCGCCCCCGACAACGCCCAGGCGCAGCACAACCTGGCCGTGAGCTTCTTCATGCTCGACCGCGTGGACGACGGCATCCGCCACTGCCGCCGCGCCCTGAAGCTCCAGCCGGACTACCCCCTGGCGCTGTATAACCTCGCCCTGGCCCACGCCCGCCGCGGGCAGATCGGCCGCGCCCGGCGGTACGTCTCGCGGGCGCTGCTGGCCGCTCCCCACAACGAGCACATCCTGCGACTGGCCCGCAGCCTCGGCGGGGGGAGTATCTGGGTGCGCCTGTCCGGCCGCTTGAACCGCCCCGGTCCCCAGCGTAACATGCCCGCGTAGGCAATTACCGATTTGTGATGTGAATCGCCCTTTCTCCCTGCGGCTGAGCCCTCGGGTTACGTCCCGCGGGCGCCGCTGAGGCCCACCAGGAATACAACATGAGTCCTGCCAGAGCCAAGGTTGTCGTCAGCGAGACGCTTAGCGACCGCGCGGTGGCGTACCTGCAAGAGCACGCCGAGGTGGTTCGCACCACTGCCGAGCGGGCCCGCGAGGTCATCGCCGACGCCGACGCGCTGATCGTCCGCACCTACACCCAGGTCAACGAGGACCTGCTCGACCGCGCCAAGCGGCTGAAGGTTGTCGGAAGGGCGGGCGTGGCGCTGGAGAACATCGATATCCCCGCCTGCCGCGCCCGTGGGATCGAGGTCGTCCACACGCCGGCCGCCAACACCCTGGCGGTGGTGGACTACACCACCCGCATGATCATCGAGATGAACCGGCGCTTCTGGCCGCTTTCCGGGCCCGTCGCCCCCGAGCAATTCCACCAGATCCGCAAGCAGACCTTCGGGCGGTTCCTTTCGTCGATGACGCTCGGCATCGTCGGCTGCGGGCGGATCGGCAGCCGCGTCGGCCGGGCTGCCGCCACCCTGGGCATGACCGTCCTCTACAACGACATCCTGGACATCGAGGTGGACTATCCCGCCCGCGCCGTGGACAAGCCCACGCTTTACGCCGAGAGCGACCTGATCACCATCCACGTGCCGCTCACCGAGCGAACGACCAAGTTCATCAACGCCGGGTCGATCGCCCGGTTCAAGCCCGGCGCGCAGTTCATCAACGCCGCCCGCGGCCAGTGCGTCAACTACCCCGACCTGGCGGCCGCCATCCGCAGCGGACAGGTCTTGGCCGCTGCCATCGACTGTCACGATCCCGAGCCGCCTCCGCCGGACTACCCGATGTTCGGGCTGGGCGAGAATGTCATTCTGACCCCGCACGTTGCCGCCCGCGTCCCGGAGGCCATGGAACGCATGAGCGACGTGGTGTACGACATCTTGGCCGTGCTGGATGGCAAGCCCCCGCAGTACCCCGCGCCGAGCGAGCCGGCGGGGGAGTAGCAGGGCGCGCAGGTTCCGGGCCGCAGGGGCGGTTCTCCGAGCGGGACCCGCGGCGTCCATCCGCGTGCAGCAAAGCCTCCCTGCCTGCAGGCTGCCCGCGGGCCGGATTTTGTTGACACTCCCGGCGGCGGCTCTTATCATCGCGGCGACGTGACGTGCCGCTGTGCCGACGCGCCATCGCCGGCTGGAAATCCCGCCGCCTCAGGCCGCTGTCAGTGGATTCTTGCTTTGCCGCAGACGTGGGAGATTTACATGCGAACGAACGAACGACTTGTCCTGGCGGCCCTGGCGATGCTGGCCGCCGCTTGCCTGCCCGCCTTCGCCCAGGAGACCGTTCCCGCCGAGACCGAGCCCGCTGCGGTCGCCGCCGCAGACGCTCGCTCGCTCCAGACGCTCTGGGAAGACTTCCTGCACTACAGCAGGATCGCCCGGGCCGACCTGGCCGCCAGCTTCGGGCAGGCCATCCTCGATTCCGGCTCCCCGCCGCGAGAGCTGTACCTCCTTGCCGTTGAGACGGGTGAGACCCAGGCAGTCCTGGCGCGAGCGGCCCAGCTTGAAGGCTTGGCCGGGATCGTTTCGCAGTTGCAGCAGATGATCGAGGCCGGCTTCCAGGCCGAGCGCGAAAGTCCCCAGCAGATCGCGGCCGCCATCGAGATGCTCGGCGGGACGATTCGCGGATACGAGATCGCCGCCCGCCGCCTGGAGACTTCCGGCGAGTATGCCTTGCCTCAGCTCGTGCAGAAACTTACCGACCCGGCGACCACCGGTACGCTGCGGGAACGCATCATCCGCGTGCTGCCGCGCCTGGGCAAGGACGCCGTCCGCCCGCTGTCGGTGGCGCTGCAGGCCGACAATCAGCAGCTCCTGCAGATCCTCGCCGACGCCCTAGGCGAGATTCGCTATCCTCACGCCGCCGGGCGCCTCAAGGAACTCACCCAGCGCGACGACATCCTCCCCGAGACGCGCACCAAGGCCCAGCGGGCCTTGGTCGCCTGCGTCGGGCAGGAGGCTCTCACCCAGCCGCTTTCGGCGCTGTACTACGACCAGGCCCTGGCCTACTACTACCAGCGAGAGTCCGTCGCTCCCGACAACGGTAGCGATCAGGCGAACGTCTGGTACTGGCAGGACGGGCTGCTGACCTACGTCCCCGTGCCGCGTGCGATCTTCTGCGATATCTACACCATGCGGATGAGCCGCCTGGCGCTGGGGCACGATGCGGACTACTACCCGGCCGTGTCGCTCTGGCTGGCAGCCAACCTCAAGCGGGCAGCAGATCTGCCCGACGCCGCCGCTGACTCCACCTACGGCGAGGGGACCCCCAACGTCGAGTACTTCGCCCTGGCCTCCAGCGCCAAGTATCTCCAGGACGTCTTGGCCCGCGCCCTGCAGGACCACAACTCCGCCGTGGCCACCGGGGCCATCACCGCCCTGGCCGAGACGGCCGGGGCCGAGAACCTCGTCGAGCCCGTCGCCGGCGGCGCTCAGCCCCTCGTGCAGGCGCTGACCTTCCCCGACCGCAACGTGCGGTTCCTTGCCGCCGTCTCGCTGGCCAACGCCCTGCCCAAGGAACGCTTCAACGGCGACGAGCTGGTCATGTCCCAGCTTATCGAGGCACTCCGCCAAACCGGGCGAAAGACCGCGCTGCTGATCGTGGCGGACCAGGACAAGCGAAACGCCCTGAAAGACGCCCTCCGCGCCGCGGGATATGACGTGATCGACGAGCCCGGCCTGCAGGCGGCGATGGCGGCTGCGTCGTCGTCCGCCGGGGTGGACGTAGCCGTGCTGGCCGATGCCCCGGACGCCGGCGAGGCCGTCGGCGAGTTCCGCCGCAATCCCGCCTTCGCCACGCTGCCGGTGATGGTAGCAGGACAGACCGAGCGTCTCCGCTCCCTGGCTGAGCAGGACCAGCGAACGGTGCTGGTCGCCGCAGACGCCGACGCCGAGGCCATCGCCGCGGGCCTGGGCGCCGCGGCCGAATTGGCTGCCGGTGAACCCATGGACGAGCAACTCGCCCGCGAATGGACGATCCGGGCCGCCGACGCCATCGCGTATCTCGGTGAGACCGGAAACACGGTGTTCGACATCCTGCGGGCCGAGGGTGCCCTGGACGCCAACCTGGACGACCCGCGCGAGGACGTCCGCCTCGCTGCCAGCAAGGCCCTGTCGGTGACGCGATCGCCTCTCGCCCAGCGCGACGTAGCCGGGCTGGCGCTCGACCCGCAGACGCCCGAGAATATCCGCATCGCTGCCTTCGGCGATCTGTCCGCCTCGCTGCGGCGATACGGCAACCTGCTCACCGAGGAGCTTTCCGAGCAGACCGTGGACGTGGTCACCCGCGAGGGCTCCCCCGAGCTGCTCAACGCAGCCGCCCAGGCCCTCGGCGCGATGAACCTGCCCAGCGAGAAGATCAAAGTCCTCATCCTCACGACGGATAATTGATTGGTAACGTGGCAGGGTCATCTTGGCCCTGCGGCAGTTGCTTCATCCGCGGGCGAGACGCCCATGCCACGTTTTAGAACCCGGCCGTCGCGGCTACCCCCGCGGCGGCCTTTTCTATTCCCAATTGCCAAGTCCCAATTCCCGATTGAACGGCGCCAGAGGTCTCGCCTCGCCTCCGGCAGCATTTGGCAATTGGAAACAGGAAATAGGAAATTCCCCTATGCCTCGCCCGGATGAGCCGATGCATATCGTAGACTTTCTGCAGCAGGGGCGGTGTCGAGCGGAGATATCAGGTGACAAGGAAAGGGATTAAGGTCCTCGGAGACGGTGGGCAGGTGCTTCGCCCGCTGTGCGTCTCGGTAGCGGCGATCGCCATACTCTCTGCCGTGATGGCCTGGATGGGGCGGCAGTGGGCTACTGCGGCGTTGGGCGGGGTGATCCTGCTGATCGCGGGGCTGGCGGTGTTCCAGGTACGCTGGGCGGTCCGCCTGCGGGATCGCGATTCACAGGCCGTCCGCCAGGCCGCCGACCGGGCGGAAAAGCACTACATCGACGTGCTCTGGCGGATCGTGCAGTTCGTCGAGTCGCGCGACAAGCACCAGGAAGGCCACAGCCAGCGCGTGGCCGAACTGGCTGCGCGGATCGCCCGCCAGATGAAGTTGCCCAAGGGGCAGTGCGAGGACCTGGAACTGGCCGGCCGTCTGCACGACCTGGGGATGATGGCCATTCCCGAGCAGGTGCTCAACCAGCGCGGGGTCCTGGGCGTGGACGGGTTCTCCACCGTCAAGCAGCACCCCGAGATCGCTTACGAGGTGCTCCGTCCGCTGGGCTCGCTGGCCGACGTCCTGCCGGCGATCCGCCATCACCACGAACGCATGAACGGTACGGGCTACCCCGACGCCCTAGCCGGCGAGAAGATCCCGCTGGGCGCCCGCATCCTGGCCGTCGCCGACGTCTACGACGCCATGACGCACGACCGCTTCCGTCGCCCGGCGATGTCGCCCCTGGCTGCCATGGAAGAGCTGCGCCGCTGCTCGCCGGCGGGGTACGACCCGGACTGCGTCGAGGCCCTCGGCGAACTCAAGCAGCTTCCGCGACTCCGCGCCGCGTTCTGCGACAGCGATCCGGTGGAAGTGGCGTAAACGCGGTCCGCGACCAGTGGATAGCGAAAGACAACGAGACGCGGCGGGCGAGCCGCGAAAAAAGGCAAGCGGCTTGCCCAATGGGGCAAGCCGAGTGTCGTGGGGAAGGAACGGAAACAACTCAATTGTGAGCGTCATGGCCGCTTGCGGCCGTCGCCTCCGTATCGACGCCGCGGACGACTACAGCAGCTTCAGGATTTCGCGCGGATGTTCGATGAGTTTCTGCGCCCCGTGGGCGGCGAGTTCCTCGGCCGGGCGAAAGCCCCACAGCGCCCCGACGGCGAACATCCCCGCGGCGCGGGCGGTCTGCATGTCGGTGTTCGTGTCGCCGAGATAAAGGAACTGCTCGGGCGATATGTCGAGCTGCGAAGCGATCGCCTTCGCGCCGGCGGGATGGGGTTTCAGCGGCACGGCCGGCAGTGCCCCGCGGACGATCTCGAAGGTCCCGTCATCGAAGAAGTGCCGTACCGTCGCGGTGGTGAAATCGTCGGGCTTGTTGGAGAGCACGGCGAGTCTCAGCCCGGCCGCGGCAAGTTCCGCGAGCATCTCCGGAATGCCCTCGTACGGGCGAGTCTTGTCGGCCCAGTGGTCCTGGTAGTGCGCCCGCATCAGCTCGACGCAGCGGCCGACGGTTGCATCGTCGCGGCGGTCTTCCGGCAGGGACCGCAGAGCATAGTTCCGTGTGCCGTCGCCCACGAAGAAGCGGCATTCGTCGGCCGTGCGCGGCGGGCAGCCCAGGCTGCACAGCGCCACGTTCATCGAGTCCGTCAGGTCCGCCAGCGTGTTCAGCAGAGTCCCGTCCAGGTCGAACAGTGCGGCGGCGTACTTCATGGTTTCTCCCGGGCGCCGGAGGGCGGTTGGATAGAGGAATCAGTAGACAGTAACCAGCAATCAGTGGGAACGATGCCCTGCGACGGGCGAACGCCACTGGCTGCTGGTTACCGGTTACGGGTTACCGTTATGGTCAGTCGATACTCATGCTCATGAGGAACTCGGCGTTGGTCTTGACCTTTTGCAGGCGGGAGATCAGCAGTTCCATCGCCTCGGTCGGCTGCATCTCGGACAGGACCTTGCGCAGGCGGTAGACCAGCTTGAGCTCCTGCGGATCGAGCAGCAGCTCTTCTTTTCGCGTGCCGGAGCGGGAAATGTCGATCGCCGGCCAGATGCGCCGGTCCACCAGGCGGCGGTCCAGGTGCAACTCGCTATTGCCCGTGCCCTTGAACTCCTCAAAGATCACCTCGTCCATGCGGCTGCCCGTGTCGATCAGCGCCGTGCCGATGACGGTCAGCGAGCCGCCTTCCTCGACGCAGCGGGCCGAGCCGAAGAATCGCTTGGGCTTCTGCAGGGCCGAAGCGTCCACGCCGCCGGTGAGGATCTTTCCGCTGTGCGGCGCCTCGGTGTTGTACGCGCGGGCCAGGCGGGTGATGCTGTCCAGCAGGATCACCACGTCCTTGCCGTATTCGACCATGCGCCGGGCCTTGGCCTGGACCATCTCGGCGATCTGGATGTGGCGCGAGGCCGGTTCGTCGAACGTCGAGGAGATCACCTCGGCGGTGGTGTTCCGCTTCATATCGGTGACTTCCTCCGGGCGCTCGTCGATCAGCAGGATGATCACGTACGCGTCGGGATGGTTGGCGGTGACGGCGTTGGCCAGCTTCTGCAGCAGGACGGTCTTTCCGGTTCGCGGCGGGGCCACGATCAGCATGCGCTGCCCGAAACCGATCGGCGTGATCAG
>Ga0272441_10015282_pt1 | contig 10757 bp, 9 predicted proteins | sample SSMProp6N_FD_193582 | JGI IMG/M metagenome (GOLD analysis project Ga0272441, IMG submission 193582) | Marine sediment archaeal communities from Little Sippewissett salt marsh, Falmouth, MA, United States - SSM-Prop-6N | ecosystem: Environmental > Aquatic > Marine > Wetlands > Sediment ...
GACGGGCACCGTCATCGGATTGCTCAGCCTGGTCAGCAATGGCAATCGACAGGGAGAGATTGGCTGGGGGTTCCGCATCGAGACTCGTGGCCAGGGCTTGGCAACCGAGGCAGCGCGCCGCTTGATTACGTATCTTTTCGAGGACTGTGGATATCACCGTATCTTCGCAGGAACGATCTTCACGAATACGCGCTCCTGGAAGATGATGGAACGCTTGGGCATGCGCAAAGAAGCCCACTTCGTGAAGGCCCACGCTCCTGCGACACCGGATGGAGAATGGATTGACACCGTGCGCTATGCCATCTTGGCAGAGGAGTGGTCTGGATAGACCTACGGCACGACCCGTGCAACGGATCGTTTTCGCTTTCATCTGAGATATCCATAGAAGCATCTGCCTCCAAGCGCTGGCACGCAGGGGCATCCCAGTTGTTGGATGATCTCGTGAGCGATATACGAGATCATCTGGCACGTCTTCCCAGCAGCCTGCTGCTACTTCCCTACTTACTTATCGAATTGCCCTGCGTGCAGTGCCCCACACAGCTTCCTTGTGGCCCATCCCCGTAGAGGTCTTGACTTCATATTCTATTTATGTATTATGCTATTGATAGAATATGCAAATACTGTCCTATGAAGTCGAAAGGAGCACCGATGTCGCTCAACCATGTCATTCTTGGATTCCTGCGCTACGGGCCTCGTACCGGCTACGAGCTAAAGAAGGTTTTTGATTCTTCAGTGCAGCACTTTTGGCCTGCACAGCAGAGTCAGATCTATCAGTCTCTTAGCAAGTTGACTGACGAGGGACTGATCGAGTGCGAGGTCGTTCCTCAAACGGATCGCCCCAATCGAAAGCTTTTCCACATGACTGACAGCGGGCTCGCAGAGCTTCATCGCTGGCTTTCTTCGCCGATGGCCGAGAAGCCCCTTCGCTCCCAGTTTCTCATTCAGATCTTCTTTGCCGGATGCCTCACGGATGAGGAGATCCTTGAGCTTCTTGAAGCCAAGGCAGCCGAGGTCCGAGCGCTTATCGGGCTCTTCGAGAATGGAGAGACCCCGCACCCTACATACGCACAGCATCTCCCCCCTCGCGAGCAGTTCTTCTGGTATTTGACGCTGGACTTCGGCATCGACAGCGCCCGTCAATCGCTGCGATGGCTGGAGCAAACGATCGATCGCATTCGCCACAAAGACTATGAGAAAGGCATTGACGGTGCCCTCATCGAAAGGAACCCCTCATGAACGTCGTCGCCATAAACGGAAGTCCCCGCGGGACGAAAGGAAATACGGATATCCTTGTTCAAGCCTTTCTCGCTGGAGTAAGGCAGGCAGGCGGGAACACCGAGACTGTTTACCTGCACGAGAAAACGATCCACTATTGCACGGGTTGTTTCGCCTGCTGGACACAAACGCCTGGCGTTTGCATTCACACTGATGACATGCCTGACCTGCTCCTCAAGGTGCGGCGTGCCGATGTGGTTGTTCTTGCCAGCCCCCTATACGGCAACATGGTGACAGGGCAAATGAAGACATTTCTCGATCGCACGCTCCCGCTCTCAAACCCTGCCATCGTAAAGATTGGTGATGAGTTTGTACATCCTGCGCGCTACAACGATGGGATCTTCAGGTCCGTTCTGATCTCCAATGCCGGCTTTCCTGAAACGCATCACTTCGAGAACTTGAAGAAGACGTTCGAAACGCTGTCCTCAGGCCCTCACTCAGAGCTTGCCGGCATGATCTGCTGCGCAGCCGGTCCTGCGCTGTCGATGCCGGGAATGCAGGACACAACGCGCTGGTATCTTGCTGCCGTCACACAAGCTGGTCGGGAGGTCGTTGAGCAAGGACGAATTACTGCAGAAACGCAAGCCATCCTCGACCGCTCATTGGCTGATCAACCCCAAGACTATGCCGGCACAATTAATGCCCACTGGGAAGAACACGGCGTCGATCTCAATTCAGGAGAGAAGGCCCGTCTATCTCCGTCGAAACAGGGTATTGCTCTCGCCGCTTCACAAAGCTTAGAGTCTGTGAGAGATCTTGTGTCTCGCTTGCCTGAATCCTTCTGCGGGGATGCCGCAGGCCCACTTCGCGCTGTACTCCAGTTTGAGATTTCTGACGAAGATCCTGGCGCGTACTATCTGGCGATCAAAAGTGGAACATGTCGTGCCTTCGAAGGCACGTACCCGTCGCCGACGATGACGCTTCATTCGTCCGCTCAAGTCTGGATGGATGTCTGCACAGGCAAGGAAGACGGCGCAGCTGCCTTCATGGCTGGGAAATACCGTGTATCTGGAGATACGTCGCTCCTCATGCGATTCGGATCTCTATTCAGCAACACCTAGTTGGTCTCGTCGATGATGATGCGCGAGATCTACCCGATACACTCGGGACAGCTGATGTCGTTCCCCCAACCAGCAACTTCATCGAAAAAATCTGCCACTGTCATGAGGCCTGCCTGCCAAAGAAATGCGCGATCACGTTCGGGAATCTCGTTGAGAGAGAGCCATTGAAGATCCACGAGAATTGGCGAATCAGGAGCAACCTCAGGATCATGTCCTAGGTGAGGCTCCTGCTGGCCGATCTCAACAAGGTAGGTGAACGACTCCACTCCTGAAGCCTCAATGAGGTTGCTTGTCAGCCGGAGAACGCGGCCAACAACGTTGCACTCTTCCGCCACTTCTCGAAGGACGCCGTCTTCGAGAGTCTCGCCTTCTTCCAGCCCCCCTCCCGGTAGGCACCAGTACTCCTCGCCACCAACGCGATGCATGGCCATGAGCACTCTCTCCTGCCGAACGATGATCGCCTGGACACGCGTGTTGGACCTCGGATGGATCTGCTGTTCGTTCATGCTTCAACGTACACGACACGCCGCACGAAGGGAACCCTGGCTGACCGCTACGTGCCGTCCTAAAGGCCGACGCGACGTCTTCACGCGGACATTCGGTCTTTTGTCGGTTTGCTGAGCCATCCTGTATTCTGGAGCCAGGGTTCTTGCGGGAGAGGATCATGACCACGCCGGGAATTACCAGATTGAAGAAGCCCCTGAAGGGCATCCGCCTGCAGGATGCCGTGGTCATCGCATTGGTTGTTCTTTTGATCTCTTCTATCGGCATTGCCAGTGCCCTGTGGTACTGGAATGGCCGCCGCGCAGTCGGTGAAAGCGCACGCAGGCTCCAGTCAGAGATTGGATCGCGAATCGAAGATCATATCCAGCGGTTCGTGGCCGTTCCCCAGGAGATTAACGAAGCAAACGCCGCAGCGCTTCAGCTGCTCGATCTGAGCCAGTTCGGGATGGACAGCCTCGAATCCCTCTTGCTAAGTCAAGTTCGGATTTTCAAGACCGTCAGCAGCATCTACGTGGGGTCTCCAGAAGGAGGGCTCATCGACGCCGGCCGAGAGGGAACAGGCGGTCCTCTCTATGTGATCGAGACCGAGGGGTTTCGCCAAGGCGCGTTCAACAAGTACAGCATTGATGAACAAGGACACCGCGGAGCGTTGCTTCAGACGGTCCCAGATTTCGATGCACGCACGCGCCCCTGGTTCCAAGCCGCTGTCGAGGCAGGTACGTCCACGTGGAGCGACATCTACGTGCTATTCTCCGGGCAGGACATGGCCATCGCTGCCAGCCGCCCTGTCTATGATCCGGCAGGCCATCTGCTGATGGTTCTCTCAAGCGATATCTTCCTCTCGCAGATTGACGACTTCATGCGATCCTTACAGTACGGCGCCACGGGCTTCGGATTCATCGTAGACCGCGCTGGATACCTTGTCTCAAGCTCAGAAGATGCGCCGCATCTTGCACCAGCCAATGGCACGTTTAGTCGCATTCTAGCGACAGAGAGCCCTTCTTCGCTCATTGCACAATCGGCGCTTGCCATTCAAAAGGCCGTCGGACACATGGGGGCCATTGATGGCCAGTGGCAGGACATCTTCTCCGAAGGGGAAGAACGATTCTTCGTTCAGGTACGTCCGATCAAAGACAACTACGGAATCGACTGGCTGGGAGTGATCGTCATCCCCGAGGCAGACTTCTTGGGATCGATCATCCACAGTTCCAAGATCACCCTCGCCTTCCTCGCCGTCGCCCTGGTCATCGTCATCGGATTTGGGTTTTTGTTCGTCAAACGGATCACGCATCCTCTGGAGGAATTGACCCTGGCCGCGCGATCCATGGGAGAAGGGGATTTTGTCGCGATCCCCCATTCGAAAAGAATCCGGGAGATAGGCGCGCTCTCCGAGTCCTTCGAGGAGATGGGGTCAAAGCTCGGCTTGTCGTTAGCTAGCCTCCAAAACGAAGTCGAGGAGCGAACGCGAGCGCAGAAGACGCTGCAGGAGAGTGAACAGCGCTTACGGATGTACATCGAACGAGCTCCCATTGCCATTTTCGTGGCCGACGCCACAGCGCGCTATGTGGATGTTAATCCTGCCGCCTGCCAGATGACGGGCTACTCGAAACAGGAGCTTCTCCAAATCGGCATTCCCGGTCTGATTGGCGGGGAGGAGGCAGATGTAGATCTATCGCCGTTTGACCGCTTGAAGCAAACAGGGACGGCAAGTGACGAGATCCTTCTCCACAAGCGGGATGGATCGGAGCTTTGGGTGATCATCGATGCCGTCGCCCTTGCTCCAGACCGACTCGTCGCCTTCTGCACAGACGTAACCCGTCGACGGCAGACCGAAGCATCCCTGCGTCACCAGCAGAAGATGGAATCCCTCGGAACAATGGCCAGTGGCGTAGCGCATGAGATCAACAACCCGCTCATGGGCATGATGAGTTTCTCCGAGCTTCTAGAAACTCGATGCTCTGATCCAGAGGCCAAGGAGTATGCCGCGAACATCCTGCGCGAAGGAGAGCGGATTGCCCACATCATCCGCAATCTGTTGTCCTTTGCACGGGAAGACAAGGGCTCGCGGCATCCGGCCCAAATGCGCGACATCATCGCCGACTCCTTGCCTCTGGTTCACAATGCGCTGCTTCGTAGCCACGTCACGTTGCAACAGGACTACGCCGATGACCTCCCCGAAATCATTTGCGCCCGCCAGCAGATCCAGCAGGTCATCGTCAACCTGCTCATGAACGCCCGCGATGCCTTGGACATCAAGTATCCTCAGTATGACGAGAACAAGATCATCCGTATCAACATCCGCACTGTTGAGAAGGACGAGAGGATTTGGGTTCGCACCTCCATCCGCGATCATGGGGCTGGCATATCCGAGGCCAGCGCGTCTCTTGTCTTCGATCCTTTCTTCACCACGAAGTCGCGAGATGAGAGAACCGGACTGGGTTTGACGATCAGCTACGGCATCATTGAAGAGCACGGCGGCACGATCTTCATTGAATCCGTAGAAGGCGAGGGCTCTACGGTTCACTTCGATCTCCCAACCAGCAACCAACAAGAGGCCTAGCTCGTCAGAAGAGATGCGTGGCCGATGACTTGTGACTTCTTCCCCTCGACGCGTACGAGATCGACCGCCTGGCACACCGCAGCCAGAGGAAGCTTCAGGGAAGTCATTGCGTCAGAAACAACAGATCCCAACGCATGCTTTGGGACCCCCACAGCCAACGTGCAATGGGGAACCCATCGTTGTGGCTTGTACAGGTCAATCCAGGGAACACCGGAACTGGGAGACATCCATCGGAAACACTCCCAGTGAAACGCCAGCAGACGCTCGGTCACCGTAGCTCCGAGAAACACAATGTCTCCACCAAAGACACCCACATGAGAAAAGGTAACGTCAAAAGATTCTTGCATGGACAGCCATTCGAGGAAGTCTTCTACCCAATTCGCATGCTCATCATAGTCCGTTGGAACCAGAGAGACGTGGGGTAAGAACAACTCTGTGATCAGTTCTTCCTGGTATCGCTGTATCTGTGTCATCGCCTGCCGAATTCGCTCCGCAGTCTCAGCATCGAACCGCAGAACTGAGACCAGATATCGGTCCATTGATGCCGTCATTTCCCCTCCGCCAACACGCTGCACGAATCTCAAGAACTCGCCTTCTCGCCAAATGCACGAAGCACCTGCAGTAGTCCGTCTCGTTCTTCAGGGAATCCATCAGCCAATCGGATGGCCGCATTGACAACTTCCCAATCCTCAACGTCTCCCCGACTTGTTGCCGAAAGGCGAAAATACGAGCGCAAGTAGGCGAACAGGAACAGCCTTCGTAGAACAGCCATGATGATACGCTGCCACCACCTCATGCCTGGCGGATAACCGCCGTTCTTGAATAGGAAAACTGTCCACGCGACGTCGGCTGCCGGGGCGCCAGCAGTAGCTGGTCCCCAATCGATGATCATGGGGCCGCGGTCGCTGAGGATGATATTGTCTGGATGAAAATCGCCATGGCATATGACATTTCCGTCATCAAGGTTGTCGAGAGTCTGATGCAGACGTGCGATGACATCTGGTTCCAGTTGCTCAGCAAGGTGATCGATCACCCGATGGAATCGCTCTCTCTGGGAAGGCAACGTCTGCGAACATTGATCATGAATGTCCGCGTGAAGTTTCGCTAACAACCGGGCAAGGGGCCAAAGCTTCCACGGTTGCTCCGTAAGCTTCTCCAGCATCGTAGGCCCGTCAATGCGATCCATCACGAAGCCCAAGCGATCCTCGACCCGCAGCAATCCATCTTCGGAATCGACGGGATACACACCCGGGCAAGGAACATCCGCTTCGTGTACTGCCCGGAATACACGCAGTTCGCGCTGAACCCATCCCAAGGATGCTCCGGCGTGATACAGCCGCAGGACGCGGCCAGCCTCCCATTCGAGGATCTCCGCTGATCGTCCCTCTCCTATCCGAACAAGCTCACTGACAGATTCTAGTGGCATCCGCCTCCTCCTGTTCAGGAAGAATACTGCATCCATAGGCCTCCCTGTCGCCTTCACCTCTAGATTCGTAGTAGACTTCGTGTAAGCCCATTCGTTAGGGAAGTTTCTCACGAGGAGAGATGATGAACATAGGGATGATAAAGTCTCTGACAGCTCTAGCATTGCTGCTCATGGCACTGGGAGGCGGCTGGATTGCCCTTCGGCTGTGCGCCACAGGAAAGTGCTGCGATTGCTCTCCTCTGCCAATGCATTGGCAGGTGGCTTCTTCCTCGGCGCTGCACTGTTGCATCTGCTCCCCGAAGCGCAGGAGGCGCTAGAGGTTGTCGAAGGGCCACTTCCTTGGGCGATGATCTTTTGTCTTGTCGGGTTCTTGCTTGTCCTTCTCCTTGAGAAGTTGGCATCAACAGGAGGACATCACTTCCCTGATGGGGAAACGCTCAGTGCCCGAAATCCGCTTTATCCCTACGTGCTTACCATCGTACTCTCGCTTCATTCCATCATTGCAGGTTATGCTCTCGGCGCAGGGGCGACGATGAACATGGTCTTGATCATCTTTCTTGCCGAGATATCCCACAAGCTGTCAGCTGCCTTTGCACTCGGCGTCAGCCTGATCCGTTCTGGGATGCCTTTGCCCCGGCTGCGCCGCATCCTCGTTCTCTTTGCGCTGATGACACCAGGAGGCATTCTTCTTGGGCAGTTCGTCAGTTCGCTGATCCAAGAAGACGCATCGGCTCTCGCCAGCGGGATCATCAATGCCATTGCAGCGGGCACATTCCTTTATGTTGCCATCGTGGACATTATCCACGAGGAGTTCGAGTCCAAAGATCGTCTGTGGGAGAAATTCGCGCTTCTTGTCTGCGGCCTCGGGTTCATGGTCTTGCTGAGTATTTGGGTGTAGCGCCGCTGCTCCAAGCTACTACACAAGATAGGTTCACCGCTCTTCATCGTCCGACTATGTTACCGCCAACTCATGAGGCGCCAACTCCTGAGTCGGTTTGAGTTTCCAAAGGAAACTCCGAGCACCTGGGGACCGTGCCTGCCCGGTTCCTTGGAGTTCTCTTAAGGAGAACTCGTGAATATCAGGCAGAGTTCCCATCGGGCTTCAGCCCGATCCGAGTTTCCCTAGGAAACTCCGAGTACCTGGGAACCGTGCTGCCCGGTTCCTTGGAGTTCTCTCAAGGAGAACTCGTGAATATCAGGCAGAGTTCCCATCGGGCTTCAGCCCGATCCGAGTTTCCCTACGGGAAACTCCAAGCAACTCGGCCTCTAGGCCGAGTTGCCCGCATACCACAGGATCCGCTCGTAACAGGTTCTCGCTCCGCCTTCGTACCAGGGCGCCAACTGCTCATGAAGCGCCTGATTGAAAGGCTGCTCAAGGTCTCGCTCAAGATTTCCATGATGCCAGCATCCCATGCCTAATTCCTCCAGCTTGAACGCATTCCACTTCTGTTCGTAGTGGCCGTCAATCGGCTGGAGAATAATCTTCTTCTTCAAGAAAAAGGCTTCGCAAATAGACTGAAACCCTGCTGTGCCAACATAGGCATCGCACGAGGCAAGATCAGCCAGGAAATTGCTGGAATCGAGCTGAAAGCGCATGTTCTTCGGCATTCCCGGCAGTCTGCGCGAATAGCCGTAAATAATGAGATTCCGGTCTTTGTGATTCTGGGCAAACTCCACCAGCGACTCCAATCGCCCTTGGAATGAATGGTAGACGAGAATATGCCCCTGATTAATCGAAGGAAGCTGCCCAATATCTGGACGAAGGATCGGAGGCAAGCAGGTCTCATCATAGGGATAGAAGTGGCACCCAAGGAGCACATCGACACCGCTTGTACACAGCTTGGCTGCCAGACTGGTGTTGAATTTCTCGAATCGCAGTCCGGGCAGATGGCCAGCATCTCGTCGCCGCGCCATCACCCAGTTCCCAATCCCCACCTTGAATACAGAAGGGGCCACCATTGGGGATCCCGTAATTGGATCGAAATCGCTGACCACAAGATCTGGGTCAAATGCACTGATCAGCTTGTTCCCCTGATACAGACTGGATAACAAGTTGGGCATATGGCTGATGAATGCCGTCGCCGTCTTTCGCTTGGAGATTCCACCCTCGCCATCGTCAGCCATGGCAAACCCGGTCATTCGTTCAACACGCGAAGATCCGACGGATTCCAGAAAGAATGCAGGAGGCTCCTGTGGCCCAGACAAGATGATCAGGAGTTCATGACCATCTGCATCGAACATGGGTTTCAGCGCCGCGAACCGCGCCAGGTGCCCCCTACCAGTGCTCTGCACGCCATAGACAATACGCACGAATTATTGCTCCTTACTCGGTTGTCGAAGGCCTGTCAGCTGGGTAACAGGATCGGTTCTCTCTCGCTCATCCGACCACGTCACTTCATACCTCGATTCGCTTTCGATGGTTGCACGTCATGGCCATGACATTGCATCCTTGGCAGAAGCGGTTTCTCGTGAGAGAATACCTCAATCAGCTACAAAAAAGGAGCGGTTTCATGACTCGTGCGTCTCGTTCATCCGTATTACAACTGACCCTCATCGCGTTCTTGATCGCTGGAATTGCGCCTGCCCTAGGCGCGCAATCCGCCTCCGATCTCATCGCTCAAGCCGATCTTGCCTACATGACACGGACGTCAGAAGAGAGTCTGTTACAGGCGCTTGCTCTTCTTGAAGCTGTGGTTCCCCAGTTGGAGACACTGCCAATCCAATCGCAAGCGAGCGTGCTCGATCGCTTATCTCAGCTATGCTACGAAGCTGCCACCTTCTCAGATGGAAACGCGTCCGAAGAGCGCTCCTTCTACGAGAAAGGCAAGGCATATGGCCTGCAGAGCCTGCGGCTGAGCGCCGAGTTTGCTGAGTCCGAGAGACAGCGCGGCCTGAACCAAGCCGTAACCTGTGCCACTGATGTGGCCGCACTACATTGGACTGCCAGCAACTGGGGCAAGCTATGCGGCCTGAATCCCATTGTCGGACTAACGCAACAAGACAGCGTATTGGCGCTGTTCTCCCGCGCCGTGGAGGTCGATGCGACCTACTGGGGCGGAAGTGCCAGCAGCTCCTTGGGATCGCTTCTGATCATGTCGCCGCCCACATTAGGCGGCGACAAGGAAGCCGGTCTCGCCCTGGTAGAGAATTCCATCGAGCTAGACCCATCCTATCTGCCCAACCGCGTCATCCTAGCTGAGTACTGGGGCTTCACGTACAACTTCTTCGGCAGTTTGACGGGTGTCCGCGATGCTGAGCTGATCGAGCGTGAGCTGAACATCGTTCTCGATGCGCAGATCGGCGATTGGCCGTTCTGGAATGCGAATGCCAAAAAGAGCGCAGAGAAGCTGCTCGCACAACTGAAGGACATGACCGACTAGACCCGCGCCGTAGATTGGGGTTCTCCACTCCTTCAAGAGCAACGTGCCATGAAGGCCGTGAAGAGAGATGTCTTTTCTAGACGTGGACTCCTTCACTGTGCTGGTTGATGGCATAGCCCGCCACGTCATATGTTTCATGGTGAAGGGACCATGCTCTCTCGCACGGTCGTCTATTTCCAAGTTCCTGGCGACGCCAGCGCGTCGTCGTTACTGTCGAACGTACCCGTTCTGCCTGAACCACGTCACAGCATCGCGAAGCGCCAGTTCAATCGGCGTCTGTGGAAGACCCAACTCCTCGATGGCCTTGGAACAGTCGAAATGACGAATCTTCCGCGCTGTCTTGACTGCGGCAATCGGGATGCGCGGGGATCTGTGCAAGAGCCGGCCTTCTACGAACTCGTCCACGACCCCCGCAGCTTGTGCCAGCCAAATTGGAATGCGAACGTTTGAGGCGCGAATGCCGGTAACTTGCTCAAGGATTCCGAGAATGTCACGTAGGGTCAGATTCCTGTTGCCCAGGATGTAACGCTCGCCGATACGCCCCTTCTCCA
>Ga0272441_10015283_pt1 | contig 10756 bp, 8 predicted proteins | sample SSMProp6N_FD_193582 | JGI IMG/M metagenome (GOLD analysis project Ga0272441, IMG submission 193582) | Marine sediment archaeal communities from Little Sippewissett salt marsh, Falmouth, MA, United States - SSM-Prop-6N | ecosystem: Environmental > Aquatic > Marine > Wetlands > Sediment ...
CTTTGTCTAATCTTATCTTTGTGTTCCTCATTTTTCCATAAACTACGGAAAAAAAATCAACAAATAGTTTTTTCCCTGCATTATCAACACCACTTCTTTGCAATATCGCTGGTGTGCCGATACCTCCTGCAGCTAAAATAATCTTATCGGCTTTGATTTCTACTTTCCCTTTGGGGCCTACAGCCAAAACACCTTCAGCCCTATTATTGCGAATAATAACAGACTCGATTTTTGTTTTGGTAATTAAACTTGCACCATTCTTTAGAGATTCCTCAAGAAAATTTAAAGCAGTCCATTTCGCACCATAACGACAACCCAAAACACAATTACCACATGAGACACATAATTTATGATCAACAAATTTAGGCATGGGTTTCATTTCATGCCCCAATGCACATGCAGAATCCATTATTAATTTAGTACCCTTGCCAATGAGTCGGTCTGACAAAGGCTGAATATTCAGTTCATTAGATACCTCTTTAAATTCTTCACTTAAATCAATGCCTATTTTTTCGAATTCGTCTTTTAGCGCCACCATGCCATTACCACAACTCACACATGTTGTGCCTCCACACATTAAAGCCCTATAAATATAATTACCAAAATTACCAGCCTTAAATCCAAATCTATCAAAGTACTTAAATATGCTAGAAGAGGTCCCCAATGTATGTGGCAAGGGACCCCGTTCAACAATCAAAATACTTCTTCCTTTTTTTGATAGTTCTTTAGCAACAGTAGCCCCCCCTGCTCCGCTACCAACTATAATTACATCATACTCGCTTTTCTTCATCAAAATAAATTCTCTTTAAGAGACTGGGGGCTGGTTACTAGGAACTTGCACTGCAAGTTACCGGCAACCAGTCTCTAGTCCCTGTTTAAAGGTAATTCGATTATAAAAGTTGTTCCTTTGTCCACTTCACTCTCTGCCGAAATCGCTCCGCCATGAGACTCAATGATTTCTTTTGTTATGCTTAAACCTAAACCGATTCCTTCCTCCTTGCTTGTCCTAAACGGCTCAAACAAATGCGCCAGTTGATACTCAGTCATGCCGCAGCCGGTGTCTGTTATTGTAATCACGGTGCAAGGTTTACGCTCCACGGTTTGCGACGTACCCCGTGCCCCATGCCCCGTAACCCGCACAGAAAGCGTGCCGCTTTCTGTCATCGCCTGTATCGCATTCAAAAACAAATTCAAGAAAACCTGCTTTAGGCTCTCTTCATCGCCTTTGATATCCAAGTCAGTGCTCTCGTATTTTTTATCAATCCTGATATTTTTGATTTCAAACTGTTCTTCCAGCAAACCCAAGGTCGAATCGATCAAATCGGCGATATTCAATTCAACCAAAACCAATTTTTTCTGCTTTGCCAAGCTTAACAAATTGTTAACAAGCTTTTTGATCCTCCCTATCTCTTTTGGAATAAGCCTGTCGAATTTTTCCTTAAAATCCTTATCCTGATATTTTTTAGGGAAATATTCCAAATATGTCTCAATGGTCGTTAAAGGATTGCGGATTTCATGCACGACACTGCTAGCCAATTGCCCCACGTAGGCTAATTTTTCTTTATGGAAAAGTTCCTGCTGCAATCTTTGCCTTTCGGCATCCAGGCTTTCCAATGTCCCATGAAAAAGCTGCCTGTCCAAAATATGCTGAACCCAGTCTTTTAAAGGATTGAATGCAAGCGCAATAATAAATATCACAAACGCATTCATCCAAAAGGACTGATACCCTGCAAAACCCTGAAACAAATATCCGGTTCCCAAAACAAGAAGCGAATAAATACCGGTAATGATGGCCACCAAAATCGAATAAACCAAACCTTTTTTGAAAACGATATTAATATCCATCAGATTGTGTCGAATCATAGCATACCCAAATAAGAATGCATACAATGACACCAAAATATTTGTATTAGGTAATACCGGAATATCATACCAAAGTGGGAAATTTGTAGCTGTGCTTATATATCCGACGATACATGCAATCAAAACATATTTTACTTGATTTTGTTTCTTTTTCTGCATAATTGAATAATTTTTCAATAATAAATAGCTACCAAAGATCACAAATCCATAAAACATCACAAGAAACAAAATATATAATTTTCCTGCTGATGGCCAATATTCAAAAATCAATCTTGGCTTAACATCTTCCACTATTGAAGATCCTAAATTTAGAATCGCCAGGAAAAAAGCAACCAAATAACTAACCATAACCATAAATTTGAAATTCTTTGTTTGGCTAAGCACATAAAAAAAATGAAAATTTGTCGGCATAATTAATATCGCTCCGAACATTAAACCCTTACACCAAAATAAAGCCGCACAATATGTATTTGAAATCTGCCAAAAAAAGTAGCAAAGCGCCCATAAAAAAACTGAAAAAGTAAAAGCACAAAATAGTTTGTTGAGAAATGTCCTAGGCCTTTTATTAAATGCTAAAAGAAATATCACAATACTAGAAAAAGCATTTAACAAAGCACTAAAAGCATAATAGTTAAGTGTTAAATTAAAAAATTTCATATTTCTAAACCTCTAAATTTTTGCCCTAAATGATATACAGTAATTTTTTCATCAAACACAGCATAAAAGAGTCAACATGTAAAGATCACACCTTCTTAAATACCACGCAACAGTTATTCCCGCCGAATGCAGAGGAATTATTTAAAGCCACATCTATACCCATCTTTCTGCTTTTATTAGGCACACAATCAATATCACACTCGGGATCCTTCTCCTCAAAATTAATTGTCGGAGGAACTTCTCTATTGTAAATCGCAAGGCAGCAGGCAACCGCCTCAATGGCAGCGGCAGCCCCCATGGTATGCCCCAGCATGGATTTGATGGAACTTATGGGAATATCTTTGACCCTTTTGCCCAGCACAGATTTGATGGCCTTGCATTCAGCTTTATCATTTTCAGGTGTGCCCGTTCCATGCGCGCTGATATAGTCAATCTGAAAGGGATTGACATTGGCATTGTCCACGGCCTTTTTGATGGCCTTTGCAATGCCTTTGGATGAAGGATTGGTCATGTGATGCGCATCACAGCTTAAGCCATAGCCTAACACTTCCGCATAGATTCTGGCCCCGCGCCGTTTGGCACTTTCATAGGTCTCCAGCAAAAGCATACCCGCCCCCTCAGCAGGAATCATACCTTTTCTGTTTTTGTCAAAAGGCTGGCATTTTTCAGGAGCCATCGCATAAAGTCGGGAAAAACCCGTAAAAGATATCCTGGAAAAAGCATCTGCGCCACCTGCAAACATCATGTCAGCTTTTCCTGACCTTATGAGATCGAGAGCATGGCCTATAGAATAATTGCCCGCTGCACATGCATTAGAAAAAAGAATTGTTCTTTTATTTAACCCGTAATCTAAAGAAATATTATTTACAATTGAACTAGCAGGATAAGAAAAAGCCGAATTTTTATCAATAACATACTCCTTTTTTAAAAAGCATTCCTCATCCAAAGTTTCCATTATTTGGGGTTCACCCATAGTTGTTCCCATGCAAACACCTGTTTTAGATGACGAAACTTTCTTTACCTTCAACCCCGCGTCCTTTAATGCTAATTTACTTGCTGCGATAGCAAGCTGTGAAGCCCTTCCCATAAATGGAATTTTTCTTTTAGATACAAATTCTTGAGGATCAAAATTCTTAACCTCACCGGCATATTTGCGGTCATGCTTTGATACATCAAAAGAAGAGACTTTGCTGATGCCGGATTTGCCGGCCAGAAGATTCTTCCAGAACTCATCGATGCCGATACCAATGGAGCTGACGACTCCTAAACCGGTTACCACTACTCTTCTTTTATTTAAATTGATTGACATAATAATAAAAAAATCGTAAAAATTAATGTTACTAGTGACTGGTTCCTGGTTACTGATTACTAAAACGAGTCCCTAGTAACTCGTCCCAAGCCCCCTACATCTATGTTCTATGTTCTATGTTCTACGTTCTATGTTCTACGTTCTACGTTCTATGTTCTATTGCCTGAGCTTATTAAATAATTTATCTATATTTCTCCACGCAAAAACCTGCGCATCAGACCGCCTTTGCTCCTGGTCTCCCCCATAGACAATATAATTATTAATCAAGGCTTTCCCTGTGATTTTCGTCAGGTATTCTAAATTCTTAAAATAATCGGGCGTGATTGTACTGCCTGATTTAATTTCAACGGCTGAAATATTTTTTCCTCTTTCAATAATTACATCTATTTCATGCCCCAGCTTGTCCCTCCAAAAATAAATATCCGGCTGTTCTCCCTTATTAAACCTTTCCTTCAATAATTCAGAAATCACAAATGATTCAAAAAGAGATCCTTTTAAAGGATGATTCTGCATTTGTTCAATATTTCTGATGTCGGCCAAATAAGCCGCCAATCCAGTATCACAAAAATAGACTTTTGGCATTTTTACCAGCCGCTTTTTAAAATTACGATGAAAAGGTTTGAGTATAAAAATTATAAAACTTGCCTCGAGCAGTGAAATCCAGGCCTTAGCCGTATTGTGTGTAATACCGCAATCATAGGCCAATGAGGATAAGTTCAATAATTGTCCGGTGCGATGCGCCAGCATTTTCAAAAAAGTATGAAAAACAGATAAATTCTGAATATTTTTGAACAATCTCAGATCCCGCTCTAAATAAGTCTGAACATAATTAGAAAACAAATCCCTGGGAGACACCCTCTGATCGTACAAGCGAGGAAACATCCCGTTAAAAAGATACTGCTCGGGTGTCGTATAGGAAATTTTTGCTTTATTGAGCTCAGGCAAGCTGAAAGGAAGAAGCTTTAATATGGCAATGCGCCCTGCTAAAGATTGCGTAATTTTCTCCATAAGCAGAAAATTGGAGGATCCTGAAATAATAAACATACCCGCCTTTTTATATTTGTCCAAAATCCCCTGCAAATATGAAAATATCTTTGGCGCTCTATGCGCCTCATCCAATACGGCCCCATCAGGAAATTGCCCTAAAAAGCCTCTGGGATCTTTCTCCGCAAATTCAAGAGTATCCGGGTCTTCCAACAATACATAAGACTTCTTGGGAAAAATACTCTTAATGAGCGTAGTTTTCCCTGACTGGCGAGGGCCGATAACAGCAATTGCAGGAAATACCTTTGCTAAAGCCTTTAATTTTGTATCAATTAGCCTTCTTATCATATTTTAAGAATAGCATTTTATGGACAAAATGTCAATTATATTTACAATTTGTCCATCATGCTGCCAGACAGAAGATTCTTCCAGAACTCATCGATGCCGATACCAATGGAGCTGACGACTCCTAAACCGGTTACAACGACTCTTCTTTTGTTTGAATTGATTGACATAATAATAAAAAAATCGTAAAAATTAATGTTACTAGTGACTGGTTACTGGTTCCTGGTTACTGGTTACTGGTTACTGGTTACTCGCACAAGTCCCCAGCAACTAGTCCCAAGCCCCCCCCCACATCTATGTCCTATGTCCCAATTATCCAATACCCATCTCACAAAAAATCTCCTGCCAAGGCAGTATCGAAATGTCCCCGCTTTTTCGGCTACGGCTTGCATTTGAAACACAATATAATTTTGCCTTTGGGCAAATATTCTTAAATGACTTCAGACCGCCTACGGACTCAATTTCGGGTTTTTGTGACGATTTAATCTCGAGTGCAAAAACTTCCTCTTTGGGAGTTTCAACGATCAGGTCAACCTCCGCTCCATTTGAACTTCTGTAAAACGAAAACTTATAATCCATTTGCAGATAATTGGAAATCCGCATGATTTCAGCAATAACAAAATGCTCAAAGGCTCTTCCGTATTCGAATGTTTTTCTCTTAAGCGCTACGTTAAGCTTTTTTTTCAGAGCTCTTACGACACCTGTATCAAAAAAATAAAATTTTGGATGACGAATCAATCTCTTGCGTAAAGATTTAGAATACGGGAAAAGGAAAAAACCAATCAGTGTATCTTCAAGTATTCGAAAATATTCCTTAACTGTTTTGTAGGAAATCCCGCTTTCCCTGGCAATTGTAGAACAATTAATCAAATTGCCATTTTCGTCTGCTGCCAGGTCAAGAAACCTTAAAAACCCTCCAATATTCCTCGTCAAAGCCTCAGCCTCAATTTCTTCTTTTAGATATATTTCAACATATGAACGCAAAGTTTTATTGGATTCTGAAATACTATCTTCCAGATAAACACTAGGGAGCGTTCCGATGTTCAGGGCCTTATCCAAGGAAAAATTCCTTCCCAATTCACGATGTGTTAATGGAAAAAGGTCATACTTCCAAGCCCTCCCTGCCAAAAGATTGGCATGAGATCGTTTCATTTTTCTTGCACTTGAGCCGCTTAAACAAAAACAAGGCGGGTTTGGCTGCTCAAGGATAAAATGGATTTCGTTGAGAAGAGCAGGAATACGTTGAATTTCATCAACTATAATATGAGTTATTTTCTTATCCCTGGCAAACACTTCTTCGCGAAAAATCTGAGGATCAGAAACAAGCCGCATAAATTCCTCTGATTTTAGAAGATCATAATAAAGAGACGTTTCTTTCGAAAAAGTATCATTAAGAAGCGTGCTTTTACCGGTCTGACGCGGCCCAAACAAAAAGAAACTTTTTTGTGCAGGAAGTTGTATCTCTCTTTTTACCATGCTTCTAATATACCATGTAATTTAGAATAATGCAACCTATTTTACATTAAACTATTTTCTCCCTTCCCTACGTACTCATTACGTACTCATTGCGGTGTACGGTTTGCGGTTTGCGACATTTTGGGGGTTCGTGCCCCGTAAACCGTTCCACGCACCCCGTACAACGCAATCAATATTTCACTCCCAGCACCAACTCCATCTTTGCAGCTAATTTATCTCCCACAAAAATTTCTGCTTCCACAACAGCCCCATTAGCTGCAATTTTATTCGCCTTAACTGTTATGGCCAACTGATCCCCAACAACAACGGGTGAAAAGTATTCGGCCTTAGTTTTGCCCAAAAAATACTTTGGCCGCGGCCCATCCCCCACTTTGGTAACATGATACAAAACCAGTGCCGCCTGGGCGGCTGCTTCAATCATCAAAACTTCAGGGAAGTTTTGTTCGGGGTACGTTGTGCGATCAACGGTGGACGGTTTACGGTTTGCGGAAAACCCAGAATCACTTACACCATACCCCGTGCCACGCTCCCCGTGAATACTCCACTCATCCGCCGTAATATTTTTAACCGCCGCCAAACTTTTGCCCTTCTCGAAAGAAACAACCTTGTCGATCATAAGAAAAGGATACGCCTGGGGCAAGATAGATTGTAATTCAGTAATTGAAATCATAATAATAACGTGGAACGTTTTACGTGGCACATTTTGCGGTTTACGTTGTACGTTGTACGGTTTGCAACATTCGGGGTTTCGTGCCTCGTAAACCGTACCCCGTATACCGTGCCCCGTTGCGCTATATCAGACTTTGCCTAATGCTGCACAGCAGCAACTCCCTCCCGGGCCAAAAGTAATCACCAAAACATTTTTCACGCTGGATCTTCTTGCCTTATTAGGGACATAATCCAGATCGCATGCGGGATCGGCAACTTCATAATTGATCGTCGGCGGCAGAAACTTTTTATTCAGAACACCGACAGCCGCTGTGGCCGCAAAAGCACCCGAGACCGAAAAACATTCCCCCGTCATCGATTTTATCGAACTAACGGGAATCTTATATGCCTTTTCCCCGAAAACATCTTTAATCGCATCCGTTTCGATTTTATCCGCCTGCTGTGTTGAGTTGGCATTAGCGCAGATATAATCGATCTGATTCGGCTTCAAACCAGCGTCTTTAAGGCAATTGCGAATCGCCTGTTTGACCCCTGTCCCCTGGGGATTGTATTTATTAATCCTGAACGGGTCAAAATAATACCCGAAACCTTTAACCTCCGCTAAAATTTTGGCACGTCGTTTTTTGGCATGCACCATATCCTCCATGGCCAAAAGGCTTGCCCCTTCGCCAAAGGCAATGCCGTTTCGCCTTTTGTCAAACGGACAATTAATCATCTCCTGCCCGGGAACAGAACCGGACAAAAACTTCAGCGCATAAAAACCAAAAAATGTTTGCAAACACAGCTCCTCCACGCCCCCTGCCAAAACAAGCTTTGCCCTGTCCATTTTTATAAAATCATAAGCATACTGCATGGCATCCAGGCTGGCGGTAAAACCCGTCGAGATGGTGGTATTGAATCCTTGAATATTGTTCCATATGGATACCTGACTGGCCGGAGAATTGATCACTGTATTAGGAAAAAGGGCTGGATTTGTGTAACGCGGGCCTTCTTTTAATGTAACCTCATCAAACTCAGCAATACTTTTGAGACTGCCGAGAGTCGTCCCCACACTCACACCTATGTCATCCGTGTTTTGATCAGTGATTGTGATCTTGGAATCATCAATGGCGAGCTTTGCGGCAGACAAAAGGAGTTTTGTGGATCTATCTAAAGACCTGTGGCCCTTGGGACCCAGGTATTGTTTGGGATTGAAATCAGAAATTTCACCGGCTTTTTTAACGGCGTATTCGTTTGTATCGAATAGTGTGACGGGTTTGATACCGCTCGTGCCACTTTTCAGCGACTGCCAAAATTCTTCTTTGCCCTTCCCATTGGAAGCAAGAATACCAACACCGGTTATGACAACGCGTTTGGACATAATAAAGGTAATATTTGCTGGGGGCCGGGGACTGGGAGCTAGTTACTGAAAAACTGATTTAATTCGATGAGATTGTAAACTTGAACTTGGAGACTAGATGTTAAGCTACCAGCCCCTAGTAACCAGTCTCTAGCCCCTAATTTTTTTATTTTTTCCCTTCCATAATCCCATTAACCAGCCGAACGGTTTCGTTAAGTGTAGTAAATTTCGGCAAAATCTCTTCGGGAATAGATATTTTATATTTTTTCTCGATCGATGCAAGAATCTCCAGGGCCATCATCGAATCCATGCCTAAATCTTTAACAAACTGCGCATCGGCATCAATATTTTCCGGTTCTTCTTCCAATATTTCTGCAACGATCTTTTTGATATCTTCAGAGATATTCACGGATGTCATTTACGATCTCCTTATTTTGGCCTATCATAAACTGCATATAATTCGGTATATCGTATGTCGCCTATAGCATATAGGATAAATTTTTTACGCATATCATAAACCGCATATCGTATATCGAAGCACTACGATATGCTATCTGCTAAATGCTGCATGCTAAATGCTATATGCTACATGGCAAGGCCGCCGTCTATAGTAATGATCTGTCCTGTGATGTACTGAGCGCCCTCGCTCAAAAGAAAACTCACAACGCCTGCGACTTCTCCTGCTTTGCCTAAACGCCCCAAAGGGATTTGTTTAATCGCCGCCTCCCTGAATTCCTCATTCAATTCATCCAGCATATCTGTCTCGATATAACCAGGAGCCACTGCATTGACCATGATATTGTACGGCGCCACCTCTTTGGCCAATGCTTTTGTAAAAGCATTGATTCCGCCTTTGGACGCTGCATAATTGGTTTGGCGAGCCACTCCCCCCAATCCACTTATGGAAGAAATATTGACAATATTGCCTTTTTTTTGCTTCATAAAAGTGGCGATCGATGCCTTGGTCATATTGAATGTGCCGTTCAGATTGACATCGACAACCGTTTTCCAATTCTCCGGCGTCATCATCACCAAGGAGGCATCTCTTATAATGCCGGCATTATTCACCAAAATATCAAAAGAACCGAATTTCTTAACAACGGACTCTCTCATCTTGCAAACCTGCTGAAAATCACTGATGTCCACCTGAAATGAAAGAGCCAAAACACCTAAATTTTTGAGTTCTTTTTCTAAAGATTTTGCTAATTCTTTATTGCGGTTATAATTAAACGCAATATTTGCGCCTTCTTGGGCAAGCCTCAAAGCAATAGCGCGGCCTATTCCTCGTGTCGCACCGGTTATGATTGCTGTCCTGCCCTTTAAAGACATATATTTCTTTTAAATAATATAAATATTTAGTAGGTAAATTTTTATAATATATTATAGCTTTATATCTATTAGAGGGTCAAGGAGAAAGGAAACTATTTTGGAAAAGAATGTTTTTTGGGCATTTAGGGAAAGGGATTGGGGACTAGCCCCCAGCTATTTCTAATCCATCAATATCTTCTATTTTTTCAATATTCTGCACTTTGAGCGTTTTATCAATCCTTCGAACCAGACCTTTGAGGACTTTGCCTGGGCCGATCTCTAAAAAGTCGCTCACTCCCTCTTGGGCTATATATTGCACGGTAGCTACCCATTGCACAGAGGAAGTTATTTGGTCGGAAAGATTTGTTTTGATGTCCTCGGGGGCTGTTGCCCCTGAGGCAGTCACATTGGCCACTAAAGGAATAGCCGCCTCCGTTAAAGCCACGCCGGCTAATGCTTCTTGAAATTTTTCCTGGGCAGACTGCATTAAAGAAGAGTGAAATGCCCCTGCAACCGCCAACGGAACCACGCCTTTGGCGCCCGCTTCCTCAAATTTTTTGCAGGCCGCATCGACCTTATCGGCAAATCCTGTAATCACCGTTTGCTGGGGAGAATTAAAATTGGCGACTTCCGCTCCCGTCTGCTTACAAATGGCAACAATCTGCTCTTTATCAAGGCCGAGAATCGCTGCCATTTTGCCGGAATTTTCCCTGCAGGCTGCCTCCATCAACTCAGAGCGCTTCTTTAAAAGTTTCAGGGTTTCCTCAAAAGAAAGCGCCCCGCTGGCATAAAGGGCTGAATACTCA
>Ga0272441_10015284_pt1 | contig 10755 bp, 23 predicted proteins | sample SSMProp6N_FD_193582 | JGI IMG/M metagenome (GOLD analysis project Ga0272441, IMG submission 193582) | Marine sediment archaeal communities from Little Sippewissett salt marsh, Falmouth, MA, United States - SSM-Prop-6N | ecosystem: Environmental > Aquatic > Marine > Wetlands > Sediment ...
ATAGATAGTGCCGCAAGGCAGATAAGCGACGCTTGTGAAAGTAGTATTTTTGTGAGAGGAGTTATGTGATGGCTGGAAAGATAGTTACAAAACGGGATATGAATAGATGGCTCAAATCCTACCTGAAGGGTGACTGTGGTGAAATTATGGTTGAGAGCCTACTGAATCTTGACGGCTACAAAACAACTCCTGCAAGTAAAAAACAAAACATCTATGGCCATTACGACATAATCGTATCAAAGGAGAATTTCGGACGTAAAAAGGTTGATATCAAGTCAGACAAAAAACTATCCAATAGATCTATAACGAAAGACTTGGTAGTTATTGAGCACATGGGTTCTGCGACAAGGTATGGGGAAAGAGTGGCGGTAAAAGGGTGGCTGCATGCTCATTCTGATTACATTGCATTTATAAAAGAATTCGACAGGAAAGTATATTTTATAGAGAGAGAGCCCCTTAAGTTGTGGTTGCTCAGGAAGTATCCGCCTCCTGACAGTTATCTTGACGCCTGCACTTCCTGCTTGCGTCCTGGAGAATGGTGTACCAGGATATTTGATGGTGAGTACAAAAAGGATCTGTTTATCTTCGTCTCAATAAATGAGATAATGAGAGGGTATATCGGTGATACGATATTATTTGATGTTGAAGACTCTATGATGGATGAGTACATATATGACCTTAAGAGGATTGATAGGCTTGATCTTAAAACTCTCATCTCTGAGTGCTATGATCTTCGGATCAGGGTAGATAAAATAAGACTTTATGCAGAACAAAACCCAGAGTCTGCTCTTATAGAACATAGAATAAGGCGCGAGCTTGGATTGGTTAACGATGAAGTGTTTGTGTGAAACATTAATATAGGAGATTAAAAATGAGAGTTTTTTTTGATTCAGAGTTTACGGGTCTTTATCAGAATGCAGCATTGATTTCGATCGGTATGGTGGCTGAAAATGGAAAAGAGTTTTATGCCGAGTTTGACGATTACGATAGGCCTGGGGCCCATAAACCAGATCAGTGGGTCGAGGACAATGTAATTAAAAAGCTTACCATAAAAGAGGACTATCTGTTCCATACGCTTGACAACTCCAGCTGGAAGGTTAAATGGAATACTCAGAACATTGCAGACGCCCTTTCTCGTTGGTTCATCATGCTCTACGAAGAATCTGGCGGGGCCCTTGAGATGTGGTCTGATTGCCTTGCATATGACTGGGTTCTGTTCTGCGATATGTTCGGTGGGGCCATGCATATTCCTGATTGCATCTATTACATTCCCATGGACATATGCACGTTGATGAAGGTTAAGGGTGTGGATCCAGATATCTCCAGGGAAGAGTTTGTTGGTATGGATGGAGACAAGCATAACTCTCTGCATGATGCAAGAGTCATCAGGTTCTGTTACAACAAGCTTGTTAAAATGTGAAGAAAGGTAACTGATGAAGGTTGAGCACTTGAGATCTTATTACAGGGGCAGTAGGGTTGTGATCGAGATGGATTCATACTGTGCGATGTGTTGGAATTGGGGATCTGGGAACTGGTTGTGGACTGCTAATAAATCAGAATTCAAGCATCCAAGCATGACATTAAGAGACGCACTTTACTATGCGTCACACGCTGTAGAGGATCCTATCGTGCGTAAGTGGTTGATGCCAATTCAGAAGAACAAACATTAAGTTCAAATTAAACAATTTTCTGTTAAGTCTCTGACAAGATGTAGATTAGGGGTTGACAAAACAATGGTATGTGGTATAATATGTATAAGATTAAAACTTAATTTTTTTGGAGACGGTTATGTATTTTAGTAACGGACCTTAATCAGGAGGAAATAACTATGACCGAAACACTTCTCTTCAAAAAAGTAGCAGCCTTCGATAAAGAAGATGCGCTGCTCATCACAATTCGAAACCAGGCCTATGAAGGCGACTGGGCCAAAATGCTCAAGCATCTGAACTTCACTCTCAAAACCAAGGGTTACATGATAAAAATCGCGAACAGAACTCGTGATCACATTACCAGGGTAGAGACACTGATGGATTTGGATGAAGCAGAGCTCATTGACATTCTCAATGAGGTCGGTGCTCAGAGCGCTTAATCTTCCAATTTTACTATTATTACCACTTGACATCGAGCTATCAGGGCGTATAATATGATATACGCATGGATTGTAATCTTTTTACTGGAGCTCCCATATGTCAATGTACGATGGATTCCTTGATGAATTTTGTAAGTCTGCTTTCAAGCAGACCTTTATGCGCGGGGCAAAGCAGAGTATTCCTTGGACATTGGGATTCGAAGCTTTAGAATCTGCGACCAAACCACCCCACCTTTCCCTTGAAACATCCCGAGAAAAAACAAAAAGACTGGCAAAGAATATGGCTTCAGGTGCAGTCGGATTTGGCACATGGGATGTTATATCAAAGGCATTAAAGAGCAAGAAGGCTCCAGAGTCTCTAAAGAAAATCTACAATAAGGCCTACAAGAAGGGTGGTAAGAGAGCCGCAAATAAGGTTATGATGCATAAGTTGTTGTTGGGTGGTGGGAGGATCCACTCAATTCTTCCGTTGCCCCCGAGGGAACCTCTTAGGAAGCTCTACAGTCAGGCTTATAAGAAGGGTGGGAAAAGCGCTGCAAGGAAGAGTGTTGCAAAGGCAATTCTAAAGAGATTTCCGCGTGGAGCAGCTGTTCTTGGTGCCAGCCTCGGAGGTTCGATGCTTGCTGAGGATCTTATAGGAAAACTATTTGGAAGTAAAACTCCCAAAGAATACCCACTTCAATATTTAAGGAGGAAGTGATGGATACGAATGTATTAAAGGGTTTCTATGATGAATTTATAAAGATATCCACTGCAGTCGCCCCAGATAAATTTGTCAAGAACACAAATAAGGGCATGGAGGTTAAGCCAGTTGTTAAGCATGTCAAGCCAGGAAAGCTCAATATAAAAAGAACTCAAGGAAAGGTCTCACCCACAGGAAAGGCTCCGACTTTATAATGGATTTAGGAAAGATTATAAAGAAGTTGGTGAAAGGGCCTCAAGGGTATGAAAATATCAAATGTGAATTACGAAATTCAGCCAATAACTCATCCAGGGCACGAATTTCGTATCGGAACAGAAAGGGCCATACAAAGACATACGATATTGAGCCTTATTCGTATCGTAGAAAAGGAAAGGGGAAACAGTTCCTCTTTGCCCACGATATCAATTCTGGCCACATCAAAATGTTTAAGACGAAGAACATTAGGAGCGCAGCATCCGTTGATAAAAGCTTTAAGCCAAGGCACCCAGTAGAAGTCGGATCCAAGATGGTCAACAGTTTCATAGATGAGATGAGGAAGATATTCAAGAAGAGAGATGGAAAATCAATATCGGCCCAGCTGGAGAAAATAAAGAAAGGTCGGAAAAAGAAGTAGGAGGACTGATTATGAGTTTCACACAGAGTACAATTATTGCTTTTGTGGTATTCGTTACAGCCAAGATATTAATCTTCGCATTCCGAAAGATAAAGGGATGGACGGATCTTAAGTCTGATGTTCTTAAGTCTCGGCGGGAGGCGATAAGATTTAACGATATAGCTCAGATAATGAGGAAACGACATTGAATTCGAAGAAGAAACTTGATCTGATTGCTAAACTGGGAATCGCAGCTGGTCTTGGTCTAGGGGCATTTGGAGGCGTTGAAGTCCTTAAGTCCCACAGAGACTTTAAGAAACTGAATCCAGACGAAGTAGCTAAGATCATAACTGGCAAAAAAGAGGCGTCTAAGAGTCAGATAAAGGCATTGATCAACACCATGGACATTAAGACTCCAGTTCACATTGCCAGGTCAGTAAACGACGTAAAGAAGAAACTGATGAACGCTGGTGGTTATTCTGAGGAAGATGCTGACTTCATGTCCACCGACCCAGAAATAAAAGATATCTTCGACAACAAGACAAATGCAATGTATCTACTGCAGAACCCAGACATCAAAGAAATGAAGGCTCATATCCTTGTTGTTCCCGAGAAAGCATCCCTGCCAGTAATCGCACATGAGCTTGGTCACGCTAAAGATGTAGAGGACGCAGGAGGTGCATCTAAATGGCAAGACAAATATTCCAAGAAAATTCATGAACATGCTACGGGGATTTTTACAAGAAAACCGTATACCCGCACAACCAGGAAGAGAGAAGAGGCTGCCTGGAAAGCTATCCCTGGCGACGTTGACAAGGCCAAAGCTGAGAAAGCGTTGCTTAAAACATATGATATTGGTGAGATGGAGATGTCAGGAATAAAGAAACTTTTACTCGGCACCCTGTTGTCAGGAGGAGGGCTTTATGCCCTTAAAAGTAAAGGTTGGAGATAAAATATATGACAGCGATGAAGAACCTATATTGCTGATATTTAAGGATATACATAAGGTTGAGCACAGAACTCATAGTGATAAAAAAATGAACACTATAAAATATTGTGCGTATCCAGCTTATATGGAAGATGCATCTGTGGAAAGGTATATGGAGATTGATGATGATGGATCAAAGACATGATGACGTTTTCAGACTCAGGAAATATATTTACTCAGACGTTAAGTACATAAACAACTATGATGGCAACACTATAACGGTGAATATAAGAAAAGGTTTTGATATGGGGTTTGGGTTCGTTATGTATGGTGAGAAGGAGGTTGTTGTCAAACTCATGGGTATCGAGACTTATAACTTGAATGATCCGAATGATAGCAATCAGAGTAAGGCCATGGAAGCGAAGGATCTAGTTAGGAATGAAATGCTTAATGCTGAGAACGAAGGTAAAAAGATAATATTGATTACGTTCAAGGATAGGAAGTCGCGTAATGATAGATATCTTGGCTGGTTATACATTGGGTCCATATCAGACGAGACATGTGTTAATAACATGCTCAAGAATAACGGGCTCACAACTGGCAGGTTCGAAAAGGAATCTGCGTAATTTCAATTGTAGGAGCGTGATATGGCTGCAAACATAAAGATTGTTGAATATAGCATGACAGATAACTCCCTTACGGACATCGAGGATGCTGTCCAGGTTCTCATAACAGCTGGATGGGAAGTGAATTGTTCCTTCTATAGGGTCAACCCTGACAGACTCGTCTTTGTTCTGACACAGTAAAATGTGGAGATTCGTTGTTCTTCCAAACTTTGAGAGAATTCTTATCTTCTGTGCAGCTCTATTCGCAGAATGTATATTAATAATATGTCTATGTAAGATGAGAGAGCAACGCAAGATAGAGGAGGAAACCAAATCCAAGAAATTCTTTAAGGAGTAATCATGAAGAGCAAGGATAAAGAGAAGATGAAAAAAGAGACAGCAATATGGAAGGATTTCATGCCTGATGGCAAGAAGCAGGACGAGCCTGATGAAAAGAAAGAGAAAAAAGTTAAGGTAGAGAAAGCTCAGGATAAGCATGAAGTCCAGAACAATCTTAATGAGAAGGTTGCTTTTGTGCGTTACGGGTTTATTGATGAATTCAGGAAGATAGCATCAAAGCTTACTGCTGTCAAGAGATATGCAAAAGCTCACCCGATGAAAGCTCTTATTGTTGCTCTGGCAGGTCCAGCCGCAGCAGTCGAGGCATACAGAAACATAGAATCTCTCGAAGATATTGAGAATAAATTTAACGAGAAGTTTCCAGGTGAGGGGCTTAGCCTCAAGGATCCAAACCCAAAGCATATAAAATTCCTGAGCAAAGTTTCGGAATAACATTTTATGAAAGGTTTTTATTATGTTGGCAGAGAAAATAGCAGAGCTTATGAAGAGAGCTGGAATTAATAATCCTGGAGTTCCTGATGGCACAGGGCCTGCGAGAGGAAGTTTCAGGCGTAATGTTGAGGGTAAGGGGTATGGCCGTCGTCTGGAAGCTGGAGGAACTTGTCCAGTAACTGGAGATACCATGGTAGATAAGGTCGAGAATGCAAAGAAAAAAACCGATAAAAAAAGATCTTATACCAAAGAAGATCTGCTTGCCAAGATAAGAAGCAAAGAGACTGGCCCAGAAGAAGATAAGAGGCTCCTTAAGTTGCTAAGAGAAATTTAAGACTGATATTTTTAACTCTATAATGGTGAAATTATGAAGAAGAGGCTGGAATATGTTATAGCTGACAGACTCACACAGAACAGAGAAAAGTGTGAGTTCAAGAAAGCATTTATACCAGAAGGGTTTTCTTGTGTGAACATTTGTAAGTTTGCATCTTTTCTCGCGGAAGAAATATTAAGCGAGTTTGAGATAAAAGGCGAAAAATCGTCATAAATCAATAATGAGGAGGCCTTCTATGTACAGGCACCTTTTGAATATAAAAATCTTCCTGTTCAAGCTCATGGGAGGATTTATAGACAGGGTAAGGATTTCCAGGGATAAGCGTATTGCTGCGGAGACCACCTTATTGAGGCTTAGGCCTATGTCTATGCAGGAATGTGTAAATCTAATGAAGGAGCATGGATTTAGATGGACCACCGACCCGCTGAAGGGAAAGTTTGATTATGTTTCAGAACCATGGTTTACTCTATGCAGAAAGGGAGGGGACTGTGATGACTTCGCTGAATTCTGGACATTTATGTGTACAGACTACCCTTCTGTGCAGTTTGGAGTTATAACTGACAATTTGCAGCACAGGATGGTATGCTTCAGAATGGAAGGAGAATACTATATTGCCAGTAACATGGCAATAGAATTAAAACTTAATCCGAAAGACATTAATATTGTTTCCAAGTTTGGAGAGATATTAGACTTTGAAGGCGCGGTTAAGGTTGCGTCTAAGATGTTGTATAAGGACTCTCTCAGGAAAATAAGAATGATATCTCCTTCTGGATATGTAACCAAAATAATAAAGATCGATAATCAGTAGGAGGGTGTAATGCCAGAGGAAAAATTCAAAGACATACCATCATTGGTCAGGTGGGCTAAAAAGAAGAATATCGTGGTTATGAAGCCCAAACCAAAGAAGTATGTTGGCAACGGAGAGTATGCCGTGAAGATGAAACCAGAGAAGAGATTAGGATTAAATCCTTATACTGGCAGGAAAAAGAATCTTAAAGTTCCCAGGTATCTCATGACAGACGTGCCACCAGAGAAAAGAACACTGAAGAATGTACCGAAGGACTCGAAGAATAAACCTAAAGTTAGGTTCCAGGATTGGCTGCTTATAAAGACCGAGCCTGGTCATGCTGGACTTGGACAGTCAGTCGCTAATGGTAAGTGGTACGGATGGAGCCATCGGGCTGTGCATGGATTCAATAGCAAGCAGAAAGCTGCTGCATTTGCAAAAAGCGTTTCATAGGATTAAAACTTATGACAGAGACACAGATATTCTCCAAGAATAAATACCTGAACCTGGTTATCAGGTCAGTTCTACCTGTGGCGATCATATCCCTTGCTGCATGGGTATGGAACACGAATACGACCATCTCAGAGCTTAGGGCCAAGTTTGACCAGGATAAGATCCAGTGGCAGGTTATACAAAGCCAGAACGATAAGATAGACGTGCTGGAGGTGGATATCAAGGTGATGAGCAAGATCATGGATCTTGGATACGTCCCGAAGAAGGAAAAGGTCGTAGAGATGGAAGATATAAAGACTAAGATCAAAGAGATAAAATCCAAGCCGAAACACGTAGATTCGTTTATACAGCAACAGAGGGTCAGGCACTTTAATGAGGCAGCTCCAAAATGATGGGCAGAAAGCAGCGATTAAAGAACGGTGTAGAATACGATCTATTATCAGAAGTCAGCTATCTGTATCTTCAGAACCATAATAAGGAGAAAAGATTCTACAAGAGGGCTATGAATAAACGAATGAGGCAAGAGTCAAAGCAAGACACTGGATTAAGATTAAATCTTATAGCATAGGAGTTGTTTATGAATATCAGTAAAATAGCAGGATCGTTTAGGGATGAGATAGACAAGGTCGCCTGGAAACCGAGAAAGACTCGGATGAAGTTTGTCAAGGCAAACAAGAGAGATCCAGAGGGCATGAAGAGTCGCATGGCAGACTTCCTGGCCAAGGTGAAGAAAGACAAGGCTGTTCCAGCTCCTGCACCAAAGGCAGCCCCAGCTACGAAGCCTGTAGCGCCGCCTAAAACACCTGAAGCACCCAAGCTGGTTAAGCCGAAAGTGGAACCATCTAAGGGATAATGTGTATAAGTTTTAATTCTATTAACCTGGAGGAACAGAAGATGAATGCAGGAAAAATTATGGCAGAAGCGTTTGTTGATGAGTTGAGTAAGAGGGCAACGGACAATGAAGCAGTAGCAAGGAATACTGAGAGGGCTTTATACAGTATCAACAGCGTCAACCCCACTCAAAGACAGAAGAGAGTGATTAGGGAGATGGCGACTGCAGATATGTCAGGCTTAAGTCCATCTGCTAAAAAGCTTGTAGCAAAAGCTAAAGCCGCAGGAAAAACTCCCTTGGAGCACTCAAGATCAGAGCAGAGAGTGAAGCTGACAAAGAAAAATTATGACAGATTAGACGATGCATCTGCAAAAATAGGTAAGAGCTCCAGGCTCAAGGCGAAAATGAATAAGCTTTTTGACTCAGCATTTCGGGCATCTTCATCTCCCAAGATAGAGGCGAATCCAGATTATAGTGGAAGAAGTCTGGAAAAAAGGAGGGCTTTTGAGAGGAATTCAAGGACAATGGTAAAGAAAATGTCTGAGGCAGCTAAACAGGAAAAGATTAAGCGTATCAGAGATGAGGCACAGATGCTCAGAGAGAGAAGGGCCCTCAAAAGCAAATAAGTTTTAATCCTATAACCCCAGGAGGTATAAAGAAAATGTCTATGGACACATTGGCAAAGAAGTTTACAGAAGAGATTGAGAAAATGGCAGCAAACAGAGAAGACAACAGTGGACTTACATGGAGACCTAAGAAGCTGCTAAAGGATGCAGAGGCTTCTGGAATGTCTCCCCTCGAACTCGTAAGAGCGAGGCGTCAGAAAGCAATGTTGAAGAGAATGAAGGTAAAGCCAGAGGAAGTAAGGCGCACGGTTGTTAGGCCCACTCTGAGCAAGGAAGAGGTTGCAAGGACACAGGCTGAAAGGGCGAAGGCAGACGCAAGCACAAAAGCCAAAGCCCTTGCTGATAAGGCCAGCAAAGAAAAAATCAAAGCGCACTCAAAGCTTATTAAGGATGAGGCTGCGCGTTTGAGAGCTGGAAGGGCACCACAGAAAAAAGTATCTAACCTTGGTGTATCTCTTAAACCGATGGCAAAACAGACAGCAAAGTCAGTGAAAGACACAGCATCAAGCATGGCGGATAAGGTTCGATATGCCATTACTGGGAAGAACTGACCAGGGATGCAGGTTTAATATAGTGAATTTTTAGTCCAGTTTAACGAACGCAGAATTGAAAAAATCAGGTCTCTAACATGTTGATGGCCAGTGGATTACAAAACATTTCCTAATGTAGTTCTTATGGCCAAACTTTAGTTCAAACATTAGTTTTGATTTAATATTCGAGAGTGCTGAAAATGGCATCCAAACACAAGTGCAACAAGCATAAATTTAACAGACGGGAGCATTATAAAGTTCCAGAGGCTGCTTCGGTCGCTGGCGTAACTCGCAAAACGATAAGGGAATGGTGCTATAAAGGTGAACTTCCAGGCTCTTTTCAGATTTTCACCCAGAAAACCAAGACTCACGGAAGATGGGCTATTCCCAAAAGTGTTTTGATGGATAAGGTTGAAGCGTACAATTCTGAGAAAACTAACATATACATGGGTCACAGGTATCCACACCAGCTTTATATCACGTGGCTCATGATTCAAACCAGGTTCAGCTATCCTCTGGTGAAAGATAAATTGAGGAAGCTGGGCCTGAGTTGTTTGCCCGCAAAAGACTTCAATAACTTTAAATCTTATATGATGGCGCTTATAAAACCATCCTTCCCGAGGGTGGCTTTGGCCATGAGAACTGATCTTTCAAGGATTTTGTCTTTAGACAGTCCTGAGATGGTAGCTGTATGTGAAATGCTTGAGGTGAAGGACATGCTTGATGATCCAGATTGTATTCCCTGGATAGTATTCAGGCAACCGCTGGCAAGGTGGCATTTGGATATACTTCTTCACAGATCCATCAATCATGATGAGATCAAAGAATACATGGAGGGGAAATTCAAAATAGATCTGAAAGTGGATGAGATCGAAACATACAGGAAATATCTGTATGATGTGATCGGTATGACAAATGAGAACATCGAGGACTACATATACGGCCTTGAATTCACAGAAGAGCAGACAGTTAAATCTCAGTATCTTACCTGCAGCCTGAATACCCTCAGAGTTGAATTCGGACTAGATGATAGCGAGGATGACGAGGGAGAGATAAAATACGCTCTCAGACGTGCTGTACAGGCCCTGGATGAATATTACAACGTCAACAAGGGTAATCTTGACCTGAGAGACATTAAAGCAGGATCTCAGACGATTATGGCACTTCAAAAGCATCTTAAAGAAGTTCTATCCTCAGACACTGCTCCTGGCCAGGCTGTTGCAGATGCATATAAGGATATGGCAGAGGAATATGAAATTGATGATAATCTTGATGCTATCCCGATTGACAAACTTGAGGAAGACATTGTGAGAGGGAAAAATTTCGACGATAATGGTGAAGATGAGGTGAAAGATGGGAGTGCAAGCTAATAAGAAGATTCGCATAGATTCCAATGGAAGATATCATTTAAACGTATTGAGATGGTGCGCAGACAATATATGTGTTGACGGCGAACCCATGGAGATCGAAGACAGGGATTATAT
>Ga0272441_10015285_pt1 | contig 10755 bp, 10 predicted proteins | sample SSMProp6N_FD_193582 | JGI IMG/M metagenome (GOLD analysis project Ga0272441, IMG submission 193582) | Marine sediment archaeal communities from Little Sippewissett salt marsh, Falmouth, MA, United States - SSM-Prop-6N | ecosystem: Environmental > Aquatic > Marine > Wetlands > Sediment ...
GGCGAAGAACCGGGCAAGGTCTCAAAAAGAAGCCCCGCCCACGTACGCGCGCGCGAGCGGGGCAAAGTCACCGGCCGCGGGACGAACCACTAGCCAGTGTCAATCTCAGACCTCGGACTCGTCCTTGAGGCGGATGGCGACAAACTCGACATCCTCGCCCACGACGCCTCGAGCGTCGATCGTCCAATTGTGGCTCTGGAGCCGGACCTGCTCCAGCGTGGCGAAGATGTTGCCCGTGCGGGTGTCCTCGATCGTGGCGGTCAGCTCGCCCGAGTTGAGGATGTTGGTCAGGTGCTCCTCGGTGTTGGCGCCCGTCTTCGGGAACCACCCACGAGACTTGAGGGTCTCGCCAACGATCCGAAACACGGAAGCGGAGAACGTCACGCGGTAGGCAACCGGGACGTACTCCTCGACTTCTATGTTGTCCAAGACCTCGCGGTCAGGTTCCCCGGTTTCCCGGGGGATCGGACTATATCATCACCCCTGGGGGGTGCTGGGCGCTCGTGGCTCCATTACTGCTTTCGCTCGGGAGCTAGTCTCTGGACCTTCCGAGCCCCTGGCCGCTGTCGCGGTTACGTGCTCGGCTTGGCTGCTGATTGGCTTGGCCTGCATGGCTGTAGCTTTCCAGCAATTCACCCAGTGATCATCGCGCCGTTACCGACGCGAGCCGCCGAAGTCAACGGGGTCGAGCTGGATCTCCTCCCGCACAGTCACGTTGCGGGCAAAGCCGACCTTGGTACCGTCCAGGGAGAACCTGGCACGGGCACCGGTAAAGAGATTGCCTTTCTCGGCCATGTCGCTCCTCCGCTATGCCGTCTGCCTGAGTGTGATCAGGTGCAGCGTGGTTTTCACAAAGTTGATCGGAATGACCGGCGCGATCTGCACCGCGACTGTGAGCACGTCCACAGAAAGATCGAAGCTCAGAGACTGCCACGCAGTCAGCACGCCCGCGTCCACCAGGAGCCCGAGCGTCGTGATCGAGAAGCCCTTGGCTGCGTTGATCGTGCCGGCAAACCCGGGCTCGCCCACCACGATCTCGAGGTTGGTGCGGAAGTTGAACGCCGCGAAGTTGGCCGCCTCGTTCACGCTCGCCTCGGTGAAGGCGATGTTGTTGCTCGACAGGTGCGTGGTGACACCGCGGACCCACCGCCGGCCAACGCCGTCGACGTTTTCCAGAAAGAGCGCGCCCGCCTGGATCATCTCCTCAGCGTCGTCCTGCGGATTCCAGGTCGAGTGTTGGCGGAAGCCCAGAACGTTGGCGAACTTGTAGGTGAGCGCCGTGCCCACCGGGGAGCCCGCCTGCATGCCCGCGGCAACACAGGCCGTGAATGGAGGGAGGAACTCCTCCCGCTCCCCGGCTGTGTTGAAGCGCTCGATCGCCTGGCCCGTGAGCTGGACGTGCCGGCTGTTGATGTCGACAACCTGGCTCTTGAACTCGGTTTTGGTCGGGACGTCGGTGAGCGCTGTGTTGAGCGCGCCGAGCTTGGCGTCCCGCTCACTCCGACCAACGCCGCCCATGAGCGCACAGTGCGCGTCGATGGCCGCATGCACCGCCGGGTCGCCGGTGAGCGCGACGATGGTGTTGACCCGGATCTGTTTGAGCAGGTCGATCGCCGCCTGCCAATCGGCAAAGGTTGTGGTGCCCTCTGAGCCGCCGGCCAGGAACACCGGCGCGCTCGTGTTGTTGGGGGCCCCGCCACTCGCGCCGCTCGCCACCGCCCCGTCCACCAGCTGGCTGTTGGCTGTGATCCACTCCGCCAGCAAGAACAGGTCAGCGTAGAACTCGGGGTTGGCCGGATCCTCGATCGTCACCGCGGCCGGCATGACGTCCAGATTGGCCAGCAGGAATCCGGTCCGACTGGTCACGATGTCGAAGATAAAGCCCTTCGTCACAGGGCCGGACTCGATCAGTTGCTTGGCGTTGAAGTAGTCCGACGCCTTGACGAGGGTGGTTTGAACCGCTGCCAGGGCCTTGGCCGCCACTGCCGAGAGCGTGACCGTGCGCGCCGCCTCCACATCGCCGAGCACAACGCCGGTCAGCTCCGAGAATGATGCCACGCCATCGACCGCCACCGCGCCCGTGAGCGTCACCTTCTCGAGCTGCGTCGCCCCCGCGGCGCTCTTGCCAACCAGAATCACATCCTTGGTGGTGGCCCCATCGGCTACCAGGGACACGATGTCGTTGTCCACGAACATGGCCTCGCCGAGGATCATGCCCGCCACCGGGTTGGTTCCGGCGAGGATTGAGAACACGTTGGCGCCGCCGCCCGCTGGCCGGACGCTGACCGTGCCGACAGTGGTGCCCACGATCTTGGCGCCCAGCGCCGTGGTGAACACGACAGTGCCCTCCACGTCGGTTGTGCCATTGAGCGCCAGAGTCTCAGAGATCGGATCGCCACTCGCGTCGAGACCGTACACGGTCACGAGCTGACCGACATCGGCGCCCGAGCTGACCACCTCGACCGCACTGGCAGCCCCGAGCTGCGTCCCCACATCGCCGTCGAGCCCAAGCGAACTGCGCTCGCCAGTTGTCTCGATATTGCCGCCAGCGATCACCTGGCCGACCATGTCGGCCCAACCGTTGCCGCTGGTCGGCTTGGCATACTGGAGCGTGAACATCGTATCGCCGCCGAGGTCGTCCTCGGCTTCGGTGATGTCCTCGAAGATGATCGTGATCAGCTTGCCCTTGGTGGTGCCGTCCGCGATCGAGACGTTGATCTGCCCCGTGAAGGCGCCGTAGTCCTTGGCTGTGATCTCGAGCGCATCGCCCTGGGCGTTGGCGAAGACGGCCGCACCCTGGACCGCAGGGTTGACCTTCATTCCCACGACCTGCACCGCGCCGGCCGTGATGCCCGCGTCCGAGCTGGGCTCGAACAGCATGCCGCCCGCCTCACGCAGGTCGCCCGCGCGGTACTCCTCGCGCACCTGGCTCGGGTTGTTGAAGCGGGGGAAGTCGTCGACCTTCTCGATCCCGGTGTACGGGAGCCCGCCCTCGGCCTCGCCGATCATGGCCACGATCCCCGTGGCGCCGAGACCCACCTGCTCCAGGCCGGAGGCGTCGATCTCCGAGTAGGAGCCCGGTACCGAGATCAACCGCCCGTTGAAAAAGATACTCGTCGCTGCCATGGTTGGTTACCCCTTGCGGAGAGATTTGACGGGTCGGGCCCGGAAAGCGGCGAAAGTCGCACGCCAGTCCTCTACGGACATGGCTCTCAACTCCTCGCGCCGCACAAACGAAGCGAACGCCGCGAGCTGATCCGCCTTCATTCCAGAAAGAGAAGCGAACACGCGGAAAGGAACCACCGGCTTGGGTGCCGGAGGCGGAGCTGCCTCTTTGGTCTTCTCGGCCTCGGCCTTTTGGACTGCCTTCTCGGCCTCGGCAGCCGTGGGCGCACTACCCAGGGATGCGTCGTTGGAGCTGAGCGGGTCAGCGTACGGGGTCCCCTCGTCCATGGCCGTCATGTCTGGGGCATCCTCAGAGTCGCTTTTGCGCTTGCCCATGCGTTACTCCTCCAGAATGGTCACGTTGGTGAGAACGGCGCCAGCATCACGTGGACTGCCTGTCCTGTCAATATGTATGCCCTCGACACGTCCCACCTTGGTGAGGCGAGACCCGCGATCTGTGCGAGTGAATACACGCTCGCATCCGAAGGTGATGCGCCGGACAAAAAGGTGCTCGGGGATGTACCTGGGATCGGGGGCGAGGTCCCCGCCGCTGATGTCGATGTCAAAGAGCCCCTGGTCGACAAAGTAGTTGTTGCCCGCGATCAGAATGCTCTTGGCCAGCTCGTAGTAGTAGGCCGTGACGTCAGGGTGCTCTGTGTACACGAGCACGGCGTACTGGTGGGTCCAGATCGAACCGTAGACGTCCGCCTTGTAATCAGATCTTTCTGGATCTTCGACCGTGCCCACGTCGTTGGCCAGGAAGGTCTGGGACTCGCGCTCGTTCTCGAGCACGATCGAGAAGATCGGCACGTCGACGTTGCGGGGCGCGTAGCCGTGACGCACGGTCGGCGGCTTGGCCTTCCAGTAGGTCACGACGGCCGCAACCTCCTCCTCGCTCAACGCGTACAGCTCATCAAAAATCTGCTCGATCAGAGAGGTGTCCTTGGTCACCTGTTGGATCCCGTCGGTGAGCACCTGGTAGATGTAGCGCTGGATCACATCAGCCTCCGATCTGCCCCACGAACGCCTGGAACGCCTTAGGCGCCATCCGAGCAATGAAGTCCTGGGTCCGCTTGGCGAAATGGCGCGGGTTGGTAGGGGGCCGGATCCACCCCTCCGGCACCGCCTCGGATATGGTGCGGAAGGTCGAGTAGGTTGTCTGTACGCCCTCTTTGTACGCCGCCTCCTGCCGAATCATCCCGTCGTAGATATCCGTCTTGTGGTGCTCCTTGAGCTTCGGCATGGTGCCCGGCGGCAGACGGCCCGGGTACCGCCCCTCCCCGCGCGGGCGCTGCAGCGTTTTCGCCGTGGTGGCTGCCAGCTTCTGGGCTTTCTTGTAGACGTCTTGGCCCAGGTCGCGCGCGCCCGCCACGACCCCGCGGTACGGATCTCCCATGGCGGGGGCTTGGGTGCCCTCAGTGCCTGGTGTCTGGTGCCGGAAGGGGATCGAGCGGTAGAAGTGCCCATCTTTGGCGCGGCGCTTCCCTCCCGGCCCCTCGGGCACTCGAGGACCCAGCAACCAGTCCCGCAGGTCGACGATGTCGGCCCCGTTCTCGATCATGTTCGCGGGCTGGCCGACCAGGGCGATGACAGCCACTCCTGGCATGAGCTGCACCTCCTGCAGCGCACGCGTGTAGTCAGCTAGAGACGTGTGGAGGTACTTGTTGGCGAGCCCGAGCCAGTGGTTGTACGCCGACGCCGCAATGTCCGCGAGCACGATCTGGACGCTCTCAGCGTCGAGCACGTCCAGCAACTCGGCGGGCACCACGTCCGGGATGTCGATCTCAATCAGCATCAGGCAATGCTCGGCAAAAATTCCAGTTGCACCTGGGCCTGGATAGGGAGGTCCACGTACTCTCCGGCCGGTGTCGGCGGTTTCTTGACCTTCTGCGTGACCGGGGTCATGCGGATACTGTGCGGGTGCTCGATCACGAGCCAGGTCGGGTGGCACAGGTAGTGGATAGCCACAGGATTCTCGACGTCGGGGAGATTCGCGGACGCCGTATTCCAGATGATCTTGCCCGCGTCGGCGCCGGTCCCCAGGTCGAAGTCGGCGGGGGCGGAGAAGGTCTTGGTCGCCGTGCGGATCAAATTGACCTGCACGATCGGATACCGCGTCTCGAGCGGCTCCTCGAGGTCGCTCGACAGGTCCAGGATCTGCGAGAAGGGGACCACGGAGTCGAGCTGGATCAAGCGATCGTAGTAGCCGATCTTGTTCTGTGACCGGACGGTCGCCATCATCGTTCCAGAAATGCGACTGCCCAGCTCCCCATAGGGCTCATTCTGCTGCCCGATGCCTGTCATGATGGCCGCGACCACCGCACCGTTGTCCTGCACAATGCGGCTCTGCACTTCGTCCAGCTCGCCGACTTTGAGCGGGTCATAGGTGGCCTGGCTCGGGGCGAAGTAGATCCACCCGACGCCCTTGCACAGGGTGCAGTTGGGGTCGGGTTGCTGGGTCTGATCGTTGACCGGCTTGCAGGGACACAGGCACGCGCGAGACCACGCCACCCGGTAGCCCTTGGTCTCGATCACGATCGCGAAATCGTCGGTGTTGAAGTCGACCCGGGTGCCGCTCTCTTTGGTGCCCGCCGGTAGGCCGAGCACTCCAGAATCTGCATTCATGACAACGCTTGGCATGTCACGCTACCCGCATCTTGATGCCCTGATAGTACCGCTTCAGCTCGGGGAGCATTTCCTTCAGCTCCTTCGAGTATTGCACGAGCCGGGCACCAAAACCGGCATTGGTCGCGCTTGACGTGGTGCTGATCGACTGACTGAGCCCGTCGATCCCAATACTCTTGGACGCGATGCCGGCGCCCACGATCAAGTCGCCCGCGATGTTGAAGGGCCCGAAGCTGGCCACCTTGCCTACGATGTCTTTGATCACTTCCTGGTCCCGGTCGAGCCGCGGGTGCGGGACACTGACGGGCACGCTCTCGTCTGCGATGTTGCGCTCGAATGCGCGCGGGCTCGGCTTGCCAAACCCCGCCTTGTAGCTGATCCGGAACACGTCGGGGATGTACCGGTTGTTGCCGTAGATCAGAGGGAGCCACGCGCCGCTCGCGCCGAGCAGGATGGTGCCCGCGGTCCCCGTGCCGGGCACGAGCTGCAGCTGCCCCGTGAGCCGGTCGATATGGATCCAGTCCCGCTCGAACACCTGCACCACAGACTCGCCGGGGAGCACGATCGTCACCTGGTCGATCTCAATCACCGGGTGCTGGTCCAGCTCGATCCACAGATAGTTCTGGTAGTCCTCGCGGTAGTAGTCCTGGCGCTCCTGCTCCACCTCGATCTTGCGGATCGGGATGTCGAGCCGGTGCTCGAGAGCCGACACCGCCGAGCGGATGTAGTGCTCAAAGATGGCCGGCGGGAACGGGTTGCCTGCATCGTCTGACAGGTCGATCCCGAAGAGGTACAGCTCTTTCAGCTCTTCGACGCTGAGGATCTCGAGCGCCGGGTCCACCGCGCCCGGCACCGGGTCCGAGAATGCCGAGGTCGCCAGCGTGGTCGAGTTGTAGAACCGGAATCGGTAGTAGTAGGTCGTAGACCCGTTGGGGTCCTCGTACGCGTACGACGTCACCCCCGCCTGCAGGGGGATGCGCGTGGTGGCCGTCGTGACCTCCGCGTACGGCCCCCCGGAGCCGCTCACGCTCCTGTGCACCTGGATCTGGTCATAGTCGACCAGGACGGCGGCGGGGTCCGGGACCTCGATGTCAAACGTGACCGGCTGTCGGGTTGGGCATGCCATGGGCATACCCTAAACCCGCTAGGTCCAACTCGCCAAATCCTGCGTGGGCTGTGCGGGGACGGTCCGGAGGATCTCGAGCACGGTCTCCCCGTCGGGGTCCGTGATCACAAAACGCACCTCTGTGAGCTGCACCAGCTCGAGCTGGAAGTTGCCATCCACGTCGGTCAGGGTGCTCGCTACCCGCTCCGATTTCTGGAAGCCAGCCACGACCTGGGGTGTGTCGGCGAACGCCTCCACGCACGCGCCCGGGATGGGGGTGCCGGCCGCGTTGTCGACCGCGCCGTAGATGATGCAGTGGTCGGGGTTGGTCGGCGGGATGATGGTGCCGAGAGCCGTCCCCGCGTAGGTGACCGCGGCGTCGGCCGTTACCGTCAGCACCTCGGGGACCGTGAAGGCGTAGCCCGAGGCGAAGAGCCGGACGTTGTAGGTACCGTCATCAAGGGCGACGCTCACCTGGCCCAGGGTGTCCGTGTACGTCCTGAATAGGTGGACGGTGTTGGTGATGTCGAAGACGTCGACCGTGGCCCCCTGGATCGGATTGCTGCCCCCGTCCTCCACCGTGATGTCGATCTGGCGCGCGCCCACCTGACCGGCCGCGAGCTGGGCCAGCGCCTCGCCTGTCGAGCCGGGCAGAAGGTGCGCGCCCAGCGCTTCGTCCCACACAGCGTCCGCGTTGGCCTGGGCCACGTCGCCGAGGGGGTCCTCCATGGCTGCAAGCCTCCCCATGACCGTGTCGCCCGGGATGACCGGGACAGCTGGGGAGCTGGACGGGATGAACAGCTCATCCGAAACCACGTGCTCCTCGATCGCGAACCCGATGGGTGCCACCGTGTGGCGGTAGTAGACCAGGTAGATCTGAGACGCGCCGACCAGGTTCTGCTCCCAGTCGTACACGTAGAGCCCCGGCGCATTGACCGCATCATACTCTGCCAGGGTGTGCCACTGCGGGGTGGCACTGAAGCCGGCCCCATCCCAATACCACCCGTCGAGCACGGTGCCGTCGAGCAACCGGGCGCGGCGGATGGCCACCTCGGGAGACAGCCCGGTAGCGCCCGCCTGTGCGGGCGTTGTGAGCTGCAGGAACAGCGGGATCGCGCTGTCGGTGCTCCATCGGTAGTAGCTGCTACCCATACTCAGACCTCACACTCTGGGCAGGTGTCCTCACTGTGCACTGTGGCGCAGGTGGTACAGACAATTCCGGGAGCACCCGTCTGCTCGTGCTCTATGACTGCAACGACCAACTCTGCCTTTCTGCGTCCCAGAAGGGCAGCCTCCCGGAGGCTCGCCACCCGCGCCAAACGTTCGTCTTCAGTCATCACATACCCCTTACGTCAGCCGCTCAACCAACCCATTGTAGTCCACTGCGGTGCCGCCGACCAACGAAGCGTAGGTAACGACTGAGCCATCAGGCAATCGAACATCGCCTGCAGTCCCGGTGATTGCCACGTCGGCAGGAATCACAGCCACGAGACCGGCGAGTTGCGGAAAGCTGAGTCCGGCTCCGGAGAGCCCGCCGCTCCGCGTTTTCAGTCCGGACCTATCGCCATCGGTGAGCACGTTACTGCTGCCGCGCAACTCCAGCCCGTCGCCATCTGCATCGTCCACTTCCATCGCCGCGATCGAGCCAGTGAGCGACTCAGCCGACACGAGCTTTTGAGCATTGGCGCACCGCAGAAACAGATTCGGGAAGTTGGTCTGCCGGCCGAGGAACACTGACCCGCTGGAGTAGACCAGCGTTCGGTTGTAATTCAAACCAACGAACACGCAGCCGGATACGATCAGACGTGAGGATTCGGAGAACGACGACGCCCCCATCTCAATTGCTCTACCGTCAGAGCTGCTAATCAAGCAATCGCGGACGGCCAGCTCCCCGTCGACAACAAGCATCCTAACAAAGTCGTTCATGGTGCCGCGTTGCTGCGGATCCCTGAACACGCAGCCGGCGACCTCTACGCTGACACGGACACCCAGCCTCTCGATGATTTCCAACCAGCTCCAATTTGCAGAGCCGCTCGCGCGGACATCGATGTCGTCAAAGTCCACATTTGCAACGCCATACACTCGCCATGAGCCGTTGAAGTCGCTGCTGTCGACAATGAAATTCTGGAAGAACCAACCTTGGATTCCGGCGTCCAGTGACTCGTAGGTTGCACCTACCACCACGGACGGGCCCGAGATAATTGCCGTGGGCTGAGCAATCTCGATTGTGTAGCCGATGGGGTTGGGGTCGTACTTCTCGAACGTGCCAATAAGGATCTGCTCCTTGAGGTAGAGGCGGCTGTCGGTGTGGTCGTAGATGATGTGACCGCTGTTCTTGACCCGCATCCCGATGAGACTGCCATCATTCGGAAAGGTGCCGGGAGCGAAGTCCATGTAGGGCTCAATCTGTCCGGTCACCTCGTCGAGTACCTGATATCCGGTGCAGACCCCACTGTCCTCAACACTCCAGTCGGACAACGAGTCCCCTTGAATTCGTAGGGATCCCTGGGCGTAGTTCACACTGATCGCGGGGTCACCCTTCGCCATGATTCGGTCGGGAAGGTAGAGCGGTGTGTTGGTGTTGCCGTCATACTGCACACCCGGGCGATTGGTATGCGTCCCGGCTCCCAGGTTCATTCGGATGCGGTATGCCCACTTCCTCGGCACCACCTCGAAGAAGTCCATCATGTACTTGAACGCGGACATCCCTTTGCCCGCGAGCCAGGCATCGGCGTCTGCCTGGCTGTAGAAGATGACCCCATCATCGAGCGGGCGATTGTCGGCCTCGGTGGGATCGACATCGACATTGAACTCACTGGTCGTCACTGCCTCAACAGATGGGAAACTCGACCACGCCGAGCTGCTCACCTTGACGTATGCGACGCCGAGGGTCTCGTTGACGTAGAACGAACCCGCCGGACAATTGCTCAGGACAGACGGCGCACTGCCTCCGCCTGGAGCGCCCGCGTACCCGATGACGCTCGAGCGGTACGTCAGAGGTCGAAGTGGTAGCTCGGCTGCCACATGATCGATCAAGTCGCTGAGTTGGCTCATCGGTCCCTCACAGCACAAAGATGGTCACGTCATCGATGCCGTAGTCATTGTGGAACACCGACCCAGTAGTCCCCAGAGTGACCAGCAATCGAACCCTGGTTGAGGCGTGAGACACGACGCCAGTCAGGTCTACCTCCCGCTGCACCCAGTAGTCAGCACCCGCTGATGCCACCTTGTCTGGATCGCTCGGGCCACCGCAACTGAATCGAGTGACCCACCCGGCCCCGTTCTCATTGGTCTGGAGTTCACACGTGGCGTTGTTGTCGTCGCCCCTCTGGTTCGTCTTCCACTGCACCAGTAACGAGTACGTCGCCGCATCAAACGTGCGCGGGTTGCCTGGGTTGGTCTGGTCCTCAACCTCAAGCATCTGCTGGTCACCACCGCTCGCCGGGCTTGAGGACTCCGTGTAGAGGTAGCCGTCTGGACTTCCACCAGCTCCACTACTCGGACCAACGTCGAACGAAGGCGAGTCATCTTGGTCCCAGCTCCAACCGGGGCCACCGATGTCCGGCAACGTTTTGGTAGTCACTCCTTTGTCCGTGTAGACGAACGCGTCTGCTGCCTCGCCGGTAGCTGTGTCGAACCGATAAGGACCGAGCACCTCGGCCGCAACTGCGTTGGCACCCTGGACACCATTGACAGCCAGTCCGGTGGCATTCGCCTCTGCAGTCGGTGTGTGCAGCAGCCTGAGAGTCACCCATCCCGACGCAGCAGATGGAGCTACCCACCCCCTAGCATCATCGTCATCTGTGTCTGCTGTGCCAAACGGCTTGAGGACAGCGGGCACACCGTTAGACAGGTAGCCA
>Ga0272441_10015286_pt1 | contig 10755 bp, 11 predicted proteins | sample SSMProp6N_FD_193582 | JGI IMG/M metagenome (GOLD analysis project Ga0272441, IMG submission 193582) | Marine sediment archaeal communities from Little Sippewissett salt marsh, Falmouth, MA, United States - SSM-Prop-6N | ecosystem: Environmental > Aquatic > Marine > Wetlands > Sediment ...
GCTATCGGAGCTCCCGAGCGAGAATCGCGCGGAGCGGTACAACTTCCCGGAGCGGAACCGCATCATAAGCGGCCTCGCCCGGTCCGTTGTGGTGGTGCAGGCGCCGGCGAAGTCCGGGGCCCTGATCACGGCGGACCACGGCTTGGAGCAGGGCAGGGACCTCTTCGTCCATGCGGACGGCATCGGGGGCGTTGCCGGAAGGGGTGGGGAGGTTCTCTCCGAGCAAGGAGCGCCGGTGATCGGATGCGCGCAGGACATCCTGCAGGACTGGGCGTGGAAGGCCGGCGTCGCACGTTTGTGCGGGCCCCTTGAGGCGGTGCCGCCGGAGGGTTTGCGCGGGAATCCGGGCAGAAGGCTGGCCCGGCTGCTGGAGCTGGAGCTGACGGGAGGGGCGAGGCTGCACAACGGTACGTACTACGGCTCTTGGTCCGGCCGCGGTTCGGGGGCAGGCGGCGTGGATCGGACGGGAAACGCATGAAGAAGGCAGCGGCGGGGACGCCGCGCAAGGAGATCAGATCCGCGGACCTGGAGCAGTACTTGGAATACCTGCGAAGAGTCCGCGGACTCTCTCCAAACACGATCCAGGCCTACCGCAGGGATCTGCAGATGCTGGCGACGTTTTTCCGGGAAGCAGGATGCGACGAAGAGGATCCCCGGTCCGCCCGGTCCTTCGTGGGCCACCTGAACGGCAGGGGATACTCGGCTGCCAGCGTCAACCGTATCTTGTCTGCCGTGCGGGGCTACTACCGGTTCCGAGGCAAGATCGACGGAGAGACGGCCAATCCGTTTGGGGGGATCCGGGGCGTCCGCGCCGGAGGGAAGCTGCCGTCGGTTCTCTTCGAAACGGAGACCGATGCGGTGCTCGCAATGCACGGCGCTTCCTTCGAGGATGCGCGGGATCTGGCGCTCTTCGAGTTTCTCTACTCCACCGGGTGCCGTGTTTCGGAAGCGGTGGGGGTGGATGTAACGGATGTGGATCTCCGCGGCGGAAGGGCCAGGGTGACGGGGAAGGGAAGAAAGGAGCGGATCGTCTTTCTGGGCAAGAGCGCAAGAGAGACGCTGACCGCATACCTGACCCTTCGGAAGCACCGGGTCAGGGCCGAGCACGGTGCGCGGGCGTTGTTCCTGAATGCCCGGGGCGCACGCCTGACCGCGAGAGGGGTTCGCTACCTGCTTCAGAGACGGTTGGCCGAGATGCATTTCCCGCGTCCGGCGACGCCTCACACGTTTCGGCACTCCTTTGCGACCCACATTCTCAACCGCGGGGCCGATATTCGGGTGGTTCAGGAGCTGCTGGGCCACGCCAGTTTGAGCACCACCCAGGTGTACACCCACGTCGGGATCGATCGGCTGAAGAAGGTCTATCGGGAGGCGCATCCACACGCCAGAGAGAGGGGAAGGAGCGGCAATGAGTGACAAATTCCGCGGGACCACGGTCATCGGTGTGAGAAAGAACGGCGGTTTTGCCATGGCCGGGGACGGACAGGTAACCATGGGCAACACGATAATGAAATCCAACTCCCGCAAGGTCAGGAAGATCTTCGATGGTAAGATCCTCGTGGGCTACGCCGGTGCCACCGCCGACGCCTTCACGCTCTTCGAGAGGTTCGAAGAGAAGGTACGGGAGTTCGGAGGAGACCTGACTCGCGCTGCGGTGGAGCTGGCAAAGGACTGGCGGACGGACCGGGCGCTGAGGCGTCTGGAGGCGCTGCTCATCGTGGGAGACAGGCAACGAATGCTGCTCATTTCCGGTACCGGGGACGTCGTGGAACCCGAGGAGGGGGTCATTGCCATTGGATCGGGGGGCAACTTCGCCTATGCGGCGGCACTGGCCTACATGGAGAGCTCGGGGCTCTCCGCCAGAGAAATCGCCGAGCGGTCGCTGGCCATTGCATCGAGGATCTGCATCTACACCAACAACAGGATCATCGTGGAGGAACTGGACTCATGAACGAATTGGAGAAGCTCACCCCGAGAGAGATCGTGGAAGAGCTCAACAAATACATCATCGGGCAGGACAAGGCCAAGAGAGCCGTGGCCATTGCGCTTCGCAACAGAATGAGGCGGCAGCGGCTGCCGGATGAGCTTCGGGACGAAGTCGCACCCAAGAACATCATCATGATCGGACCCACCGGGGTGGGAAAGACAGAGATCGCACGGCGGCTTTCCCGGCTGTGCGGCGCACCGTTTCTCAAGGTGGAGGCCACCAAGTACACCGAAGTCGGCTACGTAGGCAGAGACGTGGAATCCATGATCCGGGACCTGATGTCGGTCTCGGTGTCGATGGTGAAGACCGAGCTGCAGAGCGGTGTCAAGGAGGAGGCGGCCAGACGGGCCGAAGACGGTCTGCTTGACCTGCTGCTGCCGGGTATGAAAAAGCCCAAGACCGATGACAAGGTCCTGACGTCGGGGGAATCGCCGGCCGGTACCCGCGAGAAGTTCCGTCAGATGCTGCGGGACGGTCAGCTCGAAGACAAGAAGGTGGAGGTGGATGTGGCCCGACGTTCCTTTCCCTCACTGCAGGTCTTCTCCGGAACCAGCTTCGAAGAGATGGACATCAACTTGGGCAACCTGACCAACCTCTTCGGCGGCAAGCAGAAGCGCAAGAGCGTGACGATCAGACAGGCCCGGGAGATTCTCCTGGCGGAGGAGATGGACAAGCTCGTGGACATGGACAGGGTCATGGAGCTGGCCAAGCAGAGGGTCGAGCAGATGGGGATCATATTCCTGGACGAGATCGACAAGATCGCCTCCAAGGACAACCGCTACGGAGCCGATGTGTCCCGTGAGGGAGTGCAGAGGGACATCCTCCCCATTGTCGAAGGCGGCCAGGTGCACACTCGCTACGGCATGGTGGACACGAGCCACATCCTCTTCATCGCGGCGGGGGCCTTTCACATGAGCAAGCCTTCGGATCTCATCCCGGAGCTGCAGGGCAGGTTCCCGCTCAGGGTCGAGCTCGCCGCACTGACCAAGGAGGATTTCAAGAAGATCCTCACCCTGCCGAAGAACGCCTTGATCAAGCAGTACACCGAGCTCATCGCCACCGAAGACGTTCGTCTGGAATTCGAAGAGGAGGCCATTGACCGCATATGTGAGATCGCCACCGAGGTGAATTCCCACTCGGAGAACATCGGGGCTCGAAGACTGCACACGATACTGGAGCATCTTCTGGAGGAAGTCTCCTTCAGCGCTCCGGAGTTGGGAGGACAGACGATCAACGTCACGAAGAGCTACGTGGATGAGAAGCTCTCGAACATCATCCAGGACCGGGACCTTACGCGTTTCATATTGTAGTGACATTTGCGCTGCAGCGCAGATGCCGTCTGTAGCATCAACTCGCTTGCGGTTTCGACCGAAAATAGAGTTAAGTGCTACTGCCCGTTTCGGCTCGGCTCCGAACGGGCCTTGGGAGGGACAGCATGTTTCCAGCAGGTTCTTTCGGCAAGCAGATAGACATACTGCGCATGAGCATGGACGCCGCCTCTTTCCGGCACGGCGTCATTTCGGACAACATAGCCAATTCCGACACGCCGAACTTCAAACGCAGCGATGTCAATTTCGCCTCCGAATTGAAACGCGCCCTGGACTCCGAAAAGGCGACCAGCATTCCCGCGCTTCTCACCGATCCGCGGCACATCGCCTTTTCGGCCTCCAGGCCCAGGGACTACCGGGACGTGAAGCCCGAGCGGGTCTGGGACTATCTGACAACGGCCAAGAACAACGGCAACAATGTGGACATCGAGCAGGAGTCGATGAATCTTCTGGAGAATCAGCTCCTGTACACCACACTTGCCAACGTCTTGATCGGCGAGTACGCCCGCGTGAACATGGTGCTGAAGTAGGAGCGAGGGCAATATGGGACTTTTTACGAGCATCAACACGGCAGCCTCGGGCCTCACGGCCCAGCGGACACGGCTGGACGTGATCGGCAACAACATCGCCAACGTGGATACCACCCGAACCACCGAAGGCGGTCCGTTCCGCCGGAGCCGGGTCATCTTCCGGCCTCGCGTCGAGCAGCCCTACTGGCGGGGGCCGTATCTGCCGCAGTACCTGGACAACGGCGTCGGCAGGGGTGTGAAGATCGTGAGTATCGAAAAGGACTATGACACGGAGACTCGGATGGTCTACGATCCGAGCCATCCGGACGCCATCAAAACGGGACGTTGGGCGGGCTACGTGGAGTATCCCAACGTCAACGCGGTGAACGAGATGGTGGACATGATATCCGCCACACGGTCCTACGAGGCGAACGTTTCGGTCATCGATGCCGCCAAGAGCATGTTCATGAAGGCCCTGGAGATAGGGAGGTAGCCATGGTACTGAGCGCTGAGCAGACCACGGGTCACATGGTCGTAATGCAGAGAACCGATCCCCGCCACCTGGGCGGCTCGGCCCAGGGAGCGGCTCCTGATGCGAATCCCGTTCAGGGATTCGGCGAGTTGCTTGCCAGGACGTTGGGTCAGGTAAACGATCTTCAACTGCAGAGCATGGATCTTAGCCGGCAGTTGGTCACGGATCCCGACAGCGTTGACATCCATGACGTGACCATTGCCATGGCGCAGGCCAACCTGGCGCTTTCCATGACCAAGACCATCGTGGACAAAGCCATCCAGGCCTACAGGGAGACCATCAGCATAAGATGAGCTGATATCATATTCGTTTCGGTCAGATTCATGGGGGAGGGGACATGAACGAATTCCTGCAGAGAGTAGTCAATCAGACAAAAGAGCTTTGGGGGAGGTGGTCGCGCACGCAGAAGATCATCCTCTTCTCCGTGCTCGGCGTGACGATCCTGGCTATCATCCTTTTGATCGCCTTCACATCCCGGCCCAGCATGGTGCCGCTCATCTCGACGCCTATCACCGACGAGGCCACGCTCAACCGCATCATACTCAAGCTCGACGAGGAGATCCCCGGTCAGTTCGAGGTGCGTTCGGACAACGTCATCCTTGTGTCGGACGAGAGAACCAAGCGCCGCATGATCGGTGTGCTCAGCCGGGAGGACCTCATTCCCGAAGAGACGGACCCCTGGGCGATCATAGACATCGATCGGTGGACGCTCACGGACTTCGAGCGAAAGGTCAACCTCCGGCGGGCCATAACCGATCGTCTGGAGCAGTTCATCGAAGCGCTGGATTTTGTGGACGCGGCGGAGGTGATCATCGATCTGCCCGAGGAGGCGCTCTTCGTGGAGGACCAGAAGGACTACACCGCCTCGATCCAGATCACGCCGAAACCGGGCTTCGAGGACGACGCAGGCAGGCGAAAGAAAATCGAGGGCATACAGCGCCTGGTGAAGCTCTCCGTCTCGGGGCTCAAGGACGAGAACATCGTTATCACCGATCACACCGGGACCATTCTGAACGATTTCGAGGGACTGGCCGAGCTGGACAGGCTGGAGCTGACCCGAAGGGAACTGGAGCAGAAGCGGCGGCTGGAGCAGGATTACAAAAGGGAGATCCTGGCTTCACTCAGGCAGTTCTACGCCACCGACCGGGTGGAGATCCTGAAGCTGGAAATCGACCTGGATACCAGCAAGCAGAGCAGCGAAACCAAGGAGCATTTCCCCATCACCATGACGCCGGACAACCCCAGCACCCCGTATGACGAATCGGAGCGGATCGCCTCCACTCCCATTTCCTCCGAAGAGCAGGAGCGGCACTGGGAGGGAACGGGTATCAATCCGGAAGGCCCTCCCGGGCAGGAGGGGCAGACACCGCCGGACTACAAGGACCTCTCGAACCTGGTGGGGAAGCTGGACGAGAAATCCAGCATCGTCAACCAGGCGGTGAACGAGCGGCTCACCTCTCGAGAGGAGAGGCCGTGGGACATCAAGAGGATCACCGCCGGCATCGCAATTGACGGCATATGGGAATGGCGCTATGATGAAAAGGGAGAGCTCATAGTCGAGCCGGACGGCAGCATATCCCGCCAGTACCTGCCGGTCTCCGATGAAGAGCTTAGGAAGGTTGAAGCCCTGGTCAAAGGGGCGATAGGGTTCAGCCAGGAGCGCGGAGACGGGGTCACCGTCGAGCACCTGCAGAAGGACCGACGCGCCGAGTTCAGGGAGGAAGACGAGCTCTACCGCAAGCGCCAGCAGACCAGACAGATCATCCTGTGGGTCATGGTCGGGCTGGCGGCCGTGCTCATCCTGGCCATTGTCGGCAGAATGCTGGCGAAATACATGGAGAGGAAGCGCCTCGAGCGCGAAGAGGAGCTGGCCAGGCAGCATCAGGCGATGCGCGAGGCCGCCCTTCGGAGCGCCGAGGAGGCCGGTGAGGAAGTGGAGCTTTCCATAGAAGAGAGAGCCAGGCAGGAAATGCAGGAAAACGCGATCAACATGGCACGGGAGCACCCGGAGGATGTGGCGCAGTTGATCCGCACCTGGCTCATGGAGGAGTAGGCCATGGCTAAAACGCAGCAGGCAGCCACGGCTGCAACGCAAGCGGCAGGCCCCGGACGGAAGCCCGGCGTGAGCGGGCATAAGAAGCAGCTCACCGGCAGGCAGAAGGCGGCCATTTTCCTCGTGACTCTGGGTTCGGAGATTTCGGCGGAGATATTCAAGCACCTGAAGGAAGACGAAATCGAGCAGCTGACTTTCGAGATCGCGCGGCTGGAGAGCATCGAGGCGGAGGACCGGGACCAGGTCCTCATGGAATTCCAGGAGCTCATGATGGCTCAGGATTTCATCTCCACCGGCGGGATCGACTACGCGCGGGAGCTTCTGGAGAAATCGCTGGGCTCCCAGAAGGCCGTGGACATCATCAACCGCCTGACCAGCTCATTGCAGGTTCGGCCCTTCGATTTCATCCGACGAACGGATCCGGCCCACCTCATGAACTTCATCCAGCAGGAGCACCCCCAAACCATCGCCTTGATCCTGGCCTACCTGGAGCCCAATAAGGCGTCTGTGATTCTGGGCAGTCTGCCCCACGAGATTCAGTCAGACGTGGCGAAACGCATCGCCACAATGGACCGCACTGACCCGGCGATCCTGCGAGAGGTGGAGAGGGTGCTGGAGAAGAAGCTCTCGACCTTGTCCTCGGAGGACTACACGTCGGCCGGCGGGGTGGAGAGCATTGTCGACATCCTCAACATGGTCGACAGATCGACCGAAAAGACAATTATCGAGAGCTTGGAGGAGGACGATCCCGAGCTGGCCGAGGAAATCAAGAAGCGGATGTTCGTCTTCGAGGATATCGTCCTCCTGGATGACCGGGCTATTCAGAAGGTGCTGCGGGAGGTCGATACCGCCGAGCTGGCCAAGGCGCTCAAGGCCGTGGACTCCGAGGTGCAGGACAAGATCTATCGCAACATGTCCAAACGGGCCTCTACGCTCCTGAAGGAGGACATGGAATACATGGGACCGATCCGGCTCAAGGATGTGGAAGAGGCGCAGCAGAGGATCGTGTCCATCATCAGGAAGCTCGAGGAGCAGGGCGAAATCGTAGTGGCTAGGGCCGGAGAAGAGGAGATGGTGGTCTGATTCCGGGCCGCCCGGGCTCGGTCGAAGGACGGCGAAACGTGGCAAAGCACGTATTCAAACCAACGGAAATCATCAATCTATCGCGCAGGGTTTTCATCCAACCTCCCGAACCGGTGGAGGAGCCCGAGGAAATCGAAGCCCTGGAATCGGTAGAGGAGTATGAAGGCCCCACGGTGGAGGACATCCGCCGCGAGGCGGAGGAGTTTCGGCGGGAGTGGGAGCAGGAGAAGGAGCAGATGATCGCCGCCGCCAAGGCGGAGGCGGAGAAGATCGTAAAGGACGCTGAAAAAGTCGCCTTTGACGAGGTCAAGAACAAGACCAATCAGGGCAAGAAGATCCGCCAGGAAGCAGAGACCGAGGCCGCTCAGGTGGCCCAAGAAGCGGAAAAGAAAGCCCGGGCCTTGGAGGAGGAAACGAACGAGAGGGTCGCCGCTCTGGAAAAGGAAGCATACGAGAAAGGCTATACAGAGGGCAAGGAAAAGGGCTTTGCCTGCGGGGAGGAAGAGGTGAGGCGGCTCGTTGAGCGTCTGCATTTCATCATCTCGAAGGCCATAGAGAAGCGGGCCGAGATCATCGACGATTCGGAGCAGCAACTCATCGACATGGTCCTGCTCATCGCCCGGAAGGTGATCAAGGTCATATCCGAAAACCAGCGCAACGTCGTGATAAACAACGTCATACAATCGCTCAGGAAGCTGAAGAGCCGCGGCGACGTAGTCATTCGAGTGAATCTCGAGGATCTCCAGCTGACCACGGAGCATGCCAGGGAGTTCGTTGAGAAGATCGAAAACGTGAAGACCGTTACGGTCATGGAGGACTCCACGGTGGACAGAGGCGGCTGCATCATCGAGACCGACTTCGGTCAGATCGACGCCCGCATCTCTTCGCAGCTTCACGAGATCGAGGAGAAGATCATCGATATGGTGCCTATCCGTTCGAAGGGAGGATAGGCGGCCGGGGCTGCTGATCGGCCCGCGGAAGGTTCCTGAGCGCCCGTAAAGGGAGGGGATATGGGCGTATTCGATAAATACACAGCTACACTCGAAAAGATCGATCCCATCAAATTCACCGGCGTCGTGGAGAAGGTCCGCGGGCTGCTCATCGAGAGTCACGGTCCCGTAGCGGTAGTCGGAGAGCTCTGTCAGATCGTGCTGCCCAAGGCGGGGAAGGCCATCTGGGCCGAGGTGGTCGGTCTGGAGGGCAAGGCCGTGCAGCTCATGCCCTACGACGAGATGGAGGGCATCGAGGTAGGGTGCCCGGTGATCGCCATGGGCGAGCCGCTCTCCGTGCCCGTGTCCGAACGTCTCCTGGGCAGAGTCCTGGACGCCATGGCCAAACCCATTGACGACAGGGGCGACGTCGGGGCCGCCCAGTGGTACTCCGTGTTCAACGTCCCATCTCACGTCCTGCGCCGCCGAAGGATTACCGAGAGGATCGCCACCGGGGTGCGGTCTATAGACGGTTTCGTGACGGTGGGCAAGGGGCAGCGGCTCGGGATCTTCTCGGGCAGCGGGGTCGGAAAATCCACGCTCCTGGGCATGATCGCCAGGAATACTTCGGCGGATATCAACGTAATCGCGCTGATCGGGGAGCGGGGCAGAGAAGTTCGGGACTTCCTGGAGAACGACCTGGGCGAGGAGGGGCTGGCTCGTTCGGTGGTCGTAGTGGCTTCTTCGAACAAACCGCCTCTGGCCCGAGTCCGGGGGGCCTTCGTGGCCACGGCCATTGCCGAGTACTTTCGGGACCTGGGCAAGGACGTGGTGCTGATGTTTGACTCGGTGACCCGTTTTGCACGGGCCCAGCGGGAGATCGGTCTGGCCGTGGGGGAGCCGCCGGCGAACAGGGGATTCACGCCGTCGGTCTTCTCGCTTCTGCCGAAGCTTCTCGAACGGGCGGGAACTTCCGACAAAGGAACCATAACGGGCTTCTACACCATCCTGGTGGAAGGAGACGACATGGATGAGCCCATATCCGACGCGGTGCGCGGCATTCTCGACGGACACCTGGTTCTCGCGCGGCGCCTCGCCAACCGAAACCACTACCCCGCCGTGGACATCCTGGGCTCCGTATCCCGTCTTGCACCAGTGGTGAACGGACCGGTCACCCAGAAGGTAGCCGGCATCATCCGGCGGCTCATGGCGGTCTATACCGAGGCGGAAGACCTGATCAATGTGGGTGCCTACGTGAAGGGCAGCAACGAAGAGATCGACAGGGCCATCGACAAGATGAGCGAAATAAACGAGTTCCTGATTCAAGACATCGCCGAGAAAAGTGAGATAGGGGAGACCATCCGCAGGGCGGGGGAGATCGTAGGAGTAGAGATCCCTGCGCAGGAGAGAGAAGCCGTTGCGGCCGAGGCCTAGCCGCGGCGGGCCGAGGAGTCTGAACGTGCGCCGGCGCCGCCGAGCACACGGTGAGCCTTAGGAGTGGCAAGTGCGCCGATTTCGATTTCGACTGGAACGCTTCCTGCAGCTCAGGCGCTACGACGAGAGGAAGTGGGAGATGAAGCTGGCGGAGGCCACGGGAAGATGTCTGAAGCTGGGACACGATATCGAGGAGCGGGAGCGATCTATTGCCCAGACCATACTGGATCGCACCCAGGGCGTCGGCCCCCTGGATTTGAGCACCTACAAGACGGGGGAGATGTACATGCAGCGGCTCAGCCTCGAGATCACCGCCCTGGAGCAGGAGCTGGAAGCCGAGGAAGCCAGGAGAGAGGAGATACAGAACGGCTATCTGGAAGCGTCGAGGCGGCGAAAGGTGCTGGACAGGCTCAAGGAGAAGCGGGAGGAGAGCTACAGGAGAGAGCAGAGGCTGGAGGAGTTCAAGGGCCTCGATGATATCAACACGAGCCGCACAGGGAGGCTCTCGACCCGCCCGGAGCTTCCGTAGCTCTCCAGGATCCCGGCGGTAGGAGGCGAACATTGGTACGCTACAACGTCATTGGAGCGGGCTTGAGGATCATACTGCTCATCCTGCTCGTTCTCGTGCTGGTCATAGGCGGGCTGCTCTGGTTCGACTACCTCGAAATCATCGACGGGAAACGGCTGCTCGGTCCGGTTCTGAGGCTGGTCGGGCTGGAGAAGCCGGTGGAGCTCGAGACAGAGGGTCCCTATCTCCTGGAAAGAGAGAGGCTGTCCATGCAGATCGAATCCCTGGAGCTGCGAAGCGAGGAGCTCGACAGACGGGAGGAGCTGATCGTCCAGACGGAGGCGGAGCAGCAGCAGATCAGGGAAGAGCTGGAGGACAAGGAGAGGGATCTC
>Ga0272441_10015287_pt1 | contig 10754 bp, 8 predicted proteins | sample SSMProp6N_FD_193582 | JGI IMG/M metagenome (GOLD analysis project Ga0272441, IMG submission 193582) | Marine sediment archaeal communities from Little Sippewissett salt marsh, Falmouth, MA, United States - SSM-Prop-6N | ecosystem: Environmental > Aquatic > Marine > Wetlands > Sediment ...
TGCAGCGGATTGCAATGGGTGACGAACGTGACGGGTCCTGTCTGTGTGGAGATACAGCCCTCGTACCATATTCATCCCCTTGACGGTGTTGCTGCCGCAGACGGTTCCCCCGGCATCGGTACTTCCCGGTGCTGGAGAGGGAAAAGATTATTGTTCAGTGGTTCTGTGTCCCCGCGATGGGTGGAAGTCTAAAACAGGCGCGGGGCAAAAGTCAAACGAATTTATCTGCTTGAATGACAAGCGGTGATTTTCGCCTGTCGCCGGTTCCGGCGATGGACGGGCGCCGGAGCATGTAGAATACAGCACGCGCGGGCTTATCCTCCGGGGACCACATCGGAAACCACGAAATATGCGAAAGCCGTGAATAGGGGAAGTGCCCCTGTATGTTCAGATCTTTTTTTCTTCGCGTCCGTTCCCGTTGACATTTCAGCCCGTCGCAATTTAAAATGTCATTATGCTCTTGCAACCTTTCCTCCCTCTTTGTCGCACGGTCAGGAAAACCTGCTTCGCTCCATATGTCATTCTTCAGGTGATGCATAGTAACAAAGCATACACTCTTATCAACGGAAACCTCAGAAAATGAAGAAAGAAGATTTGAAACAGGAAATCAATGAAGGCAGCGACTTAATCAAAACTGCCAAAGGTGACATTGAGTATTCTCTGTGCGGTGCGCATGGACCGTTCCTCGTCGGGATTCACGGGGGACCGGGGGGATACGATCAGATACGGGCGGTCTTCTCCGACATGTACAATAAGGGGTTCAGGATTCTCGCCTGGTCACGACCGGGGTATCTTCGCACGCCCCTCGCAAGGGGAAAAACCTTTCGTGAACAGGCCGATGCCCTTGCCATGTTGATGGATGCGCTTGAAATCGAGACGGCGGCGCTGCTCGCTTTTTCAGCCGGGGGTCCTGTGGCGCTGGAATTTGCACTGCTCCACCCGGATCGTATATGGGCGCTTATTTTAGAAAGTACGGTCAGCTGCCGGTGGGCTGTCAATCCTCACAACGTTGAACAGCAGCTCATGTTCTCCAGGCTCATGTTCAACAATCCGGTTATCTGGATTACCAACTTTTTGGCAAAACAGAAATCAGGTTATTTATTCAAATCGCTGATTAAAACTGAAAGTTCGCTCAGACAAAAAGAAGTCGGGGCCCTCCTGTCCAATATAATGGATAACCCTAAGAAAATAAAAATCTTGCTTGGATTGGTAAACTCAATGCGTCCCGCAAATCAGAGAAAGGCCGGACTTGATAATGACCTGAAACAACTTGAACATCCGATAGACCTCCCTCTCGACCGGATTACCGTGCCGACATTGATAATCCATGGGACGCATGATTTCGATGTGTCCTTTTACCACGCATGGTTTGCCGCAAAATCCATTCCGAAGGCGGAGCTCTTTCCGGTAGAGGAAGGCTTTCATATCATACCATTATGTGATCACGACGAAGAGGTGACGGCAAGAAGGCTTTCCTTCCTCAGAACATATGCACCATAATTAATGCCCGATATTCGTCTTAACGCTGCACGGCATTCTCCGATATCGTGACATGCTACTGATTCAGCTGTCGCCTGTAATCGATCCCCGTCCACGGGGTGGTGGTGAGAAGGGTCCTTGCGTTCCGGTATTTCTCCTCCTTTACCATCTTCCTCAATCCTGCGATTGTGTCCACACCCATCTTTTTCGAAAAAAGATTCACCAAAAACGTCGGAAGGCTTCCGCCGGGGTCCGCCAGCACCTGATAGTGCACCTTCGACTTCGATTCATCGAGAGGCGTCACTATCATGATGTGCCGCAGGATCGGCATTCTGACCAGTCCCGACGGCGCATGGGGATAGCCTGCCGTCACCTCACGCGCCCGCACATAGAGTGTTCCCGTCTTCGTGTCCACCATGAGTACCGACTTTACCACCACGTACCGGTCACTGACAGGCCAGGGCATGCCGGTCCTGTTATACACATAACCGATATCGTCAGTCACGGTCAGCCCCGGAGGGATAAACTCTGCGGCCTCGGCACACTTGAACATGAACCGGGGTTCTGCCTCCACGTCACGGATAACCGCCTCGATCACTGCGACCGGTGCCTCGATCACTCCCACGGCCTTCACTTCCTCCACGGTGGTGAGTGAGGTCATGCGTGTATAGCCTGCAATGCCTTCCCTGTTGCTTACTTCTTTCCATTCACTCAGGTGGATTTCCGCGGCAGCTGTCACCGCAGCCGCGATCAACACCATAAACACCGTCGCACAATGCCACCTTCTCACAGGAACCTCCCGAAACTTTGTTGTTACAGAATATGTTATTCACGATTCGTGCATTCGGAACACGTACATTGAAAACGCCTCAACGCTTCCGACTTCCGCACTTCTACTTTCCATTAACGTATAGATTATAGATTTTTCCGGAACAGGGACTCTTTCAATCGGTGATCAGAGAGACGCCAGTTCCTCTCTGGCCTCTTGCAGGAAGCCGTCGGCCTCGCATTCCTCGAAGAGTCTGATGGCATCGGTGAAGTATTTCTCGGCCTCTTCTCTTCTGCCCTTCATTTTGTGCAGCCGTCCCAGATCGAGAGAGACACGGCCCACCCAGCCCTTTGCCCCCATTTCATCAAATTGACCTATGGCTGACTGAAAATAGCTTTCCGCTTTTTTAGCGGCAAAGGGGATGTTCTTTATCAGAAATCCGATGTTCTTGGCCACCATTGAAAAAGTGATGTTCCGTCCGCCTCCGGCAAGCTGACTATATATTTTACCGAAATTGTAATCGCTATGAGCACACATAAATCTTCTTTCGCTTTTGATATATGTTCTTTTAGCTTCTTCAATCATTTCAAGACCACGTCCCAGCGTTCCCTTCAATATCAAGATGGCACCAAGAAAGGCACGGCTGGGTGTGCCGATGTTTTTGAGTCCAAATTGTTCGTCAAAAGAAATGACTTCCATTAAAGCTTTTTCTGCTTCCTGCACTTGTAATGTTTCCAAATAACTGAAACCCACCCAGATTGAAGCCCATTGGCGATAGAAAGGATCAACTGAAACTTCAACTGCCTGTTTGAATGATTCTATTGCTGATTCAAAAAACCCTTTGGCCATATATCCATATCCGCAACAAATATGACCGAGAAATATTGCTCTGATATCCGAAAGCCTTTTTCCATAATCAATAAGAAATTTTCCCATTTCAATATTTGAAGTGCCGGTTCCTTTAAATAAATTGAGGTGTGCAAACAACGCCCGAGACAGTGCAAAAATGAGGAGGTCTGAGAGCAGATCTGATTGATACCTGGTCGACAATTCGAGGGTCCGGTTTCCATAGAGCGTAGCCTCATCAAACCGCCCTAATTCCGCGCATGTTAAAATCAGGAAAGTCCAGGCGGAACCAATAATACGTTCATCCTTCAGTTCTTCACCACAGGCTAGTGATTTCCTGAAATAATCATAGGCATCGACATAGTCCTCCAATTGATGCAGCGCCTGGCCATACCACAAGTAAAACATTCCGATTTTTGCTCTGTCGTGCAGTGATGCAGCGACATCTTTGTGTTGGAGAAGGAGATCATTCAAATCTCCAAAATGTCCTCTCAAGGTCTGTACCAGCGACCAGTCGTTGAGGATCGCAATGATCAGCTCCTGCTCAGCAACTGATCGGTTGTGCTTGCTGCTGAGAAGATTGAAGGCTTCCTGATAGTAAAGATGTGCTTCTTCCAGGGAATAACGGCTTGTGCTTTTCTCTCCCGCCTTCATCAGATACTCGACGGCCTTGTGGAGGGACTGTCCTTCTTTGAAATGATGGGCCAGAGTTTCGTAATATTCGTGGAGGCGGTCATGAAAGAGTTTTTCCATGACACAGCCGATCTTTTCGTGGATCTGCCGGCGTTCTGTGTTCAAGAGACCGTTGTAGACCACTTCCTGGGTGAGGGCATGCTTGAAGATATACTCAAGATCAGGCTGGAGTGACCGTGTACGGATCAGGTCGGCACGTTCCAGGTTGGTGAGGCTTCGATCAATCTGGTCCTTCGGTTGCGATATTCGTATCAGTATCTCATATAAGAAGGCCCTCCCGATAACCGAGGCCTCCTGAAGGACATGCTTCGTTTTTCTCTCCAGACGGTCCAATCGTACCGTGATAACCCCGTGAACGGTCCCGGGGATGTCCTTTTCCGTCAACGGTCGTTTAAGCGTCCAGGAGCCGCCATCTCGTATCAATACCTCCGTCTCGATAAGGGAGTTGATAATCTCCTCCAGGTAGAAGGGATTTCCTTCCACCTTGTCCCGGATAAACGACCTCAGAGTTGATGGAAGGACCTCTGTCTTGAGAAGAGATTCCACCATGCCCTGTGCATCGGCGGGGTCCAGATCGCGGAGCTGTATCTCATGGTATGCTTCAATGTCAGTTATTTGGTGTGGAGAGAAGAGGCTGAAGCTGGGACGGTAGATGCAGATGAAGAGCACGGGATAGATGAGATCGATGAGAATCTTTCTGAGAAGTTCGATTGAGGACGGGTCCGCCCAGTGAAGATCCTCGATGCACACAACTGTGGGTTTGCGTTGGCAGAGGTTTGCCAGGATGAGCCGGATCGCTTCATGAAGCCGTGCCTTCCAGGTCTCGGGGCCGATACCCTCCATTTCCCGGTAACTGAGTGAATAGAGAGCCCCGATATAGGGAATCAGGTCCTGCCGATTTCCCAATATCGTTGCTGCACCCGTCTCGATCTTCTGTTTGACCTGGCCGGGCGCGTTTCCTTCCCTGATCTGCCAGGCACGGTTGAGCAGATCGATGAGCGGAAAGTAGGGGATGTTCCGTGTGTAATCATAGGCGTGGCCTTCCCGCCACTGAAAGGTATTCAGGTCCACCCTCTGTCTGAATTCTTCGATAAGACGGCTTTTACCGGTGCCGGCAGCTCCGATGATGGAAAGTATCGAAGACCTGCCCTGCGTGAGGTTTTCCATGGCCTCCGTGAGCTGTGACATCTCTCCGTTGCGGCCGATCAGTTCCGCGCGAAGTCCCGAAAGACGATGGGTTTTCGTAGGAACTTCCTGGGAAGGAGAGGTGCTTAAATCGCATCCACATTCCCCGCAGAATCTATCATCAGACGGATTTTCCGCCCCGCAGTTGGGGCAGACGGCAATGAATGGCGCACCGCACTTGCCGCAGAACTTCTTATTTCCAGTTGTCTCTGCTCCACATACTCGACATCGCATGGTTTGAATTCCTCGTATAAAAGCAGCGAATAAACGTCGATTGCGATGCAGAGAGAAAAATTACGAGGAGATTATAGGGGGAATATTACGCAGATTACTAAGCAAACACCCTTCTTAAACCCGAATCGGAATGGGCCTCAGTCGAGGATTTCTCAAGATAAGAAATACAGTGCAGAGTCTAAAAGATGCCGCAGCATAAATCAATCAGAATTTTACCGTCGTGATTCACAAGAATCCCACCGGTCATTGCATTGAAAGGCGATTAATACGGTCGTTGCTCCAGGATTTTACGAACGTTGATGTAAGAGACGTTCGCAATGTAAGGGAGGGCGGGAGACCATCAATAGCTTCTATCCCGACTGGTCACAGGATAACAACGGAAAATAAAAAAAGGGGCTGCGGCATTCACCACAACCCCTTGATATCCATGGTAGGCGGTACTGGATTTGAACCAGTGACTTCTACCGTGTGAAGGTAGCACTCTCCCACTGAGTTAACCGCCCCTATGTGGAGGGGACTTTATCGTAATGTACGGGCTTTTTCAAGACAAAAATCCAGATTCTTTTCCCGCCCGTTACGCTCCGGTTGACTCTGTGCCGATGATTGTTAACTTATAAAAAAGAGGAGGTTTTTCAGCGCAACCCGGCGTTGCCGGGATATGAAACACTTCAACAGTGAGGGAGGTACGGTATGGTCAGAGAATTTGAGTACACGATCACGGGGTATCCCGCCGAAAGTCTGAACCAGGTGGTCATGTTCTGTTCCGCCGATGGTGACTGCGCTCTCTCCGATGTCCCGCGGGACCAGATCGGGGCCCTTGAGAATCTCCTGAACGAGCGGGGGCGCGAGGGATGGGAGTTGGTCCATATTGCCATCGGTACGGGAGGACTCATGGCCTTCTGGAAACGGGAAGTTGTCCGGGAAGGTGATGAGGCTGGGGGGCGACCGGAGAAGGGGTGAAGTCATGGAAAGGACAATAAAGATCAAGGGGATGTCCTGTCAGCACTGCGTGATGGCGGTGACAGAGGCTCTCGAATCGATCGAGGGGATCGTATCGGTCCGGGTGAACCTGGAAAAAGGCGAGGCGACCTTCGAGGAACGCAGGATTGTCGATATGAGTGAAATCGCCGGAAAGGTGCGCGATGCGGGATACGAAGTCGGTTAAGACGACCATTCCCGTGCGGGGCATGACCTGCGCCTCCTGCGTCCTGCGCCTGGAGGAGGGGCTCGGTAAACTCGACGGCGTGCGCCATGCGGCGGTGAATTTTGCCACGGAGCAGGCCCGGGTCGAATACAACCCCGACCTGCTTGACATGCAGCAGATCAGCGATGCCATCGAACAACTGGGCTATGGCGTGACCGGCGAACGCGAGACCTCCGAAGGTGTAACAAAAGGGCTCACCGTCATGGTAGGCGGCATGACCTGTGCCGCCTGCGTCCGCCGTGTGGAAAAGGCATTGAAAACCGTTCCCGGCGTTCGGGATGCCATGGTCAATCTTGCCACCTCCCGGGCCACGGTGATTCCTGATGGGGAAGAAAGCATCCATATCGCCGAGATCCGGAACGCCGTGGAGGAGAGCGGCTACGAGTTTCTCGGTGTGCCAGGCGAGGTCGCCGCCGACCCCGTTGAAAAGGCCCGGCAGAAAGAATTCAGGGACCTCACACGAAAAGTCATCGTCGGTACCGTGCTGAGTGTTCTTGTCATGGCGGGGAGCATGCAGCACTGGTTCCCCTTTCTTACCGTTATCCCCCGGCGCCTCATGCTGGCAATCCTCTTCGTTCTCACCACCCCCGTGGTCTTCTGGGTGGGAGACCGCTTTCTGAGGGGAGCCGTCAAGGCCACCCGGCAGAAGACCTCCGATATGAATACGCTGGTTGCCCTCGGGTCTCTTTCGGCCTATGTCTATTCCACGGCGGTTCTCCTCCGGCCGGGATTTTTTGCCGCACCCGGTACGGTTCCACCCGTCTATTTCGATGGTGCGGCCATGATCGTGACCCTCGTGCTTCTGGGACGACTGCTGGAAGCGCGGGCCAGGGGTAAGACATCGCAGGCCATACGGAATCTCATGGAACTGCGTCCCCTTGTCGCCCACAGGATAGAGAAGGGCATCGTTACCGATATTTCCGTCGAGGCGGTGATGCCGGGCGACCGGATCGTCGTCCGTCCCGGTGAAAAGATTCCCACCGACGGAACGATCATAAGGGGCAATTCATCGGTCGATGAATCGATGCTGACCGGCGAGAGTCTTCCCGTGGAAAAGCATGAGGAAAGTTTCGTCTATGCCGGTACCATCAACCAGCGCGGCAGCTTCGAATACGACACGACGAAAACCGGTGCCGACACCATGCTGTCCCAGATTATCAGGCTCGTGGAAGAGGCCCAGGGCTCCAAGGCGCCCATTCAGCGCTTTGCCGACAAAGTGGCCTCCGTCTTCGTGCCCGTGGTGCTTATAATTGCCGTGGGGACCTTTATCGTATGGAACTGGGTCGTTCCGGAACCGGTCTTCAGCAGGGCCCTGCTCAACTTCGTTTCCGTGCTGATTATCGCCTGTCCCTGTGCCATGGGGCTGGCCACGCCCACGGCGGTGATGGTGGGAACCGGTCTGGGTGCCGAGAGCGGCATCCTGATCAAGGGGGGCGAGATCCTCGAAAAGGCGCTCAGCCTTGATACGGTGGTCTTCGACAAGACAGGGACGCTGACACGGGGAGAGCCCCGGGTGACGGACCTTGTCGCCGGTCCCGGCAGGGAACGGAAGGAACTGCTCGAAGCGGCCCTTTCACTGGAGGCCGTATCGGAGCATCCCCTGGCGCGCGCCGTCATCGAAAAAGGACAGGACGAAGGACTGTCCCCCGGGGAGGTAAAGGATTTCGAAGCCCTTCCCGGCCTGGGAATCCGCGGCACCCTGGGAGGCCTTCAGGTACTGCTCGGCAATGAAAAATTCATGGAACGGATGAAGGTGTCCGTCGAAGATCTGCGGGAAGCGGCCGGGGGCTTTGCCGCGGAGGGAAAGACGGCGGCCTTTGTGGCCATCGACGGTACCGCGGCGGGTATCATCGCCCTGGCCGATACGCCGAAAGAATCGGCGCGAGAGGCCGTCTCACGCCTGAAGGAAAAGAACCTGGATATCCTCATGATGACCGGGGATAATGAAACCACGGCCCGGGCCGTGGCGGGCGCCGTGGGTATCGATCGGGTGATTGCCGAAGTCATGCCGGGGGACAAGGCGGCCCACATTGCCCGGCTCAGGGAAAAGGGTCGGATCGTGGGGATGGTGGGAGACGGCATCAATGATGCACCGGCCCTGGCGACGGCCGATATCGGCATCTCCATCGGCACGGGAACGGACATTGCGAAGGAAGCGGGCGATATCATCCTGATGAAGGACGACCTCGCGCTGGTATCGTCGGCGCTGCAGCTTTCCACCCTCACCATGCGCGTCATCAGACAGAATCTGTTCTGGGCCTTTTTCTACAACAGCCTGGGGATTCCCATCGCGGCGGGGCTTCTCTATCCGCTCTTCGGCATCTTTCTCAACCCCATGTTTGCCGCCGCAGCCATGGCCCTGAGTTCCGTTTCGGTGGTGAGCAATTCTCTCCGTCTTACCTCGCTCTGGCGCCGGCGCCGGGCTGTCTGACCGTTTTTATCCTGTTGACAGTGTTATGCAATCACATTACACTTAAATCATAAAAAAAGAGTGGAGGAAATGACGATGAAAGTAGCCATTATTTTTACCGGAACCGGCCCGATCCTCGTCCTGACCTCGTATGAGTCACTCACTGAAACTGCCTTCGTCGAAAAACTTGCATCCAAGGGGATTCGGAAATTTATTGCGTCGGAACTTCCTTACGAAATCGTGAAAGAGCGCTACGGCAAACATTTCGATATCGTGATGGGCGATCTCTACCAGACCGACGATCTGCGGGTCCTCGACTATAACGGGTACAACGTGTTTAAGAATTTCTCCTTCAAGGAGATGGGAAAGCCGATCTACTACGAACCCTGAACGGTGCAGGCGGGCCGGATCAGAATTTTCCGTGCCGTCCCTCTCCTCCGGAAAAACGGGCGGCCCCGGCGCCGGTTTCCCCACTGCCGATGACGCGCAGGCCGTGCTCGAACTCGAACTTCATGGCTTTATCGAAGGGGCGGTCGAATCCTTCATATACCGCCGCGCGGTCGCTCCGCAGGCATACCTGGGGGAAGTGCGCGATCTCCGATGCGAGCCGCTCCGCTTCTTCCCGTGCCGTTCCCTGTGTGACGATCCGGTTGGCGAGGCCAATCGCATAAGCTTCATGAGCACTTACGGGGCGTCCGGTGAGGATCAGATCGAGGGCGCGGCTCATGCCGATAAGGCGGGGCAGGCGCTGCGTGCCTCCGTCGATGAGAGGGACGCCGAAGCGGCGGCAGAAGACTCCCAGGACGGCATCTTCCTCCATGACGCGCAGGTCGCACCAGCAGGCGAGTTCCAGCCCCCCCGCCACGGCGTATCCCGAAATGGCGGCGATGACCGGTTTGGAGAGCTTCAACCGCGTGGGTCCCATGGGACCGTCGTCGGTCATATCGCTGTTGAGGCGATTTCCCCGCTCCCGAGGCGCGTCGGTGAGCGCCTTCAGATCGGCGCCGGCGCAGAAAGTTCCCCCCGCGCCCCAAAGTACGGCGGCGTGGAGACGGTCGTCCTTGTCGAAGTTTCTGAAGGCTTCGGCGAGCTGGTCCGCCGTTGTGCGATCCACGCTGTTCCGTGCCTCCGGACGATTGATGATGATGGTGCAGATCGTGTCGTTCCGTTCCGTCACAACTTCCATGGCGGGACCCCCTTGTCTCTTTGTGGAAAAAACGCTATGAGAAAAGCAGCAGCCTGTCAATAGAAAAGGATATATTATTCCAGCCGCCACGCCGTGGAATCGGCAGGGCGGAAGAGGAGGTATGAGTATGCCGGAAGAGAAAGGGAAGAACTACGCACTCTTTGACCGCCCTGAAATTCTCAATTATCTCTTTTATCCGCGCCCGGAATGGGGCAGCCCTTCCTTCCGTGACCGCTCGGATGACCTCCTGATCCCCGTGGGGGGGGACGTGGTTATCGGAGCCCGCCCGCATCTTGCCGATATGGCGGCGCCGACGATCCTCTTTTTTCACGGGAACGGCGAGATTGTAGCCGACTACGATGACCTGGGACCGGTCTATACGGGAATGGGCGTCAACTTTATTCCCGTCGATTACCGCGGGTACGGCATCTCCACGGGGAGACCCACCGTGTCGGCAATGATGAAGGACTGCCACGTTATTTTCGATTACTTTGAGCGGTGGCGGGAGGAGAATGCCTGCAGGGGCCCCTTGATCGTGATGGGGCGGTCGCTGGGCAGCGTATCGGCACTGGAGCTTGCATCACAGCACCGGGAACGGATCGACGGCATCATCATCGAGAGCGGACTTGCCTATGCAATTCCCCTGCTGCACCTTCTCGGAGTCAATGCCGAGAGCCTCGGCATCACGGAAGAAAAAGGTTTCAACAATGTGGACAAGATCGCCCGATGTGACAAACCGACCTTTATC
>Ga0272441_10015289_pt1 | contig 10753 bp, 4 predicted proteins | sample SSMProp6N_FD_193582 | JGI IMG/M metagenome (GOLD analysis project Ga0272441, IMG submission 193582) | Marine sediment archaeal communities from Little Sippewissett salt marsh, Falmouth, MA, United States - SSM-Prop-6N | ecosystem: Environmental > Aquatic > Marine > Wetlands > Sediment ...
CGTGTCGTCAACCGCCACGTTGAACGCCTGGATCGCCAACACATTCACACCGTTCGACAAGAGCGTCGCCGGGTTCTCCGAGAGCCCGAACGTCGCGAAATCGCTGTTCGTTACGGTGTGGTAGCCGTCCGCCAATGCGTTGTAGGTCAACGCGTCCGGCTCGTTGTTGTCCGCCACACGGTTCCCGTTGATCCAGGCCACGAACCCGTCGTCGAAACGCACCTTCAGCTGCAGCGCCGTGATCGACGCCGCGTTCGTGACCGTGAACTGCTTGCGCAAGAACACGCTGGAGTACGTGTTCGACATGTCGCTCAAGGCCATGCCGCCCGAGCCCACACCGTAGCGAAACGGCGCCGCGCCCGTGCTCCAACCCGAATCGTCGAAGCCATGCGCGCGCCAGGCCGTACGGTCCGGGATCGAGGCTTCCTGCGTGCCCTTCGCGTAGCGCCAACCCGAAGCGCTGCGCGCAAGAAGCGGCGGGATCAACGAAAGCGTGACCCGACTGCCCGGAATCGGACGCTCCAACGCGCCGCCCGACGGAAGCTGCCAGCCGACCGCCACGTTGTCGCCGCCGGTCCCCTCCTTGTGCAGCGCTTCGATGTAGTACAGCTGGCCCGCCGTCAAATCCGCCGTGCCCGTCTGGGAACCGTACTTCGTCCATTCGCGCGAGTTGCACCAGCCCGTCACGTACGCAATCTTCACCGTGTTCGATGGTGCCGTGTCCGTGCTCAACCATAGCTCGCTGTCGTCGTCGCTCGCTATCCAGAACGTGTACGTCCCGCTGACCGGCGCTATCAGATACCCCCATAAACGCTGACCGTGGTTGTCGCCCCAGTCGATCGGCGCTTCAAAAAAACTGTGCGCCTGCACGCCCGTCGGACTGGCCGGATAACGAGGATCGGCGGTCAGCGCCGATACCGCCGAACCCGAAATGCCCGTCCAGTAGTCGCGCTGAACCTCTGCCTGAAGAACAACCGGGCAGCACACCCATACAAACGCCAGAACCCCAACCGCGCGGCGGGCGAAACGCGTCAATGCCGCCAAACCCGTGCGATCAATCCGCCTCATCTGATTTCTCATTGAACCCTCCAGGGAGTCGCTCGAGGTACCGGTCAATCCGGTCCCTGTCATCCATTAACCCCGAGGGGATAACGTGTTAGAGGAAAACCGACACCGCCACCAAGAATCCTACAGCACCCAATACCCCAGCAGGTTTCATGCCAACCCCCGGAATCCAATCCCCATGCCGTTCCCCCAACAAAAACATAACATATAGTAGACCACCTCTGCTTATCAGCTCTTTCTCTTCTTGATTCTGAGAACTGCAAACTCATTCGTGAAAAAAAAGAAAATCCAGCGGGAAGGCGGCCGGCAGAAGTGCCATTCAGGGCCGGCGCTTCTGAGCATCCGGGAAGAAGTGTTCGGGCAGGTCCCTCGCAACGAACCCAAGCTCTCGTTGGATCGCGTCGCAGGCGAACACGCCGGCAAACGCCTTGCCCGGTTCGTCATAGTACTCGAGACCCGGAGCGGTGCCGCACCAGTCCCGTACGAGTTCCGCAGTTGGCGCCGTGGCCCACGCCTTGGGACTCACGGCATTGAGGATACGGACGCCCGGCCTATGCTCGGCATCAAGCGCAAGACAATAGGCACGCACAATGTCCCGCCGCGTCATCCTGGTGATGCCGGCCAGGGCCCATTCGCGAGCCGGTCCCCGCTCGACCAACGGGACCGGCTTGTCGTCAGGGAATATGGCCGCACACCGCAGATTGAGAAAGTCGAGCTCCGGGTTCTGACGGCAGAAGTACCGGCACACCTCTTCGACCATGTACTTGGAGAAGCCGTATCCCTTGCTGTCAAGGCAAGGATGTTCGTCGGGAACAGGAAACGCCAACGGCCGGAACGCCGGCCGCTGCAGCCCAACGGCCGCAATGGAGCCGGCCAGCACGAATTTCGTGCAGCCCTGCCCGATCAACTGCTGCAGCATCAGAAAGGTCCCGTAGACGTTGACCCGGACCCCTTCCGCCTCCTCGCACCGGCCGGTGACCGCGGCGAGATGGAGCGTCTTGTCGATGGGATAGGCAGCGAGGGCGTTCAGTGTCTTCTTGTCGGTGAAGTCGCCACGAACCGGCACGACCGACGCGGCGTCGGCCGGCACCGAGCTCCTGTACAGCGCGACGACGGTGTGCTCCTGCTTCAGCGCCTCGACCATGCCCCTGCCGATGAAGCCGCCGGCCCCGGTCACCAGGATCGTGCTCATACGTTCTCACGCTCCCATCTGACCAGCTCGTCGGCATTGTCCGCGATCTTCCTGACGATCTCGACGATCCGAGCAATCCGCTCCCTGTCCCAGAGCAGAATGCCGGTGCCCCGGAACCCGATGGCCTCTTCCTCGAACGCGCGCTCGGCAACCGGCAGACGGATCCGACTGCAGTCGCCGTTCACCGCACTGTGGAAATAGCCGGACCGATAGGCCGGCGCCTGGTGCGAGGCCGAGGAAAACAGCAGCATCCCCTCCTCTGTCATTGCCCTCAAGAACGTCCGTTTGGACGCGCCCTTGAACGGCTCCTTCTCGTATTTGAAAAGGTACGAGAAAAAGTTCTGGCCGGGATGGATCTCGAGCGGCTCGATCCCGTCGATCTTCGCCAGTTCCTCGTTGAGGTACAGGGCGCTGCGCATCCGCGCCTGCTTCTGCGCATCGAGCCTGCCGAGCTGCCCGAGCAACAGCGCCGCCTGCATCTCCGTCATACGGTAGTTCCAGCCGATGCTCTTGCGCGGCTTCGCGAACGCTTTCTCGAATTGCGCACCCGCTTCTCCGCAGAAACCATGGACCGCGTCGCCGAGCCGGCTGTCGCTCGTGATGCTCATGCCCCCCTCGCCGGCGGTCATCAGCTTGGAGATCTCGAAGCTGAACGAGCCGGCATGGCCCCAGGTGCCCGTGAGTTTGCCTTTGTATTCCGAACCATGCGACTGGGCGCAGTCCTCGACGACCAACAGGCCGTGCTTGTCGGCCACCTGCATGATCCGGTCCATCTCGCAGGGATACCCGCCCAGGTGCACGCAAATGATTGCCTTTGTCCGCGGGGTAACGGCCTCTTCGATCCTGGCGGGGTCCATACAGTAGTTCTTCGGGCTTACGTCCACGAACACCGTCTTGGCGCCAACCATCGCGGGCGCAATGTTCGTGGCAACCCAGGTGGTGGGCGGGGTGATCACCTCATCGCCCGGCCCAATGCCCGCATTGCGAAGGGCCAGCTCCAACGCGATCGAACCGTTCGGCGCCCCGATCGCATAGTCGACGCCATAGTACCTGGCGAAGGCATTCCGGAATTCTTCGTTGTATACTCTCTCGCCATCCTTCAGCAGTTGCGAAACGTGGCCTAACCGACCCAATTCCAGGATCTGTCGAATATCGGCTTTCTCCTGCGCCCCGATGATCGGCCAGCCTTCGTCGAACGAGACCATCACCGGACTGCCGCCGTTTATGCCCAACTTCGCCATGGTCTGCCTCCGATCTAGCGGCTTCGGATTCCGCGGACATGCTACCTATGGGGGGAATGTCGTGCCCAGGCCCAGGCTGTACATCCACTTCTTGTTCGCCCCTCGGCTTCGGCCCAGCCGGGGCTACTGACGTCGCGGCCAGTAGCGCGGGGCTCACCGAGCCCCTGCGCCGCAAGCTCCGACCGCCAGCGCACCAGCCAGAAGAACGCCATACGGCACCCATCTCGCCGTTTTGCCAGGCAAAAAGGCGCTTACTGGTGACTTTTTTCTTGATCCCGGACGCGCAGACTTATGAATCTCCCGAAGTCTAGCTTCTTCCTGTTCGGTCCGCGCGGAACGGGAAAGTCGACTTGGTTGAAGGCAGTCTTTCCGGACGCGGAGTTCATCGACTTTCTTTCTCAGGATCAGTACCGCTTTTACCTGGCCCGGCCGGACCGCCTGAGAGGCGTGGTGGAAGGGACTCCGGACTGCCGCACGTACGTAGTCGACGAGGTCCAGCGCATCCCGGAGATTCTGAGCGTTGTACACCTGTTGATCGAGGCGCACCCGGACAAGCAGTTCATCCTGACGGGTTCGAGTGCGCGGAAGCTCAAGCGGGCCGGGATCGATCTACTCGGCGGCCGGGCGCTACTGAAGAGGAGCCATTCCTTTCTGGCGGCTGAGTTGGGAGCATCTTTCTGTCTCGACAAAGCGCTGACGCTTGGACTGGTCCCGCTCGTGCTTGCGGCGGAGGACCCGCAGGCTGTTCTGAACGCATACGTTTTGCTCTACCTGCGAGAGGAAGTCCAGGCTGAGGGTTTGGTTCGGAATGTGGGCGCGTTCGCGCGCTTCTTGGAGGCAATCAGCTTCTCGCATGGCTCGCTTCTGAACGTCGCGGAAGTGGCCCGCGAGTGCGAGGTAAGCCGCAAGACGGTCGAGGGATACGTGGGGATTGTCCGCGACTTGCTGATCGCCTCGCTTCTGCCGGTCTTCTCGAAGCGGGCGAAACGCAAGCTGATCAAGCATGAGAAGTTCTACTTCTTCGACTCGGGCGTCTACCGCAGCATCCGTCCGAAGGGTCCGTTGGATCGTCCGGCGGAGATTGACGGGGCAGCACTCGAGGGGCTTGTGTACCAACATCTGCGCGCGTGGAACGACTACAGCGGCGCCCATCACGAGTTGTTCTTCTGGCGCACGAGGTCGGGGGTCGAAGTCGACTTCGTCGTTTATGGTGAAGACACATTCACGGCGCTGGAGGTGAAGAACACGGCCCGGCCCGGTCCCGCGGACCTGCGTACCTTGCGCGCATTCGGCCAGGACTACCCTGAGGCCGCCAGGATGCTTCTCTATCGGGGCGACCGTCGAATGCTCATAGATGGTGTACTCTGCATGCCCTGCGAGCACTTCCTGGCGAGCCTACGCCCCGGGCACGACCTGGTCCCCGATGTGTCGCGCGGGGCTCACCGAGCCCCAGCGTGCCCGCGTTGGACAATACGCCCGGCCCTGTCTCCAGAAGCGGCTACTTCTCGATCCACACACGGGCGCGGTAGAAGATGCTCTGGCCCGTGGCCCCGGGCAGGTACTTCACCACTGAACCGTCGCCGACAATGTCCTCGTAACCGGCCACCGGCGTCCAGCGCTGGTCGGCCGCCTGCGCGTCCATCGCCTCGAGCGCATAGTGCCGCGCGGTAAAGTCTTCGTAGCCGGGCCCGCCGATCGCGGTCGTAGCGAACGATACCTGGAGCCCACCCTCGCTGAAGCCCACGTCCACGGCGAACACGCTGCTCGCACCGGCCGGATCCGAACCGGCAACGTACTCGTCCTGGTTCGAAACGCCGTCGCCGTCGGGATCGGCGGCCGCGCTTGCCCCCGTGCCGCCGAACCGCGCGACCTCCCAGTTGTCGTTCAGGTCGTTCCTGTCGCCGTCGTCGGCCGCGGACAGAAGCGAGCTGTCCAGGGTCCTGACCATCAGCGCGTTGGCGTAGCTGTAGCAGCTCTGAGTGCGGTCCTGCTTGAGGCGCAGCGCGATGGTGCCGTCCGCACCGGGCGCGATGTGCGTGAACCGCGCGACGAGCCCGCCGGCATTGTTGTGGCCCGCGTTGTACATGGCCGTGGCGCTGTTCATACCGATCGCCGTGACGCCCGGGCTGCAGGCGTTCTCGAACGGGTCCGCGCCCTGCAGCGTGACCTGGTTGTACCGGGAAGCCGCGCCGGTGTAGTTGACCTCGTTGCGGTCGCTGTACAAGACGATCTCGTAGCGGTTCGACTCGTCAAGACCCGCGAGCGTGAGCACCAGGTCCTCGGTGCCGTAGGAGATCGTGCCGGCGCCGCTGAGCTTGCCGTCGAACACGACGTGAGCATCGGTGCCCACCGCCGGATGCGCGCCCTGGTGGGACAGGACGCCCATGCCGCCTGCCACCGCCAGCGTGACCGGAAGGTCCGTCGAGCTGTTGTAGTCTTTCAGCCGGCCCTGGTTCACCCCGGTCGGATTGCCGTTGGTCGTCGTGTAGGTCGTGCAGTTCTGGTTCGGCTGGCCCGGGAAGTGGGCCAAATCGTTGAACGCGATCCAAGCCGAAACGTCCAACCCGGGCGTCGTCGCCGAATCGATGTTGGAGTAGCCCGTGCCGCCCGTACTGTCGGTGGCCTTGACCTTGTAGTAGTAGGTCGTGTTGGGAGCCAGACCGGTATCGGTCGCGGTCGTGACGCCCGGCCCCACGCTGATCGCGGAGAGCGTGTAGAAATCCACACCGTCCAGGCTGCGGCGCACGCGGAAACCAGTCTCCCCCGTGCCGCTCGCAGTCCAGCTCAGAGCGATTTCCGTGGCCGACACGACCGTGGCCTGCAGGTCGCTCGGCGCGTCCGGCAAAGCGTTCGCGTTCACCGTGATCTGCAGATTCACCGTGATCGGGCCGTTCACCGCGCCGGACACGTTGTCCTCGACCGTGAACGAGCGCTGATGGACGCCGGCCGGCTTGCTCGCCGTCGTGAACGTGATCGTGTGCGTCTGCTTGTCGGCGCTGCCCGTCGAGCTGCCGGTCGTCGGCGCGAGGCTGAACCAACTGCTCGCTTCCACGAGCCTGTACAGCAGTGTGCCGGTCCCGCTGTTCCAGACCTGGACGGTCTCCGCCCCCGCATCCTCGCCCAGATTGCAGCTTACGGCGATCGAGCTCGTGCTGACCGCGATCGCGGGCTCGCCGGCCGGCTCGTCGGTGGTCGCCGAGGCCACGTCGGAGTAGGCGGAGCCGCCTTCGGCCCCGGTCGCCTTGACCTTGTAGTAGTATGTCGTCGAGGCGCTCAACCCGGTATCCGTATAGGTCGTCGCGTTGGCCGCGGTCGTGTGGATCTCGGCGAAGTTCACGCCGTCGGTGCTGCGCCGGATCTTGAATCCGTCCTCGTTGTTGCTGTTGTCCGTCCAGGCCAGATTGATCTGGCTGGCCGAAACGGCACTGGCCGTCAGGCCGCTCGGCGCCGAGGGCGGCGCGGTCCCGCCGCTGATGGTGAACTGCGCCTGTTCGAGCACGCTCCAGCTCGCGCCGTTCTTCACACGCGCCTTGACCGTGCAGGTCGTGCTCAGCGTCGCGACGGCGCTGGCGACGCCGCTGTCGGAGCCGGAACGGACCGCGCCGCCGTCCACGCGCGGGTACTGGCCGTCGGTCCGGTAGTAGATCGTGCCGTAGCTGTTGTTGCGGCTGATCGTGAGCTGGTAGCCGGCGGAAACCGTGCCGCCACGCTTGGCGAACGTCGGCGGGTTCAGGTTCGGGTAGTAGTTGCGGTAGCGCAGCGCCGAGATGAAGCGCCCCACGTTGCCGACCAGCATGTTGTTGCGCACGTCGTTGCAGGCCGGCGTCCAGTGGTCGTACTGTGTGCAGCGCGGCGTGCCGCCGCCGTAGTTCAGCAGCACGTTGTCGCCCCAACGCGCCGACTCGCAGACGATGCCGGGCAACGCGTTATTGACCAGCGCGTCCCAGCGTGCCAGAGATTGGCTCTCCGAAAGCGCGCCGTCGTTGAAGCAGTGCTTGTAGACGCGATCGGCGAACATCATCACGAAGTCCTTGTTGTCGTCACACGCGCGCCAGGTCTTGCACATCCAACTCTGGATGTCGCCTGCGCGCCCCGAAATGCCCAAAAACGTCGGACTCACCCACGCGCCCCGGTTCTCGATCCCGTGCACGTTCGAGAGACAGACGTCCATGTCCCAGACCATGTACTTGACGCCGCCGGCCGGGTTGTTCCGGACGATCGCATAGAAATTGTTCCCGCCCCAGTCCGCGGCGCCCACGTACCAGCCGAGCATCACGTAGTCGGCAAACCGCTCGACATCCAGGTACTGCTTGACCGTGTTGTACTTGGAGGGCACCGCAAAACCGCCGTATTGAACGAGACTGTTGTTCAACGTGTTGTAGCGAAATGCGTTGCCGCTGACCGTGCCGCCCATGTTGACCGCGTACCAGTCGGTCTTGCTGCCGCCCAAATGATCGGCGGCCATCCGCGCGTCCGGCCGTTCCTGCGCGTCGTAGATGCCCCAGTACAACCCGTTGATGTACAGATGCATCAGCATGCCCTGCCGGCCGAACCCGTTCATCTCGATCATCGAGTGCCGGATGAACGGGTCACGAAGATACGTGGCCTTCGCGATCTTGCTCGTCAGCCAGAACGCGTTCCAGGAATCGTTGTGGCCCATGCGCAGGAAGATCTTGCCGAAGCTGCCCGGGTCCGAACCCTTGTTGCGGGGCGTATCCTCGAAGATCGGGTACTCGAGCTTCTGCGGGCCGCCGTAGTTGCTCTTGAACAGCAGACGCAGGCTCCGCTTCCACGGCGTGCCGGAATGGCCTTTGACCCCGCAGTCGATCTGGAATCCGGTACGGCCCGGCTTGATGAGTTCAACCGAGCATTCCTTCTCCAACGTGTTCTCGCCGCCGTGACCGCCGCCCTGCTGGTAGACGCCGTCGGCGCCGCCGCTCACCCCGAACATCGAGACGCGCGGCAGCACGAGCGAAAGCGTGGGCAGCGCCTTCAGATCGTTCCGGATCCGGCCGCTGTAGCGCGAGTGGTTCACAATGACCTGGTCCATGTCATAGTCGGCCGCCTTGCGCCAGCCACCCGCATTCGTCCAGTAATCCGGGTAACCCGCCGGCTTCGTCTGCCGAACCACGTCGTTCACGAAAATGTAGGTCTGCGTGAACACGCGCGAGTCGCTCATGCCGCTCTTGTACGCGCACGCGCGCAGCGGCGTGGTCGTCGTGATGCTGATCGTGCCGCCGTTGGCCAGCGCGGTGCCGTGCGTGGTGCTCGGCTTGCTGCCGTCCGTCGTGTAGCGGATCGCGGAACCCGCGGTCGCACTGGTGATACGCACGGAAAACGCCGCGTCGTAGTGGCCATGCGGCACGCTGAAATTCGGCCTCGCGACCTGGGCGGCCCAGCTCACAAGGCATGTGCCGAGCAGCACGACGAATGAAAGAAGAACAATGCCTGAAATGCGCTGCAACCTCATGACCCACCTCCTCCTCTGACCTAAACACGGGAACCCATTCCCGTCTCCAAAGGGGGGATGTCACGAGTCGCGCGGCACTGTACAGGTCTTCTCGAGAAATGCGTGGTGCCAACGCGGGGCCGCGTTGCACTGTTAGCAGTCAATCCCTTCGATCTTCACGAAGACTTGGCCTATCCGTCGCTCGGAATCAAAGTCTGCAGCACTCCGGTGCGGAGGACTTTGCGGCAGCGGCACCACGCATTTCGGGCCCCCGAGTCCGCGAGGGGGACGAGAAAAAAGGGTGGTCAGTTGGTGCCAGATGTGGGCGCGCCGAGGTCGCCGCTGCACTCCCGTGCGGGGCGATCCTCGGGAAGCCCGCAGATGGCGCCAAATGGCCGCCCTTTTTTCTCGAGAAATGCGTGGTGCCAACCCGAACGATACCCCTGCCTGGCGGCTGTGCCACGCCGTGTCACCCGCAGCCAGAAACCGCTTTTCAGCCGACAACGCACGTCCGGGCTACCGGCGCGCCTGCTCCGTGGCAGGCTTCGGGCCGGCCCGATAGTTCTGCCGGATCTCCGCGTAGGAGAGCGCGCGGCTGTAGACCGCCGCCAGATACAAGTTCCCGACCCAGCCCCGGCCTTCCCCTTGCGGCCAATTCACGAGGCACAGATGCAGATCCGATCCCCACTTGTCGAAATCGCCCTCACGCGTGCGGAGCCCGATCTCGCGGCGCGTGATCAGCTCGAAATCGCCCTGGGCCCAGAGCCGATCGACACCGTTGATCGTGAAGCGCAACTCCCCGTTCGCTGCCCTGGCAAACACGAGATGCGTCAAATCCGTCGTCACGGAGTCCGGCTCCGTCAGCACATGATCGGCCCACGTCTGCGGATTGTCCGTGCTACGCAGCCGCGCGCAATACCACGGGCCCGCAATGCTCGGATCGATCAGGTGCAGGTTGTAGGTGCCGAGCATGGCGTGGTCGTAGAGCGCCGGCGCCAAAGTCGTCGGGGCCAGAGACAGGATCCGGGCCGGACCCATCTGCGAGGTGTGCCAGGTCTGGACCCATGCCTCCAGCGTGATCTCGTCGCTGGCCTTGCACGCGCGCGCAATCTTCTCCGCCCGCTGCGTCGAGAGGATGCGCGTCGGCTCCTTCACGCGCAGCCCGCCGCCGGGCAGCCATTGCACGCGCCCCTTGTGCTCAATACGCAGGTCCAACGGTGTGCCGACCCCCGAAACGTCGCGTACGACCGGACCGCCCGCCTCCCGGAACGTGTAGAGTGCGAGCAGCCCCGCGGACACCCGCACCTGATCGCGCGCGTCACGTGTCTCGCCGCGCGCGCGGGGTATGGCCATCACGCGCAGCGCGTCGTCCACCAACGCGGTCTGGCCGGGATGCAGCACCGCCGATTCCGCGCTGCGCTTGCTGACCACGCGTACCTGACCCTCCGCCAGGTCCACGCGCGTCGCAGCGGGCTGCACAAGCACCGTGAAGCTCGTGCCGAGCACGCGCAGCTCCGCGTGCGGGGTCTCGATCCCCATCGCATGGCCCAGGCGCTGCTTCGCGATCTCCGCGCGCAGCGTGCCGGACTGGACATGTACGCGTTTGCGGCGCCGCGTCGCGCTGTCCGGGAATCGGATCGCACAGCCCGCGGCCAGTTCCAGCCGGGACCCGTCGGCCAGCGCCAGCACCGCCGTGGTCGCGCCACCGCCCAGACGCACGGCGTCGGTCGGCTCAAGCACGCGCCCGCTACGCAGCGGCGTCTCCAGCCCGCCGCTGCGGACGTAGCACGCCCCGGAACACGCCGA
>Ga0272441_10015290_pt1 | contig 10752 bp, 12 predicted proteins | sample SSMProp6N_FD_193582 | JGI IMG/M metagenome (GOLD analysis project Ga0272441, IMG submission 193582) | Marine sediment archaeal communities from Little Sippewissett salt marsh, Falmouth, MA, United States - SSM-Prop-6N | ecosystem: Environmental > Aquatic > Marine > Wetlands > Sediment ...
ACGCGTATGGGCCGTACATGATCAGCTCCCCATCATAGTTTCTGCCCCAGAAGACGTACCAGTAGACGCAGACGGCCGCCCCCGTGACCGAGAGGAGACCTCCAACGGCCCCGGCTACGAGCAGAAGCGAAACCATGCTTGTCACGATATTGGTCGAGTCGGGTTTAAAGACCTTGCAGAAGCCTGAGCAGTTTCACGCGTCCCCGCCTTCAAACCATTTGTAAACGTTTTATAAACGAAAAACCATGACGCGCCTGCCATGAAGGAAGAGGCGTTCAACACGGTGAAGGATCAGGCGGGGCCCTGCGGCATAACCTGCGGCACATGCGTGCTGGGCAACGGCACAATAGCGGAGACCGCGGGAAAGACGAAGAGCTACATCGCTGGCTACGGCATCAAGGAGTGGGCGCCCCTGGTCCCGGGCGGGGCGGAGATAAACTGGGGCGAGACGGAGAAGACCCTGGAGTGGATGACCAAGTACGCCGGCTGCCAAGGCTGCGAGAATGGGGGAGGCCCCCCAGACTGCGCCATAAGGCTCTGCGCCAACGAGAAAGCCATCCAGCTGTGCAGCCGGTGCGGAGAGCTCGACGGCTGCAACAAGTTCGACTGGCTGGGCGACTACTCCGCCGCACTAAAACAGACACTGAACAAGAACAAGGGTAAAACGAAGGAAGAGTACATAGCCGACGCGTTGAAGGACGTGTAAACACACCATAACCCATTTTTATTATCTGTTTTTCAAAGAAAACCCAATATATCGACCCGCGTATTGTATCTGTGATGGACGGTAGCCCGGCCAGCTACGACGAGATCGTAGAGGCAGCCCTGGACATATTCCAGCAGTACGACACCTCGATCACGTTGAGGCAGCTATACTACCGTCTCGTCAGCAGGCTCCTCATCCCCAACACCATCAACAGCTACAAGAGGCTCAGCAGAATAATGGTGAAGGCAAGGGAACAGGGAGACGTTCCGCTGAACTGCCTGGAGGACCGGAGCAGGCGAGTGCTGGGCAGGGGCGACTATGGCTATGAGTCGGCGGAGGAGTACCTGAAGAAGAAGATAACGACCCTTCAGGACAGCTGGAAGAGCTTCACCATGCCCATGTGGGACGACCAGCCGAAGAACGTGATGATCAGCCTCGAGAAGGACGCCCTCAGCCGCATAGTCAGCAGGGAGGCCAACAGGTTCAGCGTGCGCACATTCCCGACCCGGGGCTACCCGAGCTTCAGCTACGTGCAGGAGATGTCCAGGTACATTACGAACCAGCTCGGGGGCAAGCCGACGATAGTGCTCTACTTCGGGGACTTCGACCCCAGCGGCATCGACATCGAGAGGGACCTGTCCGAGCGCCTCGAGAAGTACGGTGCCAAGGACTTCAAGGTTCAGAGGATCGCCCTCACTGCCGACCAGATAAAGAGGTACAGGCTGCCCCCGAACCCGGTGAAGATGAGCGACGCCCGGGCCGACGGCTTCCTGGAGGAGCACGGCGACAGAGCGGTGGAGCTCGACGCCCTAGACCCCAACCTGCTCCAGACCACGGTACGGAAGGCCGTCGTGAAGAACATAAACATGAGGAAGTGGAACGCCAGGCTCAGGGAGACCGAGGAGCTTCAGGATTGGATAAAAGACAAGCTGGACGACATAGAGAAGGCGCTGGACTCGGAGATCGACAGCCTAAGCTGAGACACTTTTTTACTTGTACATGTAGTATGTCGCACTTCTTCTGTTACGTGGGCTCACACACATCATCTTAAATCGCCTATATCGGCTCATTTTCACCGGTAACTCGGTGGAGACACGTTGTTGAGAGTTGGAGGGTTACGTAGAGGAATGACGGGGCTGGAGGTGGCCATAATCCTCGTCGCCTTCGTCATAACGGCCTCCGCGTTCGCCTACATGGTGCTCAGCGTGGGCTTCCTTACGGCCGAGAAAGCCCAGTCTGTGATCTCTTCGGGGATGAGCGAGGCCAGCTCGGCGCTGTACCTGGACAGCGACGTCATCGGCAGCTTCACCAACAACACGGGCTCCCAGAGCGACGTGTGCCTGACCAAGGCCGTATTCTACGTCAGATTGGCCCAGGGCGACAGCCCCATCTCTCTAGGAGACTCCAAGGTGGTGATCACCTACACCAACGCGAGGTGTCACGCCTCGGTCTACGACAGCAACGGCACCATAGCCACCTTGACCGGCGTCACCGGGGACGGCGACGAGGTGATAGAGCAGGGGGAGCGCTTCAAGGTCTCCATAGACTTCACAGAGCTGGACAAGGCCAGCGTCGAACCCACCCAAGGCAGCCAGGCAGACGTATACGCCCACCCCTACGAGGAGATCAGGATAGAGGTCAAGCCTTCGGGTGGCGCCGTGCTCACGGTGGAGAGGACGCTGCCCCAGATAGCCCACTCCGTGCAGGCGTTCTAGCCGAGACCATCCCCTCTCACCCATCTATCCGTTCTCAGGTCGTAGAACCACGTCCTCCGGGGGTTCTCTGTTGCCTGCTCCTTGACCCGCAGCAGCCTCACGGCGGCTCCACGCCCCTCGAAGCTTATTTGCGTGTGTGATTCCAGTAGCCGGGCCGCCACGGGGCAGTTGAGATCGACGCCTAGAAGCTGGCCGCCGTCGCCGGTAGGCTCCAGGCTGAAGGGAAACTGTCTGCAGCTGGCGGGGCGGTCAACGTAGACGAGGCACTCCGTGTCTCGTAGGTATGGGCAGGGCTCCACGGCCAGTTGGTAGGCCAGCACCCTGAACCCTGGGTCGTGGGCCGTCTCTCCTACGCCTATGGCTGGCTTGACCATGTTCTCCGGGAAGAGGCTTGTCTCCTCTGGCAGCAGGGTGAGGCCCCTCATTATCCCCCGGTCCTCCATGAGTAGTAAGCTGCAGCATTTTCCGCAGCGTATGCAGCTCAACTCAGCGGTCTCCGACATGGTTGATGACTCTTTCAATGCTAGAAGGGGAATACGACGTCCTTGGGCGGCAGCGGATAGCTTCGCTTGCTGTGCGTCAGACCCATGCCTACCAGCAGCTCAGCCATCCTGATGACTGCTCTACCTGGGTGGATCACCACCACCCCCGGATGCGTCTCCCCGAGATCACCTCGGAGCCTGTCGGCGTGGTCGTTCATGGCCATGCAGCCTAGGCACACGGCGTCCGCCCCGTCCTCAACCCCCAGCACAGCGGCCTCGCGCACCTTTTCATAGCCCTGGGGCTTCCCGAGCTCGAGGACTGGCAGGCCCACAGGGTATATCCCGGTGCAGCGCCCCCATAGCCCCAGGGCCCTCACCTGGCGTTCGGCTAGGCTTTTGACGTGGGGTAGCTGTACCAGAAGGCAGAACTTCTTGGCCAGCATGGACGCTAGGTACATGGAAGCCATTCCCGGCCCCAAGACGGGGATGGAGACGAGGCTCCTGGCCGCCTCGAGGGAGGGGTCGTGGCCTCCCCATATCACGGCTGCGTCCGCGCCCTCCTCCTGGCTCCTGAGGACTCTCTCAAGGATTCCGGGTGCGGCCAGCTCCATCTCCGGCAGCGAGTCCACGGATGGAGGCGCCGCCTTCGTGGTGACAAGCCTCACATCCACGCCTGGGGAAGCTTGGGACGCTAGCCCCTGCTCCCTCTTCCTCAACGCGTCTCCGCTGAGCCCCAATATGAGCATGATGACGTCTATACGCATGCCTATGATGATGTGGGGAACCCAGATAAGACTTGAGTACGCTGCCTCGGCGAGAAAAGGCGCGAAAATTAGGAAGCACTAAATATCCGGTGAAATGTATTCAGGGCTATCAGGTGAATTGCTTGGAGATTGTGGCCCCCATCGTGTTGAGTCTACTCGCTGGCTCGGCTACTGGGGTGGGAGGCCTCCTCGTGCTGGCCTTCGGGGAGGTGAACGAGCGGCTCGTAGGGTTCTTCATGGGGTTCGCAGGGGGCGTGATGCTGGTGGTCAGCTTCCTGCAGCTTTACGCGGAGGCCCTCACCGTGCTGTCGCCGTTGAAGGTGACGCTGGCCTTCGGGGTGGGCACCGTGTTCATGATGTTCATCGACCTCACGCTCCCTCACATCGAGTTCGGGGAGTGGGAGACCGGGGTCATGGACAGGAGGCTGTTCAACAGTGGGCTGGTGATCGCGGTGGGCATGTCTCTCCACAACCTCCCCGAGGGGGTGGTGGTCAGCGCGGGGTTCACCCATCAACCGGAGCTTGGGCTTCTCGTCGCCCTAATGATATGCCTTCACAACGTCCCCGAGGGCATAGCCACCGTAACCCCGTTGATCCGGTCCGGCGTCGATGGGTTAAAATCCGTTGGGCTGGCGACGCTGTCCGGGATGGCCGAGCCCTTGGGCGCGTTGATTGGGGTGTTCGTAATCAGGTCTCTGGGCGGCGGAGCCGCCATAGTGGGCTGGAGCCTCGGGTTCGCCGCCGGGGTGATGACCTACGTGACCATAGATGAGCTCATTCCCGTGGCCCACGAGTATTGCAGCCTGAACTATAAGCACGTGGTGTCGTCTGGGCTGCTCATGGGCATGGTGTTCGCCCAGGCTCTCTCCCTGTTGCTGCCGGTCTAGGGTATGCGGGGGCTCTTGGTGAGCTGCTCGAACCCGTCCTCTGTGACCACCACGTTCTCCTCCATGCGGACGCCGCCGTAGCCGGGCAGGTAGATGCCGGGCTCCACGGTGAACAGCATACCCTCCCTGAGGACGTGCTCCGAGATCTTGGAGAGGCTGGGCACGGCGAAGCCGCTCAGTGGGTGGCCTAGGCTGTGGGGGTAGTCCGGGAAACCGTGTTCCTTGAGCACCCTCCGGGAGACGGCGTCCAGCTCCCGGCACTCGACGCCCGGCTTCACCTTCTGGATGACGGCCTCCACGGCCCTGTCCATGGCGTCCAGCATCTTCTCCTTCTTGGGGTCGCTGCCCAGTAGGTATGTGCGTGTCTCGTCCGCCGCGTAGCCGTCCACCGACGGGCCCAGGTCCACGAGCATGAACTCGCCTTCCTTGAGCCTCCTGGAGGTGGGCCAGCCGTGGCTGTACGCCGACCGGGGCCCCGTGGAGACTATGGTCTGAAAGCTGGTGAGCTCGGCTCCCTCCCGCCTCATGGCGTACTCGGCCTCGGCCGCTATCTCGTACTCGGCGGCGCCGGGCTTCATGGCCTCCCGTGCGGCGCTGCACGCTATGTCGGCGAGCCTGCTCACCCTCCGGTGGTACTCCACCTCGCCGGGGTGGAGGCCGTAGAAGACCTCTGGGATGACTGTCTTACCTATGTCCACCAGCTCGCCTTTGAGGTTCTCGTGGTAGAAGGCATAGCTGGAGTGGTTGAACCCTTCCAGCGGCGCCCCCACCCTAGAGCCGTCCCGGAGGAACTGGTTGGCGTAGCAGGCTATCTGCTCCCTCGCCTTGGCCCTGCTCTCAAGCTGCTCCACCTGTATCCAGCTCTCGTCGCGGGCGCTGTTAATGTTCACGCTGTAGCAGAACAGCGTGGGGACGCCTTCGATGGGCACGATGAGGGCGACCCCCGACGGCGTGTCCGCGATGCGTTTAAACCTGGCGCCGCCCCCCGCGTTGAGTAGGTAGACCAGGTCGAGGCCGTGCTCCTCCATCTGCTCCCTGAGGTGGCTGAGGCGCCTTCTACAGAAATCCGCTGGCTCAGACATGGATCAGGGTTACCTCGCGGCGATATAAAACACCAATCAAGGCGGCTATTTCATGAGGCTTGGGGGAACCGGGTAAGCGAGCTTGCTGTGCGTGACGCCCAGCTCCACCAGCATCTCGGCTGTCTTCACCGCGGCCTTGACCGGGTTCACCACCGGGACGCCGAGGGCGTCGCCGAGCCTCTCGTCCACCATGAGGAACCCCATGCTCATGCACCCGAAGGTGACGGCTCCGGCGCCGTACTCCTCGACGGCCACCCGCCCCTCCCTGACCAAGGCGTCGTATGTCTCCCCCGGCTTCTCCCTCACCTCCGGGACGCTGAGCCCCACCGGGTGCGTTGAGACATGCTTCAGCAGCCCGTCCCGCTCATGCATCATGGCTTGTACGACTCCTCCGCCTCCCGTGGTGAGGACGCTGAACCTCGGGGCGAGGAGGCTGCAAAGATGCTTGGCGGTGGAGCCCGGCGGCACCACGGGTATCATCAGCACCTCCCTCAGCGGCGCCACCCCCGGGTCGCCCCCGCAGGGGATTATGACGGCGTCGTACCCCGCCTTCTCGGCCTCCACAGCGCATTCCAGGTCCCCGACGGTGGATAGGGACGCCTCGTAGGACGACTGTATCGTGCCTAGGTGGCTTTTCTTTGGGTTCTTCTCCAGCCCGAAGACGTCGATCCGGGTGTCTGTTCCTGCGATGCCGCGCAGTATCTTCTCGCGCCTCTCCAGCTCGCCGGAGAGCTTGCCGGTGGCGGCGCTGGCCATGAGGAACGCTATCTTCTTCATGCCTTAATCTTGTCGGCAGTGTTTCTTGAAGCTTACGAGAGGCGTATGACGCGCATTTTCGATAACGTTATTTATTTTCTACGCGTCTCTTCAGCGAATCTCATGAAGATCGTTAAGCCGGGTGAACACCCGACGCTCGAGACGGTTAAAGGCAGGCGCGGCGAGATAATCATCGTAGGCGAGAAGGCCATGATGATGAGGCTGACCGTGGAGCCTAACATGCCCACGCCGCCCCACAGCCACCCCCACGAGCAGATGGGGCTCGTCGTCCGGGGGGAGGGCGACCTGTACGTGGGGGACGAGATGGTTCATGTTAAGGAGGGGACCAGCTTCTGGGTGCCCCCGAACGTGCCTCACAACTTCGACGCCACCGGCGACAAGCCCGCCGTCCTCGTGGAGTGCTTCTGCCCGCCTCGGGAGGACTACCTGCTGCAGGTAGGCATGAGATAAAACACACTCTTTATTGAAGAGAAAAAACTGCGTCCTCTAAGACAAGCCATGAACCATTCGTTCATAGACTCATATCTGTGAACGAGCAGTGTCTACTGGGCTAAGATGAATAAGAGAAGCCATGATAGGCTATCGATACGAAGACTGGAAAATATAGTGCAGGCGGAGACATGCGCCGGGATGATGGCCGGGTCGGAGCCTTATATCACCCTCGGCATGGGTCACGACGAGTCTCTCACGATACTCACCGACCCTTCCAGGGAGGTCTACCTCGCGGTGGACGGCGAGGAGGTAGCCGGCTTCGTGGTGCTGGAGATGGAGGGCGCCTTCACCGGCTACGTCAAGTCGATCTGCGTCTCCCCGCCGTACCGGCGAGGCGGCGTCGGCGCCCGGCTCATGGCCTTCGCCGAGGAACGGGTGTTCAGGGAGAGGCCCAACGTGTTCCTGTGTGTCTCCGAGTTCAACGTGGGGGCTCGTAGGTTCTACGAGCGGCTAGGGTACGAGGAGGTGGGGGAGCTGAGGGACTACATCGTCAGGGGCCACTCAGAGGTTTTGTTGAGGAAAACCACGGGGCCTCTGGCAGAGTTCGAGGCCTGAGGCCTGTGCAGTGGGACCACGGTTGACCACGCTGCGAGCCCGTCGAACTAGCGCCCATGTCAATAGTTAAAACGGGGTTCATGGTATTTTGTTGGGTGGCAACATTGTTTCAAGAATGCATGCTTCATGATCTTGGGGGACCCGACATTTGATTGACCGTTACACCGCGGCCATAATCCAGTACACGAGGATAAACCCCGAAGAAATCCCCGACGTCCATGAGCGGAGACGCGCCAACCTTGAGAGGGTGCTGGGGACCTTCAAGAGCCTGGAGACCTGGGAGCAGATAACGCCGGTGAGGCTCACCCTGCTTCCCGAGAACATCCTCAGGCACGAGTTCGACACCCAGGACCCCAACCAGACCCAGGAGGACAGGGTGGCCTCGGCCGTACTCATCCCGGGCCCCGAGACCGACGAGCTGGCCGAGAAGGCGAGGCAGCACAAGACCTACGTATCGGCCAGCATCCACGAGAGGGACCCCGAGTACCCTGGCTACTTCTTCAACACCGCGTTCATAATGAACCCCATGGGCAGGGTCATACTCAAGTACAGGAAGGTGAACCCGTGGATACCGCTGGAGCTCAGCACCAGCCCCCACGACCTGCTCGACGGCTACAAGGCGCCCATCTTCCCGGTGGTGGAGACGGAGCTGGGGAACCTTGCTTGCATGGTCTGTTATGATCAGTTCTTCCCGGAGGTGGCGCGGCAGCTGGCCTTCAACGGCGCCGAGGTACTGTTGAAGCCGACCATATTCCCGCCGTACCCGCAGCAGTTCATGTTCGACCCCTACGACTGGTTCACCCTGGTGAACAGGATGAGGTCGATTGAGAACATGGTCTACGGCGTCAACTGTAACGGCGGCAAGTACGGGAACAGCATGATAGTGGACTACCTGGGGCGTACGCTGGCCAGGGCGGCCCGGGGGAGGCAGATGACCATTGGGGCGGTCATCGACGTGGAGGAGCTGCGGGAGTACCGGAGGAAGACCAAGCTGCACAACATGCTGCAGCAGGTGAGAACCGAGTGCTACACGTACCTGGACGAAGGGATGTGGCCCGCCAACAGGCCGCTGCTCAGAGAGGAGGACTACGGGGACTGGGCGCCGAGGCCCGGCTTCTACAAGTAGGGGGCCGCGGGCGGCGGCAGCCGCTGCCTTCTCTCTCTAAAATTTTGATGTTTCTCGTTTCTTCATATTAGGTTGCTTCATATAGCCGGTTTTGGGGGTGTCCGTGGCTCGGTTTCTAGCGTCGGGTTCGTTCGGAGTCGGGGGCGCGGCCGTGCCTGTAGTCGTATACTATTTCTTTTCGTTCTCCGAGGCCTTTGCCTAGGAGGAGGGCTCCTACGAGGACGAGTATGGGGAGTATGAGGCTGAAGACCCACGGCCAGCGGGTGTCTCTTAGCCTCCAGGTTGTGAGGTGTATCAGCAGGGTGTCTATGGCGGCGGCTATTAGTAGGCTGGCGCCGACTTTGACTTTGTTCAAGTTTTGTTCTGTTGTTATTTTGGGTGGGTTTGAATATATATCTTCACGTGCTTTTTTGTTGGCTTCGTAGCCCGTCGTATAGCTTTACTGTGTGCTAAACTTAGCTTAATAAAATTATTGTTAGTTGTAGGTATAAGATTTTATATAGACAGTATATAGATATACGTATGGAGGAAAAACAATGGAATCAAAAAGTAACACGATGATGGCTGTTCTGCTCATCGTAGGACTGGTCGTCGGAGGCGGTGTAGGATACTTCGCGATGCCGGCTAAGACGGTTGAAGTGGAGGTCCCCGGGGGGACGGAGACGGTTGAAGTGGAGGTCCCCGCCCTAAGCGGAGAGATACCGATAGGCGCGTTGTACGCCGCCACATCACACATCGACTCAAGCGGCGTCGCCGCCCAGATAGCCATCGAGGAGGTAAACGAGTACGTTGAAGACCTCGGCTTGGACCTAGAGTTCGTGCTTATAGAGGAGTGCGCCGAAGGCGACTCGACCCTGGCGCTTGAGAAGTTCCAGAGCATGGTCGCCCAGGGCGTAAAGGCCGTGGCGGGCCCCAACTGGAGCGGCCAATGCCAGGCCATCAAGGGCTACGCGGACGCTCACGATGTCGTCGTCTTCAGCGAAGGCTCGACCTCACCGGTCATGGCTCTCCCGGACGACTACATCTTCAGGCTACCGGTGACAGACGAGACGCAGAACTCGGCCCTCGCCCCCGCGATCTACAACATGGGCATCGAGCACCTCATAATCGTCCAGAGGAACGACGCTTGGGGAGACGGCAACTACGAGACGATGTTGACGCTTTTCGAGGCTGAAGGCGGAACCGTCGAGGAACGACTCAGGTACGACGCCTCGAAGACAGAGTTCTCGGCCGAAGCAGCTGCCCTGAACGACGCCGTCACCGAGCTGAACGACGATTACGGAGAAGAGACCGTCGGCATCGCCGTGTGGTCTTTCGAGTTCTCCGCCATATTCGCCGCCTGCGAGGAATACCCTGCGCTGAAGAACGCGCTCTGGTACGGCTCGGACGGGTTCGGCAGATCCACGGAGTTCGTGGACGAGCACCCCAACGCCTATACAAGCGACTTCCTGGCCATGATCATGGGCACAGCCAAGTCCAGCCGGTTCACGGCCTTCGAGGAGAAGTACAGGCAGAGGTCGGGTGGACGCCAGGCGGGAACCTACACGACGCACATGTACGACATAGTCTGGATACTGTGTAAGGCAACTCTTGAGGCCGGTAAGTACGACGGCGCGGTGATCAAGGAGGTTCTTCCGATGGTCGCCGAGCAGTACTGGGGCGCCTGCGGATGGACCAAGCTGAACGAGAACGGAGACAGGGCCACCGCCAGCTACGAGCTATGGACCGTTGCGCTCAACGAGACATCCGGCAACGCCGGGTGGTACGTTGCAGCCACTTACGACGCTGCGTCGGGTTCACTGAACTGGATATTAGAACCACCGAGATAAGAGCATATCAAACCCCTCTTTTTTTCTTATGCTGTGAGATTTAGTTATAGTAAAAAAAGGAAACTCACTTCCGAAGTAAGCGTTTGATGAATACATTCTCCCGTTTAGCCTGTTTCTCCGGGAGCTTTATCCCCTTCTCCCTGAACTCGTCCTCTACCTGCTCGTAGTTCAATCCCCTCATCTTGGTGGGCCTCTCCGGTATGAGCCCCTGGGGCCGGAAGATGATGATCAACAGGAGCATGATGCCTATCATTATCTGCTCGAGCCACTGGACCTGGAAGGGAACATAGGCCTCTATGCTATGCTTGTAGAATATTATGAGCCGTCTGATGGTTAT
>Ga0272441_10015291_pt1 | contig 10751 bp, 10 predicted proteins | sample SSMProp6N_FD_193582 | JGI IMG/M metagenome (GOLD analysis project Ga0272441, IMG submission 193582) | Marine sediment archaeal communities from Little Sippewissett salt marsh, Falmouth, MA, United States - SSM-Prop-6N | ecosystem: Environmental > Aquatic > Marine > Wetlands > Sediment ...
GTACCTGCTCAAACAGGCCCTAATCAGCGTCAAGGAGTTGGAGTTCGTACTGCAGAACAAAAGCGCCACGCAGCGTATCGGCAACTTGCTGCTGGACATCGGGGCCCTGAGCAAGCCGAAATTGTTTGTTGCCATAAAGGAACACCTTGCAAACATCGTTTATAGCCTGTTTTCCTTTGCGGATGGTGATTTTCAATACCTTCCCAAACAAATCCCCAAGGAACGGGTGCAGATAACGCAAAACACCGGTTCTTTGATTTTCAACGGTGTAAAAGGCATGACCCGCTGGAAGACCATTCACCGGGTCGTGGGCCCGTTGGACCGCGTGTACACCCTGGTGAAAGAACCGGTGTTTACACCCGACGACCTGGAGCTCGCCCAAGCGGAGAAATTAATTTTAAGCGACATCAACGGCATGAATACAAACGCGGATATCTGCATGAATTCCACGATCAACAATTTCAACACTTACCGCAGCCTGTACGGCTTTATCTCCTGCGGCATTATTGAGAAAAGCTCCGGCCTGCTGTCAGCAGACAGGCAGTTAAAGCAGGCAATTGCCGATTTGTACCCCACACTCGCCCAGGCGGATGATCATGCCCTGCTCGGCGTGCGCAAGGATGTGAGTCAGGCCAAGCTGTACAAACAGTATTACAGTCTGGTACAGACATTCCATCCCGACAAGCTGCGCACCCTGCACAACAGGCAGTTGCAAATAAAGGGCCTAAAGATCCTAAAGCGCGTGCAACAGGCTTTTGAACGGCTGAACAGCCTGATTGGCGAGTAGGGCAAGGGGGGAAAGCATCCCCCCTGTGGATTATTTATAGCCTCTCACAAAACGGGAGAACTGCTTAAAATCCGCTATTTTTTGCTTAGCGGTCTCGTAGGTTTCCTGAAAAGATTTGTGCTTAAAAAATACGTTCTCAATGGCTTCGTAGGCAACATCCTTGGCAATAACGTCAAAGTTGTGGGCTTCAATGAGTTCAGACAGCAGCTTCACCCGCATGTCCGACATTTCGGTCAGCAGCTTGCTGGTATCCTTTTGATTGCCGTCGATATACATGATGGAGAACTGCCCGCTCACGCCCAGATCATGGCGCGCGGCCGCGTTCACCGCTTTAATGGCAATGTAAATGCCTTCTAAGGGGTCAATGTTGCCCCGCTTTTCAGGCACGGTTTTTTTATTGGCATATTCAGTAAACACAACGGTGCACATATCCCTTCCTGAACCGTCCGCCAGGAAAAATTCCTGCACCGGCTGGCAGGTAAAGGTGATCAAATCGGAGTGAAAAATGCGAAAACCTTCCTTGGGTTCGTAGCCAGCCACAATGCCGGCATTCAGGAAAATGGGCGTTGTTTCCCCTTTGCGCCCTTCCCAGATCAGGTCTTTGCTTATGGTGTCAATGAGTTCGTCGGCTTTGATGTCTATCTTCTTGCCCTCGCGGGTATACGCGCCCGCGATGAAATCCTTGGCCGTAAACCCATACCTGCCCAGCAACGTTTCATCAATGTGTTCCTGCTTCATGCCGGCCTGGATATTAAAGGTCATGTGCGCCAGATCAGCGATGGTCATGAAATCCTGCAACTCGCCCAAGTGGACCTGCTTGGCCTTGTCGTACTTTTCGCTAACATTCTTTTTGATCATGAATTTGAGTTCATCGCCAATGGACGAAGTGCCGGTATTGCCGTAAAATGCGATAAAGCGTGTTTCAGCCGTGATATGGGGCTCCACCACCCGCTTGATCTTGTCGGATGTCTGCATTTTCATGGCTTCCGGGTTCCAGCCCCTTGTTTCGTCACAAATCAGTATTCCCTGCTTGTCATTAAACTTCATGGCATTGATGGAGGTCATTTTCGGGCTCCTTTTTTGCTCTTCTTGGTGCTTGGGGATTCGTCCAATTCATCCAACTCCATTTCCTTATACCCCCGCAGCAGCAGGTCCAATTTCAGCGAATTGCTGCTTTTGTCGTACAGCATGGCTTCTATCGACTGCCAGTCGCCCTGTTTAAATATCAACTGTTGTATCAACGCACGGGCGTCCTGCTTGTTTATCATCTGCCAGCGCAACGCACGGACAACTTCGCTGGCCACCTTGCCCCGGTTGTCGAACACCTCAATCACTTTTTCCTTGTAGCTCTTTTTTTCGCCGTCAATAAAGATGATGTTGAACAAGCCGCCCACTTCGTTGTAATAGTCAGCCGCCATGATGGCGGAGTTGATCAACTGGATCATGCCGTCTATGCGGTCAAAGCCCTTCCTGCGCGTGTGCAGCGGCATGCCCAGGAAAAATTCGGCAAAAGACAATCCAGAGGCATACTTGCCGGGCCCGATGGTTTCATACCCTCCGGACGTGAACGACATGACCGAGTTTTCAGAATTAAAGTAGTACATGGAAATTTTGTCTTTGGCGTCATAGCCCGCAATAACCGCTTTGTTGCTCAAAATGGGTTTGGTCAGGTGGTTTTTTTCCTTGCCCATCACCATGGCCAGGGCCTTGTCCTTGATGCGCTTCTGCTTGATGTCATAACGCTTGCCGTCCACCTCGAAGTACCCCCTGTTTAGGTCGTCCGTGTCAAACCCATACATAAAGTGCAGTTTTTGATTGATGCGCTCGCGTTTTACATCCTGTAAAACACCCAGCACAATGCGTCCGATATCATATACAGTGCTGATTTTTTCAGCATGCTTGTTGAACTCTTGAACAATCTTTTCTTGAGACCGTTTGATCACGTCCCAGTGAAAAGCGGGAGTTCCTGTGCCACCATAGACAGCGACGATGCCTGTTTTTTCGCTGATTTCCTTGGTTACGAGGTGCTGCAGGGAATCCTGGAAATAGCTTTTCCGTCTGCCGAGAAACCAGTATTCCTCATCAGCAATTATTCCAACAGAGGCATCATCAAATCTCAGTGCGTTGATTATGGCCATGTCATCCTCCTTGCATAATTGTCTTAGGCAACAGCTATCTTTGAATATTCACCCCGCTATAGCAAGAAAATAATGGTGCACACCAGGCCCCGAGGCCATGCCCGCCGGGTGGGTTAAAATCCTTTACTCCGCGTTTGTTTTGCTTAATCTATTAGGCAAAATAAACAAAGGCTCAGCATGCGCTACTATATCAGCATACAATTGCTGGAAGGACGGATTCAGGCAGCTGCCCTGTGCGCTGACACGCTGCATCCCATGCGGGAACGGGTGTTTGAGGAGGTCTTTGGCCAACAGTGCAGCTATTCCCACATACAGGTAAAAGTAAAGAAACTGATCAGCCAAGTACGGCATCAGCACGAGCAGGAGGAGCTTGCCGGCATTTCCCTGAGCCTGCACGCCATTGTTGAGGACAAGGACCTAACCATTCGCCGGGCCTTTGAACTCCCCTGTCTGGATGCGCACAATCTGGTGCGCGACCTGGGCGCTGATTACAGTTGCCCGATTGCCATTGTGCCCATAGCCCTTGCCTTTGCTCTGCACGAAACAGCTTCCTTTCCCAAGCGATTGTCGCCTTTCCTGGCCGTTTACCTGGGCCAGGTGGTAGATGGCGCGCTGCTGCTGAAAGGCCGCCCCCTGCGCGGCCATATCAGCTACTCCTGCAACGTAGGGCATATCAACCTGCAGGCGCACGGCCCGGTCTGCGGCTGCGGGAAAAGCGGTTGTCTGGAAGCCTTTACCGGTTCATTGGCAATTGTGCGCCGCTACAGCGCACTGACAAACACCCCGCCCCTACCCGTTGCGGACATCATGGCCAAAGCAGAGGCCGGCGAGCAGGCGGCGAGGCAGGTGTTCGCTGACACGGGCCGCTACCTGGCCCAGGGCGTGGGTTCGCTTATCAATGTGTTAAGCCCGGGCCGGATTGCCCTTGCCGGTCCCCTGACACGGGCGTATCCTTTTTTCAAGCCCGCCATGACCGAGGAACTGCAACTCTATGCTTTTGCCGCATTTCTGCAGGGCCTGAGCATCTACGCAGCCCCTGCATGGAACAAAGGCTTAGTCAGCGGCTGCTGCCGGGTTTTCGGCAATAAAGATTTGGAACAATTTATTCTGTTTTGATATTTAAGCACAAAGAGGTGATTCATGTCCGTGCTGTCTAAAAAAACCAAAAAAAAGAAAGAACGCAACATTTCCGTATTTAGGGACTACGTGGAATCCATCGTAACCGCCATCATTCTGGCGCTCATTTTCCAGGTGTTTATCATTCAAACCTCCAAGGTGCCTACGGGCTCCATGCTGAATACCATTCAACTGGGCGATAAGCTTTTCTTTTTGCGCTATATCTATAACAAGGGCATTTTTCCTCTCTATCACCGCGACATCCAACGCCAGGAAATCGTTGTGTTCAAGTTCCCGGAAGATCCCAAGAAGGATTTCATCAAGCGCGCCATCGGCTTGCCGGGCGACCGCATCAAACTGGTCGGCGGCCGGGTCTATGTGAATGGGGAATTACTGGAAGAGCCCTATGTGGTGCATGACAGTCCGGACAATGTCCTCAGCCTCAAGCTGCGCGGCAAAGATATCGAGAATGTCGCGGAGTTCACCGTGCCTGAGGGGAAATACTTTGTCATGGGCGACAACCGCGATACCAGCTATGACAGCCGCTTTTGGGGCTTCGTGGACCGTAAGCTCATCAAAGGCAGGGGGTTTATGATCTATTGGAGCTATGACGGCAAAGCAGGCTCCATTCGCTGGGACCGCATCTTAAAGCTTTTGCGCTGACAATGGCCGCCCGCAAGACCACCCCGCCTATTTGCCTGCTATTGTTCGCTATGTGCGCCCTTTTTTGCCAGTCCTGCGGCCGGGAGTCTCCCCCCACAGATTATCAGCGCGCGTATGCCAAGGCCATTTTGCACGGCAAACGCTGCAACATCCGCAATCTGGCCGTAGCCGGCAAAACCACGATAGTGGAGTTCTACTCCAAGTATTCCGCCCCTTCGGTGCAATTGTCCCTGCAACTGGAGGCGCTGGCGAAAAAGCGTACGGATATACAGGTGGTGCGTTTGGACATCAACCGGCCCGAGGTGCAGGGAATCGACTGGAAATCCCCGCTCGCGGCGCAATACAACCTAAAGGCTCTGCCTTATCTGGTCGTGTATGATGGCGAAGGGCAGCAGATGTTGGCAGGGGATCCCGCGTACCGGCACGTGGCGGCCATGCTGACCGATAACAGGCAAGCGGATTAAAGCGTTTCTAAGTTGTCTATTTCCACATCCTGAATGTTGGCCACGTGCGGGCTTTTTTGGGGCAGCTTGTTTTTCAAGAAATTGTGCAGCACCATGGCAACAAAGTAGGCGAAAAATCCTGCCGCAACGGCTACCGGCAGCGAGCCCACGGTCAGGATGCCGATGTATTCCAGCAAGTCTCCCATACCCTTGATGTGCACCGCGTCGATCCCTTCCATGCCCAGCAGGAACAGGCCGATCCTCAGCTCCATGAAATAGACAAAGGCAATGGTAAAGGGGTTGGTAATATAGCACATGAGGATGGTTATGGGTAGGTTCATGCGCCAATACATAGCCGCCACAATGGCCATCAGGGTTTGCACGCCAAAAGTGGGGGTAAATGCGATAAACGCACCGATGCCCGCTGCCAGGATAACACTGCGCCGCTGAAAATGCCAGAGGTCATGGTGAAAAATGTAATTGCCGAATGTGCGCGCATAGCGCGATCCCGTAAGTTTGCTTTTGATAGCGGCAGCCAATTGTTTGATTTTTGCCTTTATCCGGTGTTTCACGGTCAATCACCCCTTGTTCCCTGTGGCACCCGGCCCCTTAGGTAGGTGCGCAGCCCCCGGACGATGCGCTGCGCCTGGCTGCCCATCCAGTAATAGCGGCCGCAGGCGGGGCAATAGCGGGCGCTTGCCGCCAATGCCGCGGGCACGTGCACCGGCGCCGGCGCTGGTGCGGGCTCTAAGGGGACGTTGCAAAGGGCGCACAGGCTCAGGACGTGGGCAGGCACAAAGGAGAGCTGTTTGCGCAACCGCATAAACTGCCCGGGCAGACGGGCGGCATTCAGCAAAAGGGTGGGATGTCCCGCCTGCTTCGCCCTGCGGGCCAAGTCGCGGTCACGGGTCAGGAAAAGGCCAGGCTTCGTTTTTGCCAAACACTCCAACATCTGGGCGTCATTACCTCCGCGCACAGGTGCGGTGGGATAGCCTAAAAACCGCAGCCAGCGCGCCAAGCGCCCGAGATTCCCGTCAACCATAATCTGTGTATCCCTTACCATCTTAATCGACGAAAAATCGTGGCAATGCCGGATTCAGCCGCGTGGTCACCTCGTAGTTTATGGTTCCGCTTAGCGCTGCCAGCGCTTCCACGGGAATCCGTTTGTCCCCTTGTTTGCCGATAAGCACGACCACATCTCCTTCAGCCACACCGGGGATATCGGTCACGTCCAGCATGGACAGGTTCATACAGACGCGGCCGACGACACGGGCATATTTCCCGCGCACCAGTACGTTGGCCCGGTTGCCCAAACAGCGGGAATAACCGTCGCTGTAGCCCACGGGAATCACCGCCAGCCGCGTGCGGCGCGGGGTGATAAAGGTGCAGCCGTAGCCCACCGGCGTATTCTCAGCTATGGTTTTGAGCTGTATGATGCGGCTCTTAAAGGCGAGGGCGGGTTCTAAAGCCAGGACATCGCCGTTCTGCTCGCGGAAAGAAATGAACGTTTCCTTGCTCGGCCATAATCCATACAGGCTGATACCTGTGCGCACCATGTTGAAGTGGGTTTCCGCAAACAGCAGGGTGGCCGCGGAGCAGGCACTGTGTATCAGGGCGGGTTGAAATCCCATGCTCCGCGCCTGCGCGAGGGCCTGGTGAAACCGCTGCAACTGCTGTTTGGCATAGGACCGTTCAAAGGTGTCCTCTATGTTGGCAAAGTGCATGGACACACCGGTCAAACGGGCATAGCGGCACTCGGCAAACAGGGCCAGGTAGCTGGGAAGCTCATGGGGCAGTATGCCCTGCCGGGATGTACCGGTATCGATTTTCAGATGCAGGTCGGCAGGTTTGCCCAGCTTAGCGGCTGCCTGCGCCAAGCCGAGGATATCTTGCCTGCGGTATACGGTCACATGCAGCCCAGCGGCAACCGCTTCCTCCATGTGCCTCTCCTCCAAAGGCCCCAGCAGCAGGACCGGCAGCCTGTCGGTGGTCTGTAAAAGCTGCCTGGCTTCCGCCATTTCATGGACAGCGAAAAAATCGCACCTATCGGCAATGGTGGACGCCACACCGGGCATGCCGTGGCCATAGGCATTGGACTTGATAACCGCGCACAGCCGCGTGGCGGGTTGCAGCCGGCTTTTAAGGGCTGCCGCGTTATGCCTAAGCGCTTTGCGCGAAATCTCCAGCCACTTGTGACAGGTTTCCCACTGCTTGGAATCTGTGTGTGCCATTGCTCTTGGTTTGTATCTGCTAATAATATGTTGGTCAAACAAGTTTTAGGCCCTAAAGTAGAGGCATGCATGCCCGATTGGTTCAGCAGCTGGCCGGGGACATGGGATTTTGCCTGTGCGGGATAACCCGGCCGCAAGCCGTCACTCCGGAAGTGCGGCATGCCTTTAAGACCTATCTGGCCCACGGCAGGCACGCCGGCATGTCCTGGCTGGAGCGTCACCAATCCAAGCGCTTTAATCCCCGGCTTCTGGTGCCAGGGGTGCGCACCATCATCGTCCTCGCCCTGGCATACGCCTGCCCCGTGGATCCGGTCCCGCAAACCAGCGGTCGCGTCAGCTGCTACGCGCTCGCAGCGGACTACCACGACCAGGCAATAGCAATGGCCGTCCGTTTGGCTGAGACCGTGAGCGCGCGCCTGGGCTCCGGCACCCGGTACCGGGTGTTCGTGGACACGGCCCCCGTATTGGAACGGCAGCTGGCCGCGCGGGCCGGTGTGGGTTTTATCGGTAAGAACACCTGTCTTATCCATCCCCACAGGGGATCCTTCTTTTTCCTTGCCGAGATATTCCTAAACAGGCGCCTGCCCGGCAGCACGGCCACACCCTTTGGAGGCTGCGGCGGCTGCGCCTTGTGCCTGTCCGCCTGCCCGACCGGCGCCTTGGAAGCGCCATATACGCTGAACGCACGGCGCTGTATATCCTACCTGACCATCGAAAACCGCGGCACCATTCCCTTGGAACTGCGCCCCATGGTGGGCAACCGGGTGTTCGGCTGTGACACATGCCAGTTGGTATGCCCCTTTAACCGCGGCAGGCTTAGCCCTGTATCCGGGTGCCAGCCGCGCCTGTCCCACAGCATTCCCCTGCAGGAGCTGCTGGCCGTAACACCCGCGGAATTTACGCGCCGCTTTGCCGGATTGCCGGTCATGCGCGCCCGCTGGCAGGGCTTTATGCGCAATGTGCTGTGTGCCGCGGGAAATAGCGGTGATGCAAATTTGCTGGCCCCGGTGGGACGCTATCAGGGCCATGCGCTGGCCCTGATAAAAGAAATGGCGCACTGGGCGTGCGCCGAAATAAAAAAACGGGGTCGACGAGACTCGAACTCGCGACCTCCGGCGTGACAGGCCGGCGTTCTAACCAAAACTGAACTACGACCCCGTGGGCGATATAGGGCTTGAACCTATGACCCCCGGCTTGTAAGGCCGGTGCTCTAGCCATCTGAGCTAATCGCCCTATGTGGCTACATAGATATACAAAAAATCAGCAACCGGTCAACAAAAATATGCAATTTTTCTTCTTGTCTGCCCCGGTCTTTGGCCGTATGACTAACACACATAAAGCGGCGAGCCTGTGCGGCCCTTGCGGCTGCCGGCAGGCGGGCCGACACCGGGAACAGCCGCTAATAAGGAACCTCTATGACTAAAAATGCTCTGCGCCTCCGCTTAGAAGCGTGCAGCCGTTTCCATGTCGTGGGCTGTTCCGGCACGGAAGGCGCCGCGGCCGTAAGTTTCCTGGCGGCCCGCTTCGGCGCCCGCCGGGTGGCCGCTCATGACGTGCAGACGGATGACGCCTTTGCAACCTCTTTCTTCTCCGCCAGAGACCAACGCCCCAGGCAGGAAACCGCGCAAGCCCTGCGCGCATACCGCGCCCTGCCCGTGCAGTGGCGACTGGGCGGGGACTATTTAAGCGGCATTGCCGCTGGAGACGCCCTGCTCCTTCCCCAGGACTGGGACCGCTATGGGCGCAACAGGGAGCCTGTGGAGCGCCACAGGCGCAACAGGGGCCTGGTGTTACTCAGTTTTGACCTCTATTACCTTTATTTTGCGGGTACCATTATCGGCATAACCGGCACCAAGGGAAAAACCACCACCTGCCACCTGGCCCGTAATCTCCTTGCAGCGGCGGGCAGAGAAGTATATATCTCAGGAAACGACCGTTTCTCTAAGCAAATCCTGCCCCACGTGGACCGGCTGCCCCCATCCGCTTACCTAATTCTTGAAACGTCGAACCGCCACCTCAAGCACAGCCTTTTTTCGCCCCACGTAGCGGTTATTACCAATATAATGGAAGATCACCTCCAAGAGCACGACAACAACCCTGACGCCTACAAAAGGACAAAACTCAAGCTCCTGCGCAATCAAACGCCGCGGTGTGCCGTTATCCCCGGGGAGCTGCGCCTTACACCGCCTGCAGGCATCCGGCACTGCGTGCGCGTTTCTCCGGCAGGGGCAACCGGCGGGGGAACCATTGCTTATAAAGGCAAGGACGCCTTTTATGTGGCAAAACAGGGCCTGCACCTGCTGCGCATCCCGGTTACGCACCTGCCCACGCGCCTGTTCAGCGAAACACTGCTCAGCATTATCGGTTTAGCGGCATGCCTGCATCTGCCCGCTGCAGCGGTGGTCCAAGCGCTACGCCAACCACTGGATTTGCGCAACCGTTTTGAGATTATCGGCCAAAAAAGCGGCATCACCTTTATCAACGATCAGGCAGCCACGACCCCGACAGCCACACTGCGTGCCGTCCAATCCGTAGCGGACCCCTTCGTACTGATCTGCGGGGGCGCGGACAAGGGGTTGGATTACAGCGCCCTGGCCAAGGAATTGGACCACAGGCCATGCCGGGTGCTGCTGGTTGACAGTGATGTGGCCGCGCGCCTGCTGGCATTGCTGCGCGACAAGGCCAAGGCCGTGATGCACCATGATTTTCGCAGCGCCCTGTTTGCCGCCTACGCCGGCGCAAAGCCGGGCGCCACCATCCTGCTCAGCCCGGCGGGGGCCCACTTCTACTCCCGGTTTGTCCGCTCCGGTAAAAACAGCATGCGCGTTCTCTACCGGTGCCTGCCAAGAAAATGAAACTGCCACCGCAAACAGGCATCTGGCGCCATGACTACCTGCTGCAACCGGACATCCCCACGCGGTTTCGCCTCACGCTGGGCGAAGGACGCACAGAGATTACGGCCCTTGCGGTGACACGCTACCGGCCCCTCCATTTGCTGCGCGAAGACCACAATCCCACGGGCTCGCACAAGGACCGCGCCATGGCCTTCCTGGTTTCCCTGGCGCAGCGCGAGGCAACACCCGGATTCGTCATCAGCACCTCGGGCAATGCCGGCATATCCCTGGCCCAGTATGCCCGCGCCGGCGGCCGCAAAGCCGTAGTACTCATGAAACCGGGGCGCAACCGGGCCGCCCGGCTGGTGGCCGCGGCCGCAGGCTGCCCCATCATGTGCGGTAAACCCATCAACTACGCCAATGCGGCGCGGCGCTGGTACGGGCTCACCGATATGCGCACCAGCCGCCATCCCCAGGCGAGCCAGGGTTACAAAACCATTGCCATGGCTATCTGCGAAAGCGGTTTAACCATAGACAGC
>Ga0272441_10015292_pt1 | contig 10749 bp, 4 predicted proteins | sample SSMProp6N_FD_193582 | JGI IMG/M metagenome (GOLD analysis project Ga0272441, IMG submission 193582) | Marine sediment archaeal communities from Little Sippewissett salt marsh, Falmouth, MA, United States - SSM-Prop-6N | ecosystem: Environmental > Aquatic > Marine > Wetlands > Sediment ...
GGCCAGGACCCGCACGCCTCGCGCGTGATGTTCGACAGCGGGGTGCCGCTGGTGCACATCCCGTGCTCGGGGGTGGCCTCGCACCTGCTCACGAGCCTTGCGGAGCTCGAGGGGTGCTGCGCGGGCCACGGGGCGATCGGCGACTACCTGGTGGAGATCTTCCGGGAGTACCACGCGGACCACTTCGCGTGGGCGAAGGAGATCTGGGACATCGCGGCGATCGCGTGGCTTCTGGACGGCTCGTGGGTTCCGAGCGAGTTGGTGCACAGCCCGGTGCTCACCGAGGGGCTGACGTGGAGCGTGGACCACTCGCGCCACCTGGTTCGCGTGGCCACGCTGGTGCACCGCAACCCGATCTTCCGGGATCTGTTCACGAAGCTGGCCCGCTTTGCGGGGGAGGGCGACGGCGGCTCCTGAGCCGGCGGCGGTCAGTGTCGCAGGGTCATGCGAACGGTCTGGCCGCCCTGTGCGGCGAACTCGTAGACTCGCTCGCTGCCGGCGGGGAGGGGCTCGGCAGGCTCCACGGCCACGGTGTCCGCGCGGTAGCCGGCGTTGGGCTCGTGGCCTTTGACTTTCTCCCAGGTGATGGCGAAGGACACCTGGCGGCCGTGGCGGTCGGTGACGCCCACGCGGCGGCTGGCCCTCGGGCCGGTCTGCGCCTGGAAGAAGGCGGGGTTGGCGTAGACGAGGTGCACAAGGGAGGGCTTGCCATCGGGGCCGAGGCGGGCGGCCACGGCGAGGGTCTCACCGTCGGCGGCGTGGATGGTCCAGTTCGCCTGCTTGCCCGCGGCGGCCTGGGCGTTGGGGAAGGCGAAGGTGCAGGCGCTCGCGGGCGGGGTGCCGGGCAGATCGACGCGCCGCCAGGCGCGCACGTAGTCGATGCTGAACGTGGACGGGAGGGTGTCGGGCTCGGGCAGGCCGAACCACTGGGGCATGGTCTCGCTGTCGAAGTTCAGGGTGAGGGGCTGGTGGCAGTGGGTGTTCTTCAGGGTGAGGACCACCTTGCCGTCCACGTAGTACTTGAGCTCGACGGGGTCCCATTCGAGAGCGTAGAGGTGGAAGGCGTCGGCGAGCCGCCAGGGGGCTTGCCACTTTCCGCCGCGGCTCCAGTGGCGGTCGGGGTTGACGAGGGTGTGGAACACGTGGGTGTTCATGTGGACGGTGTGCTGGTGCTTGGGGTTGCCGGCGCCCATTTCCAGGACGTCGATCTCGGTCCAGATCTCGGGCGTGCCGTCGTAGAACCAGAAGGCGCTCGAGCCGTTGGAGTCCATGGGTCGGCATCGGATCTCGAAGTAGCCGTATCGGACTTTGGCCTTGCTCTGCACTGCGGCGCTGGTGAAGGTGTGGTAGCCCTTGGGCAGGCCGTCGAGGTCCTCCTTGCGCATGGTCAGGTGGAGCATGCCGTCGCGGACGGCCACGTTGTGTTTGGCGAAGAAGGCGGGCTGCCGGCCCTTCCAGCCGGGGTTGTTGGGGTGCCATTTTGCGGGGTCGAGTTGCGTGCCGAGGAACTCATCGGAGAACTCGGGGACGGGCTCCCAGGTGCCGTGGGCGAGCGGGCAGGGCTTCATCGGCAGGCTCCTGTTGGCCGCGCAGGCGGAGAGGACAAGGCATAGGAGCAGGACGCACGCGGAGGTCGATACTCGCATTATGGGGGGATCCTCGATTGCGGCCGACGGGGTTACTTACTCGACGAGGGTGAGGACGCCGAAGCCGTCGGGGCGCCACTCGGGCGCGAGGCCGCCGCCCCAGTTCATGTGGGCGGCCAGGCCGCGGCCGTCGTTGTCGTTGAGCTGGAGCGAGAGGCCGATCTTGACGCCCACGCCCGGCGCGACCCCGCCAAGCTGGCTGAACGGCAGGCGCAGCTCGTAGGTGCAGCGGCCCTTGCTCGGGGCGACGGCCAGGTCGTAGGCCGACGAGTCCCTGGCGAGCTGGCCGGTGCGCAGGCCCCCCGCCCACTTCGCGGGGCGGAACAAGGTGTGGCGTCCGCTGCCGCCACCTGGGGATGCGGAGGAGACGATGCAGGCGAAGGCCTTGGCAGCAGTGCCGGGGGTGCGGTTCATGGGGTGGAGAGCGAGGAGCAGGCCGTCGCCCTGGGCGGCGGCCTCGCCGGTGGCGGGTGCGGCGTGGATGTCGTCGTGCACGTCGATAGCAATGTAGAGATTCGCGTCGTCCCAGGCCAGCCAGGCGACGCCGCTGAGGTTCTCGGGCGCCCAGGCGTATGGGGTGGTGCGGGCCGAGAGCTGATTGGGTCCGATGAGAGGGATGGGGCAGCGGGGCGACCAGTCGTCGAGCCGCCCGTCGATCTTCGGGGGCTTCATGGCCCGATGGGCCTCGGCCGCGAAGTCGGTGCCTTCGTAGACGGAGACGCGGAGGTTGTCGTAGAGGGCGTAGCCGGTGCCCTTGACCACGGGGACGAAGCCGGCGCGCACAAGGCCTGGCGGGGCCTTGTAGCGGGCGGTGAAGACCTGCCAGTGCGGCGTCTCGTTGCCGCAGGTGAAGACCTGCACGTCGTAGAGCGGCTTCATCTTGCCGTCCGCGAAGTGCTGGTAGATGTTCGAGCCGGCGTGCATGTCGTGGTTGCGGACCCAGGCGGTGTAGAGGTAGGTGAGGCCGCCGCGCAGGTCGATGGTGCGGCCGCACGAGCCCCACTTGTCCCCCGTGTTCTGGAACTTGAGGGCTCGGCGGCCGAGGCCGGGGCCGTCGGCGGGTGCCCACCGGACGGTGGAGCCGTTGATGCGCCAGCCGTGGGGGCCGGTGCCCGCGGCGGCGGCGGTCTCGAGGTCGCCGTTGGGGAACAGGTTGCCGAGCATCGCGGGGTCGACGACGGAGAGCACGAAGCCTCGGGCGACGGTGGGGAGCTTGGCCCACTCGAACTGGAAGGTCATCTCGAGCGGGTGGTCTTTGGCTTCGGCGGCCTTGGGCACAGCCACGGGGAAGCTCAGGATCGTGCTCTGGCCCGGGGCGATGGCGAAGGGCACGCGGGGCTGTGGGGTCCAGCCCTTCGGCAGGTCGGCGCCGAGGGTTCCCTTGAGCGGGCGGTCGTAGGGGTTGCGGATGCGGATGAAGATGGGAGCGGAGCGGCCGGCGAGCATGGCGAGGCGTGGGCGGTCGCCGAGGCGGGAGCGCTTCATGCCCGCGCGGTGTGCGAGGATGGTGGGGACGACCTGAGCCTTGAGGACATCGAGGTCGCCGCCCTCGACGAACACGCGGAGCGGGGCAAGCCCGAGCGCGGCCACCCCGTCGCTGGCGGGTACGGTGGTCTCGTTGCCCTGGTGGTCGCTGATGGTGAGCTTCGCTGTGCCGACGGGGAGCTTGATCGTCTCGGCCGCCTCATAGCTCGATGCGACGAGGACCGGGCGACCGCCGCGCTCGAAGAGGTGGAAGAGCCCGCCGCTGCCGAGCGCGAAGACGCCGAGCGGCTTCGCATCGTGGAGCTTGGCCACGAACACGGCGAGCGTGGCGGCCAGGGGACGGGGCGTGTGGTCGTCGAACAGGTAGGTCCAGTTCCCCGCCGCGCTGCCGGTGCCGCCGAAGTAGATGATGCGCTGGCAGCCGGCCACCAGCTCGTCGGGCCACTGGGTGAGCACCCAGTTGCTCTGGAGCGTCTGGGCGAGGTCGTCGAGCGGGGGCGCGCCCCAGGTGCTGATGCCGCGTCCCGACTCGTCGTCCCACACCTCGGCGGTGCACCCTGCGGCGTCGAGGTCCTCGCGGGCCTCGCGCACGCCGTCGCCGTTCGAGTAGTGGACGGGAAGCACGTCGACGTACTTGCCCACTCCCGCGGCGAGGCAGGCGGTGCGGAAGCTTCGCGGCCACAGGCCGCCGGCGAGCAGGGTCTTCATTGCGGGGTCGATGGCCCTGGCGGTCTCGGTGCCGATGCGGCAGAAGGTCAGGTAGTCGTCCACGGGGTTTTTCGAGCCGCCTGGGACGATTTCGTTGAGCCACTCCCAGCCGAAGAGGCGGCCCTTGTAGTGGGTGGTGGCGGTCTTCACGAAGTCGCGCCAGGCCTCCCAGTCGCAGGCAAAGGCACGGTAGCTTCCGGCGGCTCCGGAGCCTGGGAGCGCCCAGGCGGGCGGCCCCACGATGCACATCCAGGTGTGGATGCCGTGGCGACGGGCGACGGCCAGGGGCTCATCGTAGGCTTCGAGCCGGTAGACGCCCGGCCCGGGCTCCAGCTCGGACCAGCTCACGAACTGGCGGCAGAAGGTCAGGCCGAGGCGCTGCGCGATGCGGCAGCGCTCGGCCAGCCGCTCGGGAGCATCCGGGCCCACGGCGTTGGTCAGGCCGAAGCGTGTGGGGGCGCCCTTGGTGACGGCCTGCACGTCGGGGATACGCGCGAAGGTGGCCGTGCGCGTCTCCCAGCCGGGCACGGTGGCCTCGAGCAGAAAGGTGCCGCGGCGGGTCAGGGAGAGCTCGATCGGCACGTCCTGGCCGTTGCGCTCGGCCGTGAAGTCCACGGCGCCCTGCGCCACCATGGCGCGGGTGGCGTCGAAGACTTTGTAGGCGAGGGTTTTCTTCTGCCCGGGCGGGGCGACGTTGCGCAGCCGTGCGGCCAGGCGCACCGGTTCGGCGTAGAGGAAGAGATTCCCTGGCTTGTCCGAGACGAGCTCGAAGTGGCCGCCGCGGCGGTGGAACCATGGGCCGCTCCGCCGCACGTTCCAGGGGAAGCGCTTCCCCGCGGCGTCCTGGAAGTAGCACAGGATGAGCATCCCGTTGCGGGGCTGCGCGGGCGGGACGGTGAAGGTGAAGACGTGGCGTCCCTGGCCAGGCCGCACCGCTGCTTTCTGCCACGAGCCGGGGTAGGAGACGTGGAAGCGCTTCTTCGTGTACTTGCCGTCGGGGCAGTCGATCCACGGGCCGCCGAGCCACACGGACAGCGACGTGCCGGCGTCCGCCTCGGCGGCGTCCAGGCAGTAGTCGACGGGCACCTGCCAGCGTTCGCTCTCGACGAGCACGCGGCTCACGCAGGCCGGGTCGATGTAGATCCAGCTCTTGGTGGCACGCGGCTGCCCGGCCAGGGCGGATGCTGCGGACGCCAGGACGCACAGGGCCACCAAGGGTGCGCGGATCGGGACACGCTGTCTCATGGGTGCACTCCCCCCAACGGTGGCTCGGTGTGGGTTCTCGGGACAGGCCTACCGGCGCTTCTCGGGCACGCTCGGCCTGGTGGATGGCCGCAGGAGCATGGGGAACTGCTTGGCCAGGGACACCACGGCGAGGTTCTCGGGGGTGAAGCGGCATCCGAGCTCGGATTTCTCGGAGCCCTTGGTGCGCAGAGAACTGCTCCTGGGCAGGCGGAAGTCCCCGATGCGGGGATTCGCGAAGCTCACGGAGGCCTTGGCCACGCCCTCGGTGTCCACCATATCGGGCGGCAGGGACTTGCGCTGGTGGGTGAAGACGGTGTTCGTGATCTTGGCGGCCTTGTCCCGGTCGCGCTTGTCCTTGGGCACCTCGATGGTGATGGTGCGCAGGATACTGTCCTCGACGACGATGCTGCGCGCTCCCTCGGGGATGCGGAGCGGTCCCGCGGCGGTCACGTGGATGAGCTCGGAGTCCTCGCCGAGGGTCGCGCTGCCGATGATCGCGCAGTCGACGAGGGTGGCGCCTCGGATCTCCATGTTCAAGCCCACGAGGATGCAGCCGGAGAGGCCGACGTTGCTGAGCTCGGCTCCGGCTCCGAACTGGAGGACGGACTGGAATCCCTTGAGGCCCGAGAGGCCATCGAGCTTGAGCGCACAGCGGCGGACGGTGATCTTCGCGCCGTCCTGCGCGTCGAAGAAGCGTTCGATGCCCATCACGCCGGTGCACTCGTGGAACGTGACGGCACAGCCGCGCCCGACCACGACGGCGGTCTTGGCCTGGACGAAGTCGAAGTGGTCGACCCAAAGGTTCTTGCCGTTGTTGGGGAGCTTGAGGATCGTCTCGCGCTTGGAGCCGCCATCGAACCGTGGCCGACGCTGGCCGAGCCCGCGGAGCACCAGGTTGTCGGCAAACTGCCCCGACATGTCGGTGGTGCCGCGGTAGACGGCTCCGTCGACCAGGATGGTCGTGCTGCCTTTCTTGAGGGCTTCGAGGGCTTTCTCGAGGGAGCGATGGGCGCCGCGGGCTGTGCGGGAGACGCGGAGGGTGGCTCCGCGGCTGGCGATGGTCTTCGCCATGGCTGCGGCGCTGGGCTTGCGCTTGGCGTCGGTGAGTGCCTGGGAGCCGTCGTACTTCTTCTTGAGCTCGGCGAGGAGCTTGGCGCACTCGTCGTAGCGGCGCACTTTGTAGGCTTCGGCGGCCTTGGCGTAGAGCTCGCCGGCCTTCTTCTCCTCCTCGGGCTTGAGTGTAGGCTTCTTGGGTGCGGGTTTCTTCGGTGCGGGCTTGTCGGGTGTGGGCTTCTTGGGCGCCGGCTTGTCGGGCTCCGGCGTGTCGGGCTCCGGCTCTTCGACCCGGGCCGTCTCGTCGGGGGTGGGCTTGGGCTCGGGGAGGCCGGGGGGTGCGAAGGGCTGGAAGGCCACGGCCAGGTCCAGGAGTTCCTCGTGGTCGGAGTAGTGCTCGGTGTCGCGGAACTTCTCCTTGTAGTCGTCGAGTGCGGCGGCGCCCTTGGCGGCGTCGCCCTTGAGGACCAGGCGGATGGCGGCGGCGAGGGCTTGCGCGGCCTGGGCCTCGCGCTCAGCGGTCTCTGCGGTCTCCGCGGGGTCGGTGAGTGCGTCGGTTTCGGCGCCCAGTGCTGCGGCTCGGGTGAGTCGGGCCTGGGCTTTTTCGGTGCTGCCGATGAGGCGGAGCCAGAGGGCGAGGCCGAGCTGGTCGCTGGTGCGGCCGGCCTTGGCGGCGTGCTTGGCGAGCGCCTCGATGGAGACGTCGCGCAGCTTCAGCCATTCGAGCTTATCGACCTTCTTGGTGGCGCCCATCATCGTCTCGGTGGTGATGCCCGTGCGGTCGGCCTTCACGAGGTCGCCGTTGAAACCTCGGATGTGGAGCGTGCTCTTGCGGAGCTTTGGCTCGGCCTTCCCGATCGCGTCGGCCATGTGGTCGAGGAGGGCGATGAGGCCATCGACGGCGGTTTTGCGCTGGGCGATCTGCGCGTCCACAGCTTCGTCGGCAAACGTGAGCTTGCCGAGCGCCTCGGCGGCCTCATCGAGCTTCCAGTCCTTGAGGAGCGCCTCGATGGGCTCGATGGCGCGGCCAAACGCGGCCTGTTTCTCGGCCCGCGCCGTGGCCGTCTCGACCGACTTGGCGACCTTCGTCTCGGCCTCGGCAAGCGCGGTGAGGCTCTCGGTGTAGGCGTCGAGCGCCGCGATGCCCGCCTTCGCCTGGGTGGCCTGCTCGGCGGCACCGAAGGTGTCGGCGACCTTCTGGAGCGCGGCGCGGGCCTCGTCGATCTTGCCGGCCTTGGCGAGTGCGGCGGCGTTCTGGACGACCCGGGTGAAGACGGCCTTGGCCTCCTTGGTGACGAGCTGACGCGCCTCCTCGACCGCCGCCTTGAGCGCGAGCGACTCGTTGTTCTCCGTCAGCCCGTCGAGGATCTCGAGTGCCTTGCCGTACTGGCCCTCACCCACGAGTGCGGTGATGTTCTTGCGGGCGGCGTCGAGCTGGGCCTCCCAGTCGTCGGCGGCGGGGGGCTGGGCTTCGTCGGGGTCTGGCTCGGCCGCGGGCTCGTCGGGCGGCTCGGGCTCGTCGTCGGCTTTGGCGGGAGGCTCCTGGGTCTCCGTGGCGTCGGGTGGCTCGGCCACGGCGGCCGCGGTGTCGGGGGCGGGCTCATCGGGAGGGGGGACGGCGGCCACCTGGTCGGGGGTGGTGGGTGCGGGGCTTGGGACGGCCTCCGTGGCGGTGGCGGGCGCGGTGGCCTGCTGGCGGGTGCCCCGCAGGCTCGGCAGGAGCACGATGAGTCCGCCCGCGATGGCAGCGAGGACCAGGATGGCGGCGCCGCCGAGAACCCAGGGCAGGGCGTTCGAGCGGCGGCGACGGGTCTGGACGGGCTTGGCATCGAGCACGCGGGGCATGCGCACGGCTGTGGTCTTGAGCAGGGCTCGGATGTGGGCGAGCAGTTCGCCGTGGGTCTGGAAGCGCTCGGCGGGGTCCTTGGCACACATCTGCGCGAGCAGCTCGTCAACGGCGGCTGGGATCTCGGGGGCGAGGGCCTTGGCGGAGGGAAAGGGCTCCTGGGCGTGCTGGCGGATGAGGTCGGCGGTGCTGGGGCCGAGGAAGGGCGGGCGGCCTGTGAGCAGGTGGAAGAGCATCGCACCGAGGGCATAGATGTCCGAGCGGCAGTCGGCGAGTTGTGAGTTTCTCACGAACTCGGGGGCCATGTAGACGGGGCCGCCGTGGGTGCCGCGTGCGATGCCCACGGCGGTTTCCTCGAGGCTCTTCGAGAGCCCCAGGTCGGCCAGCTTCGCCTCGCCCCGCTCGGTGAGCAGCACGTTCGAGGGCTTGATGTCCCGGTGGATCAGCATGTGCTCGTAGGCGTGCTCGAGTGCGGAGGCCACCTGAGCCACGATGTCCATCGCGTCGGGCAGCGAGACGCGGCGCTCGCGCTTGAGCCGGTCCGAGAGGCTCTCGCCGTCCACGTACTCCATCGAGAAGAAGTGGTGGCCGTGCTCCTCGAGGATATCGAAGATCTGCACGATGTTCGGGTGGTTGAGCTTGGCGACGGCCTGGGCCTCGCGCTTGAAGCTGGTGAGGAAGGCGGCATCGTTCGCGACGCTCTGCGGGAGCACCTTGAGGGCCACGCGCCGCTTGAGGCCCTCCTGGATGGCCTCGTAGACCGTTCCCATGCTCCCGGAGCCGATGCATCGGGTCACCGTGTAGCCCACGAGCGACTGGCCGATGGGCAGGCCGTCGCCCGCCGAGGGTGCGGCGGCCTGGAGGCGCGGGCGGGGCGGGGCGACCGGCTGTGGCGGGGCGGGAGCCGGCTGCGGGGCAGCAGGCTTCGGACCCGGCGCCTGTGGGGCGGCGGCAGGCGGCGGGGCCTCCGCGCCGCTCGGCGCGGTGAGAATGGTCTTGCAGTGGGGGCAGCGGAACCGGGGAGCGCCCTCGGGCGCCGTCAGCTTCCGTGCGCAATTCGGGCAGGTCAGCACGCGCTTGGCCATGGAGTGTACCGTCCACACGCGGTGGGGGGCTTAGTCACTCGCGATTATAGCACTGCGCCCATTCGGGCTGCAACTGCGTCCTTGACATCGGGCGCGCCCGCGCGTAGGATCGCAGTGGACGGAGGAGGGGACACAAGAGACCGAAAATTCCCTGGGCCTGCGCCGAACACGCGTAGGGAAGTACCATCTCCCATGACCGCGTTAATAGGCGCAGGCCTGCTCATGTCCTGGCCGCGGCTACAGGGCGTCGAGCACGGCGCTGGTGGCCGACCGCGCCAGGTGTGCGGCAGCGCGTGCGGCCGCGGCAAGCTGGCGAATGTGCTCGGGCGTCGTCCCGCAGCATCCGCCCACGATGCTCGCGCCGGCCTCCAGCAGGCGCGTCACCTTCCCTGCCATCTCCTCAGGCGTCTCGCGAAACACCGTCGCTCCGTCGATGAGCTCGGGCATGCCTGCGTTGGGCTTGATCCACAGGGGCTTATCCGTGGCCGGCCGCATGAGGCGGGCGACCTCGATCATGTTGTCGATGCCGGAGCCGCAGTTCGAGCCCACGATATCGGCCCCCGCCTCGGAGAGCTCGGCGGCGGCCTGTTCGGGCCTGACGCCCATGATGGTGGCGAAGCCGGCGGGGCCGCGCTCGAAGGTCATCGAGACCACGGCCGGCAGGTCGCAGACCTGGCCTGCGGCGGCCAGTGCGGCCTTGGCCTCGCCGAGGTCGACGAACGTCTCGAGCACGAGGCCATCGGCGCCGGCCTCGGCGATGACGGCGATCTGCTCGGCGTAGCAGGCGACGAACTCGTCCTCGCTCTTGATGCCCAGGGGCACCATGAACTCGCCCGTCGTGCCCACGGAGGCGAACACGAGTGCGCGGTCGCCGGCGGCGCGCTTCGAGATGCCCACGCCCAGGCGGTTCAACTCGGCGGTGCGGTCGGCCAGACCCGGGCGCTCGAGCTTCCAGCGGTTGGCGCCGAACGTGTTGGCCAGGATGATGTCGGAGCCGGCCTCCACGTAGCCGCGGGCCACGGCCTCCACGGCCTCGGGCCTCTCGGCGTTCCACAGCTCAGGCGCCACATCCGGCTCGAGGCCGAGCTTGGCCAGTTCCGTGCCCCAGGCACCATCGGAAATGAGGACCGCGCGGTCCTTCAACAGCGATTTCCAGTCCATGGAACGGTCTTCCTGCAAGCGGGTGAAGATGCGGCCTCCCTGGCCACTGTACCCGAGCCTCGCCTGCACTTCAAGCCGCCGCGCGCCGTATCAGAGCGAGAGGCGCACGGTGTGGATCTCGAAGGGTCGGAAGGCCACCTCCACGGTGTTGTCCGCACGGGCGAGCCGTTTGGGCTTCTCCTCCATGAGGTCCACGAGGGCGGCTCGGCGGATGGGCAGGCCGAGGCGGAGGCGTGCTGTGGTAGCTGCGCCGGTGGCCTCGTAGAGGCGCACGATCAGGTCGTCGGTGTCCTCGGCCTTCTTCACGGCCTCCACGACCACGTTGGGGGCATCGACCTCGAGGAGCGACCACTCGGCGGGCAGGTCGCCGGGATGCGGCTCGGCCACGGTGGCGCGCAGGGGCACGTTGAGCTCGTAGGCGGCGCGGGCCACGCCGCCGGCCACGTGGTCGCCCGTGTGGGGGTAGAGGGCGTAGACGAACTCGTGGCGGCCCTGGTCGGCCTTCGGGTCGGGCGTGGTG
>Ga0272441_10015293_pt1 | contig 10749 bp, 8 predicted proteins | sample SSMProp6N_FD_193582 | JGI IMG/M metagenome (GOLD analysis project Ga0272441, IMG submission 193582) | Marine sediment archaeal communities from Little Sippewissett salt marsh, Falmouth, MA, United States - SSM-Prop-6N | ecosystem: Environmental > Aquatic > Marine > Wetlands > Sediment ...
AGAGGGTGATGGATACGAAAGCCCTCAAACGAACAGGGCTCAGCTGGATTTTCATCAGGGTTTGGGCGATGTAAATGGCCGCGACGGAGAAGATGAATATGATGAGAGGTGTTCTCATTCTAAATTTTTCGATAAAAGGTTTACGGGTCGAGCTCTATAAAAGGTTCTAAGGCTTCCTGAAGACGGGCCGCCATCAGCTCGTGGGTGCTTCGGTCCCCGTGCGGATTCCATCCCAGGGACTTGAATTCGTCGTTTTTAAGCAAAGTTATAACAGCCAGCCCTTCCGCCGCTGCCTGGGCAAAGCCGCCGGCGAAGGGTTCGTGAAAACGCTGAACGCTGGGGCAGACCAGGAGTTGGAAACCGTGCTCTCGGGCCAGTGATCTGAGCTGCCGCATTTTCTCAACCAGCAGCACGTTGAGCGGATGTTGAGGGGACTCGTTTCGCCGGCCGATGGGGGCGGGCTGCCGGAAGGAATGCCAGCGGAATCGGAGCGCGGAAAGAAAATATGATTGATCCAGCAAAAGCGCTTTCAGGATCAGCCGGAGCGGCGCCTTCCTTTCGGGGCCGGCTGTGAGATAATTGATACCATAGTCTGATCTTATCCCGTAGGATCCGACCGGGAGATCGTTGGCGTCGAAGACGACCACCACTATATCCGGTTGGAGCGCCCTGACTTTTTCTTCCAGCACTGCGATTTCCCCCCGCAATCCGTAGCCTGGGATGCCGGCGTTTAATACTTCCACCTCGGTCCCGGAAGCATCGAGGAGCACCTGGAGCCGGTTTACCAGGCAGTCATCCTCCTCTACTCCAAATCCAAAGGCGGTGGAATCTCCGAGTATGACTATGCGCGATGTGCGGTCGTTTTTTATTGGATCAGGATCCTCTCCTCGAAATCCCAGGGCGTTGATGCGGACCGGTACGCCGTAGGCGAAGCCCCGGAAACCGGGTTGGAGTTCGTAGGGGGTGTCCGGGTTCCTGCTTGGCCGGAATATGGGCGGAACATTGAGATGGGGGAAAAAGAAAATTCTCCCCTGCGCGTAAAAAAATCGGCAGGCGATTTCCATGGTGAAAAAAACGATGACCAGAACCAGCCCACCGGCAAGAAGGGTGAAAAAGAGCTTCTTGCCCGGCGATAAGTGTCCTGAAAGAGTCATAGCCGTTGATTCATCGAATATTTTTAAACGTTGAAGCCGCGTCGCTTAACGTGGCCAGGCTGATAGTATAGCCCAGCTCATCGCACAGATGATTAAGTGTCTGCAGGTTGTGAAGAAAGTTCCCTAATAATTTTGAGGAAAGCAGTTCAGCGGCGTGGAAGAAGGTAGTGATAAATATGTCTTCCCTTTCCGGGATTGAGGCAAAGGACTGATGTGCGGCCTCACGAAAGAGCCTGCCCCTCCCGGTAATCGTCACCCCCTGCCAGCGGGCACTCATCCAGTCAGTAAAAGCGAAATGTGGATTCCGGATCGCTCTCAGATTCCGCAGACAATGGCGAATAAGCCGCAGAGGCAGCTTCAGGCTCCTGACCAGCACCGGCATCTCCACAATATTCAGGCTTTCTTCATCCGTTTTTGCCGGCCGGCGATAATCAAATTCGGAGGGGAAATAGGGGAAGCGGGGTGTGCTTCTCCAATCGTAAACCCAGTTTCCTCTCTGTACACATCCGGGAACCGCTGAGGCGTCGACCAGCATTCCCTGACTATCGAGGAATTGCATCAAGCTGTTTGACTGGTAATCCCAGCCCATGCGGACGGCTCGTATCTCGGTATGCCGGCGGAGGGCGGTGAGGCATTCCAATAGCAAACCGAGGTCGTCACCTTTCTGAAGGGATGGTGCCCACCGGCGCGCGACCTCATCCCAACGATGGAGATGGGGATGCCAGCCGATCTCGCTGCCCTGTTCCCGCTCCCTCTTCCAGATCTCTTCAAATTGCCGGGAGCAGAAATCATACGCTCCGTAGAGTTCATAAATCTGGCGATCGGAGCGGAGCAGCCAGGTGAGAGGTGGTTGCCCGTATTTGGACGCGAACGCTGTCTCCTTCAGGCGTTGTCGAAGAAAAGGGATACCGCTGGTGATACCCCGCCAGTTAAGTTCAGGATCTTCTTTCCGGGGAACTCTGCGATATTCCGGATTGAAGTCAGGGTCAACATCACAGGCTATGGTAATATGGGCGGTCCTGTTCATGGTCCGGAATTCCATTCGCAGCGAAAATCAAGAATCTTTCCTTTCCGGGGAAAAGTAGTTTTGCAATCCGAACAGGTAAATCCCGTTTTGTGATCTACCAGGCTCCGGCTTCGACACCGGGGGCAGGCAAGTATATCCACCAGCTCGGGTTCTTCGCCTGCCCGGGGCGAAGGTATTCTGGCTCCCTCATCTTTACGAAGGAGCGCGAAGTTGAAGGGGGCAAAGCCCAGCCTGCCCAGGCTCCGGTCCGCCATCGCTTCGCAGATTGATACCGGCAAGGTGAGAAACGGCATTTTTTCAAGGAAGTGATCCAGGAAACCGGCGGCATTCACAATTTGAATGAAAAATCCCGTTCCTCGGGTTCGCTGAATATAAAGTCCCTCTTGAGCGGATAACTCAATGAAATAAGCCGGGTGAGTTCCGAAAAGCATTTCTTTGTACGGTTCGTGATCATGGTGGAGACTTCTCAAACCGTGCTTAAATATCCGAAATACATTTCTTTTGTTGGCATAATTAATCAGCGCCTCCTCTCCGGGGCGGAGTATCCGGGCAAGCTCATGCAAGAAAGCCCGGGGAGATTTCATATGATGGAATGTGCGGACGGACAGGCCGGATCTGAATACGTCGTTGCGGAACGGGAGATAATAGGCGTTGGCGGCAACGAAGTGGATGTTCTCGTGGTGGTGCGTTTGCGCGGCGATTTCCAGGAGATTGGTCGCGTAATCGACCAGCACGACCTTTCGATCCGACCTGAAGTAAGTCGGGATCAGGCGGCCGTAACCCGCACCCACTTCGACGAACCATCCGGGGGTGGAAGGAAGAAGCTCCCGGATGATCTTATTCTCAGCTTTCTGGAGGATCGATTTGCTCGGTCCTCGCCAGAATTCTCGATAGTCTTGCCGAGAGTAATCTCGGATTTCGATATTTTTTTGATGAGAGTTGATATTCATATTTAAATAAGGGCAGACAGTGTTTAATCTGTAACTTCGGGACCAAAACCTGTGATTTGGTCGAGTTTCCGTTTAAAGTTGAGATAAAGATGGTGTTTCGGTGTCCGCTCTAAAGCCAGAGTGATCTCTTGCCGAGCCCGGGGAATATCGTCATTGTTAAAAAAAATTACCGCTCGAGCATAGTAAGGCCACCCCCACCCTGGCCTGTTCCGGCTTACATCCTGCCAGAACCGAAGAGCGGTTTCTGACCCCTCCCGTTTGAGGAGCATAGCGCCGGCTTGCTTGGGATAAAGGTCATTATGCGGTTCGAGTTGGTAGGCCCGCAAGTAAAATTCGATGGCTTTTCCCCCCTTTTGCCCGTTTCTAAAAATGTCCCCCAATTCTGAATAGAGCTGGGCATCTCCAGGTGCAAGAGAGAGGGCCTTTCCATAAGCACGCTCTGATTTTTGCAGGTCGTCGAGACGGAAGTAGAGCCTTCCCAGAGCCCGCCAATTCCGCCAATCTTCGGGATTGCATTGAACCGCCCTCCGAAATTCTTCTTCCGCGCCTTCCCAATTTCTCAGTGCCATAAGTTCGTATCCCAGGCTGAGATGAAATTCATCTTCAGGAGGAGGAAGATCTTTCAGAATTTCATAATCGGCGGTGTGGGAAAGGAGAAGTTTCATCGCTTTGGGCCAGGCGCAGACATAAATTTCCGCCGCCCGGTTGAGATCCCCCGCGGCTGCTTTTTCATTGCCCCGTCGGAGATGGTTCCGGGCCCGGGCGAGATAGAGATAGGGACTGGTGGGATCGAGAGACAAAGCTTCGGTAAAATTGTCCGCTGCTTTTTCATAAGCGCTCAGGCGCTGGTGAAAAACAGCAAGTTCCAAGAGGAGAAGCGTATCCCAGGGATTGATCTGCCGCGCTTCCCCCAGGTCTGCGCGAATAGATTCATAGAGTCGGATCTTATCGGGGGAACGATCGAAAAGAATCATATCCGCTCGTGCCCGACCATAAAGCGCCCTGATCGTCCCCGGATCGATCTGCAGCGCCCGCGAGAAAAATTCTCGGGCGTCCCGGGGTTTATCTTCCCGAAGCAGTTTGTTGCCCCTGCGCACTTCCTGATCGGCGAGGAACAATTTCCCCGTGGGGTTGAGGATGAAAAAGAAGAGCAATAATCCTGCCGTAAGCGCGAATGCGAATTTACTCCGCTGCGAGGTCAGAACAGGAACGGATTGGAATTTTCTGAAAGCAAGAGCGATGCCTGTGAGCGCCGCTAAAAGATAGGAATTGGCCGGAATGCGGAGAATAAAATCAAAACCGCTGTGAACCAGCGCGTAGATAAGCGCTCCCGCAGCTCCGAGCGAAAAAAGGCGCATGTTAAGGTTAATGTTACTCTTGAGATTGTTAAACAGCCTTATCAGGCTCCAAGCAAAACAGGCTCCGATGGCCCCGAGAGCGACAATTCCCCCTTCTCCCAAGAGCTGGAGGAATTCATTGTGAGCGTGAGGGACGGAGTACCAGACATCCGGTTCCTTGAATTGAAGATAAACGAAAGAGAACGTTCCCCAGCCCCAACCGGTAATCGGCCGGGCTGAAAACATGCTCAACGTGCTCTCCCAGATGGATAGACGCGTCCGTATAGAGAGTTCATCAATTGAGGTTGAATATAAAGAAAAATGGTGAAGGTGAAAATAAATCAGGGATATCAACAGGATTACGATCAGGCCGCCGATAAAGAACAACCCGCGTTTGATCTTGCCGGGGCCGCCGCCCCCCGGAGTTTTTAAAATTCCGTAAAAGTATATTACCAGCAAGACCATGGATGAAATGCCGAATGCCAGCAATCCCCCCCGCGATTTCGTGAGTATGATTCCGACCAGCAAGATCATAAACCCGATCCGGGAAAGCCAGCGGAGACTTTTTTTCGTGCCGCCCAGGCTGAAACTCAAGGCGAGGGGAGCGATCATGCCGATAAATGAGCAGAAATGATTCCGGTTCACATACGTTCCGGTCAGCGTTCCTTTAAGGAAGAAGTTCGATGCCGATTGAGCGGCGCCGTAGATAATCAGGAAGCATCCCCATAATAGAATGAGAAGATAAAATGAGATTGCGCTGCCGCTCTTTGGCCTGGATAGAATAAGCCCGGTAAACAACAAGGAACAGGAAATGATTTCAAAAAATTGGATTTTCCCCAACTCGGGAGCGGGGGAAGCAAGATAGACGATACCGCCGGAGGTTATCAGGATCAGCGGCAGGAAATAAAGACGATTCCGGGCTAGCGGTGCGGATGAGCTGAGGGAGGTAAAGAACAGAGCCGCTATCAAGATCACAATCCCGCCGCCGATCGCTATCAGCCGCCCGTCTGTAGTTACTCCGCCCCAGTGCCAGGAGAGAAACGCGATGAGTAGAGCGGCGAGAACAATAGTAAAGCTGGGTTTCATCGGTGACCTCGACAAAAAAGTTCCCCCTTTGTAAAAGGGGGATTTAGGGGGATTGTGAATAGCCGATTTATTTGAATCCCCCCTTTCCCCCCTTTGCCAAAGAGGGGATCGGCTATTCCCCACGACTGTGGTGTGAATCTCGTGGGAGTCTGTGGCCAAAAGCTTGCGGGTCTGGCTTAAATCGTCGTTGGCGTAGGTTCAAAACTAGGATTTTTGCGAAGCAAAGATTCTAACGATAGCCGTACTTATAAACGCTGTGGTAATAATAATAGTAGCTCCTCAGTTTCAGCTCGATGTAGTTGAGAACCACACCGTAAATCTTGGCTCCCGCCTTTTCCAATTGCTGCTTGGTCCGGAGGACGAACTTGCGGTCGATATGCCCGGCGAAGCAAACCAGAATCACGCCATCGACAAGGGCGGCTATAATTGAGGCGTCGGTGAGCGCTCCTGCAGGCGGTGAGTCGAAGATTATCCGATCGAACTTATCCTTTAAAGAACCGATGAATTCCGCCATCCGGGGCGATTCCAGCAGTTCCGATGGGTTCGGAGGCACGGGGCCGGAGGGTATGATTGAAAGATTTTCAATGCCGGTGGGGAAGATGGTTTTCTCCGCTGGGGCTTCCCCCTTCAGAAAGGAGGAGATTCCTATATCGTTTTTTAATCCGAAAATATAATTCAGGGCCGGCCGCCGCATGTCTGTGTCTATCAGGATTGTTTTGGACCCGGCGTAAGCCGTTGTAATTCCAAGGTTCGTAGAGATGGTGGTTTTCCCTTCCCGGGGACTGCTGCTGGTCACCAGGAGAGCGAGAGTTTCGGCTTTGAAGTCGGTGAACCGGATGTTGCTTCTGAGGCTCTTGAACATCTCGGCTTCATGGCTGCGGGGGCTCCGCTCTGAAATCATGAAAAGATATTTTCGGGCCTCGTCTTTTTTCATTTCACCGGAGGTTATCATCCGCGGGATTGAAGCGAGAACAGGAAGGTCCAAAAAGCTTTCCGCTTCCGCCGGGGTTTGCAGTGTGGGATCGAAATATTCGGTTACGAAAATAGCCCCGAGCCCGAGGGCTAAACCGAGGAGGGCACCCAGACCTAAATTCCGTTTTTTCTGAGGAGCAATCGGGGCGCCGGGAAGCTCGGCCCGCTCGATGATCACGATATTGCTTTCAATCCCTTCCTTGGTGAGGTCGAGCTCAGTGAGTTTTTTCAATAAAATATTGTAAAGATCCTCATTGACCTGAGCCCGCTTTTTCAGAATTTCGTATTCGATGGCCCTTTTTCGGGCCATATTAATACGTTCCTCTTCGGTACGGATGACATCCAGAAGAACCCGAATTTCCCGCTCGATTTCCTTGAGCTTGGGATGTTTTTCCTTATATTTCGTAAGGAACTGTCCCCGTTTTATCTTAAGCTGCACCAGCTGGGAGTGAAGATTATTCAAAAGCGAAACGGTGGTGGTCGAATCGGTTTTCTCCGGATCGCTCGCGGGCTCAGCCCCGATCTCGGGAGCTCCCTCCCGGTCGAGGTATTCCACCATTGCCATCCGTGACTGCTCGATTTGATTCTTGAGATCGGAGATCTGTGTGGTGAGCAGGGAGAGTGACCTTCGGGCTGATTCCTTCTTTTCTCCCAGGCTGAGTTCTATATAAATCTCCGCCGCCGTATTGGCGATGTTGCGGGCGAGTTCGGGCTCGGTGCTCCTGGCGGTAATCAAATAAATCCGAGCGTCCTTGACCTTCGTCACCATGATGGAAGCCTGCACTCTTCTCACCCAGCTCTTCCAGGCTTGCGGTTCATCGGAAGAAGCTAGATTTAATTCTTCCACCACCCCTTCGGCAACCGCCTTGCTCTGCATAATATGCTTTTCCGTCTCAAAGGTGATGGAATCATAGTAAGGATTGAGCCAGTAAAAGGGAGAATCCCTTCCGGCGAAGGTCGCCGAGGGGGCTTTGGTGTAACCGATCTGGCAGGTCGCCTGGTAGATTGGCTGTTGTTTAAAGGTAACATACGCCGTTAGACCGAAGACGATGGCGAAGATCACGATCAGCATCCAGAGCTTTCTCCGGATGGTGAGAAGATAATCGAGAACAGGCAATGCTTGTTTGAGCGGATTCATTTTAATTAGATAATAAAGAGAGATCCTTCGCTTCGCAGGATGACCCTTAGGATCATTTTAGTTATTAGATCATTGGTTATTGATTATTATTTGGTTATTGTATCTTGGAATTTGGTTATTTATCCCTTAGCCATCAATAAATTCCTAAGCTTGATATGATCGTTTAACGTGATTAATCGCAATATATCGAGATTAAAAGATCCAGGATTCGGGGACGATGATCAAATCTCCGGGCTGGAGGGTGATGTTTTGATCCCGTTCACCATCCAGGATGTCGTCGAATCGAATCCTGATTTCCTCCTCCTTCCCACCTGCTTCCCGGACCAGGCGGGCCCGGTTGCCGGAAGCGTGTTCGTCCAGTCCGTCGGCGGCCATCAGTATATCAAGGGCGGTGAGATTCTCCCGCCAGGGAAAGCTGCCCGGATTCTTGACCGCTCCCACGATATAGACGCGGTTTTCGATCAGAACTCCGGTGCCTCCTTCTTCCGTGGCAACGGTGACGATATCCCCGTTTTGCAGGAGGATGTCTTCCGGTGTATCTCCGCTGAGGAGGGCTTGAAGGCTGACGATAGTTTTCTCCGATTTTTTCCCGGACGGTTGTGCCCTCAGGATGGTGATGACGCTGTCTCCCCATACTTTCGGCCCCCCCGCCTGCAGCAGGTTCTGGAGCAGCGAGCGGTTTTCCCCCAACCGGGCCGGTCCGGCGATAGCCACGTTGCCGAAGAAATAGACGACCTGGCTGCGGTAATCCTTGATATCGACTTCGACCCGGGGGTTCCAGATGTAATCTTTGCTCAGTAAATTTTGGAGCCGCTGCTTGATTTCCTCGTTGGTGAGCCCCGAGACGTCCACGTTTCCCACCCAGGTCCAGGAAATATTCCCCTGGGCGGAAATCCGGAAGTTCCCGGAAATATCCGGCTCGTCGATGACCGTGATACTCAGTACGTCTCCGGGTCCGACACGGTATACCTCCTCAACACTGTTCTCACGGTGGAGTTTTTGGGAGTCGGCCGGTGCTTTTTCCGTGTCCGGGATGGGAGTGATAATGGTAGGTTCAGCCTCCGGGGAAGGAGTGCTCCCGCAGCCTCCGATCGCGCCCAGGGCCAGCGCGACGCAAATACCTTTCCAGAAATGCATGGTTATCATTAAAATTGTAATTTAAAATACTAAACTTATCGAGGAATAGAAACGATTGGCTCGAATCTCAGGCTCTTCATCCACTGTCCGGGTGTTGATGTAACCCGCTCTCAACCACACTTCCTTAAGCAATTGGTATCCGATACTTCCCCTCAGCCGGAGACGCTTATTTTCCCTTCCGCTGGTTTTATACTGGTAGTAGGTTGCATTTCCTTCAATAAAAAGCTGCTTCAAGGGATGGTAACGGCATAGAAAATCATAAGTATCCTGAGTATAAAGCGAGCCGGTGATATCGGTGATCCGGTCCCGGTTAAACGTGGCCGTGGCCTTTAATTTATCCGACGGGATGTAACTCGCTTTGATGTTGTAAATTTCTCCCCGGTGATGAAAATCTTCTGACTTTTCGAAAGAGTATCCCGCTTGACCCGCAATCTTAAAATTTTCGTCAAGAGAAATAACGGCGCTCACCGAGGGTCGGAACTCTGAATACGTGGGTATATCATCATAATCTTTTATCCTGTAGACATTATCCTGGCGGAGTGTCAGCCAGTGAGTAATCTGCCCTTTCCAGAAGGCGTTGAAACGGTGGCCCCAGTAGTTTTCGCCGGTGCTGTCATTTTCGGTGTAGTCAACCCGGGAAAATTCGTAACCGGTTCCGAGGGTATTAATCCGGGAAAATTGGTTGCTCCAGGCGGTGCGAAGGTACGCCCGGTTCTTCTGGGTGAAATTGTCCGGCTGATCATCCGGCAACTCCACGTTGACCGGAACCAATTCGTAGTCGTCCCCGAAAGCCAGGGTCACATTCTTTAAAATCTCGAAATCTTCGACCACTTTAACTTTCGCTTGATGATAATCGCGGTTTTTATCCTTGTAGTGGCTGTACTGGTAGCGGGTGTAAGTGTAGCTGGCCTGCAGGTCAAAAAAGCGGGTGTAAAGATCGAACCTGATTCCAGGTGATATTTGGGCGTAGTAATCGCTCTTTTTGTCCTCGGCGGTGAAGTCGATATTATCGTCGTACCACCCCCTGACCTCAAAGGAGGGATGGATCGAAATACGATTCCTGGCGGCTGTCGCCGTTCCCGCCGCCGGTAGGTTCGCCAGCAGAGAAAGAGCGAGAACCATCAGTAATTTTATTTTCGGTCGCTCCGCATTCAATTTTAAGATTTTTCGCAAAAATTATATTTCAGAAACGCCCGCTGAAGAGCGGAGAATTTTCCGCCTATTGGACTTTTTATCCTGCTGTATCGGAATTTTGCCGGGCAAGCCCTGAAAGCGAAAAAGGTGGTGAATACATACGGTTTTTTGCGGAAGCTGAAATATTCATAAAATTCTATATTTTATGAATACTTCGGCTTAAAGAAGTGATTCGAGCATTTCCCGTATCGCCAGTTGTGCCACCCGGTTCAACGGATCTTTCTGGGAGAGGAAAAGGTCGTAGCTGGAGCGGGTCACGCTCGCCGCCCAGATAACCTCCCCCGAGGCCACGCTGACCAGGCGGGCGTTGATTCCGACCGCCGGCTCGACTTCCTTGTCTTCTTCCCGGTAAACCCGGTACCAGTACTCCGAAACCGAGCCGATGAAGACACCGTCCACCCCCAGTTTTTCGCCCAGGACCCGGGCGTATTCCGGATCGATGTCCTGGGGAATTTTTATCCCCATTTCGGCGCAGATCGCCACCGCCTCCGCTCTCTCCATGACTTCGAACCTCCGGGAGATATACAGTTCGGTCGCCAGGAGGTCGGGAACGATCGCCCCGGCCTGATAGAATTTGGTGAGGTTCTCAAACGGCAGAACCGCCACCGTTTTGATGGAGGTTAGATCGGTCTCCGCCGCCGCCCGGGCGGACAGGTATTTATGCCCGCACCCGACAATGATAATGGTAAAAGTGAGAAATATTCCCAGTAATAATTTTTCCTTTTTTAACATGGCATTTCTCCTTAAATTAAAA
>Ga0272441_10015294_pt1 | contig 10749 bp, 11 predicted proteins | sample SSMProp6N_FD_193582 | JGI IMG/M metagenome (GOLD analysis project Ga0272441, IMG submission 193582) | Marine sediment archaeal communities from Little Sippewissett salt marsh, Falmouth, MA, United States - SSM-Prop-6N | ecosystem: Environmental > Aquatic > Marine > Wetlands > Sediment ...
TCTGCTCTCAGCATTGTGGATTCAGGGAGGCGGAGAAGAACTGCCGGAGAAAGTCACCCTGCTATATCCGCCTTCTGCTGAAAAAAATGCGCTGAATCAAGGAATCAGAATAACCCGGGAGCAGGCTTTCCGAAAATCCGGAGATTTTCTTGGCAGATTAGTAACAGACAAAGAAAGCACATTTTTCGGAACAGCAGTGGGAGCTGTCTTTTATATCGGCACAGAGGAGCGGATCCGTGAAATGGAAGCCTTCCGGGAGGGTTTTCTCGGTACTTCTCCTTCTGAAAATCTGGCGCTATATCAAATTGAATCTGCAGAAAATCAGGCTGCTGTTAACAGCCCGATACAGGATATCAAGACGAGGAATATCCGTCTGGTGCTTCTCAGTGCTTCCCGTCTTAATACCTACTGCATTGAGCGTCTGGACAGAGCTGAAAACCGTGTTATTGTAGAAGAGGGATTTGAAATTGAGAAATTCTGCAAATTGATTTTCGGCTCAATTGATTTCGATCCGATGGACTTTATTAATTTCCTTGAAGGAAGACTTTCAGAGGGTGTTCTGTCAGGGGAATATAAGGCTCAATTGAAGATTTTTGATGATGCTTATTCGTTTTAAGAAAAAGAAAAAGATTTGACAAAGATTTACGATAGAAATATAATTCTGAATGAGTATGTTTAGCGTGAATTTGCGTTAATTATCCATGTAAAAGGAGTATATAATGAGAAAAGGCAGCCTGCTTTCGCTCTCCGTACTGTTGCTTCTTACTATTTTCATAGCGGCGCCTGTAGCAGCAGATAAAGTAACCGAAAATCTTGTTTCACGGGTACTTGAGAGCTTTGATAATCCTGAAGATCCGGAAGAATCAGAATGGCCTTCCAGCCAGTGGATTGTCCGGGGAAGCAAATTTGCAACAAAGGTATATGATGATGAGGGAAATGTAATTGATCAGTACCCTAAATCTCAGTTTGTCGAGGCTTGGCCGGATGCTCTTTTCGGCAGAAATAAAGAAAACATCCCCTATAAAGTACTCGGTGTACACGGTAAGTTTGACAGACAAGGTTTTAATTATGTTGAGTTTATCCCTGCCGTAGAGGGAGATGACGGTGCCCTTATTCCCCGTTCAATGGATGATGGTAATGAAATAACAATTCCCGGCCGGGCTAAAACAGTGGATTTATGGGTCTGGGGTGCTAATTTTGATTATTATATGGAACTGCATGTTCGTGATTTCAAAGGCATTGTCCATGTGTTAAATCTCGGCAGTATAAAGCACACTGGATGGAAGAATTTAAAAGTAGATTTACCGACATCTATTCCACAGGAAGGCGGTTATGTAAGCTCAGGCGGATATATTAAGGAATTGAAACTTGTTAAGCTTGTTATGTGGACGAAACCCCAGGAACGGGTTGATGATTTCCTGATATATATTGATCAGATTAAGGTCCTTACCGATATATTTGTATCCAGATTTGACGGAGACAACCTTGCGGATGACGATTTTATCAAAGAGACCTGGGCAAGTGAAGGGGGGAATTAAATGAAAAATGTAACTAGATATCTGATAATCAGCTTCATGTTTTTGATACTCTCCGGTTTTATTTTTGCCCAGCAGGATGAAGACGTGGGTACACCGGATCCTACAAAGATTGGTATTGATTCTGCACAGCAGAAGCTTAAAGAAGTATCAATTTCTAAATTTGAAGATGCAGGTTACTGGTATGCTGCTATTTCACGGGATGACGGATTAGCGACTCTCCGTCGATTTGTCGGTTCACCAAAGGACAAAGAACCTATAGAAGGCGAGGAGGAAGCCGGAATCCAGGAGCAGGACAAATATGTCGTTGGTATGAAGATACAGTATTTCTTTCGGGGACCTAAAACCTTTGCTATTTATCCTGTACGGCCTCTCCCGGTAGAGGGAATCTGCAAAACGGTTTCTGTCTGGGTTGTAGGAAGAAATTTCAATCATGTTTTGAAACTTATGGTAGAGGACCAATACGGAGGTTATGCTGAAATCACCATGGGGAAACTGAATTTTTCAGGATGGAAAAAATTGACCGTTGCAATACCGCCTTCATTAAGACAAAAAGACTACCATTTTACCGCAAAAGCCGGTATTAAAATATTAGGTTTTAAAATCCTAACTGATCCGATTGAATCCTACGGAAGTTATTATATCTATTTTGATGATTTACGGGCAGTTACTGATCTTTTTGCAGAAGAGGACAGGGATGTTGACGATATGGTTGATTCCTGGTAGTCCGCAATTACAAGAATGATCAGCGGGGCTGTCTTTTAAAAAGGCAGCCCCTTTTTTTATGTCTTCAATTCCTGTATACTTAAACAACGATTTTTATTTGAGATAAACACTGTGCAGATAAACATTAAAGCGAATACAATAATTGGAGAAAAGTCTATGTTCCAGGGCAAATTTGCTGTTAAAGAAAATCTACGCATTGACGGTGCTTTTGAGGGGGAGTGCATTCAGGTGGAGAACCTCCATATTGGAAAAACAGGCAGAGTTAAGACCGATATCAATGCTATGAGTGTTGTTGTAGAAGGTATAGTGATTGGTAATATTACTGCTTCTGCCAGGATTCTTCTCCTATCTTCTGCAAGAGTTTTAGGTGATATTAAAACTCCTGAGCTGATCATTCAGGAAGGAGTAGTACTTGAAGGGAAATGCACGATAAATCAGTTTGATATCCAGGATACAAAAAAATATATCGAATCTCTTTATTCAAATCAAAGTTAAAAGGAAAAAGATGCTGAAAAAGCGGCTAGTCATTCCCGCTTTACTTCTCATTTTATTGTTTTTAATCCCCGGCAGCATTTTCTGCGATGTTCTCTCATTTTCTCCTTCAGACCGGTTTAAGATCACAGAAAAATATAATCTTAGAAAACGGGTAAACGGAAGTTACAAAAGTTATGTGTATAGAGAAACCAGCGGAAATCTTTTACTGCAGGATAACGGCAATTTCAGCGGGAATTTTTACATTCTGGAAGAAAGGACAGAAAACACCAGAACAGCGCAGAGGCTTGATAATGTGGTTCCCGTGGCATTCCGATTGACACCGGACGGAAGCTATATAATCTCTATTGACAATGGTTATCCCAGGCTCCGGGGTTATCCGAAGCTGCCGTTCAAAGATGTAGACCCCGGAGAAAAATGGAGAGATTACAGCGAGATCATTGTTGACCCGAAGAGAAATAATGTTACAACCAAGGTTCAGATCTACTGTGAATATAAATACCTCGGCCCCGCTGAATACGGCGGAGAAGAAGGATACAGTATAGAAGCCATGTATGCAGTACGGTATTCCCATGGAGATGACCCGGGAGGGGACCCGGATCTCCTGAAAATATCCGGAAGTCATAAGGTCAGCATTTTTCTTGCTGAAACCGGTACTATTTTTATGCGGGACAATATGGATGAAGAGTATCGCTTCCGGGACGGAGAAACGATCTCCTACACCGGTTTTGTTCTGACATGGCTCGGTTCATTTAAACCTATGGACAGGAACCTTTTGGTAAAACAGCTTAAGGAGACCCTTACCGAAACACAAACAGAGGAAGTCGATGTTTCACCGGGTGCCGAAGGCGTTTCCCTTACCTTGCAGAAGATCCATTTTAAACCTGATGAGGCTGTAATACTTCCGGGAGAAGAAAACAGGCTTGATGTTATTGCTTCGGTGCTGAAGAAGATACCGGACCGTACTTTTCTTGTTGTCGGACATACAGCTGATGTAGGCTCTTATGAAAGTCAGTACATCCTGTCCGTTGACAGGGCTCGGGCAATAACCGATGAGTTTGTCCGGAGAGGTATGGAACCGGGCCGTTTTATCTACGAAGGACGGGCCGGGACTGAACCGGTTGCTGAGAATACCACTGAGGAGGGGAGGTCTCAGAACCGCCGTGTTGAAATCATCATTCTGGAAGATTGATGGAAAATGCTTTTTCCACGTTTTCCTTAACCTGGTTTACAAGATCTCCCAATTTTATTTTCCTGAGTTCAGCAATAAATCTGTAGGTGTATGCTGTTTTCTCCGGATCTGAGAGTTTACCCCTGAGGGGCACGGGGGAAAGATAGGGAGCATCCGTTTCCATGAGAATCCGGTTTATTGGAATTTTCCCCGCTGTCTCCCTGATATTTTCAGCATTTTTAAAGGTTACATTACCGGCAAAAGAAATATAAAGCCCGAGGTCGAGAAATTGTACAGCTGTTTTGTAATCAGATGAATAACAGTGCAGAATTCCTCCATATTCCGGGGTGTGTTCCTTCAGGATCTTTCGCATATCAGAATCAGCATCCCGGTTATGAAAAATTATCGGTAAACCCAGCTTGTTTGCCAGTTTTATTTGCTGTATACACAAATTCTGCTGTTTTTCAGGAGTGGCATAATTCCAGTAATAATCCAGACCAGTTTCGCCAATAGCGATTATTTCCCCTGCTGCAGCTAATCTTTCAAGGACAGCAAGCCTCGCCTCTGTGTCGTCTCTTTCTGCTTCCTGGGGATAGAGCCCTGCTGTCTGGTATATGCCCTGCAGTCCCGCAGTAAGCTGTTTCTGCTGCTCAAAACGGTCCATCTCGATACATATATCTATTGCTGCTTTTAATCCGTTAGAGAATGCCTGTGTGAGGATCGCATTTACGTTCATCCCCTTATCCGCCATTTCAAGGGAATGAAAATGAGAATCGATTATACCCGGTACTAAGGGGGATCCCTGCATGCCTGAAGCTCCTGCTTTGCTGAATATTCGTTTGTAGATATACGCTTAAATGAGGATGAATTTCAAGGGTAGTTGACCAACAGAAACGGGCTATATATACTGATGCTCACAGTTTTTCCTATGCCGGAGTGGTGGAATTGGTAGACACCGGGGACTTAAAATCCCCCGAACCTAAAAGTTCGTACCGGTTCAAGTCCGGTCTCCGGCAGGTATGTTCACTGGGAGTGAACCAGAGATGCAAGCCGGGCTGCTGGCGCAGTCCGGTCTCCGGCAAATTTGTTCATTAGAATGAACCAAAACAGCAAGCCGGACTGCTGGCGCAGTCCGGTCTCCGGCAAAAAAAGCTTCCCCAAGGGGAAGTTTTTTTATTATTCTGAATTTTACTCGGATAGAATTGAAACGAAGTTACGCCAAACGAAAAGCGAGGAAAAGTGGATAGGGTCAGACTTTTTATCATATACTCAAAGTGTCTGCTAAAAAGGAATACCAGATCGCCAATAAAAAATCATTCATTCAAAGGAAGATATAAAATGTCTTGACGTTTGGGTAAAGTATCAAAAATTGTATTCGGTTCCACGCTAAGCATTGAAAAACCCCAATCAAATCCAACAACTTCACTAAAATCCAAATTTGCAATGTTAAAGCTTCCCTCTACAAAATTATTGTTTGAAGCTGCTGTTGCGTTAATATCTATTATAATCCCAATAATCGTCATCATCCGGGCCGATGATTCCGTATTGTCCTATAAGGTTCCACGATCCCAATGAAAACTCGGCGGTTACAGATTTTCTATCTAAGTTGCCATTATCCTTTTCTATATCAGTATCAAAAAACAAACCATAAAGATAATCTGAATTAATCATACCGGCGACTTGCAGCAGGAAAGAAAAGGTTGTTTTGTTTTCCCCATGAGCAAATTTAATCTCTTCGATAGCAACATCCGCATTGATAATTTAATCATTAATGGTGTCGTTATCACTAATAAATGTTTCAGTTTCAATCCAATCATCAGCAAAACCGTCAACAGTGATGTTTTTTAAGGGAATGAAAAAAGCTGAATTATCTTCCGTCGAATCAAAGGGATTATGTCACTGAGGCGGTGAATAGAAACAGGAAGCAGAAGGCAGTAAAAAAATGACATTAAATAAAAAAGCTTTTAAAATAAACTTATTGTACACTTAAATATTTCTTGTAGTAAAATAATAGGAAATTAATCAACAAATCAGGAAGTATAACTCTGGCAGGTATCATTCCGAGGATGATATTTTCTCTTCCAGGGCGTGGATATACTCAATTACAGAGATTTTTTCATTGTCCGGGATGCGGATTTTCGCTTCCGTTGGGGTAATTTTGCCTGATTCGAGCTGGTCGAGTATAGCAAGACTTATTTGATGATTCACTTCAGGACGTTCCAAAACACCCTCCCAGTAGAAATATGTGCTCATATTATAATATACGGCATTTAATAATACTTCAATAATTATTTTATCAAAATTTTACCAAATAAAAAGGAAGTGTGCACTGCGTATCAGGTAACAGGTATCAGGTTTCAAGGGGAAAACGAAAAAACCAATGATTACCCGTCTTTTTATGATATTGATAAGAGCCTTTTAGCTGCCCCTCTGCAAGATTCTGTATAAAAAAACTGCTGAATGATGAATACTCGATGGAATCAGCATTGTCCTCAATGACTATTTCATACCACTTTTTTTTCAGTTTATTTCCTTTAATTATTACCCGCTTTTCTGCCTGATTCGTCTGAAATCCCCGAATCATCGAACAGGAAAGACATTCATTAACAATTAAGCCGCAGGCCAGGGCGGTGGTGATATTTACAGGCGTTTCGTCAATTTCATTATTTATTTCAGCGAAAGGGAGGGTGTTGTATACCAGTGAAACGTCGCGGATTATTGATTTCAGATAGGCACCAAGATTAACCGCTTCAATATTTTCATTTTCAAAGACCATATCATGAGCTGTAGCCAGGGTCTGAATCCGGTTCTGGTTTTCAGCGATGAAGGTTTTTAATTCGGTATTGGTTATCTCCCCTTTCTGGAGGTTAAGCATACTTAAGATAATTGAAAGATTGTTCTTTACTCTATGATTTACTTCCCTGAGGAGTACTTCCTTTTCAGCTAGATTATGACGCAGCTGTTCTTCAAGTTCTGTTTTTTCATAAAGTCTTTGCTCAAGAATCCGGTTTTGCTGTTCTATTTGAGAGAGTCTGTCGGAAGCTAGAGAATTTAGATATTTTTTATCAGCCTCGACCTGTACTAGTTTGTCCTGCAGCTGATTTGTCTGATAAAGATAGCGCTTGATGTCTTCCTGAAAAACTGTCCAAAAGAGATAAACAGCTGTTATTGTAAAAATAATCGAAGGAATTCCGGTAGGAAGCTGCATCCTGTTAATAAAAAGAGAATTTATTAAGGTGGCCGATACATAAAATATGAGGAGTGTGAGAAGTTTAACCTTAAAATTAAGTGAAAAGAAACCGTATTGATAACTTAAAAGAATTCCCAGCAGGATAATTAATGAACCAGTGAGGTTGCCGGGTTCAGTTAAAGCCGTCGTATAAATACCGAAAAAAAGAATAATGAGTACCTGGATCATTCTCAGTAAAGATTTGGAAAAGAATGCAGTAATTAAAAAAATAGGAGAAGAACACAAAAGAGGAAGGGTTGTAAAGTGTGTCAGGGCATTTAGAATCGAATCATTAAAATTAATTATTCCGCTTAAAAAGTTTATCAGACCAGTTGAGAATACCAAGATGAATAGAACGACACCAGTTTTCTTTTGAATCGAGAAACTGGTGTCATTCTCATTAGAATCTGTCACCAAACTTTATGTTCGTTCCCAATACGATTGAATAGACTGTGAATAAGTCATGATGTCATCCATAGCCTCACACTCTATCGATTCAATAAGGGATACGAGTTTCTCCTTCTCAGCTTCATAATCCAGAGCCCCGTCACCGACAGGGTTATATTTGCCGAATGCACGGTCTTCCTCAACATCTCGTGCATAGTCGGCAATCATGTTCAAAGCGATCAAAGCCATGCCTTTGCGGATGATTTTTTCATCTCCGCCGATGAAATTATTGATCATTTCAAGCCGGCGGTAAAGGTCCGCGTTATCGCTCGGTCTGCAGTTTGCAGATGTTTTAATGCGCAGGGAAAGGATATACGCGCCGAGGTGTGTAATTGCGGTTCTTCCCGGGTCTTCACATCCTGCGAGATAGGGAATCGAACCGATCAGCTGTGCGAGGTTTTTGTTCCGGAACCATTCCCGCTCCTCAGCGTCCATTCCGAAAGCATCAGCAAGGGAGTTTACGATTCCGTCCCATTCTCTGCCGAAGCGTTCCTGCCTCAGGCTCATCTTTTTTGATGTTTGTTTTGTTTGTTTCATGTGCATTCTCCTTGAATAAAGTATTTGACTTATCATAGGGCTACTCTGGAAAATGCACAATCCGACTCAAGTACTATGCGCACGATAAGGAATCCCATCAAGTACGTAGAAAAAATGCCTATTATTTGACATTATAGATAAAATGAACTATGGAAATCTCAGCCGAATTCAAAAAATAGTCGGCATTCTATTCTTCTCGATTTTCCTCGTTCTTACTGTTGTCAATTTTATCTTAATAGCACCTGTAAATCAACAGGAGGGCACCGGGTCCTGTATTTCAGTAAATATCGCTATTACATGGCTGTTTTCCATGATATTCCTGGCTACAGCGGTGTATTATTCAACCTGGATGAGGTTCATCCAGGTTGGACTGCTCTTTTCTGCGGGACATATTTGCATTCTTGATAATCCAAGTCCCCATTATTACCTCTATCACGGCATCGGATTGGTGTTCCTGTCGGTGATTTTAGCAATTAAATACCGCTATTTTGAAAAAAAGACCCTTAAGCGGTATATCATCTACGGAGGGATAACAACACTGACCCTTTCTCTTGCAGTTAAATTAAATCCTGCTTACGGCAGTTTCGTAATCGGACTGAGAGCAATGGGATTCATCTGTCTTCTCCTTTCAGTGTTTCAGATAATATATCTTGACGAATTACATACCCGTCTTATTTTTGTAAGGAAATCATGTTTAAAAATAGCGAATCTGAAATTGAAGCATGAAACGCTGCAGAAAAACATTGAAAAGGATTCAGAAAGACTGGAGGAATTGAATGCCTCTATTGCGAAATTCTTAAAAGAGCGGGAAAAACTGAATCTTGATGATTATAAATTAACTGTAACTGAAAAAAAAGTAATACAGATACTCTGTACGTATCGGTGCAGCAATAAGGAACTGGCCTCCCGTTTAAAAATTACTGTTTCAACAGTGAAAAATCATTTAAGTCACATTATGGATAAACTAGGTGTTGACGACAGGTACGCTGTAATAGATATGTGCAGGAATAATTTTATTGAAGAATAGCATAAATGTGCTTTACTCTGTTAACGATTGACACCAGGCAATGATGTCATTGATTACCTGATTTCTGTCGGTTTCATTGAGAAGCTCATGAAAGAATCCGTCATAGAGCCTGAAATCCTTATTGCGGCTTCCAGCATTATTATAAAATTCTTCGGAAGCTTTGGGATCGGTCACCTGATCACTGCTGCCGTGGAGAACTAGAAGAGGGTTTTTATATTTTTCTGCCTGCTGTATGCAATTCCCCTGATTATCAAGTATTTCAACAAAGGCTCTGGCTGAAATCGTCCCGAAATTATCAGGGTCTTCTTTTTTCTGCTGTATCATGTCAGGGTCATGAGAAAGATCTTCATCTTTTACATGATTATCCAGTGCAAGGCCAGGCAGTATCCGCGAAATAATACGGACAAGGAACATTTGAAATCCCGGGAGTGCAAAATTCAGACGGAGGAAAGGACTTGACACAAAAACCCCTGCAAACTCCTGGGGCATCTCCTCTGCTATGCATGCTGCAACGAACCCTCCGAGGCTGTGACCGCCGAGGATCAATCGCCTTGGCTGTTGAGACTCCGCATACCGCACAGCTGCTTCCCCGTCCCGGATATATTCGGAGAACCGCAGGACATGGCCTCGTTTACCGGGGCTTTTCCCGTGACCCCGGAAATCCGGAATGAGAAAGGCAAAACCTGCTTCAGCAAAAGCCTGACCCGCATGGCTGTAGCGGCCAGAATGATCATTCTGGCCGTGGAGGAGAATAATCCATGCTCTTGCGCTCTCTTCAGGCTGCCACAGCCGGGCAGTAAGGTCCGGATTCCCTTCTAAACCGGGAAGAGATACCTCCGAAATTTCTACTTTTTTCATATCCTTATCCCCGGAATTTTAATTCATGACCGCTTAAACGGGTATATCCTGTTTCTGTAATCAGATAATTATGCTCTACTCTTACACCTCCGGTTCCCGGAATATGTCCTGCTGGTTCTAAGGTTATCACATCTCCGGCTTTGAGAAAATCATCGCTTTCTGAAACCAGAATGGGAGGTTCGGGATGGGAAAGCCCCAACCCATGACCCTGGTGCCTGGGAGGAGGGGGAGGATATCCCTGGGAAACATAGGTGTTTGTTACCTCATGAAAAATATCCTTTGCGGATATTCCTGATTTCAGGATTTTTTCTCCTGCGGTTAAAGCATTAAGGCAGGCATGAAAAAGTTTTTTCTGGGCCTTTGTCGGTTCACCTGCGGCAATGGTATTAGTGGTATCTGAGCGGTATCCTTTCCATACAACAGAGTAGTCAAGGATAAAAAGGTCTCCTTCCTGCAGGATGTATTCTGTCGGGAGGCCGCTCTGTTTAGGGGCTTCCGCGTTTACAGCCCGGAAATCTCCATACACAATACCGGGAGCTCCTAATGCCGCGACAGCCGCTTTCTGCACTTCCAGATAAACATCTAACTCCCGAATCCCGGGCCTGACTACTTCCAGAGCACGCTTGTGCCCGGCATCTCCGGCTTTCATGCACCTGCGCAAAAGGGAAATTTCATCATCGTCCTTAACCCTTCGAAGTTCTCTGATGACTGAACCTAAAGAGATGCC
>Ga0272441_10015295_pt1 | contig 10749 bp, 7 predicted proteins | sample SSMProp6N_FD_193582 | JGI IMG/M metagenome (GOLD analysis project Ga0272441, IMG submission 193582) | Marine sediment archaeal communities from Little Sippewissett salt marsh, Falmouth, MA, United States - SSM-Prop-6N | ecosystem: Environmental > Aquatic > Marine > Wetlands > Sediment ...
CTATCGACAATGAACAATTTGAAGAAACATCGATTTTTACATATCTTGAATCAATTAAATTATCTAGAATCGGTAGAGTAATTGGCTGAATTATTAACGATACGTTTTTTGTTTTATCTTTCTCTATATTAAGATATAAATTTCTGATATCCAGTTCGAAATCATGTATTATTAGATCACTATCTTCGTTATATAACTCCTCAGCGGTCACATACAATCGTGTGATTTCAAAATCAATTTTACTCTTGATTTCGATACCAGTTTCAAGCTTACCTTGTAGAATGCCTCCAAAGTTTATTTCAAAAGGCTCCTTTTCCTCACTTTCCATTTTTCCTTCAATATAACCCATACAAGATTCTGAGGCGACATCAAGATAAAAGTTAATATTACCTAGAAATGAATTATTATTAATTACCCTAAAATAACCTTCTAAAATGTTGTAAAGAATAGAAAAATCAATATTACTCTGAGAAGATATCTTAAAATTAAGACTTTTAACTTTGGAACCAGTTAAATTTCCATTAAAGGAAACACCCTTTGTATCAACATAAACAGAAAGAAAGCCCTCCCTCAAAATGTGAATATTCCAACTAATATTACCTTCAGTAGGTAAATCAGCAAAATAAAGTCTCTGTTGAGGATCAAATAAATTGTCACACAATCCTATCTCCTTAACTGATTGATCGTAGGAATTTAATTCTATCCAACCTGAAAAACCTGGATACCAAGACAAGTTACCATGCCTTGGAATATACTTAACATAAATACAAGTAAAAGGAATATCTACCAATTTTTTATGATAAAGTCTAATATAACCTATAACATCAACGTTAGATTCACTGATTTGATTATACTCAAGTTTGCCCCCTCCTCTTGACAATGGTGTTAATCTGGCTTCGTACTCAAGTTCAAAATTTTTTGACAATTTTTCAAAAAATAAACCAAAACTAATACTATTATTATCCTTCTCTATAGTAAAATAAATATCAACTGTAGATTCATCAGAAGATTCAATTTTAATTTTACCTCTCTTAAGATCATCAGTACTGCCCAAAGTAACTTCAGATTTTATGGCAGGATCGTAAGTAATTTCACGTATAATCTGCCATTCAGTTTTGCTATTATTTATATCAGCAAAGCTGAAAATCAATGCCAATTTATCTTTACCAGCACTACTTTTTGGGTCTATTGATATCCTGGATTCTGCTTTCTTTTCAGATAAAAAATAAGGAATGAATTTATAACTAACTTTACAGGCATCTGGTACTTCTTCCCCATCTGAAGACTGATATCCATATCTAACTCTATCTCCCGAAAAATTTTTGTTAATAAGACCGGGAAAGAAAAACTCTAGATATGTCTCAAAGAATGCATCTGTATTTTCAAAACCAGCCAATCTTTTTATTGTAAAGTGAAAATTAATAGATATAGCAAATGGACGTTCTATAGATGGAAATAAAGACAATAGCACACGTATATCGTTATCACCATCATCATCAACATCAATAGAGTTAGATACTCCAAAACGGACAGGTGTGGTTTTTTCATTACCAGAATAATTTGTATATATACTAAAAAAAGTGCCTTCTGCAGAAGCTCTTCTTAATTTAAAGAAATTAATAAAACCTTTCAGAAAGGATACTTTATTATCAAATAACTTTTGTTTTAATTCATTGATTTTTGCTACAATCTCTACAATTTTATCTTTTGTTTGATTATCATCTTTTACCAATTCAAAATAATCTAGCTTTTCTTTTAAATTAGAACCAATATTTGATAAAAGGCCTTTGGAGCCACCAGAATATGCAAAAATAGTTGATATTAAAAGAAAAACTAAAACTATGCTAATAAATTTTTTAATAGTTTTAGTTTTTACATTATCTAATTTCTGCATTTAGTAACCTCTTCTTAACGTTGTTAATTTATAGATATTTTTAGCTTAATTTCACCTACAATTAAATATATAAAGCTTCTATTATAAATATTTTTTTATATAAATACTAATAATTCCCAAAAATTTAGTATAAAATTGTAAAAAATGGATTAAACTAAAATTTTGTATAAACATTATCATATGCCATAAATTAGCAAAAAAACTGCATATCACAAAAACTAAAAAATCTCAATTTTTTGTCGCTGTCACCCAACAATAAACTTACTGCTGGGTGTTGCTATAAGAGGTAATCCAATAGCAGCAGTGGAATAACCCCCCACGCAGATATCGCGACAACCTTATATGATACCATGGTTGTCCTCTTTTTCATCTCATTTGACTTTACGTCTAATTGATCATAGAGGGACCCTAAGTATAGTATCAAATAATTGTATCCTTGAACTTGCTTCCCAAATCATTTTATCATTGGGATCTTCGAATCAAGGCATATAACAAAAATACAAACACATTAATATTGATTTTGGTCAAAAGTAATATCTTATCTGTATCTGTTAATCTTATTTTTTAAATCTAATGCTAATTTTCTAGATTCTTCTGCAAAGTTTTCATCTTTCCCAGCAAAAATAATACCTCTAGACGAATTTATGATAGCATTACTTCCTTCGTTATTTGTACCATATTTTATTGTTTTTTCTACATCTCCACCTTGCTTACCAATACCTGGTATTAAAAGAACAGTGTCATCACCTAATATTTTTCTAATTTTTTTAAGTTCTTCAAGATAAGTAGCACCTACTACAGCTCCACAATAACCTATATCATTCCATTTTTTAATTTTCAAAGCAACATGTTCATATAATTTTTTATCATGGATTTTTAAATCTTGAAAATCAACTGCAGATGGATTTGAAGTTCTGCATAAGACAAAACTGTATTTATCTTTGTAATCGAGAAACGGCTTTAACCCATCTATGCCAAGATATGGATTAACTGTTACTGCATCAGCATTAAATGTTTCAAAAAGGCTTTCTGCATATTTTTTAGCAGTATTGCCTATGTCGTTTCGTTTACCATCAAGAATAACTACAATATTTTTTGGAATATATCTAATGGTTTTCTCTAAAATATCAAAACCATTTTTCCCCAAAATTTCATAAAAAGCCATATTCATTTTATACGCACAAACTAGGTCTTTTGTGGCATCAATAATCTGCTTATTAAAACTATAAAAAGGTTCTTTTTCTTTAAATAAAAATCTTGGTATTTTGTCTTTATCGATATCAAGACCAACGCAAAGCAAACTATCATTTCCATGAACAATATTTGACAGCTTTGCTTTAAACTCCATATTTTTCTCAACTAGTTAATGGCGACATGTATAAAAGATTTAGTATCTAATAATGGTTATATATTTAACACAAAAGAGGATACAGCGTTTCAGATGAAAATCATATATGCTGTTTGTTCATGGGGACTTGGACACGCAACAAGATCATTACCAGTAATTAGAAAACTAATAGATGAAAACAATCAGCTAACTATAATTTCACATGATAGATCACTTGAGCTACTTAAAAAAGAGTTAGGAAAAAATCTAGAATATATTGATATCAGAGATTATCCTATGCTTTTATCTGAAAACTCTAAACAGTTTATGGCTAAAAGTATGATATATTGGCCTAATTTTATACACAGAATGAGACAAGGATTATCGAAAGTCACAAAAATATTACAAAATCAAAAATACGATCTAATAATATCAGATGGTAGATACGATATATACAGTAAAAAAATACCTTCTTTTTTTATCTCTCATATGATGAGAATTCTTAATCCATTAAGAATTAAAACATTTGAGCGAGGTAGCGAAACCTTTAATCTTTTCTTTTTTAAAAGATTTGCAGGAGTTTTAATACCAGATTATCAGGGTGAAAATAATCTATCAGGGGATTTATCTCATAATCTCCACAGAATTGATGAGGAAAAACTACATTATGTTGGTGCTCTATCTGATTTTAAAAACAAAAAAATCAAAAAAGATATTGACTATCTAATATCTATAACTGGACCTGAGCCACAAAGAAGTATTTTGGAAAAAAAACTACTCCTGCAAGCAAAAAACCTAGATGGAAAAATTGTAATAACTCTTGGAAAAACAGAGGCAAAAGACATAATTAAAAACGATAATATTGAAACATATTCGTATATGACTAAAAAACAGCGTGAAAATATTCTTAATAGATCAAAATTTATAGTTTCACGTAGTGGTTATTCTACTATTCTTGATTTAGCAGTTATAAAAACAAAGGCTCTTATGACACCTACCCCTGGTCAAACAGAACAAGAATATCTAGCTCAATATCATAATAAGAAAAACACTTTTTACTCTATTAATCAAAACAAGATAGATTTGAACAGAGACATTAAAATTGCTAAAAAGACTACAGGTATAAACTGGAAATGTGACGTCGATGAATCAGTTGAAAATATTATAGAAATAATTAATAACGTCAAAAAAAGTCCTTTTAATTAAAATTTATCTTAACTTAGTAAAATTGATAAATAGCAATCCTATTTTCAAGAAAGAAATGCGACAAGACTTTTTACTAAAACTCAAAGCCATTCCAAAAAATTTGTACTTCTGGCTATTTATAGTTACGGGGATTGCAATACTCATCAGATCCTTACCAGCATGGGCAAATGCGGCCTGGGGTTGTGACTTTGGTATATACTATGGAATTACAAAATCAGTTGCACAAAGCGGATCAATATTTCCAACATATAGTGGATGGGGTTCATCATATAACTATTTCCCAGTACTATATTCAATAAATGCATTTGCAAGCTGGATTACAGGAATTGATATACTAACAATAATGCCAAAACTTACACCTATTTTTGGCGGACTAACAGTTCTAGTTTTTTATTTTGTTGCTAATCAGCTTATCGATAATAAAAAAATTGCGTTACTTTCTACTATATTTTTTTGTTTTATGCCTTTCCATGTTTACCAAACAAGTCATGCTTCTCCTCTTACCATGGGACATTTTTTCATAATGGTATCTTTATATTTTTTTATAAGATTTAGACAGAACAAAAAATATTTCTTTCCACTATTAATTTCAACGATACTTCTAATAATGTCGCATCATCTTTCAACATATTTTTATTTAATATCTTTGATTGGTATTGTATTTGTTGAAAATGTTAGTGTAAAAAAATGGACAAAAACACTCAAAAAAGACATCTTTTACATAGTTGCTACAAGTTTGCTTATATTCTCTTATTGGGCTTTTATTGCAACACCTGTTTATGAGAGTTTTATGTCAAGTATCTCGATAGGAGCAACAAACATTGGAGCAATTTTTGTAATAATGTTATTTTATTTAGGGATTGCTTGTTTATTTGGATTGGTAAAATTAATCAGAAAGTTTAACGATTATTTTGAGAGTTTTAGGGAGGATATTGAGAATTCAGATAAAAAGAGTATTATTAGACTTATATGGTTGTTATATCCATTCTTGAAAAAAAAATGGCCTTCAAAGAGATCGCGTATTTTTAATTTTCTATTGGTTTTAATTGTATTGCTTGGTGCCATGTTGTTTTTTACAACAACAGAAGTGCCATGGGTAGGATTTTCATTTAACGAGTTATCAATAATTTATTCGCTACCCTTAATAGTTGCTCTAGCTTTTGGAGCTGCTGGTTTTCGATATACCTGGTATATAAAAAATGGTCTTTTTATCCGTGGATGGACGCTTACTATTGCACTGTCTTTTGTAATCATGTTGTTAGCCAATAATACTTTAATATATCCACACAGACACGTGGAATACGCAATGGCCCCTCTTGCAATTTTGATAGTTTATGGTATTGGCGGAATTTTTTCAGATCCATTTTATAAAGGATTACTTTCTAGATTAAAAGATAAAAAAGATATATTTGTTAGGCAGGCATTCAATAAAATTAAAATAACACAAAAAAATAGGATAATTCAATTGACTGTAATCCTGATTCTTATTGTTTCACTTGCATCAACAACATATGCAGTTCATAAATCTCTAGATGCATCAGATGAAAGAATAACCTCAGAAAACATAAATGCTATCAAATGGATAACAGAAAATTTAGACAAAAACGTAAGTATCATAGCATCTGACCACCGTCTTGCAAGAATGGCAGAATCAGAAGGTTTTAACACAACCAAAGATGAAACATATGAAATTTGGGAAGCTGAAGAATTAGATGAATATATAGATGAATTATATGGAATAGAAAAAAATCACAGTAAAATAACCCATATAATAATCGATGATATAATGAAAAATGATGTAGTTCATGTACATTTTGGCTCAATTAAATATATGACAAATGAAACATGGACTGCAGCATATGATAAGTTCCAACTACAGCCATTTAATTTGATCTACAGAAATGAATCTATAGATATTAATCCAGAAACACTTGAGCCAATTCATTGGACTGAAATATACGAGGTTAATTGGACATATCTTAAAGAAACATTTCCAAATCCAGGTTTTTTATGAAAATAGCAGAAATTACTACATATAAGGAAGGTGGCGCATACACTCATGTTGTAGAGCTAGTAAAAGGTTTGAAATCAGAATCATTAATAGTTACAGGCAATGTAAAGAAATCTGGATTTCAAGAAGAGAAAGGAAATAGATTTTATCATATACCATGCCTGAAAACTATTTGGGAAGTATTTTTTGTAAATCCGCCTGGCTCTTATCAAAAACTTGAAAAATTGTTTAAAAAAGAAAACATTGACATAGTCCACTTTCATAGTCCACTGTTTACTTTTCTTCATGGTTTTCTTAAAAGGAAAAAATTCCCACTTGTTATGACGGTTCATTATCTTCTAGATATAAGAGCAAATGACTTTATTGCGGCTATATACCATCGTTTCATCCGTTTTATAACAGTATACATCGGCAAAAGTGTAGATAAGATAATATGCGTAAATGAAGACTATATACCTATATTCAAAAAATGGGATGTTTCTGCAGAAAAACTTGTTTTTATTCCTAATGGTGTTGATATAAAAAGGTTTTCGCCAGGTAAGTCAAAAATAAGAGATAAATTAAAAGATAAAAAAATAATTTTATATTTTGGTAGGTTGCATTACCAAAAAAATGTAGATCTTTTAATTCAAAGTTTTCCTCTAATAAAAGAGAAAATGAAAGATGTCAAGCTTATTATTGTTGGAACTGGTAATCAATATGATAAGTTAAAAAGTATGAGCAAAAATGATCCAGATATCATTATGACGGGTTTTGTATCAGATGAAACTCTCGTTGATTATATGCGGGCAGCTAATGTTGTTGTTTTTCCTTCTAGAGGAGAAAATGCCAGTTTAACGATTATGGAAGCCATGGCCTGTGAACTACCAGTAGTTTCTAGTGATGTAGGTAATGCAAAAAAAATTATTGGAGATGGAAGAGGTATTCTTTTAAAGAACTATACTAGAGAAGAAATCGCTGATATCTGCCTTAAAATTTTAAAGAATGATAAGCTCCAGAAAAAGATAGGAAAAGAGGCACGTAATTATGTTGTTAAAAACCATAGCTGGGAGAAAATATCTAAAGAAACTGAGAAGCTATATAAAAAATTGCTAGAATGAAAATTTATCAAATATATTATGCACAGGCTCTTTTACATTCTTTCATTTTTTGTCTAGCTTTTTTCTGCTTTATCAGAACCTAGGAAATCCATTAATGGTCCTTTTAAAAGATCAACAAACCTAGAATAAGAACTTAGAGTAAAGAAGAGTTTATATGAAACATGCATATTTCGCCAATAAAAAAATGGTGATAAAATAAAATTTGGAATAGCACTTTTCACACTCAACGAAGAAAAGAATATTAGCAAATGTCTAGAGAATTTGTTAAAAGCAGTAGAACCTTATAATAACGTCACTATTTATCTTTTAGATGGAGACTCAACAGATAGAACCAGAGAAATAGCTGAATCTTATGGTATTAAAAGCATTACAGAACCAAGACGGACCTTTGGTGCTGCTCGTCAGAAAGCAATTGAAACAATTGAGGATGATGTAATTATTTTTTTTGATGCTGATGCTATCCCTAAGAAAAACTGGTTTAAGAAACTTACCGCGCCTTTTAAAGATGAAAATGTTATGGCAACAAGTGGTTGGGTAACCTGCGATACTTTCTCATCAAGATTTATTTTAAAACTTGCCTTTAAATGGATATCCCCTGTTCTTTTCAAATTTCAAATTCCCCTGGTTACGGGTCAGGCTATGGCCATTAAAAGGAATGAATCATTAAAAATTGGTTTCAATCCGGATTTTAAATCAGGTGAGGATACATATATTTTCCTTAAACTAAGAAAATATGGAAAAATAGTTCACACAGATGCATGTGTTAAGATTTCGGAGCGTAGAATAAAAGGCTGGGGTTTTTTAAAATTTATATTATTTCATATCAGAAACTATATTAGTATTTTGAGATATGAAAGACCACTTGAAACAGAATATGAACCTTTCAGATAAATCAAATAAAAAAAAAGACTTTTAACCGATTATTTTTAATGATGAAATAGATAAGGACTAAGGGAAGACATAACTGTTTTTGGGCTAGCAAAAACATCTGTAGCAAAATATTGATACCATCCGCAGGCCCTTTTACACTCTTTCATTTGTTGTCTAGCTTTTTTTGCTTTATCAGAACGTAGGAAATCCATTAATGGTTCTTTTGTGAGATCAGTAAGTCTCTCTCCAATTGTTCTACAAGGATAAAAAAGTCCGCCGTCAGAGTCGATAATAATCGATGATGTACTACAACCATGATCTTTGTTTATATTATCCAAAAATCCAATTGGTGTTGTAATCGTATTTGGATATTTATCTTTAAGATCCATTATCAGTTTCCTAAATTTTTTTGGATTTGGATAAAAATCATCAGTTCCATCCAAATGAGTTGCAGGCATTACAACAGTTCTTGCATTTACATCATAAACTCTTTTAACTTTTTTTTCCAGTTTGTCCATTGTATCCTGAGTTACAACTATCTGAACACAAATTTCAGGTCCATAACTTTGATAAAGCTCCAGGTTATCAAAAAATTCTAAGTTATCATGTCCTTCATCTATGCTAATATGAAGATAATCGATATGTTTGCCGTATTCTTTCATAGGTCTTTTTTCAAGGAGATGCCCATTTGTAGTAAAAAATAATGTAAAAGGTTTTGTGTGAGCATATTTTAGTATTTCACCTAAATCTTTTCTAACTAAAGGATCTCCTCCTTCTAAACTCAATACAGCTATGCTAGAATTTGCTATATTATCAATAACTTTGAAAACATCGTCTTTTTTTAGATCCGGCGTATCCTCCATCCATACATTACAAAATTTGCATCTAAGTGTACATTTATGTGTAACCTTATAAGATGCATAGAAAGGAAATATGCTTTCACCTGCAATTTTATTTTGCAAAGCATAATTTGCAATTTTTAGATATTTAGTAATAGGTAATATTTTCATAATATCAATCGATTTTCTTTGGACAATATTTCTTCTTTGATAAGGTTTTTTGTTTTAAAATAACCATAAGTAAAATATATCTTTCTAAAAATAACCGGTATGTGGAAAAAAAAACCAAAACTGTTAAACTCTGGATGATTGCAAGCATCCTTCTCAGTGTAATTTTTATAATAATTATTTTGTATTTAACAATTGAACCTGGAGATATTCAACTTTTAAAGGAAACAGATATCAAATATGAATTTTTTGGAGTTGCAATTTTATTAAATTTTGTATATTGGGGCATTTGGGGAAAAAGATTACAGATTCTTAGTAATGCTGCTGAAAAAAATGTAAATATTACATGGTGGGAAAGCACAAAAATTGTTTTTGCTAATTTGTTTCTAGCAGGAATAACCCCCTCTATGGCAGGCGGAGAACCCGTCAGAATTTACTTATTAAATAAAGATGGAATGAGCATAGGTAGCGCAACAGCATCTGTTCTTGGGGAGCGATTACTTGATGCAATATTTATTTTGATTTGTGTACCTTTTGCGTTTTTAATTTTTAAAAACAGAATTGATAACTATCTTCTAAATATTGGACTTACAATTGGAATTGCTATATTCCTGGTTGCAATATTATTATTTTTATACGCAATTAAAAAACCTGAAAAAGTTAAAAGATTTTTAATTTGGCTTAGTAAAAAATTTAGTAGATTTTCAAAAAAGAGAGAAAAAGAAAGTAAGATCATTTTAAAAATTTCTAATGAAATTGATAATTTTCATTCAAGTATGAATGTTTTTTTAAAAGACAATAAATCTGCTTTTATTAAGGGAGAATTTTTAACAGTTATTATGTGGCTTAGTGGATGGCTAATTCCCTCTTGTATTCTTTTAGGTTTAGGTTTAGATCATTATTTGCTTCCAGCAATGGCCGCTCAGGTTTTTTTAATAATAATTATTATGATGCCTACTACGCCAGGTGCATCAGGTATTTCTGAGAGTGGTGTAGCTATTTTATACAGCGTAATAATTACCGGAGAGAATTCTTATCTTCTAGGGGTATTTACAGTTATCTTTAGATTTATAACTTATCACATTGGTATAATAGTAGGAGCAATTTTTCAATATCGTATCTTTAAATCTGTTGCATCATTTTCTATGGATCGGATTAAGAAATCTAAATAAAAATCATAATTTTAAAACTATAACTTACATCCGTCACATTTAAAAATAGTAATGTTATTCAGCCAATTCCATGAAAAAAGCAGAAAAATGCATTACATGTGGAAAAGGTCTAATCGAACAAGGATCAACAACATTTCCATGTCCAATGTGCGAAAATATAAT
>Ga0272441_10015296_pt1 | contig 10749 bp, 9 predicted proteins | sample SSMProp6N_FD_193582 | JGI IMG/M metagenome (GOLD analysis project Ga0272441, IMG submission 193582) | Marine sediment archaeal communities from Little Sippewissett salt marsh, Falmouth, MA, United States - SSM-Prop-6N | ecosystem: Environmental > Aquatic > Marine > Wetlands > Sediment ...
CGACAACGACGTTCACAAAAAGGACAGGTAATTTTTGTAATAGACGTTCTCATCTCCCTATCAATAATTCACCTTACCACAAACCCGCACCATCTCACGAATCAAGCAGCCTGCGGCTCGACACCCGAGGACTCCCGCAAGACCGGCACGATGGCCTTGACCGTCGCACCGTCCCCATTTGTGACGGAGACAACCTCAACCGCCACACCGTAGAGATCCTTAAGCGCCGCTGCTGTGATCACGCGATCCGCCTGACCCTCGGCGACAAACGAACCAGCCTTCATCAAAGCGACCTTGTTCGAGACCAACAACGCATGCTCGGGGAAATGCGTCGCCATAATCACGGAGAGATTCCGTGCTTCAGAGAGGCGATGGATTGTCTCCAAGATCAGCATCTGGTTGCCGAAATCCAGGTGGGACGTCGGCTCGTCCAGGAGCAAAATCTCCGGTTCCTGCGCCAGCGCACGGGCGATAAGCGCGAGCTGGCGCTCTCCCCCGCTGATCTCCGTGTACGGTTTTTCGCGCAAATCCGCCAAGCCGACGGTCTCCAGCGCGGCCTCCGCGATCTGCGTATCCTTTTTGGAAGGAGAGGCGAAGAAACCCAGGTGCGGGGCCCGCCCCATGCGCACGATCTCCAAGACGCTGTAGGAGAAAAGCAAATTCTCCTCCTGGAAGACAAAAGCCATCCGCCTGGCCCGCTCCATCTCATTAAGGGAATCCAGCCCCTGCCCGTCGAGCACCACCTTTCCGGTCGCCAGCGGCAGCAGGCCGTTCAGGCAGCGCAGCAGCGTGGTCTTGCCACAGCCGTTGGGACCCAGCAGACAGAAGATCTCGCCGGAATGCAGCGACAAGTTCAAGGCACTGAAAATCGCACGCCGGCCGTCATAACTGAAGGCACCATCCTCGAGACAGAGTCGCGGGGCCATCATTGCCATCCTCCCTGCGTCTTGCGCAGCATAAAAGCGAAGAAGGGCGCGCCGACAATAGCGGTCAGGATGCCCAGCGGGATCTCCGCGGACGTAAGCGTGCGGGCCAGGTTGTCGATCAACAGCAGATAGCTCGCGCCCAAGGCCAGGGAAGCCGGGAGCAGGATCTTGTGATCGGGCCCCACCAGCATCCGGCCAACATGGGGAATCACCAACCCCACCCAGCCGATAATCCCGCAGACACTCACCGCGGAGGCCGTCACGGTTGTGCAGCAGACAATCACGATACCCTTGAGCAGCTCCGTTTTTACACCCAGCGAGCGCGCGGCCTCATCACCCATGGAAAGCAGATTGATGCGCCAGCGAACGCTCAACAGCCCCAGCATGCCCAGGATCATCGGCGGGGCCGCGGTCACCAGGTCGCGCTTAGAGGTCGCGGCCAGGCTCCCCATCAGCCAGAAGACAATCGCGGGCAGCTTCTGGTTCGGATCGGCGACATACTTGACCAACGAGAGCAGCGCGGAAAAGATCGACCCGACCACCATACCGGAGAGCACCAGCATCAAAGTGGGCGTGGTCTTATAGACGCGGCTGATGATATAACTCAGTGCGACAGCTAGGATACCGAAGCTCAACGCAAAGAGCTGAATGGTCACACTGTTGCCGGAGAGCAAGATACCCAACGCCGCACCAAAACCGGCGCCCGCCGTGACACCCAGGATATCAGGGCTCACCAACGGATTCTGGAACATGCCTTGAAACGCGGCCCCGCTGACGGCGAGGCCGGCGCCAATGCACATACCCAGGAGGATGCGCGGCAGCCGGATATTGAAGATCACCGTCTCGACCGTGTCAGGCCAATCAGGCTCGATCGGGAAAACACGCGAGGCCAGAACGCGGATCAGCGTCAAGGGGGTAATAGGATAACGGCCCAAGAAGAACGAGAGAAAAGCCAACGCGATCGGCAGCAGGAAAAGCAGAGCAACTGCGGGCTTTCTTTTTATAGTCATGGATAACCTGTAGCTAAAAAATCTGAAGGAGCCCTGGGTGATTCGAAAACCAACCAGGGCTCACCATAACAGAGCTACTCAGCACTGAGAAGCGCTTCGACCTCGGCATCGGAAAGCTCGACGCCGTAGACCGTTGCGTAAAATTCCTTCGCCTCCGCCGCCATATCCAGATCGGCAGCCTCAGGATAGCACTTGTCAGCTAACCATAAGCGAGAGAGCAGTGTCTCAAGATGCGGGCGGCCCCAAACATCCAGGAAACCGGCAGGGGAACGATAGACACGGCCTTCCTTCACCGCCGTGACCGACTCCCAGCGCGAATCCGCCAGGACATCCGCGACGCCGTCCGGGCAAGATTGATCCAGCACGATGACATCGGGGTCCCAAAGCACGATATCCTCCATTGAGACCTCGTGGGAGCCGCCTCCCACCAGATCGGCGGAGACATTCACGCCCCCGGCAGCCTCGACCTCATAATGCCAGGTCGATTCCGCACCAAAAGTTGAGAGGAAACCATCTCCTCCCCCCACATACACAGTCGTCTTCTCATCGACGGCCGAGAGCGCATCTGCAACAGCAGCCATCTTGGTATCATAATAGCTGATCAGCTCATCCGCGCGTTCCACAGCATCACCGCCCAAGACAGACCCGATAAACGCCACACTCTCTTTGTAATCGTTCAAGTCAGCACAGAGAACGGGCACGCCCAGCTTCTCCTGAGTCTCATCAGGATCACGATGCCAGGAAGCCGTCAGAATCAAATCCGGCTCCGCCAACAAAACACTCTCCTCATTCAAGCCGAAGAAAGTGCCGACATCAGGCAAATCCTGGACCACAGGGTAAACCTCGGCCAATTTTTCAATCTTTGCGGACATGCTGTCGATCGCGACCAGGACATCCTCACCGCCTAACGCCAACGTGGTGAAGGTCACATACGGGAAAACGCTGACCACCCGCCGGGGATGCGCGGGGATCTCGACCTCACGGCCGTTCATATCGGTGACGATCCGTGTGTCACTGTCAGCAAGCGCTGGGCCATCATAAGGGACCCCAAAGACGTTGCGGTAGAATTCATCGGCCTCGGACTCAATATCCACATCCGAGAAATAGGCCGGGTAGAACTTGGTCGCCAGCCATTCAATGCAGAAGAGCGCGCGCGGTGAGGAGAAATCCCACCCGGCTTCAGGAAGCGCGTAGACACGCTTGTTCGCAACCGCGGAGAGACCCTCCAGCTTGGAATCATTGAGCACCTCATCGACAGATGCGCCATTGAGTAAGACGATGACCTCAGGGTCCCATTCCAGCAACTGCTCAGGAGAGACCTCAGGCATCCAGCCGGCCAAAGATTCCGCCACATTCACACCGCCCGCATTGACAATTTGAGCGTGTTCAAACGTCTCGCCACCATAAGCATGATAAGCATCGTGACCGCCGTAGAAAACCCGAACCTTTTCATCATCGGGGACATCTGCAAGCGTCTCAGCAATAAAATCAAGCTTGGACTGCAAATAAGTGATCAGAACTTCCGCGCGATCCTCCGCACCGACACACCTGGCCACAACACGGATGTCGTCCATGTAAGCATCCAGGGTCTCAAAGTGTGCGATGACGATGGGGAGGTCCGGCGCCTGCTCCTTGAGCGCCTCAGCCTGCTTGATGCGCCCATACCCGCCGTGAAGCACCAGATCTGGGGCAATCCGCAGCATCTCTTCAGCATTGATATCGCGTCCGGCATAGGGCGCATCCGCATCCATCAGCTCAGGATGGATACTCGTGACAAACATCCCGTACATCTCACCGGCCTTGACCATCTCATCCACAGCGACGATCTTCTCCGCTTCTCCAAGCGCGCAGATGATCTCGGTAATACCCGAGCGCATGGAAGCCACACGTGTCACCTCTGAGGGGATCAGGACTTCATTGCCAAGCGAGTCCACAACGCTGACCGTATCCAAGGTTGTGGATTCAGAAGCAGGGGGCTCCACCACCACATCCGTGGACTCCGCTGCTATCTCAGGATCTGCAACAGGCGCACTGTTGCCACACCCCGCAGCAAAAAACGCCAAGAGCGTCACAAGCATCAAACCAAAGACAAAACGCTTCTTCATTCTCGAATCCTCCAATGTCTATGTAAAGTTGTGTAATTAACTAAACGCATTGAACCAAGCCCTACAGTCGCCTTACGTATGCCCGGGGGCATGGCAACACAACAATAAAGGACAACTATAAGGAAAAAACTTAAGTGGAAAGGAAAAGAAATTAAGCGTACTCGTATATTTAAACCCATACAAGAATAACAATTTCCAAATATTTGTCAATAACAACAGCATGACGAGGGAATACAAATGAGGAGCGGCAAGAACCCAGAAACCAAACTCAATCAACAAAAACAGGTGACCAGAAGGGCCCACTTTGTGCTATAATGAAAGAAAGGGATCAAAGGGACAGATAATCTAATACCAAAAAGTAATCACATCCACGTTCCTGACGCGCCCTTTATTCAGCCACAGCCTATGTCACCGCCCTGCTACACAACCCGCATGGCAAAACAACGCTTGAAACATACAAGACCCACGCGAGCACACCAACAACGTGCCCCCCTAGCCCGTGTGATTACGCTTGAAATGCAGACAAGAGATAGTCCAATGCTATCAGGGTGGAGGTGAACCATGCGTAAAAAAACTGCGGCAGTAATCCTCGGCTTAAGCATTGTGATAGTGCTATTTGCAGCACATGCACTGGCGCCAAAAATCCTCGGCGCCGGCCCCGCAGGCATCGACCTGCGCCCCGTGCCCGGGACAATTACCCCGGAAGCAATCCTGCCAGAGACAATTGCCGATTACAAACGCTGCGACTGTACCGCAATCAAAAAATTCCACGATCTGTCGCTCCAGGCAGAGACCATGGAAGGGACCTACACGGGGCGAAACGGCAACCTGCTTCACATTATTGCAGTACGCACAGCTAATCGCCAGGAGTCCGCCTCAGCGATCAAAACACTGGCCACACAACTGCAGGACAAAGGATTCCTGCAAAGCTGCCGGCTGCGCGCTGAGGAACCCTATAAGGGATGGTGGAGCGCTTCTGGAAAGCGAAACTTTGCCTATTGGTACGCCCCTACATGGACAGGCGACCAACACGGGTTTATCTGGCAGAGCGGATCATGGTACTTCATCGTGGCCTCCAATAACCCTATCGCCAGAAGAGACGTCACGCTCGCTTTTACCTACTGAAGGAACCTTTATCCAACGCGCCCGCTGATATAATCCTCTGTCATCTCCTGCGTAGGACGCGTAAACAGCTCCGAGGTTTCGGCATACTCGATGAGTTTCCCAAGCCAGAAAAAAGCGGTCGTATCAGAGACCCGCGCGGCCTGCTGCATATTGTGCGTCACAATAACGATCGTGTAATCCTTGCGCAGCTCACGCATCAACTCCTCAATCCCCAACGTCGCAATAGGATCCAATGCGGAGCAGGGCTCATCCATCAGGATCACATCCGGTTTCACAGCCAGCGTGCGCGCAATACAGAGCCGCTGTTGTTGCCCTAATGCCAAGCTCTCCGCCGGTCGTGAAGTGTCACCTTGGATCTCCTTCCAAAGTCCCACACGCTCTAACAAATGCGCGATCCAGTCATCCAGCTCAGATCCATGGACACTGCCCAAAGAGCGCGGCCCCATAGCAACATTGTTATAAATCGACTGTGGAAAGGGGTTAGGTCTCTGGAAAACCAACCCCACGCGCTGGCGCAGTTCCACAACATCGGTGTCCAATGCGTAAATATTTTCACCATCCAAGAGCACTTCGCCTTCAAGTCGCGTACCTGGAATCTCCTCATTCATCCGGTTCAGACACCGCAGAAAAGTAGATTTCCCACAGCCAGAAGGCCCAATAAAAGCGGTGATTTGCTGTGAGATAATATCCAGATCAATATCAAAGAGGGCTTGCTTGGAGCCATAAAAAAAATCAAGATGGCGCACCTGCATCTTGTACGTTTCTTCAGAACGATCCATACTTTATCGTTATCCCTTTCACAACACGATAGACAAAAGTATAATTAACGTTCCAGGTAAGTCAATACGATCCGCGAGAATGTTGTGTACACTTCCACAATTCGGCCTCCAGTCCATGCTGGTAACCACACATTATCAGACTTTCCGCAGCAAAAAAACGGACAATGCGCGTTTGTTATCCATCCACAAGCGGGTATAATTTGATACTGTGAAACTAAAAATACGGTTTGCATTGACAAGTATCATTTTACTAAGTAGCATGGTTCTCGCAGGTTGCGGGCATCAAACTGCGGCCCAAGATGAAGCCATGACGGTCACGGTCCAGAACAAGGGCTCCGACACCATCGTCAACCTGGCCCTTGCGTGGGCTGAGCGGTACCACGACATCAACCCCCAGGTACGCGTTGCTGTGACCGGCGGTGGATCGGGAACCGGTATAGCAGCCCTGATCAACGGCACAGTGGATATCGCCAACGCCTCTCGAAAGATCAAAACGGAAGAGATCGAAGCAGCGCAAGCCAACGGGATCGAGCCGGTCACGTTTGTCATCGCCCGTGATGCCATTGCGATCATTGTGCATCCCAGTAATCCTGTAGATAAGCTCACACTCCAACAGATCTCCGACATTTTTAGCGGCAAGATCACCAATTGGCAAGAAGTAGGTGGCGAAGACCGGCCCATCGTGCTGCTGTCACGGGAGACAAATTCCGGCACCCATGTCTTTTTCCTCGAAGAAGTCATCCGGCTCGGCAACAAAGATGACGACACACTCTTCTCACAGGATACGCTGCTGCTGCCTTCCTCGGAGGGCATCGGCGCGGAAGTTCGGCAAAACCCCAATGCCATTGGCTACGACGGGCTGGGCTACGTCACAGATGACATGAAAACAATAGCCGTAAGCCGAGCGCCCGGAGAAGAATTTTGGGAACCCAAAGTAGAGACGGTCAATACAGGGAAATATCCGATTGCCCGGGAGCTCTACATGTACACAGCCGGGGAACCCGAGGGGGCCATCTACGACTACATGGGCTGGATTCTCAATCCGGAAGCCCAACAAATCGTCTTAGACCTGGGCTTTGTCCCCATCCGCAAGATTGAATAAGACACGCGAAGATCATGGCACACCTTAGCCGCGGCCCCAATCCACCCTTTTGAAACAAGAAAGTATAAACACCAATTATGAAACACAAACAATCGATCAGCTTATCTGAACGCGTTATCGAGCGCACGATTCAAGGGACAGGCATCTCTGCGATCATCCTTGTGGTACTGATCTTTTTCTTTCTGATCAAAGAAGGTGTACCGGCCTTCTTTGAGATACCGATCACCAGCCTGCTTACCACACGTTGGTATCCTATCGAGGACTATTACGGACTTCTCCCGCTTATCATGGGATCACTGATTATCACAATCGGCGCTTCCCTCATCGCCCTGCCCCTGGGATTAGCAACAGCCATTTTCATCGCAGAAATCGTGCCCGACTGGACTCGGGATATCCTCAAACCTTTTGTCGAGGTGCTCGCCGGCATTCCTTCTGTTGTGATCGGCTTTATGGGTATGTTGATGATTGCCCCGCTTGTCCGCACAACGCTGGATATTCCCACAGGCTTAACCGCCTTTACCGGCATGGTCCTGCTGGCATGGATGGCACTTCCGACGATTGTCAGCGTCGTTGAAGACGTCATCGATGCAGTCCCAAAGACCTACCGCGATGCAGGGTTAGCCTTGGGATTGACCCGCTGGCAGACAATTTGGCGCATCGTCGTGCCTGCCGGGCGGACCGGCATTCTGACCGCGCTGATGCTGGGAGTCGGACGCGCGATCGGCGAGACTATGACCGTCATGATGGTCACCGGCAACGCTGCCCGCGTCCCCCGTGGCATCTTGGATATCTTCATGCCCGCACGAACCATGACCGCAACCATCGCCGCTGAAATGGGCGAGGTCGCACAGGGCAGCCCCCACTATCACGTCCTGTTCGCCGTAGGGCTGACGCTCTTTGTCATCACCTTCATCATCAACCTCGCTGCAGCAGCCGTTGTTTTCCGACAGACACAGCGGTCAGAAAGACTGCTGTCATAAAATCACCTTTATAGGTAGGTGCACTTTTGTCCAGGCAAAATTCACAAAGGATCGCATTTGCGCTGATCACCCTTGCGGCGACAGCGGTTATCCTCCCCATCTTCTTCATCGTGGGCTACATCATCGTGCAAGGAGGCAGTGCCCTTAGCTGGGAATTTATCACCGCCTTCCCAAGAGATGGCATGAAAGCTGGCGGCTTGCTCCCCGCTATTGTAGGGACGCTGCTGCTTACACTCGGCACCGGCATTGTCGCCGTCCCCATTGGCATTGGCGCCGCCATTTACCTCTCCGAATACGCAGGCGATAACACACTGACTCGCGCTATCCGCATCGCCATTATCAATCTGGCCGGCATTCCTTCAGTCGTCTACGGGCTCTTCGGGCTAGGACTTTTCGTGATCTTCCTCAACTTCGGCAGCTCAATCCTCGCCGGTTCACTGACCCTGGGGATCATGACGTTGCCGACGATTATCAGCACAGCAGAAGAGGCCCTGCGCGCCGTGCCGCAATCCTTCAGGTTGGTCAGCACCAGCTTGGGCGGCACCCGCTGGCAAACCATCCGCAAAGTCGTGCTTCCCCAAGCACTGCCAGGGATTATCACTGGCGTGATCCTCGGATTGGAACGCGCTGCAGGAGAGACCGCCCCCATCCTCTTCACCGTCGCAGCTTTCTTTCTGCCGAAGATTCCTACCTCGATCTTTGACCAAACCATGGCGCTGCCCTACCATCTCTATGTAATCAGCACACAAGTGCCAGGCATGCCCATCCAAATCCAATACGGCACAGCTTTGGTCCTGCTGATCTTTGTGCTTTCCATGAACCTGCTAGCAACTCTCATCCGCCGCTACTACCGGCGGCAGCGGACCTGGTAAGGATAACGATGACACTACAAACGAAAATTCACATTGATGAACTATACATCCGGTACTCTGACGGCACCGAAAGCCTCCATGGCATCACATTGGATATCTATGCAAACCAGATCAATGTGATCTTCGGTCCATCCGGAGGGGGGAAGAGCACGCTCCTACGCACCCTCAACCGGCTCAACGACCTCACCGATGTCGTAGAACAAAATGGGACCGTTCTCCTGGATGGCGCTGATATTCTGGACCCCGATTATGATGTCATTCAACTTCGCCGGAACATAGGCATCGTCTTTGCCCAAGCTGTGCCACTCCCCATGAGCATCTACCACAATGTCACATACGGGTTGGAGCTGGCAGGCGTCCACAATCAGCCCCAACTCGATGCTGCCGTCGAACGCGCACTCAAGCAAGCTGCCCTATGGGATGAGGTTTCCGACCGTCTACACGATCCTGCGCATGCGCTCTCCGGTGGGCAGCAGCAACGACTCTGCCTGGCGCGCGCTCTGGCGCTGCAGCCCGAGATAATCATGCTTGACGAACCAACCTCAGGACTTGATCCGCTCTCAACGGCAAAGGTCGAGCACACACTTCAGGAGCTCAAAAAAGAATACACCATCATCATCGCCCCAAGCAATGTCCAGCAAGCAGCGCGCATTGCGGATTGGGCTGCCTTTTTCCTGCAAGGGGAACTGGTGGAATGGGGTGAGAGCCGCCAGATCTTCAAAAACCCCCAGGACTCGCGCACGGAAGAATACATCACCGGACGGTTCGGATAAACAAGATAGCACCTTGGGAACTTTCAGGAATCACGGTGGGCACAGAGATCTCTCTGTGCCCACTTTTTATTTGTCTCCCCAGGGTGAAAGTAACTAGGCAGCTTCACAGTTGCTATTTAACGATATTTCGCTTAAACTAACTATAGACGTATACACAAATCATCAACCAGATTTTCCACTGAAAAAGCCCCCAGCTCCGATCCAAGATCAGAGAAACGAAAGACTTACAGGCAACCTTGTCGCGACATCGGCTACTTTTTAAGATTTTACAGGAGTTCCGGCCATGGTACGCATACTCAGCCTGGATGACGAGCCAGAAATGCTCGATCTGCTGGGTCTAATCTTACAGCATTTCGGTTATGACCATCTAAAGACCACAAACAGCCGCGAAGCCCTCACCATACTGCGCCACGAGCCCGTCGACCTGCTGACACAAGACCTCGTGCGCCCAGATATGAACGGCTGGGAGCTTAATCGAAAGATGAAATCTGACGACCTTCTTCGTGAGATCCCCATCCTTGTGATCAGCGCAAAAGCTAAAACACTGGAATCAAACCAGAGTGAAGAAGGACTAACAGCAGATGGGTACCTCAACAAACCTTTCAAACCGGTGGAACTGCTGCTCACCATATCCAATGTACTGGCAAAGCGCAGCATACCACAACCACCCATTCCCACAGCGCTCCAGGACCTAATTCCTCCAATGCGCTACGCAGCTTGTCGCGTCCTGCTGCAAAGTTCAAGAATAACCACAGCAGACCCTCAAGATAAACAGCGCTTGGCAGCTTTGAATAAACTGCAACACATTGGCGAAGAGAATCTGACAACGGACCTCATACAGCACCTTTCAGATGAAAACCTCTGGGTGCGGTGGATTGCAATTTACACACTTGCGGAACACCATGACGTGCAAGCTGCCGAAGCCCTCATAGCAGTCCTGACCGACGAAAGCCCCAAGATACGCCGGGCAGCCGCCTACGCATTGGGGGAAATCAGAGATCGACGCGCGGTGGACGCACTCATCCCACTCCTTCAGGACAACGACACCAACGTGGTGACCAGCGCAGCACAGGCATT
>Ga0272441_10015297_pt1 | contig 10747 bp, 7 predicted proteins | sample SSMProp6N_FD_193582 | JGI IMG/M metagenome (GOLD analysis project Ga0272441, IMG submission 193582) | Marine sediment archaeal communities from Little Sippewissett salt marsh, Falmouth, MA, United States - SSM-Prop-6N | ecosystem: Environmental > Aquatic > Marine > Wetlands > Sediment ...
CTCAAGCGACCAGCCGGCCGCTGCGAGAAAAGTGCGTCCCGGAAAAGTCACTGCAACGGCCTTTCCGGACCGCATAAAACCTCGCTTGTTTTCGGATTAGATGTGTGTAAGAAATATCGTTTCAACAAAAAAATCTTTGACCGTATTACAGCCGCAGACACACCTATTGCGGCGATGTTCAGGCAAATATACGGGCCATCTTTTAAGAGAAATTCCGCCTTCACCCGGCTGGTTTGGGATACCATTGCCGCCGCAGTCGTCATCGATCCGACTTTAATCGTTGAGGAAGAAACTCGGTGGGTCGATGTCAATTCGGATTATGGTCTGGACTACGGTCGAAGCCTCGGTTACACCAGACAAGGGCCCGCCGGCACGCAAAAAGCCCGAATTCTCCTAACCATTGATGAAGAACGCTTCTGGAGCTTAATGGTCAGCCTGCTCACCGAATAGTCTGACCGTCAGCCAGCAGGATAGGCAACTTGCCTATCCTGCTGATAAATGGAACTCTCACATGAGGAGAGAAAAATAAACGGCAACCGTATTTGAAGTTTCGGCACGTCCAGCGAAAGGGGAATCATGAATACTAACCATAGTAAAATCTTCGGTGCAGTATCGAGGCGCGACTTTCTGGGTTACTCCTCATTAGGCGTGCTCGGAGCGCTCGTCTCAGGTGGTGAGCTTTCCACTCGGTCCGAATGGAAAGAATTGAATCCGCTCTTCGAAACAAAGCTGGGCGTCAAATTCGTTGTGGGGGGTATGGTCCATGAAACGGCCCACGAAGGGCCGTGTCGAACCGGCAAGCTCGAAAATCTGACCTACCAGGCTGAAACGCGAGGTTGCGAGGAGCGGTTCGCCCGGTTCGAAAAGGAACTCAAGAAAAGAGCGTTTCCACAAGAAACCAAGATCCTCAAGCCGGTTGACTTTCGCGTGCTGGTAAGGGAGAAAAACGTGGAATTTCAATTCCAGGAGAAATACTTCCGCCAGATTGAAGCGGACCTTGACAACACAGATCTGATCGTCGTGCTATGGGGATTTGCCTCCGACATCGCGCTAAAGCTTGCGGAGCGATTCGACAAGCCGGTCGCAACAATCGGCAACGACTGGGTTGTCGACGTGCCTGCGACCTTGAGACACAAAGGCTATGAGAGCTACATCGCTTTGGACTGGGAAGATTTTGCCAACCTGGTTCGTCTGCTTTGGGTTCGAAAGGCATTCTCTCAAACGAAGCTTCTGATCGTGACGGACCGGCCAGGCGAAGCGCCCTACGGTCTGGCCAGCGCGATTCACGACTTCGACCAATTGAAATCATCGTACGGCATGCAACACCATCGCGTCTCTAACAAGCAACTAACGGAGGAAATGGATTCGGTGATAGGCTCCGAGGCCAGAAGGCAGGAAGCAACGAAAATGGCTCATGACCTCATGGTTAATGCGCGCGCGGTGCATATGACCGAAGCGCACGTGATTAGTTCGGTCTATTTCTATCTGGCGGTGAAAAGGCTCATGGAAAGACATGGCTGCAATGCGTTTACGATTGAATGCCGAGAGGTTTGTCCCCTTGAGATTGCCGCCAAGTACCAGTTCACGCCTTGCATGACCTTGTCGCTGCTCAAGGACCAGGGCTGTCCGGCCGTATGCCAAACCGACATCAACGCTCTGATTCCCATGATGGCGCTGTCGTATCTCGGTAGAAGATCGGTTTACATGGGTAACCCGGTATTTGACGCCAAGAACAATATCCTGACGATCTTTCATGATGTAGCCAGCCTCAGGATGAAAGGCTTTGGCGCAGCCAGTTCGCCGTACGAACTTCGCAATTTCACCGTGGGCGGATGGGGTGTGACGTTGCGATATGATTTCACCGCGGATAAAGGCCAAGTCGTGACTATCGCCCGAGCCAATCCGGGCCAAACGAAGATCCTGATCACGAAGGGCGAGATTCTGGACGGATTCGGTGTGGATAAAATCGGCTGTTCGCTGGGCGTGCGGATAAGGCATGAGGACACCCTCAGTCTGTTCCGACATGCGGCTGATTACGGCGGACATCTTGTTATGGCCTACGGGGATTACATCGATCAGATGCAGGATCTCAGCCGGGTAATTGACTTTGACCTTATCGTCGTGTGAAGCCCCCCGATGTAGGAAGGTCTATTGTGAAATGACACTTTCCTATATTCGTATCGGTACTATTTGTTGGCGGTTAGGCTTTTGAGTTTTTTGTTGAATAGGGCGTAGGTTGCGTCTCGGTCGATGTCGTAACATCGAAGGATGGAGCCTTTGGTGTCTTTGAATTGGTAGCTCAGGTCCCAGTCCACCTCGGGGCATTTGGTCACCTCCCAGGACGCCAAGGAAGGATCGACCAGCGCGGCGATATCGCCCAAATCGAAGAAGCCCTTGGTCGGCCTTTGATAATAAGAGGATTGGTAGCGATACTCGTGTAGATATTTTCCAAGCTCGCCGTAGGATGCGAACTTCTCGGATTCCTCCATCGGGCAGACCAAATGCGTTCCCGTATAGAACAGGACAAAGGACAAATCGGAGTGGAACACAATGCGCGCCGCCCGGACGTCTCCGATCACGTTGAAGTTCCAGCACTTCTCGGGCCACCGGGTGCGAAAGTGCCAGAAGACAACGATCCGGTCCGCGATGCGAGGCTCCTTCAGATACGCCGAGGCGATATCCGTGGCCGCTCCGAGTCCTACGATCCACAGGGGATCTTCCGGCGTAGATTCCATGGCTTTTTTGATCATAAAATCCACGCCTTCGGACTCCGACGGCTCGAACTTATAACGCATCGGAGCGGAACCGCGCAGGATGGGCCATTTACCCGCTAGTCCGGCCTTGCTCAGAATCGTCTTAATCTCTTTGAGAGAGGCGTCGATACTATCCGGCCCGGCCTCCGGACGGTTGTTATCGAAGTTGGCCGCTACGAAACCTTCGATCTTGAAACGTTCGAGAGAGAGGATCGTCAGGGCGATTGCCCACACGTCGTCAATTTCGTTTTTGGCGTCCGTATCAATGATAACACGGAGATGCTCGCCCTTCGGCGGTATCTTGGGCACCTTTCTCATTTTTGGATCGCGCCTCGATATGATCTCTTTTCTCTTTTTGTAACTTGCATCCTGCCCCTGTTGTGCAGACAGACTCACCCGGCAGGACCCGCTGAGCATAAGAAAAGAAAGAAACACGATTTTACCCTTACACATGATTTCTACCCTCGAAGGAGCGTCTGTAAAACATCACGTTTACTGTTTCGCGTCACTGGCGGGCGCTGAGCAAATGCGTTTTGGATTTGCCGCCATGCCAGAGATCGTATTTCGGATCGGCATATCGGCTGAAGAACTGGTAGAGCTTTGTGCGCAGTTTTTTCTGGATACTGACTTGTTTTGGCTGGCCATATAGATTGAATCGCTCGCCCGAATCGTTGATCAGGTCGTACAACTCAAGCGGGCCGTCCGGGTAACGCTCGACGTACTTCCATTCGGTCGTCCGAATCGCCCGAACGTTCTCGAATTCGTAAAAGACAACATTATCCCATTCCAAACCTAAATCTCTTCCCTTCAGCACTGGCGAGTAATCCCGGCCGGGCAACTTTGGCTCGCTCGGCATCTCATCAGCCAGAGAAAGATAGCTCAAAACGGTGGGCAGCAGATCGTAGTTGCTGACCATCAGGTCGGATTCGCCGTCGGGCGGGATTACCCCGCGATGCCGAAAGATTAAGGGGATTCGCATGGTGCTGTCGAAGGCGTGCAGGGGGCGCGTATGATCTCCCATTCCCCAGATCCCATTCTGCCCACCGGCCCAGCCCTGGTCGCCGGCGAAGATCACCAGCGTGTCATCGTCCAATCCGAGCGTCTTGAGTGTCTCCATGACCTGGCCGACGCCATCATCGACGGCGCTCAACTCACAGGCGAACCGGCGCATGGCGTTCACGTTGTTGAGGAATTGCTTGTTGGCTCGCAGCCACGGGTGCATCGCCTCGCGGGGAAACGACGGCAAATCTTTGTCGGCATAATAAGCCGCGTGGCGGTTGCGAGCGGGTTTGTTGAGCGAGCTGCCGAGGCCGTACGGCCCATTGTACGGCAAGAACAAAAAGAAAGATCGGTCCTTATTTTTTTCGATGAATTTGATCGCGTGTTTGGTCCAGAGGTCCGTCAAATATTCCGGCTCGGTGCGCACTTTTCCGTCTTCGATGACTTTAGCGTTGTAAAAGGTGCTCGTGTGGCCGTGCGGCATCGTGATCCAATAGCTAAATCCTTCCTGCGGATGCATGTTTTTACCGAGATGCCACTTGCCGGTGAGGCCGCAGATGTAACCCTGCCCGGCGAGGATTTCGGGCAATGTGCGGAATTCCTCAATTGTGCTATATGCGTTGGGACCCATTTGCGCCTCGTTACCCCCCAGATAGCAATGCACGCCGTGCTGGGATGGGATGAGCCCCGTCAGGTACGTCGCCCGCGTCGGCGAGCAGACGGCGTTCGAGCTAAAGGCCTGGGTGAAGCGGATGCCTTCTTGAGCAAGGCGGTCTATATGCGGCGTTTTGATATCGGGATTTCCGTAACAGCCCAGGGTCCAGGCCCCGTGGTTGTCGGTCATGATGAGAATAACGTTCGGACGGCGGCCGGATGCGAAAGCCCCGGCCCGCAACCGGAGAAACAAAGTCGAGCACCAAATTGAACCGAGCAAAAAAGTTCGACGGTTCATTTTTCGCTATCCTTTATCGAGGTTCGGGAACGAACATATCCTTCTTGGTCAGGTTACATTCTTTGACCATTTGGCGGGCGTATTCGCACGTACCGAGCTCGGCGCCGCCGTTATTGGTGCCGAAAGCGAACTTGGCGCCCATCTTCTTCGCGAGTTTAATAAACGCCGGACTGGGAAGCTTATAACGCGAGTTGATTTCGATGGCGACGTTGTTTTTTATAGCGGCCCGGATGACCTTTTCCATACGCTCGTGTGTCCAGAGCGTATCGTATTCTTTTGCAATAATCCGGGGGAGGAACGTCGGATTCACATAGATATCGATCGGCTCGTCGTTTATAATGGTCACGATTTTATCGACGAGCATGTCCATAAACTGTTGTTTATCGTCAACGTGGACTTCGTTCGGCATCCAGAGGCGCATCCGCCGGCCCTTGTGGTCGGTGAAGGTCATCGCATCGGTGAAGACGTAGTCGCACTGGGCGATCACCTCCGGCGAAAAAAGATTGACCCATTCCCGGCCTTCGGCCTGCATGGCGACGAAGACGGGCTTGCCTTCGAGCGACTTGATGAAGCGCTTAAGACCCTCGTCGTCGGTAACGGGAAAGCCGAGCCCGCAATTCTGAGCGATGCCGTAGGTGATGCCGGACCGCCTGGATTTGGCCAGGGCCTCGTCAATCGTTAGACCGCCCTTGAGGTGGATGTGGAGATCGACGAGGGGAAAATAATCGGCGCTCAGCTTGGAAATTTCTTTCTGGTAGTCGATTTCCGACTGGGGGCGGGTATCTTCAGGCATGGGCGTGTCCGACAGAACTTTAACAAAGATATTTCTAAAACAGACTTTGCTTTCCGGATCGTGCCCCTGGAGGCAGAAGGTGCCGTGTGAGAGAACGCTGCCGACGTGCTCGCCTTTGCGAACAGGTTCTTCAGGCTCGATATAGTCCACAACGAGCAGGTCATTGAGCCTGACCTGAATGCACCTGCCCCGGACCGTAATGTGCATCGTAAACCATTCGTTGTCTTTGACGGGGGATTTGAAGATATTCCGGACGGCGTAGAGGCTTCCGGTTTTCTTGAGCTCGCGGTAGGATCCGCTGCCGGGATGCGTGTTGTTGATCTGGACTTCGTAGCCTTTCTCGGGCCAGCCGGTGTTTTGAAACTGTGTGTGAAAGTACATGCCGGAATTGGCCTTGGGAGCCGTCTTGACGTCGGCCTTGAACTCGAAGTTCCTAAAATCGTGGTCGGCAACGGGACCAACGTAGAATAAATGGCTGCGCGGACCCTGGGCCACGATCATGCCATCTTGCACGCTGAAGGTTTCTTCATTCTCATTGGCCTTCCATCCGGCCAATGTCTTACCGTCTAACAAAGAGATCCAATCGTTACTCTTAACCGGAGAAGCGTAGCCGACCGTGAGGAGCAGACAAAGGCCCATCCCTTGAAAAACTAATTTCTTCATGTTCAGATTCCTTACCATATGTGAGTGTGAATCATGTGCTATTACTATCCTTGTAAATAATGGATACAGACTCCTATCGGCATACTGTACCATGAATAGGAAACATGTCAACTACGGGATATGCAAGGGAGGCGTGAAGACTTATCGTCTTGCTCAATCTTCGGTTTGTGAGGCACCGTCTTTGCCGCGACGCCGGGATTTCGAACGCCGTGGACCTGCATACTTCGCCTGCCGACCGATGCTTCTCGGCTTCTCGATTTCCGTCACGATGGCCCCCTTGCGGAAAATCGTCACCGTCCCCGTCGATTCACTGACGGTTACCGCAATCGAATCGGTTACGGATGTGATGGCCGCCGCCGCGTGGTGCCGGGCTCCCAGGCCCTGAGGCAATTCGAACTCTTCCTGGCTGGCCGTTTTCAAATACGTTCCGCACGATTCGATGACGCCATCTGCCCGGATGATAAATGCGCCGTCAATCGCCGACAGCTCTTTGATGGTCTCTTCCAGCGAATGGTCCAGGAGGTTGCGTTTTTCTTCCGGATAGCCTCTGAACGGATTGAGGATAAGCTGGCGGGTGAGAGGCAAGACCTTCGCCGTGTCGCCCACGACGAACAGCGCCCCGACCGGCTTGCCTTCTCGCCCCTCGCTGCCGAGTTCGGATGCGATCTCGATAACCCGGTCCACCACTTCGGGGGGGATGCGCGAACCGTTCCCATTGACGGCTTCGTTTTCAGCCGTGGCGAATATCTCGTATTCCCGGCCGACTTCGGTGACGATAATCGTATCCAGGTTGCCGCTTTCTTCCACGCCGCAGAGAAACACGATCTTGTCACCTCGTTTAACCAATCCCTTCGAGAAGGCCAGGAACAAGGCGATCTTCACCTGACCCAAACGGGTCATCGGGACGTTCGGAATCCTGATAAATCGTGCTCCGGGCTTCTCGGGGATTTTGTCTTCAGGGGAGGCCTTGGTCACGAAGTATAACGTGGGATCCGACGGCGCCGCGACGGGCAGGGGATTTCCATTCAGCTCATCGACATAGACAAAGACAGCGGTAGCCCCGCACGATCCCGCAATGCTGCCGAGATGTTCGAGCATCGTTCCGGTAATACTCCTGCCGGGTGCGGCGGTGTCTTCCGCTGGTCGGAGGGCAACGATATCTTCTTTTTCTATGTCGTGGTCCGATGGTTTCATGTACAGATCCCATTATATCCCCATAAGAATCGGCCATTTAAGGGTGAGACTGAAGAAAACTCAGCCATTTTCGCTTATGGAAATGAAGCTTTTTCAGCCTCATGACCCTGTCGGCCCGGATATCCTACTATAAGATACCTCCCTTAACCGGGACTTGTTCTCAGCCTTTAACAAGTTTACGCCCTTTACTGCCGTCGTAAACAACAATCCGCTCGGAGGATATCCGGAAGGACATTGAAATGAGCGTTGAAATGGACTATGATAATGGCCGGAATTTAAATATACGGGCATTTGTGTTTAATACATGGGAGATTAGAGCCGTGAGACGCAACAATCGTATCTTAGCCGTTACCGCAAGTGTACTCATTATTGGTGGTTTTTCGACGCTGGTTCGTGCCGCCGATAGACCGGCGTTTGACCGACGAACTCCCGTTGTCAAGGTCTATCAGGATACGCACGAAGCGGTGGTGAATATCGCCGGCGAGCGTCTCGTATCCTCGTCAGTCTGGCAAGGCTTCGACTGGCCGGATATGTTCGATCGCGGGGGGCCAAGATATCAGAGGCAAGTGGCGGTACTGGGATCGGGCCTGGTCGTTCACGAGGATGGTTACGTGATCACCAACGCGCACGTAATACAAAGCGCTGAACGGATCAAGGTCGTCTTCAGCGATGGCAGTGAATTCGCCGCTGAGATTATCAGCGCCGATGAAAGCAAAGACCTGGCTGTTCTGAGGATACCCGTTCAGAAGAAGTTACCCTTCATTCACCTCGGGCGTAGTGACGACCTGATGATTGGTGAAACGGTCATCGCCATCGGCAATCCTTACGGCTATGCCAACACTGTCACCAGCGGTGTGGTCAGTGCGGTGGGCAGGGATATCCAGATTACGGATGATTTTTGGCTGCGGGGCCTGATCCAAACGGACGCCCCTATCAATCCCGGCAATAGCGGCGGTCCCTTGCTGAATATCAACGGCGAGCTGATCGGCGTCAACACCGCGGTCCGCGCGGAGGCGGAAAATATCGGATTCGCCATCCCGGTGGACATGCTAGCCGACAATCTCAGCCACATGCTCATGCCGGAGAAACTCCGCCGCGTTCGGCTGGGCCTGTCGATGGGCCGGATGAAAAGAGTGAGTGGGTACAGCGGGTTGGTCGTGGACTCGGTGAGTAAGCCGAGCCCTGCCGATGAAAAAGGTATCGTCGCCGGAGATATCATCCTGGAGATTGACGGCCAGAGACTCACAAGCGTCATCGACTTCTATATCAAGATGATGGGTAAGGAGATTGGCGAACCGATAAAAGTCACTTATGTCAGACCTACAGCTTCACGCTTGCGAAAGCAAACCGTCGAATTGACGATGCAGCACAGGCCGTTGCCGGACGGCCGCCGGCTCGTCAACCGGTTCTTCCAGATGCAAGTCTCCGAACTGACCGACCGGGTGGCGCGAAAGTTTGGATTCCAGAGCGCCTATCCGATTCTGATTGTGACCGAAGTAGAACGAGGCGGAATCGCCGATCAGACGGGCCTTAAGGAAGGAGACCTTATCCTTGAGATCAACCAAGCGACGGTGCGCGATGTGAAGGAGCTCTCGCTGGAAATGGAAAAGATCAACGAAGGAGATTTTGTGATAGTGAAAATCATGCGTATCGCTACAGGTATTTTCGGACCGGTTCAACGTCAATATATCGCAAAACTCAGAGCGCGAAGCAGTAGCTCTGGACGGTATTCACTCTGAGAAATACGGCTAAGCAAGCTCAATGAAGGAGAAAAGAAAATGAACATCCAAAATGTCACTCGCCGGAGCTTTTTAATGTCAAGCTGTCTGGCCGTCTCCGGCATCTCAATGAGCTTCGGTCCAAAGAAACTCTTGGGCCGCGAAAGCTCAAAAGCCATCGACGTGCCAAATATCAACCCGGGGTTTATCGGACCTCAATTCTTCGATGAACGGGAACAGCAGGCCCTGATGGAGGTCGTGGAATCCGGCTCTCCCTTCCGCTATTGGGGACCGGGTAAGCCGACGAAGGTCCTGCGCTTCGAGGAAGGCTTCGCTAAACACATGGAAACGCGTTTCGCCCTGGGTGTAACCTCAGGCACAGCGGCGCTTGATTGCGCGGTGACCGGTCTTGGCGTCGGGCCGGGTGACGAAGTTATCGTTCCGGCCTATACCTGGTGGTCCGACTATACCTGCGTGGTCAACGCGGGGGCGTTGCCGGTCTTTGCCGATATCGACCGCACCCTCAATATCGATCCCAGGGATTTCGAGCGGAAGATTACGCCTCGCACGAAAGCAGTGATCGCCGTCCACCTCCTCGGAGGACCCTGTGATATGGACCCCATCATGGATATCACCCGTAAGAAAGGCGTGGCCGTCCTGGAGGATTCTGCACAATGCGTCGGCGGCTCCTATCGCGGAAAAAAGCTGGGCTCCATCGGCGACGTGGGCATTTATAGTTTCCAGATCAATAAGACGATGACCTCGGGTGAAGGCGGCGCCGTGGTCACGAGCGATCCTCTCATTTATGAACGCGCGGCCCGTTTTCATGATATGGGCACGATACGCGGACTCTTTCTGGATCGCTCGGGGCCCAGCCGGGTGGAAACCTTTGCGGGCGAGAATTTCAGGATGAGCGAGCTGACCGGGGCCGTACTGGGTGCGCAGTTGACCAAGCTCGATACGATGGTCGCTCACCTCCGAAGAAATGCCAAGGCTATTTATGACGGCATTAAAGACCTTCCCGGCATCCGGCTGCGCCACCGTCCCGACCTCAAAGGAGATATCGGTTACTCCGTCTTTTTCGAGATGAAACATAAAACGATGCGCGACCGCTGTATTAAGGAATTGAGGGATCGAAAAGTTCCGGCGGGCAGACTCTCAGGTTCGGTTTTGCTTCCTATCCAGGAATCCGTTATCAATAAACGCGCCCGGCACCCGGATTGGCCTTCGTTCAACACGCCGCACGGTAGGAAAATCAAGTACGGCCCGGATTCTTGCCGGCAAACGCTGGGGATCTATGACCGGTTCATCCAGGTCCGCGTCGGCCCAAAATACACCCAGCGAATCAACGATTATATCATCGACGCGATCCGGCAGGTCTATCAGGCGTTGGCGTGACTCTTCGTGAAGGAGTGAGAATATTATTGGGAGTCTGACATGTCAAAAGGAATGAGCGTTCCGGGATTGATCTTTTATCTTTTTGCGAGTGTCACTGTCTTTGGCGCGGACAACAAAAACGCTCCCCCGAGACTTCGGCGTTCGGAGAGTTTTTTGGGCGTGCATTTCGATTTTCACGCCGGGGATGACTGTAAGGAGATTGGAAAGGGTGTGGACCGCGAGATGGTGGAATATAACATCGAGAAGGTCAGGCCCGATTCCATTCAGACCGACTGCA
>Ga0272441_10015299_pt1 | contig 10746 bp, 19 predicted proteins | sample SSMProp6N_FD_193582 | JGI IMG/M metagenome (GOLD analysis project Ga0272441, IMG submission 193582) | Marine sediment archaeal communities from Little Sippewissett salt marsh, Falmouth, MA, United States - SSM-Prop-6N | ecosystem: Environmental > Aquatic > Marine > Wetlands > Sediment ...
ATGTTTTCATCTTTATTAACTATCTGAAATGATTGATATATACATTTCCATCCACTTTATTATTAATATGTAAAATAGGACTCTTTTCTAAAAAAGAGGAGCAATGGGAAATATGAGTATCATCATAATAATTCCACATATAAATAAGGTAGCCCAAACTATGCCATTCCATCGCAGTACTTTTGTCCCATCAAGCGGTCCAAATGGTAACAGGTTAAAGGTGCCAAACAGTGCATTGATTAGGCAGATGAATCCAACGATCTTTCCTAAAAAGGATGTTTCAAAGAATACAAATTGATACAATGGATACGTTATTGCGGCAATAACAATGTTTGCAGATGGCCCTGCTGCTGCGATTCTGCCTGTTTGGTATGATCCTGTTTCACCACGAAACATAACTGCTCCAGGTGCAGCAAATACAAAACCTGTAAAAACAGCAAATAATAATGACAGTAAAAGTCCTCGTGGATACATCCGATATTCTGACCAGAGGCCATATCGTTGTGCCATGAATTTATGGGAGATTTCATGAACAAAAAAGGCTGATAATATGCCTAAAAATGCTATAGGGAGAGCATTAAGTAGGCGATCTACACTTCTAATCCCTAACAAAAGGCTATTGCCTGAAAAAGTAAATGAAAACGCCACCGTCAGTACACCCATGGATATAAGAAGCTGCTTGATTTCTATACTGCTGAATCTCCCGGGTGATCCTCCTTCAAGTGTTCCTTTTGGAAAATACATATATTCGCTGGGTGAAAGATCATGAAATGAAGTATAGATTTTTCTTCTCTGCTCCATCGTATCCTCAATTGATGTTTATATTTATGAATGTTGGTAACAGAAACCTATTATGCGCCAATACCAAGACTTATTAGGTAGGGTAATGCAACAAAGGTACCAATCATACTTCCTACATTTGCCAATGCCACCACCATTAATAGTCTGATGACTTTGTTATTAAAGAAATCTTTTGTGCTATCCATTTTACTTAACATCTGAAAATCTTTTACCACTGGTTTTCTAAGTTTAAATTCTACAAAACCAGCAACCCATCCAGCAGCAATCGCTGGATTTAACGAAGTTAGAGGAGCAGCAACAAAAGCTGTGAGAATAGTAAGGATGTGTCCTCGAGCAATAGCAGTTCCTAGTGCGGAAAGCGATCCATTTATTAAAAACCACATGAGAAGTGCATTTCCTGCTTTATCCCAGCCTCCGTTGAGAAAGAGATAGACAATGATTGCAACAAAAATAATCGGTACAATATAACCGACAGATTTGAGGATATTGAATCGTTTCTCTGGAATATACTCCAATTTTTCTAAATCAACATTGAGTGATTTCTTTTTGAGATGATGCTCTATACCTTTCAGATGACCTGCGCCGACAACAGCAACAACGGTTCCTTTTTTGCTTTCATTAAGGATTTTTTGAGCAATATATTCATCTCGCTCATGAATCAGAACTGTTGAGACACTTGGTGCAATCTTACCAAATTCCTCCATCATTGAAGAAATCATGTCTTGATTCATGAGTTCTTTAAGATCAAGTTCTTCTAATTCTTCTTCATCATATCCAAGTATTGCTTTGAGAAACTCCCACGTTAATCGAAATTTCTCCCGGATACCCATTTTTTTCCAGGCACGTTTCAGAGTAATGGAGATATCTCTATCAATAAGAGCGATATTGATATTATGTTTTTTTGCTTCATTTAGTGCCGCAATCATCTCTGAGCCGGGTTCAACACCGTATTCTTTTCCAAGTCGTCGTTGGATGGAAGATAAAAATGTTTGGGCAAGCATGAGATAGGCATTATTTGATTGTAAGAGTTTTGTTACTGGAGTGTTCTCCCATTGATCTTTTTTTGTGATGGCTTCATGTCTTCTCTGACAGAGTTCAACAGCAACAATGTCGGGTTTGTAGTTCTCAATGGCTTTTGTAACTTCATTCACACTTTCTTCTGAAATATGTGCTGTGCCGATGAGAATAATGTTATCATTTACTTTTACTTCCAAAGTATCTCCTTTGTATCTCTCTATATAAAAAAAATCGTTATTTAGATTTCTGCTTCGAACTCTTCCACGTCAGTAGTAAAGTCATCATAGGTTTTGATTTTCCCTTGTTCTTTAAGGATTTCTCTAGTCAATAACCAGTAGATAAGAGCTAGTGCTCGTCTTCCTTTATTATTGGTGGGAATAACGTAGTCAACGTATCGGGTTTCATTGTTGGTGTCACACAAGGCCACAACAGGGATCCCTATGTTTTTCGCTTCTTTTAACGCTTGGACGTCTGCCAGTGGATCAGTAAGCAATATTGCTTCAGGTTCAAAGAAATCTTTTGAATTTGGATTAGTCAGGGTACCTGGTCGAAACCGTCCTTCTAAAATCTGAATGCCTGTGAATTCACTCAGTTTTTGTATCGGTTTTTGTCCGTATTGTCGTACAGAGACGACTAATACTTTTGATGGATTGTATTTCACTAAAAATTTCGCTGCATTTTTAATACGTTCATCGGTTTTTTTCACATCGATAATGTAGAGCCCATCGTTTCGTACTTTGTATATGAATGGTTTAATATCTGACGTTTTTTGTCTAGTTCCAATGTGTACTCCTGAGGTCATATAGGTTTCTTCAGAGAGCATCATTTGATCTTCCTTTTTTGTTTTTTCTTTCTCTTCGGCCATAGAACTTTCCTTCACTACTTTCTTTTTACCGTAATTGGAATTGCTCCTTCTTTAAACTCTAGCATAGCGATCCCAACAGGGTCAACTATCTCATTTGGAATTTTGGTTAATGTTGATGGTGCTCCCATTGATATTTGCAATGCTCGTGCACCAATTATGCGCGCTTTTTCAAATCGGGTATAGTCCAAGTTATTCCTCCATATCTTATAGATAGCAGAGCCACCAAATAATCGATACATTTAAAAATATTACCATTAAATATATCGTTTATCCATATATTTTTTATGTTTTAAAATAAGAATATCTATTTTATTTCGTCAATTCCTTCTGCAAAATCTGCAGAGCGATTAGAAAATTCATCAAGAGCAAGCTGCATGTCAAAGATAATATCTCGTAGTAATCTGTCTATTCGATCGTTTTTAAATTCTTTTACTCCGTCGATATCCGAATATATCTTTCCCATAAATTCGTCTATATCTTTATGTATCTCAATATTATACAGAATTTCCTCCATTTTTCATACCCTCATTTTATACATAAAACACTTTATATATAATAGTTTTTTGGCGGCTTTTTATCCTTTTATATCATTCTCCCAAGTAATGTATTTATTTCTTTTCCTCGATATCCTAATGCACCACCGTTTTTAAACGATCGTTTAATTCCTTCATATCCTTTGTGCGGTGGACTTAATCGGAACAACGGTTTAACATCAGGAATATCTTTGTAGATAAATTTATTGTCAAGTATTGCTTGTGATAATTGTTCAAAGGTGTTATAGGATGTTGCAGATTTGATATACTCTGTAGTGATTTGTTTGTCGCCAATAAGTAATCCTCTTGATTCAATGAGTTTAGGAAGTGTTTCTTTATCAATTTCTCCCCAGGTCGTGTAATCCTTTACTTTTTGTAACATCCCTTTGTACACCTTGTTTTCTTCTAGAAGTGTACAATGGTTGACTTTTGTTAATCGAAGAAGTTCTAATGTCCGTTTAATATCCGGATTTACATTCACTGTCCCTCGTACTCGAATAATTGCATACACCATAGTTATTTCTCCTCCTTTTTAGGTTCTACTTTTTCAGCTGATGGTTTTGGTTGTTTTGGTTGTTGAGCAACTGGTTCCTTTACTTGTTCTGGTTGAGGACCAATGCTGCCTGAGACAATACTGGTGTTGAGAATGTCACTTTCCCTGATTCTGGTGTCAGCGTTTCGTTTCAATGCATCAAACACTGCTTTTGCATAATTAACCACTGTTTGTGTTTGTCCTCGAGTAAACGCCCAACAATCATGAACGCCACCAAGTGTTAATATCTTTTTAGCCACGTCTCCCGTCGCTAGACCTATTCCATGAGGGGCAGGCTTAAAGGTTACTTCTACTGAGCCAGATTTACCGCTCACGGCAAAAGGAACAGTATGAGGTTTTCGACAGCCACATTCCCAGGATCCACATCCTCGTCGTATCTCAATAATATTGATTTTTGCATCATCTATTGCTTTTTTAATACTTGATCCAACTTCTTTGCCTTTTGCTTGACCAAGACCGACAAATCCATCGTTGTTTCCTACAGCAACAGTTATGACAAATTTTATTCTTCTGCCAGAATCAGTCATACGTTGTACCATTTTTACATCAATAACTTCATCGTCAACTTCTGGGAGAAGTATATCAACAATTTCAGGTTCTCTGAGAGGAAATCCTGAAGTTAATGCTGCACTCATTGTTGAGATCTCACCTGATTTAACCAATCGCCCAAGTTGCGTCTTTGGTTCCCAGGTTACCTCTAGGGGTTCTTCTCTTCTGCGAGGTGGTCTTCCTCCGCTTCGTCTACTGCCACGACCTCTTGGCGCCATTATTTGCCTCCTATAATCTTATTTTTTATTTCCCCTGATAAGGGAGCAATGTTATCATCAAGATGTTTGCCTAAAATCCTGTCTTCAGAAGGTAGCATTTCTTCATCATGTGGACATTGTATCCCGGCATCCACTACGCCTTTTAATGCCGCAAAGAGTTTATTGCCTTTTGTCGGACGGTATCGTCCGATGTCAAGAATGCCTTCTGTGATTCCTTTATCTTTTGCTTTCTTTCCAGCAAGCAGTCCAGTAAGATATGCTGCAGGCGTGCTAGAAACTGAATATTTCCAGTTATATGTTTTCGCAAGCTCATCTGAAAGAACGGAGACGCTAATTATATCTCCTTTTGGATTATACTCAACAAATTGAACAGTAATCTTTTTCAGAGATTTTCTAACAACAATTCTCATCTTTCTTGATTTCAGAAGTCGTAATCTTCTGCGATAATCTGTTCTGCCGTTTCGATGTCTTCTTGGTTTAACATGATAACGAGGACCTGACTTCATTGTTTATCCTCCTTTAAAAACCCTTCAGCAGTCATCCGTGTTTTGAGATGATGCTTGTTTCTAAACTCTCCACCTTTTGCCTTTCGATAATACTTCCGATACACACTTTTATCAATGGTGTGGTCGTCTCGTAATTGTCTAAGGTATGATCGTATGGGGCGGATGGTAATTATCCATCGTTCTTTTCTTGGCAAACGGGCATATTTTGCACCTTTTCGTGATCCATGACCTTTTCTTCTGCCTTTCTCTTTTTGTTTTTGGTTAAATTTCTTACGGCCTCTTGATATGCCCTGAACCTGTTTGCTTTTTATCGCTCCACCGTTAATTAGTATTCTTATATCAGATCTTGTGACTGCTTTAGCTATTTCATCGGTTCTATCTGAGTCCATCCAAACTCTGTGGTCACCGCATTTTAAAATCGTTGCAGCAATTCTTCGTTGATTACGTAGATCCGTCATTTTTACACCTTCATATTAAGTATCCTAATTTCTAATTCTTCTGCTTTTTTTGCAATTTCAAGACGTTTTTTTGTTCCAACGGTGCCACCGATTCGTGCTGCTTGTTTATCTGGATTAATCTTTTCAAGATCAGCAACATTGTAGATCATGACTTCTTCAAACCCCGATGCATGTAACCCTCGCACCTCTTTAGGTCCTCGAAAACCAACACGTACTTTACTTGGCCTATAATTCAGATTAATTCGCATTTTTGAAGTAATACCATCAGGTCTTCTCCAATTCCGAGGAATTCGTTTATATCGGAACCATTCTTCTCTTAGAAATGTGGGTGTTCTTTTCTTAATCTGCTTTCTTACCTGAAGTTTTTCTTTCTGCTTTGCATCAAGTTTAGGTTTTTTCTTTGCTTTATACTCTTCTTCTTGTTCTTCGTCGACTATTTCAACAACTTCTTCTTCCTTTTTCACTGATGATTCTTTTACTGGGGTCGCTTTTTGTTTTTCTTTGGATGGTTTTGTTTCTTTTTTCTCTGATTGATTTACTTGATTGAGGATGTCGTTTGCGTTTTTTTCCGTTATTCCTTTAATGGCTTGTAACTCTTTAGCAGTTGCTTTTTTCAGTTTCTCCATTGAAGTAAAACCACTGGTGTAAAGAAGTTCTGCTTTTGCTTGTCCTACTCCTTTTAAGGCGGTAAATTCTTTGATAACGCTTTCTTTTGTCATATACTCATCCTCTTTTACTGACAATATAAACACCGTCTTGGAACACACGGATATCTCTTTTTTTCACTTTTGTCGCTCGTTCAATGTTTACAGCAGTCTGCCCTACTTTTTCTTTATCAGATCCAGATACTGTGACATTTTCGCCTTTTGTTTCGACGGTAACTCCTTCAAGAATCTTTGCTTTTCGTGGAGCTCTCTCTCCCAAAAAGTTCTGTATGATAAACTGATTTCCTTCAACACTTGTTTTAATTGGAAAATGGGCAAAAACAGTCTTCATTTTATATTCAAAACCGTCAGTGACCCCTGTGATCATGTTATTAATATGTGCCTTAAATGTACCAATTAATGCTTTTTCTTTTCGTTTAGGGGATTGTGTACAAGATATCTCTACACTACCCTTGTCTGCAGTTAAAGTAATTTTAGGATGAGCAAGTATTTTGGAAAGGGAACCTTTTTCTCCTTTGACGTGTACTGTTTTATCTTCAATTGTTATATCCACGCCATCGGGGATTTCGATTTTTTCTTTTATCTCTGATATCGCTGCCATATTTATTTTCCTCCTTGTTAATAGATATAAGCGAGTAATTTTCCTCCAATTCCTTTTTTTCTTGCTTCAGCGTTTGAGAGAATGCCTTCTGTTGTTGTAAGAACAAGTAACCCAAAATCTCGAGCGGGTAAGTAGCGTGATTCCCATTTATCCAGATCATCCCTTTTAATAGGATATCTTGGTTTAATGACGCCGCAGTTATTAATCATACCAACCAGCTCCACTTGAAAAACATCTGATTTGCCTTCTTTAATTACTTTGTAGTTACCAACATATCCTTTTTCTTTCAAAAGATCTAATATTCCCCCGATAAGTTTTGACGAAGGATGAATCATGCAGGTAGCTATACCTTTTGTTTCTGCGTTTTTTATGGTAGATAATGCATTTGCTAATGGATCGTTTAACATCGCTTCATCAACTCCTAATAATATTTCTTAAATCCAATTTCTTCAGCTTTTTCTCTGAAACATTGTCTGCAAAGATGAAGTCCGTATCGTCGTATTATTCCCCGTTTTCTTCCGCACTGCTCACAGCCAACATTTCTGCCATAGGCTTTTTTTCTCTCTTTTATTCTCATGAAACAACCTCCACGTTGAATGTTTCGGAAATGGTTTCTGAAGTTTCCTTTTTGGTTATTTGATGTCTTGTTGGGATTTTTCTTCGATCAACCCGTCGGTCTTTAATCCGATATCCTGGTTTTTTCATGGTGACACAAATATCCATGCCAAAGATACCAATACCGGGATCATATTTTTGCCCTTCAAACAACGTATGGTCTGGAATCCCAAAAGAAAAGTTACCTTGATCATCAAATGAGTAATCCGCAATTTTGTTCTCTCTTGTTTTTAATGCTTCAATTAAAAACTTCTTTGCTGCATCCTTGCGTAAAGTAACCTTACAGCCGATAGCCATCATTTTTCGAAGTGCCCAATCCTTGTTGGTTGTTCTTGAAATAGTTTGAACAGGTTTTTGACCAGTAATACTCTGCAATACTTGTTCTGCCTTGCTGAGTTTTTCTCCTGCTTCACCAACACCAATATTCACCGTTATTTTTGCAATAGTTGGTTTCAACGGTTGTTTTTGTTTTTTCTTTGTTGTTTTCTTGGTTGGTTTTTTCGCACTCATTTCATTGTCACCTCAGGAAGTGCTATAACTGGTTTGGTTTTCCCAATTGGAAAAATATAATGAGTAAGAGTGAAAAATTCAGTGCTACCTTTCATTTTTACCACATTTGGTTTTGAGGAAGCGACGACATCTATTTCTTGAATGTTGGCCATTTCGCCAATATGGCTTCCGCCAATCACGAGTGAGACTGTTCCTTTTTCGTATTTGAAGACGTCATTGATCTTATTATCTTTAAACGAGATTTGGAGGACATCTCCTGTGTTATACTCATCTTTTTTAACAAGGATGTTTGTACCGTCATGGAAGTTCAGCTGTATTTTGTTTCCTTTTACATGGGTTTTGTTTTCAATACGTCGTAATTTCCATTGTGCATCTGTATTTGATATCGGGATAACGGTTAGCTTTCCTTTTTGATTAAACACAATACGATATTCTTTTTTTAGCTTTGGAATTGAGATTACATCCATCAATCCACAGGGATATTTATGGTTAGTTCTTTTTGAACCATCCACAAGAATATCTCCATTTGAAATCACATGTTTTCCTTCTCGGTAACCATCACATAAAGTTAGATAATCTCGTACGATGAGCCCAAGCGCAATTGATTGCTGTAATGGATGTGGCCCTGGTGATGGTTTAATGGTCCATTTTCTTTCTTTTCTGTGGAGTTGTACAACTCGAGGGGCTGCTATTCTTTTTAAATGTTTACTCATTTTTTACCCTCCTCTTTGCTTTCTTTTGATTTTGAAGGAGTTTTTGAGGTTGTTTTCTTTTTTGTTGTGGCACTCTTTTTTTCGGTTGATTTCTCTGGTTTTGATTGTGTTTCCGTCTTTGTTTGCTTTTTTTCTTCTGTCTTTTTTTGGGGTGCTGGTTTTTTTTCTGCCGGTTTTTCTTGTTTTTTTACTTCGGGTTCGGTTTGCTCTGTTTTGTCTGTTGATTCTTCTTTGGCAGCATCTTCTTCAGATATTTCTTGTTCTTCTTCAAGTTTTTCTTTAGCTAGCTGTTCTTGTTCAATTTCTTTTAATTGCTGCGCTGCTTCTTGTTCAATTTCTTTTTTTGTTGTCTCTGATAATCCCCGCTCAAGTTTTTTCCTTCTCCATCTGTCAGTAAGATTTAATTTTGTAATAAGTAAATTACTTGCATGAACAGGTTTTGCAATCTTGGTTCCATCTGCTTTAACCATGGTCATTCCTTCAACTTCTACAACCTGTTTTTTGACATGGATACTTGCTACTTTATCTTCATGTCCCTTGAAGCTACCTCTCATAACGGTGACGGTGTCGCCTGTTATTATTGGTATGCTTCTCTTGTCATATTTGAGAAGGAGGTTTTCTGCCATATGAGAAGAAATCCATTTTCTCTTTTTATGAAGAGGGGCATTATGTAAGTATTTTCTTTGTTTTCTTGGCTTTATTGATTTCATATTAAATCCACTCATACAATTGTTGATGCTAAAGAAGCAATCTTTGGCCAGCGCTCAGCTGCTTCTATTGCTACAGGGCCTTTAATCATAGTTCCTTTTGTTTCACCTGTTTCAGTCACAAGAACAGCAGCGTTATCCTCAAATTGAACCATCGTGCCGTCTGGCCGTCTGAACGGTCTTTTCTGACGGACAATAACTGCTTTTAAGATTTGCCGTTTCATATCTGCAGCACCTTTTTTGACACTAACAATGACCATGTCTCCAACTCCTGCTGTTGGATATCTGCGGTGAACTCCTTTCAGTTTAGGTGTCATGATTATTTGAACAATTTTTGCACCTGTGTTATCAATACAAGTTAAACGGGCACCTGAAGGCAACCCTCTCATCATTCTACCAGCTATTCCCTTCATTTCTGTTTCACCATCATATTTTTTCTATTGCAACAAACGAAATTGTTTTACTTAACGGCCTACATTCAGCAATTCGGACTTTATCTCCTGCTTTCAGTTGGATACAAGGTGGACAGTGAGCAAGATATGTTGCTGTTCTTTTCTCATATCGTTCATATTTTTTGACATAATGCATAAATTCTCGTTTGACAGAAATAGATCCTTGCATTTTATCAGATATTACTGATCCTGTTATAATCTGTCCACGTACCGGTAATGTTCCATGAAATGGACAGTTTGAATCATTACAGCTTTCGCTAGGCGGTTTGACATTTAGTCCTATATTTCTTGCCTCTTTTTTTTCAGCCACTTTTTTCACCTTGCTTTTTTTGTTCTATCTTCAGGTCTATAGATCAATCGTGATCCGTTGACGATTATTTTCTTTTCGTTATATTCAAATTCAAATGTTGCAGTTTTCTTTGCAATTCTTTTTGTTTTATCTTTAAATTCTATGAGGAAGGTATTTTTTGTTTCGTCGATTATGGTCCCAGATAAATGCACAAAGGAAGGATCGGTACACATGGTGATTGTTACCTGTCTTCCGATGAGTTCATCTTTGACAATTCTTTTTTCATCCATGCAATCATCCAACGGGATGGTGCGTTTGATAGTCTGGTTATATTACTTCGACGATGAAACCTAATTTTTCAAGTGCCTCTTTTACCTTTGATCTGTGGTCTCCCTGTAATTCTACTTTTCCATCTTTGATAGTCCCGCCACAAGCACAAATGGATTTGAGATTGCTTATCAGCGAATCTAAATCAAGATCATGGGGGTTTAATCCATCAACGATGGTCATCATCTTCCCATATCTTCTTTTGTCAACAGCAACGGTAATATTTTGTTGCTCTCGGGCAATTTCTTCACAGACACAAATTTCTTTAGGTAGACCACATTTTGGGCAAATATCGCTCATTTAATTTCTCCTTCCTCCTTCATGATGGTGAGTAACCGTGCAATGGTCATCCGTATCTGCCTGATTT
>Ga0272441_10015300_pt1 | contig 10746 bp, 7 predicted proteins | sample SSMProp6N_FD_193582 | JGI IMG/M metagenome (GOLD analysis project Ga0272441, IMG submission 193582) | Marine sediment archaeal communities from Little Sippewissett salt marsh, Falmouth, MA, United States - SSM-Prop-6N | ecosystem: Environmental > Aquatic > Marine > Wetlands > Sediment ...
CGCTGGAATTTGTTCGCGAAAATAATCTCAGTACCCTGCCCGGAAAGCCGAAATCCGGCACCGGTTGAACTGAAAACAATTCCTTTCTTCGTCTATTCCCGAAAGCCGCATTGAAGCTTCCGGGCCAATGCTTTTTTAAACTCCTGATGAGCTTGATTAACTTGTTTTTCTAAAAGAGTACCATAGGGGGAACGGTAATGCAAGCTCAAGGCGACACTTTTTTCACCCGCCTTGAGGGGCTTTCCTTCGTAAATATCAAAGAGACGATAGCTTTCCAAAATACCGGGTCGTGATTCTTCCACCGCTTCCCGGATCCGCCGGAAGGGAAGGCTGCGTTCGACTATCAGAGCGATATCCCTTCCCACTCCGGGATACAGGGCGAGCGGGCGGTATTTCTTATCCCGCCGGCTGTCCTTCGCGATGGCATCAAAATTCAGCTCCGCCAGATAAACCGGCCCCGTCACACCGTAATCTTCAGCGACGGCGGCGCTGAGCCTTCCGGCCGTTCCGATCTTCTTCTCCCCGACCCTGACTTCGGCGCTCTGTCCGGGCTGAAAAGCCGGATGAAAAACCGGCAGGAAATCTATTCCCTCCATCCCCAATCTCCGGCAGACCAGCTCCAGTAATCCCTTGATATCGAAGAAGTCGAGCGGCGGCCGGAGATGACCCCAGCTGGTTTCTTTGGACGGGCGCCTGAGAACCAGTGTCAGGAGGTTATGTTCTTCCGGCAGCTTCCGGGAGGCGGCGCGGAAAAAAACTTTACCCAGCTCAAAAATTTCAACCTTTTCCACGCCCTGGTTCAGGTTTCGGCGCAGAACCCGCAGCATCCCGGGAATAAGAGTCGTGCGCAAAAAACCCTGCTCCCGGTTAACCGGATTGGCGATCCGGGAAGCCCGGCGCAGCGGGTGAGCGGGCGGCAGGCGGAGGCGATCCATTTCCCCCGGGTTCATGAAACTGTAGGTTATCACCTGATCGAGTCCCAGGCCGCAGAGGATATTCAGAACATCATCGAGCAATTGATCTTTAACATCTTTTTTATGGTAGATAACCTGGCTCACCGGGAGCAGCGCGGGAATCCGATCGTAACCGTAGAGGCGCGCCACTTCTTCCAGGAGGTCAACCTCCCGCGTCAGATCCGGACGCCAGGTCGGCACTTTAAACCGGAGCTTTCCCCGGCGCTGGAGCTCACGTATCAATCCGAGTTTGGTCAGATAACCGGAAACTTGCCGGGCGGTCAGCTTCACCCCCAGGAGCGACTCGGCCCTTCCCAGGGAAAGAGAAACCGAAGTTCTTTGGAAGGAGCGCCTTTTTTTATCGATCCAGCCGGCGGACGCGCTCCCCCCGGCCAGCTTGATAATCAGGGCGGAGGCGAGCTGGAGAGCTTCCGGAGCCGCTTCGGGGTCGGCCCCGCGCTCAAATCTCTTTGAAGCTTCGGTGACCAGGGCCAGCTTTTTGGAGGTTCGGCGGACGCTGACCGGATCGAAACAAGCGCTCTCCAGGAGAACATCGGTGGTGGCCTCGCCTACCTCCGTGGCCCGCCCGCCCATGATCCCGGCGATGGCGACCGCTTTCTCCCCGTCGGCGATAACCAGTTGATCGGGCTCGAGCTTGCGGTCGGTGTCATCGATGGTGACGATATCTTCACCGGGGAATGCTCTCCTGACCACGATCCTCCGTCCGGAGAGAGTGTTGAAATCGAAGGCGTGAAGCGGCTGCCCCAATTCCAGCAGCAGATAGTTGGTGGCATCCACCACGTTATTAATGGAACGGATCCCCGAGATAAAGAGACGATGCCTGATAAGGAACGGAGCGGGTTTGATTTTCAAACCCCGCAGCAGGCGCGCGCAGTAGCGGGGACAGAGGGAATATTCGCGGTTGACCACCGAAGTCAATTCCCCGATGGGAGGACCTTTTTCCCTGACCCGGACCGGACGGCTTTTCAGGCGACGGCCGGTCAGGGCGGCAACCTCCCGGGCGACTCCCCGGATGCCGAGAAGATCGGGCCGATTGGGGGTAACTTCGATCTCGAGAACGTGGTCGGGAAGACCCAGGGCGGCGGCGAGTTTGTTTCCCGGTTTGCAGGAAGAAGGAAGGAGCAAAATTCCGCTGTCATCCTCTCCCAGCCCCAGATCTTTTTCACAGCAGAGCAGGCCCCGGGATATTTTCCCGCCAATTTTTTTGACTTTAACCTTTTGCCCCCCGACCGTGCTGGAGGGAAGAGCCACCGCCACCTTCGCTCCCATTTTCAGGTTGGGAGCTCCGGAAAAAAGCGTCAGCTTCCTCCTCCCCAGGGAAATCCGGCACCACTTTCCCCGGGAATTGCCTTTTTCCGCTTGGCAGGAAATAATCTTGCCGACCGTAATCCCCTCCAGGTTATCGCCCACCGCTTCCACCCGCTCCACTTCCACTCCGGCCAGGGAAAGTCGTTCGGCGAGCTCCTCCGGATGAATTTCGCACTCCACGAACTCTTTTAACCAATTGTAGCTGACCTTCATCTAAAATTTTTGCTCCGCAAAAATTTTATTATTTAAATTCCGAAAAATTAGATTATTGTCCGCGTGAAAAATTTAGAACTGGTTTAAAAAACGCAGGTCGTTATCGAAAAACAACCGGATATCGTCGATCCCGTATTTGAGCATGGCGATCCGCTCGATCCCCATCCCGAAAGCGAATCCGGTATACTTCCGGGAATCGTAGCCCACCGCGGAAAAGACGGCGGGATCCACCATTCCCGCTCCGAGAATCTCAAGCCAACCGCTGCGGGAGCAGAGCCGGCACCCTTTCCCCCCGCAGACGACGCATGAAATATCCACCTCGGCGCTCGGTTCGGTGAAAGGAAAAAAACTCGGCCGAAAACGGATCCGGGTCTTTGGACCGAAAAAGCGGTGGATAAAAACGCTCAGCACACCTTTCAGATTAGCGAGGCTTATTCTTCGGTCCACCATCAGCCCCTCCAGCTGGTGAAACATGGGGGAGTGCGAGGCGTCGGCGGTATCGGCCCGGAAGGCTTTGCCCGCGCAGATCATGCGGATGGGAGGGGGCATTTTTTCCATGACCCGGATCTGCACCGGCGAGGTATGGGTCCGGAGCAGGGCTCCCCCGATGAGATAAAGGGTATCCTGCATGTCCCGGGCCGGGTGTTCGGCCGGCATGTTCAGGGCGTCGAAGTTATAATACTCGGTCTCCACCTCCGGACCGGATTCCAGCTTGAAACCCAGCCCCCGGAAAATGTCGATAATCTCCTCCAGGGTCAGTGTCAAAGGATGTTTGCGTCCCAGGTGAAAGTCGGCTCCGGGAAGGGTAACGTCCACTTCCTGCTGGGCGATCCGCTCCCGGCGCGCCCGCTCTTCCAGCTCATTCTTCAGGGCGGCTATCTTTTTTTCCAGAAGGTGCTTGAACTCATTGGCGAGTTTTCCCGCCCGGGGACGCTGCCGGGGGGAGAGTTTGGAGATGGATCTGATAATAAGGGGAAGCTTCCCTTTCCTCCCCAGATATTTCACCCGGAAGAGTTCCAGAGCTTCCTCATCTTCCACCTTCGAGATTTCCCGCAGCGCTTGACCTTTCAGATTTTTCAGCTCCGTTTCCATTTACAATTTTTATTGCTGGAAGGTTGAAGTCGAAAATTCGGGGAAGAAAGCTGGACAAAAGGTCCGGGGAGAAAAAAGCTATGACGAAGAATTCAGTTCGCCTGTCCGCTTTCGCCCGGAGTCTCTTTCACGTTTTGAACCAGACGGGAGAAAATATCGGGGTGACGCGCGGCCAGCTCGGCCATAACCTTCCGGTTGAGCTTTATCCCGGCTTTTTTCAGGCTGCTGATGAATACCGAATAGGAAAGGCCCTCCGCCGCGGCACCGGCTCGAATACGGGTGATCCACAATCTCCGAAAATCCCGCTTTCGGTTTCGGCGATCCCGGTAGGAATAGGCCAGGGAACGCATCACCGATTCCCGCGCGGTGCGGTACAGCTTGCTTCTTCCGCCGCGGTAACCCTTCGCCTGATGGAGTATTTTCTTCTTTCGACGGCGTCGAACAATGGAAGATTTAGCTCTGCTCATTGATACCTCTTTCTTTATCGACCGGAGAGCAAGTTTTTAACCTTCTTCTTGCCGCTCCCGCCGAGAACCTGAGATCCGCGCAATTTTCTTTTCCGTTTTCTGCTTTTTGCGGTCATCAGATGGCTTTTGCCTGCCCGGCGGCTGATTACCTTGCCCGATCCGGTAATTTTGAATCTTTTTTTCACCCCTTTTTTGGTTTTTTGTTTGGGCATGCTCTACTCCTTTTTTTGCTCATTCGCCGACGGCGGCGCGCTATGACGAGCGGGGCTGACAATCAAGGTCAAGCGACGTCCCATCTTTCTGAAACTTCCTTCCGGGCTTCCGTACTCCTTGAGATCTTCTATCATCCTTTCCAGAGTCTGATGACCGAGCTCCTGGTGGGCCATCTCGCGGCCTCGGAAAGTGAGGGTCAATCTCAATTTGCAACCCCTTTCCAAAAATTCGATCGCCCGACGAAGCTTCACCCGGTAATCATGATCATCGATCCGGGGCCTGATTTTAATCTCTTTCAACTTGAAAAGATGATGGCGTTTCCGACTCTCTTTTTCCCGCTTGTTCAATTCGTATTTGAACTTACCGTAATCCAGAATCCGGCAAACCGGGGGAATGGACTGGGGCGACACGCAAACCAGGTCCCGCTCTTTCTTCCGGGCGATTTGCAAAGCTTCGTCCAGGGGAAGAATCCCCAGCTGGGTTCCATCCTCGTCTATGGTTCTGACTTTATCCGCCCGTATGTCCCTGTTCACGAAAATATTGCGGCGAATGATCGATCACCTCCTTTCAGATCTTTTTCCAGAAATATTAGTGCCAATTGACAAACGATTTCAAGAAAATTCACTCTCAAGCAACTTAGCTCACTGCGTTCGCAACTTGCAGGTGTAAAGTGTTAAGTGTAAGGTGTAAGGAAAATCAGTTACTTTACACTTCACACCTTACACTTTAAACTGAATTTATTGAAATTTCGAAGCAGCGAGTTTGTTAATTTTTGTCCTTTATCTCCTTCTTGATTCTCTCGATGAATTTATCCAGGGCGGATTGGCCCAACTCCCCCTCCCCTCTCGAGCGCACCGAGACCGTGCCGGCGGCGGCTTCTTTTTCGCCCACCACCAGCATGTAGGGTATCTTCTGGGTTTGCGCCTCGCGGACCTTCCATCCGATCTTTTCATTCCTTTCGTCCAGTTCTGAGCGGATCTCCTCCCGGGTCAACCTCTCCCCGACTTTCCGTCCGTAGGGGAGCGACTTTTCCGATACGGGAAGGACTATAACCTGAACCGGTGAAAGCCAGACCGGCAGGGCGCCGCCGTAATGCTCGAGGAGAATCCCGAGGAACCTTTCCACCGAACCGAAGGCCGCGCGGTGGATCATGACCGGACGGTGTTTTTTGCCGTCGGCTCCCACGTATTCCAGGTCAAAGCGCTCGGGCATGGAAAAATCGAGCTGGATGGTTCCGCACTGATGACTGCGCTTGAGCGAATCCTTGATATGGAAGTCGATCTTGGGTCCGTAAAACGCCCCTTCTCCCTCGTTCACCTGGTAATCGATGTCGCATTCCTCCAGCGCTTCGGTCAGGCTTCGGGTGGCCAGCTCCCAGTCCCGCTCCCGGCCGATGTAAGAATCGGGCCGGGTGGAAATTTCGATCTGGTATTCGGAAAAACCCATCTCCCGGTAGATCTCCAGAATCAGCCTGGTTATACTAACGATTTCCTCTTTGATCTGATCCGGGAGGCAGTAAATGTGAGCGTCGTCGATCACGAAACTCTGCACCCGGAAAAGGCCGTGGAGAACCCCGGTCAGTTCCCGCCGGTGAACCACTCCCAGCTCGGCGATGCGGAGCGGAAACTCCCGGTAGGAATGCTGTTTTTCCTTGTAGTAGAGTATACCCCCCGGACAATTCATCGGTTTCACCGCGAAGTTCAGCTCCCCGACCTGGCTGAAGTACATGTGGTTCTTGTAATGTTCCCAGTGTCCGCTCTGATGCCAGAGTTCTTCCCGCAGGATCAGGGGGGTCCTGATCTCCTGGTAGCCTTCCCGATAATGGACCTTTCTCCAGTAATCAAGCAGGGTGTGATAGAGAACCAGTCCCCGGGGATGGAAAAAGGCACAGCCCGGAGCTTCATCGTGGAAACTGAAAAGTTCCAGTTCTCTTCCCAGCTTACGGTGGTCTCTTTTCTTCGCTTCCTCGATTGAGCGCAGGTATTCCATCAGCTCTTTCCGGCTGGGAAAGGCGGTGGCGTAAATCCGCTGCAGCATCGGCCGCTGCTCGTCCCCCTTCCAGTATGCTCCGGCCACGCCGAGGAGCTTGTACGCCTTTATCTGGCCGGTCCGCTCCAGATGGGGGCCCCGGCAGAGATCGACGAAGCCGCCGTCCCGGAAAATGGTGATTACCTCACCGCTGAGATCAGCCAGGAGTTCGCACTTGTAATCTTCTCCTCTCTCCTTGAAGAGCTTCATCGCATCCTGCTGCGATATTTCTTCCCTTTCAAAGGGGAGATTCTCCGATATTATCTTCTTCATCTCGCCTTCGATCCGGTCGAATAGTTCCGGCCCCAGCTTTTCTTCCAGGTCGAAGTCGTAGTAAAAACCGTCCTCGATCGGGGGGCCGATACCGAGCTTTGCTCCCGGGAAGATACGTTTCACCGCGTGCGCCATGATGTGGGCCGCGCTGTGGCGATATCTATCCAGGAATTCCTCCGCGCTCTCATTTTTTCTATCTTTAACCATGATTTTCAGAAAACCAACGATCAATTCAGGTATCTACATGAATAACCAATAAGCAAGATACAATAACCGGATAAATCCCAAATTCCGATAACCAAACAGCATGAGCTCAAGCTCCGGCTTTCAGCGACGAAAGTTTGGCAAGTTTAAGACCATTTGATTATTCGGTGATTGGTTATTGTTTGGTTATTGTATCTTGGAATTTGGTTATTTTTATGAACCACAAACACAACTATCAAATAACACAAGGATATTTCTATTACCCTGTTTGCCTCTTCGATAATTAATTCAAAGATGGGCGGTACTGGACTCGAACCAGCGACCTCTACGATGTCAACGTAGCGCTCTCACCAAGCTGAGCTAACCGCCCCCATATCGGAATTTTAAAAAATTCCGAAAAAAGTAAACCGTCGAACGGTTGAGTAGCTCGAATCGTCTTCCGTTAAACGGTTGCGTGTTCTCAGGCGACTTTCAACGCCTGACGTTCAACGTTTCCAGCTACGCAACCGCAACCATTTTAACCCAAGTCGCGAGCCCTGATCAATCGTGACCGGCTGGGCGAGCCGACTCGTTATCTTAATAAAAAGCAAGGTCAAAAGGCTTCAGGAAACCTATCCGATTCCCCGGAATGATTCCCCGTCACCTTTCGACCCTGCTTGAAAATCAAAAGAAATCTCGGACAAATCTCAACGATAAATCCGGATCAGCCGCCGGATCCTTCTTTCTTTTCTTCGCCCTCTTCAGGCTCGGCTTCTTCTTTTTCCTCCTCTTCGGGGGCAGCCGGCTCAACCGGTGCCGGAGGGGCGGGAGGCTTTTCCTCGGCCGCCGGGGCCTGCGGTTTCTCCGGAGCGGGAGGCGGCGGCGACGTCCCTTCTGTTGGTTTCCTATTGGCTAAAATATAAACGATGATGACCGCGACTACCGCGATGATGGCCAACCATAAAATCAGCATAATCTACCTCCTTATCTTATAAGGCTGATTTTGACATTCAAGGACAAGATAGCAAAAACCGTTCCTCAGGTCAATAAATCTTTTGCACCGGCCAGAAAATGGCAGATGAGCACCGGGGCCGAATCCCTGACCTGCAGGCGTCCCCGCACGTAAATGGGCCCGGAAGAGCGGAGACGGTCTCCGTACCGGGCGTAGCAATCCGGGAAGATGACGACCTCGAGGGGGCCCCCGGGTCCGTCCAGGGTAAGGAATTTCATCAGTTTCCCTCCCTTATTCGTCCGGATCAGGCGGCCGGTAACCGGCCGGCCGATGAACTGGATTTCTTCCCCGCTTTCCGTCGACCGCCCCCCCGTCTTCATCAGGGGAAGTTTCGGGTACAGTTTTTTCAGTTTTCCGGCCCAGTCTTCCCCCCGGGGGGATAGGGGAAAACCCAGCTCCTCGCGCTCTCCCGCGGCGAGTGCTTCTGAACTTTCCGCAAAGCTGGGCAGGCCGGGACCGCTTTCTTCTTCGAAACCGCCCAAAAAATCCGTACCGGGGCGCTTTCCGGCGGCGGACGCCTTCCAGAGGAGGGCGGTCCGGCTTTCCCCGAGAGAATCCAGGGCCCCGGACCGGATCAGGGATTTCAACTCCCGGCAATCGGGGACGGTCCGGCGGATGAAATCCGCCCAGGAGATAAATGGCTTCTTTTCCCTTTCCCGCAGGATGGCGCGGGCGGTGCGGCGGCGGAGATGCCTTATCTCCATCAGGCCCACCCTGATACCCGCTTTCTCCGCCCGGTACTTGTAGGAGCTGCGGTTGACGTCGGGGGGGAGAATCTCCAGGCCCATCCGCCTGGCTTCCTCCACGTACTCGGCGGTCGGATAAAAGCCGCCCCGGTGGGAAATCAGGGCGGCCATAAAAGCGGCCGGGAAATGCGCCTTCAGATAAGCCGCCCGGAAGGATAGGAGGGCGAAGGAAGCGCTGTGCGCTTTACAGAAGGCGTAGGCGGAAAAACCCTCGATCTGTCTCCAGAGCTCATCTATCACCTCCGGCGGGATTTTTCTTTTCCCGGCCCCCAGTTGAAACTGCTGCCGGTAGTTTTCGAGGGCGGTCCATCCCGGTTTTTTGCTCATGCAGCGGCGGAAGTGATCGGCCTCGGCCAGGCTCATCCCGGCGGCAGCGCTCAGCACCTTCATCACCTGCTCCTGGTAAATCATGACGCCGTGGGTTTCCTCCAGGATCCCGTCCAGCCGCGGGTGAAGGGAGGTGATTTTTTCCTTCCCCAGGTGGCGGGCGATGTAACGCTCGGCGAGGCCGGTGTTGGAAACCCCGGGGCGGATGATGGAACTGGCGGCCACCAGCGTCTCGAAATCCCGGCACTTGAGCCTCTTCAGCAGGGTCCGCATCACCGGGGATTCGATGTAGAAACAGCCGATGGTCCGGCCGCTGCCGACGAGTTCGCCGGTGGCTTCGTCGGCGGCGGGGTCGAAGGCGGCAAAGTTGATTTTCACGCCCCGCTCCGCCTCCTCCCGCACCACTTCCTCCACCACCGCCAGGGAGCGCTGGCCCAGAACATCGATCTTGATCAGCCCCAGCTCCTTGACGGAGTACATGTCGGGCTGGGTGATCACGATCCCCTTCGCCGCCCGCTCCAGGGCCAGGTAGCGGGTGAGCGGAGCGGGCGCGATCACCACCCCCCCGGGGTGAACGGAGAGATGGCGGGGAAAACCTTCCAGTTCCGCAGCCGCCCGGAGGAGGGAGCGGAATTCCTTATTCCCCCAGGGGAGAGAGCGGCATTCCGGAACCTCCCCGCGAATCCGTTCCGGGTCCCGCAGTGAAGAAAAGTAGGGAAGATGGCGGGTGAGTCGGTTGGTTTCCTCTGCGCCTATTCCCATCACCCGGGCCGTTTCCCGAAGGGCCGACCGGGCCCGGAAACGGACCGTGGTGGAAAGCATCGCCACCCGGTCCCGACCGAATCTCCGGTAAATGCGCTCGATGACCTCATCCCGCCGGTCGGAGGGAAAATCCAGATCGATATCGGGGGGGTCAGACCGCGCCGGGTTGAGAAACCGCTCGAAGTAAAGGCGGTGTTTGAGGGGCTCGATGTCGGTTATCCCGAGCAGGTAACAAACCAGGCTGTTGGCGGCCGAACCGCGCCCCAGGGTGGGGATGCCGAGCCGGCGGGCGAAACGGACTATCTCCTCCACCAGGAGAAAATAATCCGCCAGACCCAGGTCGAGGATTATTTTCAATTCTTTCCTCAACCTCTTCCCCGCGCCGGCGGAAAATTTTCCGTATCTTCTCTTCACCCCCCGGCGGCATTTCTCCGCCAAAAGGGCCCCGGAATCGGTCCCGGGAGGGAGCGGGTAGCGGGGCAGATGAAGCGCACCCAGCTCCAGCTCCACCGTGGCGGCCGCCGCGATCCGCCCCGTCTCGCTCAGCGCCTCCGGGTACTCCCCCAGGGCGGCTTCCATCCCGGCTTCGTTTTTAAACCAGGCCTGGCGGGAAGGCACCGCCTCCGGCGGGATTGAATTCCAGGTGCTCAGCGTCCGGATACCGGCCAGAACTTTCGCCTGAGGCCACTCTCCGGGCTTCAGGAAATGAACGTCGTTGGCGGCCACCAGGGGCAGCTTCTTCTTCCGGGCCAGCTCCATCAGCTCCGACCGGGTCCGGGCCGGTTGGAAGGTATTCATCTCCAGATAAATATAGGGAGTGGGGAGTGGGCAGTGGGCAACAGTAGAAAGAAGGGAGGGGCAGCCAATGAGGATAAAAACATTTTCCCCGGCCTCCCGCACCGCCCGCCGGATTGAAAAACCCTCCTTCAGCTGCCGGGCGGTGGTGAGCTCGCAGATTTTCTCCCAGCCGGAACGGTCGCGGGCCAGAAAAACGGCGCTCCCCTCCCCTCCCGTCAATTCCACCCCCAGGATGGGCTTGATCCCTTCCTCGCGGCAGGCCCGGTAGAATTCCACCGCCCCGTAAACGCCGTCGGTGTCGGTCAGAGCCAGGGCGGGCATCCCCAGCTCGGCCGCCCGGCGGGCGAGCC
>Ga0272441_10015301_pt1 | contig 10746 bp, 5 predicted proteins | sample SSMProp6N_FD_193582 | JGI IMG/M metagenome (GOLD analysis project Ga0272441, IMG submission 193582) | Marine sediment archaeal communities from Little Sippewissett salt marsh, Falmouth, MA, United States - SSM-Prop-6N | ecosystem: Environmental > Aquatic > Marine > Wetlands > Sediment ...
CCTATATATCACTTGACATTTTTGGTGTAGAACAGGATACTTATCAATTAGAGTTTAAATCTTTTTTTTGAGAATTTGCTTTGCCCGACTGTTTCAGTTTGGTTTTTTATTGGGGCGAACTTTTTATATAGCGCCATATAACGATTTGAGGATATATGAAAAAACATATTATCGTTTTCCTTCTCTTGATTATAATCCAGATTCCAATTCAAGCCTATGAGTGCAATTGGTGGGTGGTGCCGTCCTCGGGCGACCAAACCCGTCGAGGTGGATTGACTATCGGGCAAAATGTTGTGGGGCCATATATGAGCGATTCACGTGCGTATTTCGGCCACATGGGATTCTGGAATATGGATTATGAGATTTGTTTCGAGATAAGTGATTCATGCGTCTGGTTTCATTCCGCGGACACTTTGGAGACCGGCGAATCGAAGACTACAGTCGCGGGAGAACAAATAGTAATAACAAACTGCGGCAATTGTTATATCGATTTTGGCTTGCAGGGTGTTCGAGTCGATAGCTGCGGATGGCATTTTGGCTACTATGAAGGATTTGACCGATTCGTTCTGCTCGCTATTTTTGACACTAATCCAACACCTCCGACAACATTCAGCCGTGCTATGGACTATATCAAGGAAGGCAGCCTTGCATGGAGTCGTGGAGGATGTTTCGGCCCTGAAGGTCACGGTTTGACTTTGGATGGCTATTTTAATCTTTGGTTTAGATTTATAGCACCTTTAGGTATATCATGTTCAGGCTATAATGTTATTGTAATTAGCTTAGTTGGCAAACCATACTTACCATAATAAATTAGGAGATACAATGAGAAAGATCACACTATTTTTAGCTATAATTCTGGCGGTCAATGTTTTTGCGGTTCCCCGCCAGATTCATTATCAGGGCAAAATGGTCGATGATGTCGGCGATCCAATCGACGGTCTCCGATCTGTTTCGTTCATAATCTGGGATAGCGTAACGGGCGGCACACCGTTATGGGGCGACACTTTGACTGTAACATTCACCGCTGGATTGTTCGTAGGTCAACTTGGAGCTGAAAAGCCTATCGCTGTCGATGTTTTCAATGGTGATATTCGCTATCTTGAGATGGCTATCGACGGCTCGGAGATCACGCCACGCAAGCCTTTGATCACCGTTCCCTATGCTTTTCGTGCGGCGATTGCAGACAGCGTGATAGGTGGCGCTTCGATAAATTTAGATACGTTGCAAGCCTATCTGGATACCACTTTCGCCGGAACAGTCTCTCATATCGATTCGGTTACCCATATAGATAGTGTATCATTCATAGACTCGATAACCTATATTTCTAACATAACCCATATCGATTCCGTTCATTCGATAGACTCAATAACCTACATTAGCTATATTGAGAATATCGACTCGGTGCATTTTGTAGATTCGATTAGCTACGTTAGCTATGTTTCTTTTATCGACTCGATTAGCTATATCGATTCCATTAGTTGGATAGATTCGATATTCTATATTGATTACATCTCTTATATCGATTCAATTGGCTATATCGATTCGATTGGTTGGGTTGGGCATACTTCATATGCAGACAGCGCTGGCAGGCTTATCAATGCACTCACTCCGGGTTCGGGGATAACCGGTGAGCCTTATGATGGCAGCGTGGCGCGAACATGGACAGTTTCAGGCGGAGGCACGGCCGATGGCTGGGGCGATGACACGGTGAACAGCGATTTGACTCTCGAAGGTCAGGGTACGGCAACAAGTCCGCTTAAGATCGCGCGTCAGAGCGCTGAGACCGGTGAAATACTAAAGTGGAGTGGATCATCCTGGGTACCTTCGACAGACGAAACGGGTTCTGTCACTGCAGGCCCCACCGGGCCAACTGGCCCTCCAGGCCCTCCAGGTGCAACTGGCGCTACCGGACCATCCGGGCCAGCAGGACCAGCGGGAGTAACCGGCGCAACTGGACCTTCCGGACCCGCAGGAGCACCCGGGGCAACCGGCGCAACTGGACCTTCCGGACCCGCAGGAGCTACCGGACCGTCGGGACCAAGTGGCCCGTCGGGATCTCTCGCCGATGGTACTTCAGCAGGAAATACAACTTACTGGAACGGTTCGACATGGGTTCTAAACAGTAGCAATATATACAATAATGGTGGAAACGTGGGCGTGGGAACAACATCCCCCGCCGAGAAACTCAGTATAAACGGGAGAATTACACTCACCGGCGATCCAAACTCTGGCGACGATGCTATGGATCGAAATTATGCCGACTCAAGATATCTTCGTCCGGAAGATGTTAATTCTGGTATTAATATTGGAGTTACCGAAGGCGCAGGAACAGTTACTATAAGTGTTTCACCCCAGGGTGCTTCTTCGGGCCTCGATGCTGATCTTTTAGATGGTCTCGACTCGGATTATTTCTCAGTTGCTGGCCACACTCACTGCGATGAAAATTGGGAATGCGCAGACAGCGGTCTTTATGTTACTTCTGACGCCGGTTATGCCTTACGGGGTGTTACAAACGATAGTTCCTTCGCTGGTGTTCGAGGAGAAGGTGGAACCAAATCAACCGGAGTAACCGGAGTTAGTTCTTTTGGTTCCGGCGCTGGAGTTATAGGCTTTGGTTCGGGAACCGATGGCGTTTACGGAGAAACAGATGCGTATTCGGGATCGGGAGGAATATTCATCTCACCGGATACTGTTGGATGGGGCGCTTATGGATTCGGAAGCAATCAGGGTGGCGCGGTTTTCGGAGTATCCTCGGGATATTCGGGAAGCTGGTATATGGGAACTGCAGTTACGGGTCTCTCAAAAGATTTCGCAGGGGTTTTTGTTGGTGATACTTCAACAAACTCATGGGGAGTTTTCGCGCAAACCTTCAACGAAAGAGGAATTGCTATCCGAGCAAGGAGTAATTCATTGACAAACAGTGGCTATAACTATGCTGTTTATGCATCTTGTTCAACAGGCACCCGCGAAAATGTCTCAGATTCAATAGTCGCACTTGGCGTTGCTGTCTATGGTATAAATTACGCTGATACTGGAACTGCAATCCTCGGTCTTATGGGCGATAGAGACGAAATAACTATCCTTACCGGCGGTTCTGCAATTAACGGCAATGGAACAAACGTGGGGATCTTTGGACATGCGCAAAGTGATGACGACGACGGCTACGCAATAATCGGCAGAACTACCGATACTGAAGGTGTAGGCGTTCATGGCGCTGAAAGCGATCTCGTTCTTCCCGGAGGAATTATCGATGGTGCAGGGGTAGTCGGTTATAGCGATAATATTGGTGTTTTTGGATGGGCCGATGAAACCAGCGGATCGTATGGTGTTTACGGAACTAGCGACGATGAATCCGGCGGATACGGTATGGTTGCTATCGGAAAAACGGGTATTCAAGGCGAAGGTAACAGTACTACTTCGGCCAATACCGGAGTTGTAGGTTATGCCGCCAATTATAGCAGCGATACGGATGTTGGCGTTTTTGGAACATGCGAAGATGTATCTTCAGATTGGGCTGGCTATTTCGCAGGCGATGTGAGAATTACCGGTGATTTAGTAATCGACGGCGGTAAATCCGCTATTATTCGTACTGAGGACGGATATCACGCTGTTTACTGCCAGGAATCGCCGGAGATTTGGTTCGAGGATTTCGGTGAAGGTGCACTCGTTAACGGAAAAGCCTATATCCAACTCCCGAAGGATTTTATAAGTATTGTTACAATCAATGACGAGAATCCTATGAAAGTTTTCGTTCAACTCACTGACCCCAATTGCAACGGCGTTGCTGTAATAAAGAAAGACGACGGTTTCGAGGTTGTCGAAATTGCGGGTGGCACCTCGAATGCAACTTTCGACTGGCGTGTCGTGGCAAAGCGAGCAGGTTACGAGGACTATCGCTTTGAGCGTATTCCCAAAGCGGATAACTTAATTCAAATTGGACCGGTGCAAAAACCTGATATCGATTATTCGAATCCCGCTCCCAGGTCGTTAAATACTGCCGTTCCTTCTCCGGATGATAAACTGGAAGAAAAGGAAATCGAGTTCCAAAAACCGCAAAGGAAAGCGATTAAATAAAAAACTCGAAATTTCACGGCGGCCTGAAAGGGGCGTGGTTAGAGCACAATCCTTATTCGACTATGGCTGTGGCCCTTTGCCGTTGCTAATTGTTCTTTGCAATTTATCATCCCCTAACCGCGGAATTCGGTTATTTTCAGAGGGAGGGTTCACCACCTGTTGCTTTACCCACAAACGCGTGTAGGCGATAGGGACATCGGGCACGATCATGGATTTCGACAGAACATGGAAGAAGCCTTCGTGCCGGACATTAAGGAAGAAGGCGCGATCGAATGACGATCATGGTCGAGACGGAGGACGCGTTCGCGATGTCGCGACGCATCGTGCGCGAGGAGGGGATTTTGGTAGGGATGAGCAGCGGTGCGGCGATGTTCGCGGCATACGAGGTCGCACGGAAAGTGGAGTGCGGCAACATCGTAGTTATCTTCCCCGACCGCGGCGAGAAATACCTTTCGACCGGGCTGTTTGTTGACAGAGAAGACTCGTTAACAGGATCCATATAAAATGCGAAAAGGCTGGATATGAACGAAATTTTAAAAAATACAGAAAACGCGGATCCCCGTCTATCATTTTCAAATATTCCTAAATTTAAGGATCTAAAATTAATATGGTTTTTATTATTGATAGTCCTTATAGCCGCTATCCTACTTTACCCAAGATTAAATTTGACTTTGCACGGCGGTGGTGATAATTGTAAATATATGACCTTAGCTAAATCGGTTTATCAAGGAACCGGCTTTACGAGAATATGGTCTCCGGAGATGGACCGTGATAATCAATGTTCACCTGGATATGTTTTACTTTTGACCTCTGTGATAGCGATCACGGGAAACACCAAACCGATAATTGCATTTAAAATTCTCTCGGCTTTGTTTTTTTTACTTTTTATAATAACGATCAGTCTCCTATATATAAAACATTTAAAGCTAAATCGTTTACTTGTGTTATGCCTTGCTTTGTTATTCACATTGAATAAAGATATAGTATCCTATGCAAGTTATGTTTTAACGGAGATCCCTTTTATGTTATTCATGACTCTGACATTATTAATTCTAATGAATTTTGAGGAAAAAAGAACATGGAAATACTTGATATTGACTATAGTATTATCTGTTTTTACAATTTATATAAGAATTCCCGCCGCCTTTTTTAGTCTTGCAATTTTTATATGGATAATAACTTTAAAGGAATTTAAAAAAGCTTTTGTTTTCGCTTTATTTTCACTAATATTGCTTTTTCCTCAAATATATAGAACGGTCTTTGTTGGTAATGGATATGAACACGCTTTTCCTACAAATTCAATTATAGGAAATTCAATAAATGCAATACAGGTCTATTTATCCGGTGAATTCCCACAATTACTATTTCCAACATCGTGGCCGAACCATCCGGTTGTTAGCGTATTTGAGATCATTATAAGCTTTCTTTTATTATTCATTATCTCTATCGGTTTGATTGGATCTATGCGCGATAATAAAGCAAGGCTTATGTCTATAGTCTTCCTTTCTCTTTTTCTGTCGTATTTACCAATGAACGTAATACCTGTTTTGAGATATTTGGTCGTATTAACTCCATTTATATTTTATTTTGCCGTCATTGGTTTTAAAACGATCTTCAAAAGAATCGAATTGAGAAGATCATTCCAATTGGGGCTTAGCATCATTATATTAATTCTATTAACGATATCTTTTTTACCTTCCTATTTGGCGGAGATTCCCTTCTTTTCAGCCGCTAAAGGTGTTTGGATTGATAAAGGCAAACCGATCGACCTAATCATCCCGGAGTTCAGGGATAAAAGACAAACCGAATCACACAAGGCCCTGAGGTTTTGCAAAGACCATTTGCCGGAAGATGTCATTCTGGTTTCATCTAGACCGCACATCGGCTACTTTATTTCCGAAAGAAAATGTGTAAACGACCAAAGAATGGGACTCAAAACCGAAAATGCGGACAGTATTTGGGCTTTTTTTCTGGATAATAAAGCCGACTATATTGTAATTGAGAATACCCGCCCTTATTGTAATGAACATTTGATGCCGGCAATAGTAGAATACATAGATTGCTTCCCTCCCATATTTGTTTCTGAAGTTCTGAATAACATCGGCGTTCTTAAAATTTCCCGGGAATGTCTCGAAAATAACGTCTCAATACCAAAAAACGAAATAACCGGTAAATACCTGAATTAGATCGAAGGGTGGAATACCTCCATTACGACCCGTGTCTAAAAAACCTTTACGGGCGAATCGATGTGTTCACCCGCTCCTTCTCCGGATGATAAGCTGGAAGAAAAGGAAATCGAGTTTCAAAAACCGCAAAGGAAAGCGATTAAATAAAAAACTCGAAATTTCACGGCGGCCTGAAAGGCGCGTTGGTTAGAGCACAATTCTTATTCGACTATGGCTGTGGCCCTTGCCACCGGCGACCTCGATTCCGGTTTTGTGGGTATAGGCGTTACAGTGCCCGAAAGGAAACTGCACGTATCGGATGTTATGCGCCTCGAACCGCGCGACACCGCGCCTTCGGATGCACATGAGGGCGATATATATATGGATTCGACAACCCATAAACTTAAGGTCTTCGACGGGGTTGCCTGGCAGGCTTGCTGGTAAATTAATATCGAATATTCAAACTAAGAAAAAGTGTGGCTCTGGTCGCCCTTTTTCATTTGACAGATCATAATTAAAGATTAAATTTAAGTTTAGTATTTGACAACTTGACCTAAAAGGAGGGCGCGATGAAAGCTCGAATCGCTGTTGTTATGATGTTTTTCGCCGTTTTTACGATGGCCGCTGTTCCCCAGATAATTCAGTATCAGGGGAAACTCACCGATATGTCCGGCATCGGCGAGAACGACACCCTTGATATTCGCTTCAGGATATTCGATGTCGAAACCGGCGGGGATTCCCTCTGGACGATGACAGTTGCGGATGTTCCTATCGTCCACGGCCTGTTCGATGTCAACATCGGGCCCATCGACCTGCCCTTCGACGAGCAATACTGGCTGGAGATTATCGTCGATGGCGAAGTCCTCGCGCCCCGCGTTCAATTAACCTCCTCCCCCTACGCCTTCCGCGCGGCGGTTGCGGATAGCTTTACGGGTGGTGTTTCACCTTGGACACAGGACACCATGATTGCGCATTGGGATTCGCTTCGCGACGTGCCTGCGGACATCGCCGACGGCGATCAGTTCGACACGACCATCGCGCATTGGGCGACGGTTCGGGACATACCCGCCGACATAACCGACGGCGATTCGCCGGGATTTCAGCAGTTGCGCGCAAACGGTTCGGCCTGGCTCACCGACAGCGTTACCCTCGTCGAGGGCACGAACATCACTCTCACACAAACCGGGGATTCAATCGAGATTGCTGCCGAAGGAATCCCAGCGCTCTCAGGCTGGGCCGATGACGGCACAATCGTTCGGCTCGAAACGGCGACGGATAGTGTGGGAATTGGAACCTCATCACCGGCCAACCCTCTCGACGTTGTTGGCAACGGCTCATTCACAGGTACAGTCTCCGGCGCCGGTGCCGTAAATGATGACGAGTTCGTCACAAAGGGGCAGGTTGAGAGCGGCGAGGTCGGAGTATGGGTTGATACAACCGGCTTCATATACAACTCCAATGCTTCTACACCTATTGACAGAATTTGGGTAGAGGATGACGGAGACCTGCATGTGAATGAAGGAGGATTAGCAATAGGTCATTGGACTGAAAGTACTTCTGGCTTAGTAATTGCAGAATGGACAGGTTCAATTGCAATACCAGATTTAGGATGTGCAGATGGTACTGATGGAGATTGTGGAGATGCTTCTTTTGTTGAAGTTACTGCTACAGCATCAGGAATAACATACGAAATATTATTCGTCGAGATTGAGATAAACATAACACATTCTTATATTGACGACCTTAACATCTGGGTTGTTAGCCCCGAAGGTACCGAGGTCTGTCTTTCTGATGATAATGGTCTCTCATCCGCAGACTATACAAATACAATATTTAGCGATTCGGCTACGACATCAGTTACTGTTATGAATGCACTTGATGAACCGCATACAGGATATTATAGTCCCGAATCACCCCTGTCAGTCTTAAGCGGAGAGGACCCTAACGGTATATGGAGATTAAGAGTGTGCGATGATTTTAATTATGATGTTGGTGAGATTTTGGAGTTTCGAGTTTATTTCAATGGTGTTAGAAGTGTTATTCACGAGCCCGGTGCCGGAAACATTCTTGTTGAAGGCAATGTCGGCATTGGAACATCTTCGCCAGCCAACCCTCTCGATGTTGTAGGAAATGGCTCATTCACCGGCACAGTCTCCGGCGCCGATGCTGTGGATAATGACGAGTTCGTGACCAAAGGACAGGTTGATGGTGGAGAGGTTGGCCTGTGGGCAGCCTCGGGGACTGATATATCCAATACCAATACCGGCAATGTCGGTATCGGAACGACAAGCCCCGATGCTAAATTAGTAGTTGCAGGGCATATATCGCAGGTGGGTTTGGGCCGCTCTGTGTTTATAGGCGAAGGAGCCGGAGCGAATGACGACTATAGCGATAACTACAATGTTGCAGTCGGCCACGAAGCGCTTTATTTCAATACAGAGGGCATACGTAACACAGCAATCGGCTACGAAGCGCTTAACTACAACTCGACAGGCGATTACAACACCGCCAACGGATACGGTGCGCTTGGTTCAAACACGGAGGGTTCTCACAACACCGCCAGCGGTTATATGGCGCTTTACTACAACACGACGGGCGATTATAACACCGCGCTTGGCTACGAAGCTAGATCGACGAGCAATAATCTCAATAATACTACCGCCCTCGGACGTGGAGCCGCGCCATCGGCGAGCAATCGCGTTCATATCGGTAACACCTCGGTTGGGTGGATAGGCGGCCAGGTTACATGGAGCACATATTCCGACAAGCGAGCGAAGAGAGATGTTCGGGACGACATTCCCGGCCTCGAGTTTATAAGCAGGCTCGAACCGGTGAGTTTCAACTGGGATAAGGACGCACTCGACGGGCTTATAGGCGTCGTCGATTCCCCTCAATACGACGGCAAATACGATATCGAGAATATGCGCATATCCGGCTTTCTCGCTCAGGATGTCGTTGCGGCGGCGCAAGTCTGCGGATACGATTTCTCCGGTATCGACAGCACCGCGGATGTATATTCGCTAAGCTACAGCCAGTTCGTCGTCCCGCTGACAAAAGCGGTGCAAGAACTCGATAAAAAAGTTATCGATCTCGAAGCAGAAAACGCCGAGTTAAAAGCGCGCATCGAGCGGCTGGAGAAGATGATAGGAGAAAAATAAGGAAAAACCCGTTATCGCGAGGCGGGTAGGGGTTGAGCATGCTCGATTCGCAAGAGTAGGGGTCGTTCGCGAACAACCCTTACGAACGATAAATAATAAGGGCGGCCTCGGTCGCCCTTTTTCATTTGACAGATCATAATTAAAGATTAAATTTAAGTTTAGTATTTGACAACTTGACCTAAAAGGAGGGCAATATGAAAGCCCGAATCGCCGTTATTATGATGTTTTTCGCCGTTATTGCGATGGCCGCTGTTCCCCAGATAATTCAATATCAGGGGAAACTCACCGATATGTCCGGCATCGGGGAGAACGACACGCTGGATATTCGTTTCAGAGTATTCGATGTCGAGACCGGCGGGGATTCGCTCTGGGCGATGACCGTCGCCAACGTGCCCATCGTCCACGGCATGTTCGATGTCAACATCGGCCCCATTGACCTGCCCTTCGACGAGCAGTATTGGCTGGAGATTGTGGTCGATGGCGAAGTTCTCGCGCCGAGAGTTCAGCTGACCTCCTCCCCCTACGCCTTCCGTGCGGCAGTAGCTGATTCTTTCACCGGAGGAGTCCCCCCATGGACACAGGATACAATGGTCGCGTATTGGGATTCGATCCGCGGTGTGCCCGATTTGGACGACGGCGACTGGACTCGTAGTGGCGACCATCTTTACCCATTCAACACGAGCGATTCAGTCGTTATCGGTGGAACTACGGCTTATGACAAGCTCGACGTTAATGGTTCGATGACCATTCGCGGCGACGGCGGAAGTCTTCCCCACGGAAGCGGTTTGACAAGCAATGAGGAGCATATCCGGCTTCCCGGAAGCCACTCCGACTATATCGTTTCCGTTCAGGACGGCTCCGGCAGAATCCAGCATTATTGGAACTCCACGACGGCTTCGCCTGAAAATCTATATCTCGAAAGCGACGAACGCGCCTGGATGTGGGACATTTCCGTCGCAACACATCCCTATATGGAATTCAAATACGCTCCGACGGGAGTAGCGGGAGACCCGATTACCTGGACGACACACATGGCTTTCGACACTTTGGGCAATGTCGATATTCTCGGTGATGTTACCGCGAACGCCTTTATCGGCGACGGTTCCGGGCTAACGGGAATCTCGGACGGCAGTTGGACAGTCTCCGGCGACGATATGTATTCAGCAGTCTCCGGCAACGTGGGAGTCGGGTTAGACGACGCCGATGTAAAATTCCAGGTCTGCGGAGATTTTGAGGTTCTCTCCGAAGATTACTACATGTATATAACTGACGGCTCAAATGTAATAGGTTCTGCAGAACCAAGGTTACCATGCGATGTTACAGATGGATTTGACTGCCCCGATACTGTT
>Ga0272441_10015302_pt1 | contig 10745 bp, 9 predicted proteins | sample SSMProp6N_FD_193582 | JGI IMG/M metagenome (GOLD analysis project Ga0272441, IMG submission 193582) | Marine sediment archaeal communities from Little Sippewissett salt marsh, Falmouth, MA, United States - SSM-Prop-6N | ecosystem: Environmental > Aquatic > Marine > Wetlands > Sediment ...
GTGGCCCATTTTTTTGGTACAGATGTTCAAGCCGACGTATATTTTGCCTCGATGGCAATAGTGTTATCTTTAGTCTTTCTGGTAAAGGAGCTTATTTACCCATCGGTACTACCAGTATTTGCCGGAGCGTTAAAAACTTCATTTTCTGCATCTGCAGCTCTTTTTAAGAGAGTATTCATTTGGCTTATAACTATTTTACTGCTATTTGCCTTAATTATGATTTTATTCTCAGATAACATTACAGCTGTTTTGGTGCCCGGTTTTTCAGAAGAAAAATTGCACCTTACCTCTTCACTTCTTCGCTATCTGGTACCGGGAGGCGTGTTTCTGTGTATGGCTACTCTCACATACGCTGCTCTCAATTGTCGCAGGAATTTCTTGAAAGCTGCCATACCGGAGGCATTATTAAAGCTTATCATCGCGGTTGGTCTGATATTATTGGTTCCTACTTTGGGTATATATGCACTAGCCGTAGTCGTAACAATCGGTTCTGCCATGGTTTTTATTATTCAGTTTTTATTTATTCCTGAAGGCAGAGTTATTTTGTCAAAGAATTTATACAAACCAAACAGTGAATTCAAAAATACTCTTGTTCTGATGGGGCCTTTGATCCTTGGTGTGGTTTTTTCGCATATAAGTGGCCTGGTGGATAATGTCCTTGCCTCGACTCTCCCTACTGGACATTTATCCTTCCTTGGTTATTCTAAAAAACTCATCGACGCAATTTTATTGGTTGGTCCGGTTGCATTAGTGACTGTGGTTTATGCACACCTGAGTCACCTGAATGCGGAAGGAAAACATGAAGAGTTTAAGGCTCTTTTTATCAAGGTGTTGCGTCTTATAATATTTATCAGCATCCCTTCTGCTTTTGTGTTGGTAATTTTAAGAGTGCCTATAGTTACGGTGTTGTTTGAAAGAGGGAAGTTTACTGCACAATCTACTTCAGGCACTGCGCAGGCGTTACTAATATATGGTATAGGAATAGTCACATTTGCCGTCGAGGCGCTGGTTGTTTATGGATTTTATGCTCTTTCCAACACTAAAATACCCGTTAGGGCGGGAATATTTGGTGTCTTACTTGATGTAATTTTAGCGGTCTCTTTCGTCAAGCCATTCGGTTTTGCCGCCATTGCCTGGGCTTACGTTTTCTCAAAAACTGTAAAGGTTGTCATTCTTCTTTTACTTATGGATAGGAAAATCAGGTTTCTATATCGGGGATGGTTTATAAGTTATATTCTCAAAGTAACTGCTTCATGTCTGATTTCAGCATTATGTATGTATCTGCTTAAAGATATAATGACAGGTGATACATTTTTACAAATGTTTATTTTTAATCTTGTCATACCTTTGGCTGGGTTTGCTATTACATTTTTGTTATGCTGCCATCTACTGAGGCTGAAGGAGTTAAATTATCTTTTTCTTATACTTATGCGCAGGAAAAGTCTAAAACTTCAGCTTGTGGGGAGCAGATCATGACTTCTAATAGTCATAAGCTGAAAACGGGTGTACATAGCTGTCTATATCCGGCTCAGCTACTATTCTTTACATCCGCGATAATAACATTATCGATTATGAACATATATCATGGAACTATTGAGATTAAAAGACCTGTGATTTTAATAGCAGCACTACTTTTTGCTTTTTTAAGCCATCAAAAAAGTTGCAGGTTACCTGTCATTTCAAAGATGATTATTCTTTATATTATTGAGATGTCTTTTAATCAGCTCACAGAAAGATATCTTCGAGTTCAGTCGATATCAATACGACTGTCACTGATAGTAATAGTGCCTATAGCAGTATCTTATGTGTTTTTTATATTCCAAAATCCAAGGTGTTTATCTTTAATTACCAATATATTGTTTACTAGTTGGAGTTTTGTTTTTGCCGGTATAATCCTGCAGATGTTATTTCTATGGATGTTGCTTTCAAGCATATATGGATATGGGTATGGTCATGACTATGCCGTTTTGGCAAATATGTGTCTTTATTTTCTGGTGTTTATATTCTCCTGGCAGCAACTGGAGAACATATATTTAAACAAAATTGTGGGTAGTGTGTTGGCGGTGTTTATAATAATTATGACGGTTAGAGGACATTAATGATATTGAAAAACGACATACTGCTGATTCAGAACAAAATCCTTAGTCGGTTGGATATGTTATTTGTGTCTTTGGCAGGAGTTACTATTGTCACCTCAGCATTACATTTTTGGCCTTTTAGAGATAGTGGGCTTTGGCAAATACTCAATATTCCAAATTTCTGCTGCGGGATATCATTGGCCACAGCAGCATTATTTTTAATAACAAAAAAATACCGAAGTATAGTACTTAATTTTATTCCTGATATCAGTGTCATGAGCTATTTGGCGATAAATATTCTTTCTATCAGTTTCGCCGACGGTCTGTCCAGGCCGCTGAGTTACACCATAAAACTGGGCTTAGTATTTATAGGGGGATTATTTCTATTTCAAAAGGCATTGACAAATCCAAAGGCATTGAAGCTATGCTATCTTTTTCTAGTTATAGCAGTATCTTTAAGTATTATAAACTGCATCTTAACCCGGTTGTTCTTTGATCAAAAGCAGTTCGGTTTCCATGGTAATGTCTTTAAGTACGGAACTTATATCGGTATACTTGTCCCGCTGTGTAGTATATATCTTCTTTCGGGTTCGACACTCCAGGTATTAATCGCGACATTGATTATTACTTTCGGTATGTTTTCTGCTGGTTCTGCCGGAGCCTGCCTGGCAATATTTGCAGGCCTTATTACCGCACTGGTAATGATACCGAAAGCATCAATAAAACTAAGTATATTTCTTTGCATATTATTAGCGACAGTAGCATTGTATGTATCTAATAAAACCTTTGACGGTGCAATCACTCGAGACTTCATCATTAAGGAGGATGATGGTATTAATCTAAGGCAGCGTTATATAGAGTGGCAGGCCGAGATCAACCTTTTGGAAAAACGTGGTATAATCGGCACGGTGGCCGGCTGTGTAAATGACTACAGGAGCCATTTTTATTACAGGTTACCCAAGCTTAATACTTTAAGAGCATGTGACCAGAATGGATTTTTGGCCGTAGGAGCTGAAACAGGCTTGCTGGGGCTGGTAGCTTTCATATGGATATTGATTAACTACGGCAAAATGTCTTTCCAGGACTGCTTGTATCTGCAGGCAAATAGAAATTCACAAGTTGGTGCAATGGCGACAGCTAACACGGCGGCTTTCATCTCTGCCATTACTGCAAATTTCTTTTCCTCAGTCCATTACAATGGTATCCTTATCATCTTTGTGTTTTTACTATCCCTTATATCGTCGGTTAGAAATACTTACAGAGATAATACAGATGAAACCTAAAACAATTATATTTTTAATGGTAGTATTTGCGTGCTTGATGCTATATGGCTTCTATGCGGTCGAGAAAGAAGTAGGCCCAGATTTTGCCATTAGTGTCGATATGGCCAAGCCTTTAGCAATTGAATGGCCCTGTGAAGTTTCAATTGTGGGTGATAATGGTGAGAAAGGCCTTCGTATTGCACCTAAGATCGGTAGAGGTTGGAGAGGTGAAGCTGGCGGCAAAGCCAGTTACAGGTTCTTTATACCTGCAGGCGGCCGATACTGTATCTGGGCATATAGTATGTGGTTTGACGAATGCTCAAATGCAATATTTGCACAAATAGATGATAAAGATAAAGCTATCATTGGTAATGATCCTGTATATAATACGTGGCATTGGGTAAGAGGTTATGATATAGACCTGGGAAAAGGGACACACAATCTTGTGCTTTCGAATCACAGTGATCATATTTCCCTGCAAAAAATTCTATTTTCTAATTCTGCGTCTGTAAGCCCACAGCAGACAGGGCTTGTTTTTTCAGATATCTTCTATGACGGCTTTGATGGCTGTGATCAGGGCAACTTTACCAACTGGAAGCAGATAAGTGGTTCCTGGCTTGTGCAGAATCCGGATTCGCAGACCTGTCTTGTTGAAAACGCTCTTATCGGTAAATCCCAGGAGAGAGCATTCATTACCCTTCAAAACAGCGACTGGCAGGATTACAGTTTGGACATTTCAATCAAGATATTACCGTTCGATTTGCAGGATTGTGCCGTGGGAATATGTTTCGGCCTTGCCGATCCCAATAATTTTTATCAGATTAAAATCCAACCTGTTTGCAATGAAAATATAGCGAAGATAAAAATTATTAACAATAACTCGGTGATTATGTCTGAGTCTAAATGTGTTTTTAAGATTGATAAATGGCAACAAATGCATGTTGCCCTAAGAGAAGGATGTATCGAATGCAATATGGCAGATAGTAGACAGATATCAATTAAAACAGACCATAAAATAACTGGAGGAATTGGATTTCTGCTTGAAGGGAATATAACTGTTTATTTTGATAATATTCATGTGCAGCAGATCATAAAAGATCAATAAGATTAATTATGCGTATAGTACTGGTTAATGTTAATAAGCCAACCGAAATTCGCATTCCACAAGGACTACTTTATCTAGCCAGTGTAATTAATGATTCGGGCCATGAAGCTATTGTTCACGATGAAGCATTATTAGTCGATCCGCAGAAATCGCTTGAACAAATAATATCTTATAATGCCGACGTAGTGGGTTTCAGTGTCTATTCTCTTCCATGGCAGCTCAAAAGAGTAGAGGAATTATCTAGTTCTGTAAAATCTTCCAATCCAAAGACATTAATTATTTGGGGCGGATGGCATGCTACTTTGTATCCAAAGCACAGCATATTAAATGAATATGTTGATATTGTTGTTCGTGGCCCTGCAGAGAAGGTAATTGTTGATGTGCTTAGGGCCATGGAATACGGACGTTCTTTGAGCACGATTACCGCTCTTGTGCTCAAAGATAATGACCATATTATTGAAACCGGCCCAATTTGCATGGAAGAGCAACATTTGTACCCTTCGCTAAACTTCGAGATTCTTAATTTTAGCACTTATTTGAATAAACATGACAGAGGTAAAGGAATACTGCAATATATTACAACTCGGGGCTGTAATGCCCGATGTCGTTTTTGCATTATGGCAAATATATATAAAAGTAATTTAATAAGAAAGCCAAAAGATCAGATATTAGCTGAACTAAAATATTTGTTGCATAATTACAATATCAATACAATTCACTTTTCTGATGACAATACATTCAGAAATGAACAGGAAGCTCTCCAGTTATGTGATATTATTAATAAAGTCGCACCTCGACATGCTATACCATGGCGATGTGCAACTAGAATTAATACACTATGTAATCTTTCATTAAATACCTATAAAACTTTATCTGGTAGCGGTTGTGAAGGTGTAGTGGTTGGAGTTGAATCAGGTGTTGATCGGGTTCTAAAGCTTATGGGTAAAGGTATTACTGTTTCCCAAATAAACCAAGCATTGCAACGCTTAACGAGCAACGGATTAGACAAGAATCTATTTTCATTTTTGTTTAACTTTACAGGCGAAACTAAGAAGGAAGCCATAGAAACGTTAAAGCTAGTATGTAGAACCCGAATGAAGTTTCCAAAATCTATTATAATGATGCACATATATTTTCCGGGGGCTTCCGATAGTAACTATGTGCCGCTTGATAAAGTAAGACATTCTCCGATGTCTGTCCTTTTTGAGAAATATTATGATAAATACATCAGAAATTACTGTGTTGCTAACACACCCATGAACATCCTACGATACTATATAAACGCCAGCCAAGATATGGAAAAGGTGGAATACTTAGGTTTTAGATTATTACTAAAAATAATATATAAAGGATTAATCAAGTTAAGAATTAAATACTGTATATTTTGTTTGCCGTATGAATATTACTTGTCCAATATCATCATAAACAAAATCAAAATATTACTAGGAAAAAAGTAAATGGATATTAAAAACCATAATCTTACACGCGAAGAAATACTTGGGCATACTTGCCTATTATTGGAGCCATGGCTGGATGACGCAGATATGGCTTTACTAAACGAGCAAACCAATGTGCTAGGTGATCTAGGGTTGGATTCTGTGGCGATACTGCAGTTGGTTTTGGGTATCGAAAAAGAGTTCAATATTACCATAAAAGACTTCGAACTGGATTCGGATGTATTTTCAAAAATGGCAAATTTGATTGATATCATTGAAAGAAAACTTAATGAAGCTAATTGACTTACTAAAACGAAGCAGTTCTAAATACCCTGATCGAATTGCTGTAAAAAGTGATATTGGTGATATTACATACTCTCAGCTGTTAGCAAATGTTAAGCAATTAAGCGGCTATCTCAAATCTGCAGGTTGCGGTCCGGGAGTAAAGGTTGCAATTGTTTTACCGAACCAGGGAGCCTATTTTGCATGTATTTTTGCAATCTCGGCGGTTGGAGCGACCATTGTCCCCCTTTCAACTAGGATGACAGCGTACGAAGCATCTGTTTTTATCAAAAGAGCCGAAGTGTCTTTGGTACTTATCGATAAAAGCTTCAAAAAAAAACTACAAGAGCAATTGGATATCAAACAGCAAATATCAATAATAACTGTTGAGGAGGATGTAGACGCAACTTTACGCATTGAGGATTATATAGTCGACCAGAATCAACTTGATATCGATAATAGTGATGTTGCCCTGATGGTGTACACATCAGGTACCACCGGCCAATCCAAGACCGTTATGCTCACCGACGACCAACTAATATCAAATATGTTTATCTATAGAGCGATTATGGATTTCAACCAACCTAATGTTGTTTACTGTTCACTGCTTTTACATCATATCTATTGCATATGTGCACAATTGCTTACTCATGTTAGTCTCGGTGATACGTTCATAGCAAAGAATAGACCGTTTTTCATAAAAGATTTTTTAAAAGCAGTACAGGAATATAATGTGACCATAACGGCCTTTGTGCCTTATATGGCTATCGGAATGGCTGAATACTCCCATCCGACACAGTTTAATCTGAGTAGCTTAAAATATATAACCCTCTCTGGTGCCAAGACACCCAAGCATATATATAATAAGTTAATAAAGTACTTCCACCACATAAAATTTATTAATACTTATGGTATGAGTGAAGCCGGTTCACGAATATCAATAGCAGCACCTGATCCTATGGAATATCCAATCGAAAGTGTAGGCAGGCCAATTCCGGGAGTGCAGATCAGGATCACTGACGGCAAGGGTAAGCTTCTGCCAACTGGAATAAATGGAGAAGTCGAGGTCAAAAGTAGTGGTGTTTTCAAGGGGTATTTTAAGCAAGCTCATTTGACAAATGAGACAATTATTAATGGCTGGTTGAGGACCGGTGATATAGGCAGATTAGATGCTCAGGGCAATCTGTATCTGGCCGGCAGAAAAAAGGAGATAATCCTTTGTGGCGGGGAAAACATATTGCCTGCCGAAATCGAAGAAATTCTCCTCGAAAAGGGCGATTTCAAGGAAGTTGCCGTTATTGGTATTCCTAATGAAAGATTTGAAGAGGTTCCCTGTGCCTTTGTGGTTCCGCGGGATGGTGTATGCAATGAGGCAGATATATTAAGTTTTTGCCATAAGAGGCTAAGTAGCTTTAAGTTGCCTCGAAAGGTGTTTTTTGTAGATGAAATCCCAAAACTAGATACTTCTAAGATAGATAAAAAACAATTGAGGAAAATTGCTATTGGCAAACCAAGTAAAAGTCTATGAGATACATATATTGCCATCCATTATTTGATGAACGAAAATGCGCCCATCGCTTTTCATATCAACTTAGCAAGGCCTTCGAAAAATACGACCTTCAACTAGAGCGATTTGACTACCGTGGAACGGGTGAAGAAGAAGGTCAGTTTTGTGATGTCACTATGAATAGTCTCAGGAATGACCTTAGTAAAATAATCGATGGTGATAAAGTCTGTCTTATAGGCACCAGGTTCGGAGCAACTCTTGCGTTTGACTATTGTTGCCGAAGTGAATCTAATGTCCATACACTTGTATTGGTTGAACCTGTAGTAAATGGCAAGACCTATACCGAATATCTATTTAAAAAACAACGATTGAAAGACTTGATGACCGGAAACAGCAGCGAGTCATTGAAAAATAATTGTTTTTACAATCTGGAAGGCTTTAAGACTAATAAGCAATTGATTCAACAGGTCGAGCAGGTACAACTCAATGAAGCTATTCACAGAATAAAGGTTAACGGTGTATTTATTGTACAAATATCTACTTCTTCCAGAATAAATTCTGAATACGAACTACTCACAAAGCTATTATTAAAAAATGGGATACGATTCGGTGTCGAGATTGTTAACTTGCCTGTTTTTTGGGAGAGAATACCGGACGGCAATTACTCCATGTTATCGAAATATATTATGGAATGGTGCCGATGAAGCAAACAGAAAATTTTGTTAGTGGTTCAAATAAGCTTTCCTGTGTCTTCACGGTACCGAACGAACAGGAAATAAAAGCCGGTCTTATCTTTGTGCATGCTGCGGAGGGGACCCGGCTAGGCCCCCACAGAATGTATGTAGAAATAGCAGAGAGATTAAAATGTTGCGGCGTTATATCTCTTCGGTTTGACATGAGAGGTTGTGGTGACAGTGAAGGAGAGCCGGCAGGCAGTGATATTGATCCTGATATCGAAGATTTGCTTAGTGCCATTAGTTTTATGTCCTCCAAATACAAAGTACCGAAAATATTATTATTTGGTATAAGTCGAGGAGCCCGTGTCAGCATAACAACTCTTGCCGAACATGGCCTGCCGATAGATGGTGCCGTTTTACTGTCTACTCCTTTTGCCAGTTCAATGGTCGCTGCAAAAAATTTTACCAATAGGTTAAAAGAATATCTATATAAATTATTTAACTATACATATTTGAAAAAACTCTTATTGGGAAAGGCAAATCCAAAACAAATAGTAAGAACCATGATATTTGCTCTGAGTTCTACAAGAAGATACCGACGCAACCATGACGGGTTTAAAACAACATGTCCACTATTGTTTATTTATGGTTCCAAAGACCCTCTTGCTACAGATTCTTCGTCTTATTACGAAAATATCTGCAATATGTATAAAATAAGATTTAAGATGATCGAGATAAAGAATTCCAATCACAGCTATTTTCATTACCGCTGGAAAGAACAAATTATGAATATAACAGAACAATGGCTTAATGAAAATATTCTTGGAGACATTGATGGCAGCATGCTTTGAGAAAATACATCTTGCTCTGAGCACCTATTTGGAAGCCCGGAAGTTCACCTTGCGACTAGGTAATCCGGATCAAGTAGAAAGGGAGCAGAATAAAAAATTAAGAAAAATAATAAGTCACTGCTACGAGAATATAAAATTCTACCACGAGCTATTTGATGAACATTGTATAAAGCCAGGCGATGTAAATACAGCAGCCGATCTGGTTAAGCTACCGGTTATTACCAAGGAGCAACTTCGTAGTCGCTTCTGGGACTTTCTACCAAGGGATCTTCCTCGTTGTAGGGTAAGCAGGACATCGGGTAGTACGGGGATTCCTGTCTGTATCCTGTCAGATATTAATTCACGCCTGAACAACTCCGCGGCCGTAATAAGATATCGCAAAAAATCGGGAATTAACTTTTGGTCAGGACCTATTCTTACCCCGCTGAAGAATCAGTCGCAGCAGCGAAGGAAGCCTCACTGGACCTTTCTCCAGGGATTGCATAAAACATATTATATCAATCCCTATACAAATAGGGGCACAGAAATTGAATATTCGATAGACGTCTTAAAAAAGTTAGACAAACCAGCAATAATCGGCATAACCCCTGCTATACGGGCACTTGCCTGGCAGATAAGAGATGGTATTCTGCCGGTTATAAAGCCATGTGCTGTGATTACGACGGGTGAATACCTGAGCAGTCAAGTCCGGGAAAATCTGGAAGATACTTTTAAGGTGAAAGTGACCGATATCTATGCCTGTAATGAGGCGGGAGATATTGCTTGGCAATGTTGTGAAGGACAATTCTATCATATTAATGCTGACAACTGCATTGTGGAAATTATCAAGGACAATAAACCAGTAGCAAATGGTCAAACTGGTGAAGTTGTGATAACAAATCTCAACCGTTACTCTATGCCCTTTATCAGATATAAAAACGGGGACTTAGCAAGGTTGGGCTATAACGAATGTCGGTGCGGCTGCAAATTACCGATCATAGCAGAGATCGTTGGAAGAACGGGAGAAGATATTTATTTACCTGCTGGCGAGAAAATCCCCTGGAATCAATTAAAGGGTTTTATGAATTTTCCGGAGGTGCGCCAGTTTCAACTCGTGCAGAATAAAGATAGTTCACTCATGATAAAATATATTCCACAACACAATACTAACATTGAACAGACCAAAAATATTCTTACAGCAAGATTCAAAGGTTTGCTGGGTGATACTTTAAGGATTAACTTTTCCATTGTCGATCGAATCGATCCTGATCCAAGTGGAAAAAGCAAACTTGTTATTTGTCATTACGAGCCGACGCATTAAATATTTCCATCTTTACAAGTACTCTTGCCAGTACTATACCGCTGATAATAGTTACGATTATACATAGAAATCCTGTAAGAAACTCCTGAAACAATAGCTTTCCCAACCCTAACGTTAGCGTATATATAAAAACAACGCAGCTTAGCCAACCTATAAAACTAGTTGCAAGCTCACTATCGTTAGTATAGCAACCTGTCAGGTCCCTTACCTTTTTCCAGCCCGGGCCGGGAATCTGCATCTTTCGGTA